>Ga0315274_10015807_pt1 | contig 10680 bp, 8 predicted proteins | sample YL17G02_20_MG_FD_203700 | JGI IMG/M metagenome (GOLD analysis project Ga0315274, IMG submission 203700) | Sediment microbial communities from Yellowstone Lake, YNP, Wyoming, USA - YL17G02_20 | ecosystem: Environmental > Aquatic > Freshwater > Lake > Sediment | place: USA: Wyoming | collected...
TCAAATCAGCTAGATTCGGTCTGTTATTAGGTCGATCAAAAAATAGTATGTTTATCCCTATTTATCAATTAGTTACAAGTTTTTTCGTAACAGTCTCTAATAATGTTTTGATAACCCTCTGAGCATTTAGCCCGCTATATGTTTGGTCCTCTGTGGCGCAACTTAGTGATAGTCCATTTGCTATTTCCCTTTAGTAATCACGCTTTCTAGATTGACATCGTCGCGCTTAAACCACGGTGCCGGTATATAAAAATATAGGGATACAGTAGAGTGTATATCAATGTGGTCTCGAAAAGTTGTTATTTGAGGCAGGTGCACGCCCATTTCGGGAATGAAGCAATATTTGGACCAAATAGTACGATACAGGCGCCCTTTCTGGTCGTAGTGCTCACCAAATATGAGGATGAACGTTTCTTTGTCTATGTAAAGGATTCTCTTACCATACACGTAATTTTTGTCCGTTTGGATTAGCTCAACCACGTACATGGGCCTGCGTTCGAACTCCAAATTGCGTAGCTCTAATCCTTTCGAAGTGACGTAAGGTGATCCATCCAGCGATTCAGAAGGAATCAGATATTCCCGCTCGGCAATCACTTTGAATTTGAAAGGAAAACGCTTGGGAGATAACTTTTGGGAAAAGCCCTCACTGTCTTCATAGATCGCATCTGCTCCTCCAACAGTATCTTGTGTGTCAGTGGCTGACATTGTTCGAATTCGTCTAATTGTGTTGGCGTAAATCAAGTTGTAATCAAACGTGTTGCGATCGAGATAGGTTAACCTACCATAAGCATTGCCATAATTATCTCGGGGCGCTAACCATCTAAGTACAGAAGCAGCATGCTCTCCTCTTTTTTGAGCCCTCTCATCAAACCACCCATAGGGTTCCATACGAAGACGTCCTTGAACGCGAACGCCCATCCACTCCAGGGTTGCCTCCCTATCCATTTTCAAATTCTTTGAAAAACCATTGTTGGAAGTCACGTTGGTAAAGCTCTCCCAAATGGTGTAACGCTTCTCCCAATTGTAGAGGATTTGCTGGGCCTTAAACTCTCCGGAAGGTCGGGGAAACGGATGACCACCCTTATAACTTTCCCCAATGAGATATCCTTCATTGTCCAACTTGGCCTGCCCTTCGTATTTCTTTGTCCCCTCAGCAACTGGCAAGGAGTAGTAATATTGCCTGGTGGGAACAACCTTTATTTCCGCAAAGTTACCCGCAAAAGGTGGGCCACCAGCGTTGAACCGATTGTACATTTCCGGAATCATCAGCTCTTTAAGACCTGGAAATTTCTCCTTATCTTTGTAATTGTAAATGCCCGGTTTGATCTCTGGGGCGATCTTCCCAACCACATCAGGGGCTCTAAACCCAACAACATCATCGGCCCAAGTTTTTTGCATTTTGTTTACGTCATAAATTAGCGTGTTATATAATTTGGGAGGCAAGATGTTTTTGTAGGCAAAAGGACCCTCGCTCAAAAACGGCCGCGGATCGTCAAAAATCTTTTTGTATCTTTCAACCTCTGCCCACATTATTTTGATTTCTTCTTGTGCCCATACCGCTGGGATCAATATGACCAGCGTCATTATGAAAACTATAAGATATGCGCCAATATTATTAATTTTTTTCATTTCTTCCTCCTTTCCTTTTTCATCAAATCCTTTGTTTTTTTGAGATGGGGCCCCTGCATAGCTTACAATTTTAACCCCACTTGTAAGAAACCTTAAAGAAGATGTAATCCTTGTTGTCAAACAACTGAAACTGTTTATATTTCTCCTTATTATCTCCATGCAAGAATATCGTTCCAAGTGTGAAACGCAACTGGGCACTATAATCGTAAAAAAGTTGTAATCTAAACATATTGGATTTGGTATTGACATCATGGAGTACAAAGAGTGAAGGGATTAATTGGTTGTGTAAGTATGAGGTAGAAATCGAAAGCGTCGCCTGATAATTGTTCTTCTTCAAACTCCCCATCTCTGTCTCCGGATAATCTATCAGACGCCGATGATAAAACTGAGGCGAGATGCTAAAATAGGACATAGGGTTTAAGACTGGGATCTTTACTTTCCAATCGACTCCTATGGCCCAACGAAACTCATCCGATTCGAATAAGGTATTTTTTTTGTCCACGAATGTATTATTGAAGGCGTAAAAGGTCTCCAGACGTAAAACCGGAGAAACTCCCCCCAGAAAGGAAGCTTTCAAAGGAGTAATTTCCTTGCTTAAGGTAGCACCTACATAACGAAAAAGGGGATAAAATCCATCCTGAAATGGATGGACAATCAACCTCCCATCAGAGGCCTGGGTGATGCGAGGAGCAATTGGTGCATTCTGAAGCACAGGAGCGTTGTCCCGACCATAAAAATAGTTTAAGGTCAGAAACGTTTTGTTTACAACCCCCTTCGCTCTAAACGCGTATTCGTGCCCTTCTTTCCATTTGTCTGGTTCTCTAATATTTTCAAATACCGATCCTACATGAGCTTGCCCAGCCCATGCATTTGGAGCCCAAATACCCCCCACATCATTTCCTGCCCTGATGCGTTGATCAGGGATAAAATCGGCATTGGGGTTAAAAATAAACTCCAAACCGAAATCCTGAAGCCAACTCATATTTATTTTTGGATAGTATTCGGTTCTGATTAGCCAGATCGGAATGACTGATGTTTCAAACTCCACGTCAGCAAAACCACGCCGCCCATCACCTGGATTGATCTGGTCCATGAGCCGGAAGCCGTCCATCTCCCCCCATTTTACAATCTGCTTACCCACCCGGAACATGAAGTGTTCGGGGGTCCAGGTAAAATGTGCCTCTTTCAAAAGTTGCCAATATTTATCGTCCACACTTAGATGGTGTTTAGATTCAGCAAATAATTTGTCATTCCAAGAGCTGTCATTGTGTTTTAACTGATAGGCCCAATCCGCTGTAAGCATGCTTGAGGCATAAAATTTCAGATTATTCAACGGGGTATAGTCACCTTCAACAAAAAGGTTCATCAAGGCAGCATTGAAACCTTTTTCGGTGTCGTATTTATCTTTGTCAATAAGACTAAAAGCCCCCCCCTGAGTGACAACGAAGAACAAGTTTAGAGGCTTTTCGAAAACCAGTAACTGTTTGGCCACGGCAGGGAAAGTAATCATCATTGTGGAAACCATAGCCACTAAAACTGACATAAATAATTTCTTCATATTCATAATTCCTCCTCCCTTCCTTTCTTCATTAATAGTTTGAGAATATGCAATGAACTCTTCCTTTTCCCTCCCTATAATTGATCCTCAATAATTTCTATTCACCTCCTTTCTTTTGTTAGAAAAAAACATAATCCCCTGAATCTTCTTCTTTACTCTCACTTTCCTCTATCGAGGGGGAGATGAAAAAGTGGCCTCTCTCCCTCGATAGAGGCCCTGGAGGAGGGGAAGTGAGATGAAATGGTTACACAGATTCCTACACTGGGATTTCTTTCGCCTCCACTGCTAAGACCTTCTTCCCACTGATAAATCCTGGTTTGATGATATAGATCATTAAAGGATGAAGTGTTAAGGTGAGAATGACGTTGGTCCCCATGATCATCGCAAGAAAGAAACCTACCTCAGCCTGGAATTTCATGTCCGAAAAGAAGTACCAGGTAATGATCGGCAGAATGACCGTTATTCCTGTATAGACAACCGCTTTGCCACAAGTGCAGACGGACTGGATGAGCGTCTTGGTCCAGTCACCTCCCTGAACGGGGTATTCCTCTATGGCACGGCTGTAGAGGTATATAGCAAAGTCAACCCCCACCCCAACGCCGATCGCTGCGATCGGAAGCGTATTGATCGATAACCCAATATTGGACAACGACATATAAGTACCAGCCACACTATTGGCTAATAACAAGGGGAGGGTCAGCATCAGTCCGGCCGTCACCGACATGAAGGATAAGGTACAGAGAATAAAGATGGCTGCCAGTACCGTAAGGTCGATGATCACATGGGCCCTTTTCATCTCCTCATTCAGGGCGATCTCCATCCCAATCCTTCCACCCGCCAACTTAAATTCACCCTTTTCAATTTTCATCGGCTGATTCTTAAAATAATCGAAGGCCGCCTCTCGGATGCGCAGCAAGTTTTCAGAGGTGTGGTCCGCAAAAAAGAGGGTGATCTGGGAACGCTCCTTCTCTTCGTCAACAAAGCGCTCAAAGACCCCTGAACCTGTGTTGCTCTTGAGGTAAACCAACAAGCCTCCTAACATCTCTCTGTTTCGTGGCAGTTGACGCCAGAGCTGGTTCCCATCGTGCAATGTCAAATTCGTTCTCTCCACGATATTGATGATAGAACTGGAAGACTTGTAAATGTCGGGTAATGCTTCCTTCATATGCCGCGAGAAGGCATCAAAGGTGGTCAGAACCACCGGGTCATACACTGACTCGGGTGCCCCCTCGTAAAAGAGCATCAGATTTTCTGACGAGGCATTGAAGAGCTCATTGATCACCTTTTGATCCTTGTTGTATGTGTGATAATCCCATAAAATAGGCGACCCCGGCGTAGGATCCCCTATCTTGAGCTTGCTCATCTCCCAACCACAAAAGATCAATAGGGCAATTAAAAGAGCGCTCGTGATATATCTCGTGCGAGAACCAATGCAAAACCCCGTCATTCTCATCATAATCCTGGCCATCCAATCGACTTGAGCGGTCTCCTTGTCCCATTTCTCGCTGGACACCTTGAGCGGAAGCAGGGTGCAAATGGTAGGCACCATAAAACCGGTCAAGATAATGCTCATCATCCAGAAGGTCATGATGATGGCCAGATGGTGCATCAGGGCAATCTTGGCGATAATCAACACTAAGAATCCTGCCGCATCTGTGGCCACGGCTGCAAAGTTGGGTATGAACATGGTCCGCATGGTCTCATAGCTCGCAAGGGCTCGGTTACCACCGCTCGATTGCAGCTCCTCAAAGTAGCGGTAAGTGATCTGATGCGAGTTGCCAATCATCCTGGCACCCACCAAAAAGGCAAGGACGTATAACATCGGGTTGAAGTTTATTCCTATAAAACCGATAAATCCCAAGCCCCATACCGTGAGGATCAGGGCATTGACCATGACCACAATCACGCCCAGGAAATTACCAAAAAAGATGATATATAGAACCACAATCATGCCCACGATGCTGATAAGAAAAACGGTGTACATCTGTGGCTTTAAACTATAAATCCAGCCCATCAGCATGGGATAACCGACGATGTGAACAGAGATCTGCCCGTCCGAATAGTCACGAGCTAACTTGCGCAACAATTGAAATACCCTCAAATAGGAGATGTTCTCCTTAAACTCGGTGAAGAGAAGGGCTGCCGTGCCATCCTCGGATACCAAAATACCGCTGTAGGAGGCATCAGAAAAAAGTTGCTTCTTTAATACATCCATCTCCTCGAGGGTCTGGGGCAAGTTAGGCCACATCAGCGGCACAATGGTGATCTCTCCTTTGCCACGAGTTTTCACCACCTTGGCCGAACGGCTCGCAATAGAGATTGTCAAACTACGGTAGACCTCATCCCATAACTCAACTTCCTCGTTCATCTTCTTAAGCCTGCTGAGAAAGGCTTCGTTAAAGATGTCTCCGTTCTTCGCCTTCAGAGCAATGACCACCCCTGACCCTCCACTGCCAAAAACTTGTGAAAAGCGGGCATGAAGCTTGAGATAAGGATGATCATACGGAAGGAGGTCCCGCAAAATGACCTCACCCTGAATCTGAAAAGCCCCGTATAAAAAGATCCCGGTCAGAATCAAGAGGACCAGGAAAACCTTTATTCTTTTCTGGGATAAAAACCAAGAAATGTGATCCAAAAACCCTCGACTTTTTATCTCGTTTTCCATGACTTCACTTTTCCGTCAATTGGATTCATATTTTAGTAGACAACCCGACGCCACATGTTTGAACCGCTGAGGTAAATCGCTCCTTCCCATCCCACCGCAACAAATTCAGAAGACCCACGCCGAGCAATCCCATAGATCCAACCGTAGGTAGCGGGCGGCTCAAACCTGGGTGGCTGCCAACTCTGTCCTCTGTCCGTCGAAATCAAAAAGATCCCACTCCCCCCGATCACGATGGTGTCCCGATTAAAAACCACACAAGAAAAAGGCGTCTTGGGTGCACCAGTGGTAACCTCCTTCCAGGTCTTCCCCCCATCTACAGTCTTAACCACATAGCCATCTATCCCAACGGCCCACGCCGTCTGAGGATCTATGGCAACCACATCAAAGAGAAAATTCCCCCCTTCCACCTTCCCCGTCTGATCAGAAAGCTTAAAAAAACCTGCCTCCTTCTTCCACGTTGCTCCACCGTCCCTGGTATGATAGATGTAGCCATACTCACCAACCGCCCACCCGTTAAGCTCATCACAGAACGATACCGATTGAAGGATATAATCCACGTCTTTAAACTGAATCTTCCATGTCTGTCCGCCGTCATTGGTATTTAGAATGTGGGTTCGTTCTGTAACGATCCAGCCTTTCAAAGGTGTTACAAAATAGACTTTCATCAAAAAGAAAGGGATAGGACTTTTCTGCTTCTCCCAGGTCTTTCCCCCGTCTTTGGTGTGGATGATAATACCCTCGTCACCTACAGCCCAGCCAATCTTTGAATCCACAAAATAAATAGAACTTAAGGTGTAATCCGTACCGCTGTTCTGGCGAATCCAGGTCTTTCCATAATCGGCAGTATGGAGGACACACCCCCAGCGCCCGCTTGCCCAACCTTCCTTTTCAGTCGGAAAACTGACGGAAAAGAGGTCATCATATAATTTCTGCTGCTTTTTCTGCTGTGTCCCCGGAACACTCGAACCCGAACAAGAAATGAAAAAAATCATCACTAAAATGCTCAATATGCTGCTTGTTGTCCGCCTAAAAGCTAAATTTGTATAAGCTCTTGTGTCCATCCAATTCTCCTTAATAAGTTAACCTTTTTAACAGAGCTTAAACTGAGCTATAAATTTTAAGTCGTTCAGTACTATTTTTTTAACTAACCGATTAGTAGGCTTCTAACAAAAAAAATCTTCGAACTTATTCAATTCTCTGGAATAACTCTATCAATATTCCAAAGAAACTCTTGGGGTGTAAAAAAATCGCATTAATTCCAGAAACTTCCGATGGTTGTTTTATTATTTTAAAACCCTTCTCTTCAAAAAAGGATTCGGTTGAATTAAGGTCTTCTACCTGGAATGAAAGGTGGTGGATTCCCTCTCCTCTTTGGTTAATAAATTCTGCAATAATCCCCTTTTCATGAAGGGGGGCCATTAACTCGAATGTTGTTCCATCCAATGAGACCAAAACAGATTGTAATCCCTGCTCTTCAGAGACCAATTCATTTAGGATCTTAACCCCAAAATTCTCTTTTAGGAGTTTTTTGGCCCTCTCAATGTCTTTTACTGCTACTCCAATGTGGTTTAAGTGATTAAAATTCATTTACCTTCTCCAAAATATGTATGGTACAGGCTCCCACATCTCCTTCTTTGCCTCCACCCATGATATGGGCAAGGCCAATTCGGGCATTAGCCACCTGCCTTAAGCCTGCCTCTCCTCGAAGATGCCATACAATTTCAGCAATTTGAGCGACCCCAGAGGCTCCAACCGGGTGCCCCTTAGAGAGCAATCCTCCACTTGGACTCACAGGGATTTTCCCTCCGATCTCTGTCTTGTCATCGTCAATGAGGCGACCACCTTCTCCCACTTTACAAAATCCAAGCCCCTCATAGTGCATTAGCTCTGCAATCGTAAACGCATCATGAACTTCTGCCAAGTCGATGTCCTCAGGACCAACACCAGCCATCTCATAAGCCTCTTTAGAAAGTTTAAAATCAAGATCGAAAATGGCCATGTCTTTTTTGTTATTATAGAGCCCTGTTCCCAAGACGGAAGCTAAAACTTTGACTGGTTTTGCCGATAACTTTTTAGCCACCTCTTTGGTCGCAACAATTGCCGCCGCTGCCCCATCGCTGTTAGGACAGCAACTGAAGAGTGTAAGGGGGTCAGCAATCATAGGAGAGTTAAGAACCTCGTCCGTTGTAAACTCCTTTTGATATTGAGAATAGGGGTTGAGGCACCCATTGCGATGGTTTTTAACCGAAATCTTTGCCATTTGTTCCAAGGTCGTCCCATATTCATACATGTGGCGCTGTGCACGCATGGCAAAGAGACCTGGGAAGACGTCACCGATCTTCACCTCTAAATCTGCATCTCCAACGTCGAGCATAGCCCCCTTTTTCATCACCGTTTTTTCGACCCCGAAAGCGATCACTACGTCATACAATCCAGAGGCCACACCTATCCAGGCTTCTCGAAAAGCTGAAGATCCGCTGGCACAAGCATTCTCAATATTAATAATGGGAATTCCTTTAATCCCAACCTGCCATAACACGGATTGTCCTATTCCATTCTCTCGCTGCAGATATCCGCCTAATGCGTTTCCGCAAAATCCAGCCTGTATCTGATCAGAGCGTATCCCTGCATCCTTGATGGCTCGCCAACAGGCTTCTCTGCCCAAGTCCCTAAGGCCTTTTTCGAGGTGCTTCCCAAATTGAGTCATTGCGACTCCAATGACAAATACATCTCTCATGTAAATCTTTTTCTACCCTTCTATAGGTTTGAATTTGTAGCCAATAATTTCATTTCCTTCTTTATCCGTCCGTAATTTATCGATCACCAATATTACATCCATCCCAATTCTTAATTGCTCTAACTTCCCTCCAATAAACATTGTAGGAACCCTTAAATCATCCTCAATAAGATCGACATATCCATAAGCATAAGGGACTTCAAAACCTAATGGAGGTGGAATCCTGACGATGGTAAAGGCATATATCTTGCCCTGAGGATTCAAAAGAACTTCATCCATTTTCTCATCCAAAAAACAATTAGGACAAATTTCCCTCTTTGGAAAACATTTTTTGCCACAATTCGTGCATCTGCTCCCAACTAACCGAGGCCCGCCGTCGTTTGGAGAGTATGCAAAAGCTCCCTCTATGACAGGAATCTGAATTTTATTGTTCCGTTCTTCCATTATTCCCTCTGACAAGACTTCTTTCTATCATCTTTAATCAACCCGTAAAAGATCATCTCAATGATATTGTTAATTATTTTTCTTAAACTCAAATCCCCTTTAGGGTTATACCAGTGGTAAGGCCAATTGATCATACCGAGAATGCTAAAACTGGATGTAATAGCATTGAGATCCTTTAACCTTCCTGTACTTTTAATCTCCTCTAATTTATTCTTGTAAATTTCTAAGATTTCTTTCTGTTTATTTTTGACAATGTTTTCGAACTTCTTTGTTAAGAAATGCCTGTCCTCAACCAGGATTTTTACGCTTGCTTTGTCCCACTCCATGTAGGAGATATGAACGTCTATCATCTTCCTTAGTTGCTCAACTGGATCAATTTCTTTTTTGTTTATACTATTCAGATCGGATAATAATCGGTCGCTTATGGCTATGATCATATTAAAGAGAATTTCTTCTTTATTCTTAAAATGGTAATAAATAGCTGCCTTTGTTATTCCGACCTTTTCTGCAATCTCCCTCAGTGATGCTTTTTCATACCCGTCTCGATAAAATATATCGGTTGCAATCCTCAGGATTTGATCCTTTCGCTCTTCCGTATTTAACTTTATTGACCGGTTTCTCAGATTAAGATATCCTCCTATTCCTTTTTCTGCTCGTACAACTTCACGATTAACTTCGTTTTATGATAGGAACGACCCAAAGATTCAGGAGGAACCATCTCAATTTCAGGCCGGAATCGAAGTAATCCAGACATTCTTGATTCCATGTCCTTCTTTAAGTCATCAATCTCCCCTGAAGTCAACCCCTCGCCATGCTCCACCTTCATTTTTAATGGGGGATCCACGCGTGGCCCTGGTTTATCTAAAAGGATCCGCATTTCGCCTGTAACTCTTGGAATAAAGCTTGTCACAAGATTTTTTACCGCAGCGGGATAGACATTAATCCCCTTTACGATCAACATATCATCCGCCCTGCCGAGAACTTTGATCCGGATCCCCGTCGCACCACATGAGCAGGGTTTAGTTAGGACCTGAATAACATCGCCCATATTGTATCGGAGGATGGGTCCGGCCTCCCAATCTAATGATGTGGTGGTCATTTCTCCTATGACTCCGTCCTCGATATCCAAGGCCTTTCCCGTTGCTGGATCAATAACCTCAACGTAACTCAAATCTTCAGATGCAAAGTGCATCCCATCATGAGCATCGCATGAATTCATCCAAAAACCCCAACATCCTCCCATGTCATCATAAACTTTTCCTTTATAGGCCTCTTCCAGCCTTCTTCTCACCTCAGGAATGCCCCCACCAGGTTCGCCACCAATATAAAGGATCTCAATACCCAGTTGCCCAACTTCCTTTCCGATAACGGTGGTAGTTTTAGTAATAAGATATTCAGCATAGGAAGGGGTGCACATCAGCATCTTCGGTTTGCAGAATTGAACAAATTGGAGGAGCCTCTCAGTCCCTCCTTCTGCACCAATCGGGAGAACACGAGCACCAAATGCTTGAAATGCCTCGATCACAGGGGTTCCCCCCACAAACATACTGAGGGCCATGGCATGAGCCACAGCATCTCCGGGCCTGATTCCTATTCTCCAAAGGCCTCTTGCATGGCATTCGTTATTCACCGAAATATCATGGCGGG
>Ga0315274_10015808_pt1 | contig 10680 bp, 11 predicted proteins | sample YL17G02_20_MG_FD_203700 | JGI IMG/M metagenome (GOLD analysis project Ga0315274, IMG submission 203700) | Sediment microbial communities from Yellowstone Lake, YNP, Wyoming, USA - YL17G02_20 | ecosystem: Environmental > Aquatic > Freshwater > Lake > Sediment | place: USA: Wyoming | collected...
GGTGCCGGTTGCTTCTTTAGCTGAAATTAGTTTATTAAGGGTAATCTGCTCGCCTGGGGATATGGGAACCAGTGTCATCATTCCTATAACTCTGTCAGGAGTGCTAACCGCATGGGGTTGAATATAATCCTTGAGTACAACTTCTGTCTTTAGCATATCTGCTTCTATGGTTGCGCCTTTAGGTATATCTCTAGTGGCAACTAAAACCGAGGATAGACTTTCCTGTTTTCTGGCTAATTCTTGTTTTGTCTGCTCTTCAACAACTTGCGCCTGCCGCTCAAGATAGATCTTAATCAGAAACACTGCCACTCCAGCTAAAACAACAGAGGCTAAAAGTAATATAAAGCGCCTTTGCATTATTTTATTGCTCCTTCATACACTTCTATCTTTGCTTCCCGCGATAGATTACCCGCGAGCTTGTCTATCTTGTCTTTTTGTTTTGAGAAAAGGAGGATGTTCTTAATATCATCCCACATCTCAGAAAGCGATCTCTGCTTTCCCCCGCGCTTAGCTTCTAATTTAAGTACATAGTAACCATCAGGACCTTTGAAGATATTGCTGGTTTTGCCGATTTCTATAGAGTCTGAAAAAGCCACGCTATCAAACTGAGCAAACTTCTTCCCTAGCCCGATAAAGCCCAAATCTCCGCCATTTTGAGCGCTTGCAGCTTTAGAGCGCTCTCTGGCAAGGCCAGCGAAATCCGCTCCCTGAAGAAGCTGAATAAGTATGTCCTTTGCTTCCTGCTCTGAAGAAACCATAATTTCTCTAATCTGTCTTTCCTCCGGCTCTTTAAACTGTTCTTTATATTGGTTATAAGCGTCTTCTACCTCTTTAGAACTCACCTCTACATTTCCCGCCTCTTGCCTGATTAACCCCATAACCAAAATATCCATCTTGTTCTTCTCAAGGGCCTTCTGTATATCTTCGTTTTTATCTATCCCTTTATCTAAGGCATATTGATAGAATAGGGCGCGGCGTATCATTTCGTTTTTCAAATAATTAATCTTCTGTTCGCGTGAAGTAATCTTGGCCTCTGGTTTATCAGCTGGCACCATGCTATTGTAGGCTTCAATCTCTTGCTCTAAGTCTTCCAAGGTAATGGTGATGTTGTTCACTTTGGCAATGGGCGTTCCTTTGACCATCGCCAGGCTAGCCTTTTCTGTTGTTTTGGCTTTTTTAAATTTGAAAATCTTGATGTTGTCGCAACCCATCAGGCCAGACAACAAAAAACAAAAAACAAAAAACACGACTAATTGATTAGAAATTACTAATAACCTATTTCTCATACCTGGCCTCCTGTTAGACTTACGACTTCTTAATCTCGTTAATTATTTTTATTAATAAATCTGCAATCTTGGCAATGAGGAAAAGGAAGAAAAAGAGAAAGGCATAAGCGACCAGAATCACAAACCCCATCCAGCGCGGATAGGGACTGCCCGGGATAAGCCCTAAAATGATAGATGCGCCGCCGAACATGCCCAAAAACAAGAAAATCCAGGCAGCGGTTTTCACCACTATGCTGGAAATCTTTAAGAAGCCTAAATGTTCTCGCATCACGCCTCCTTATTTTTTATTTAATTTATTATACATTATTATTTTTTTATCACAAACGGCTCAAAAAAGCAAGAGAAATCTTTATTTTGTCTCTGGAGAACGTTCTCTTATCTCTTTTAAGCTCTCTTCAATCTCTTTGGCCAAATCTTGGTCACGCTGTATATTCAACTCTGCTGCCATCTTAAATTCAGCCTTGGCCTTGGCAACGTAAGAGTTATCTTTGGATTTCGCCCCTTTGCCATAAAAAGCCTTGCCCAATTTAAAATGAAAAAATGGGTCCCGGGAAGCATAGCTGGTTGCCTTTTTTAAAAATTTGATGGCCTCATCCTCGTTTTTTAAGCTTAAATAGGCTCTACCCAACTGATAATAAGCAGGGGCAAAGGCCTTATTGCTCTTTATAACCTTTTTAAATATATCTATGGCTGCTTGATTTTCTTTTAATTCCTTTAAGCAGACCCCAAAATCGGTAACCATTTCAAGATTGTGCGGCATGAGTACACTTGCCGAATGCAGGTTATCCAATGCCTCTTGATATAATTTCTTGCGAAAATAGGCTTTCCCTATAAAATGATACGCCTCAGCACAATTAGGCATTACCCGTAAGGCCTCTTTGCATTCTGCGATAACCGCATCATACTCCCCTAAGAGATGAAGCAGGGAAGCCCGCTTAATGTAAGGAGAGGGGTAGATCCATCTTATCCCAATATCCTTAACAGAGAGGCGATGGGCTGAGTATTTTTTAAAATCTAATGCGCATTTCTTGATTAACTCTTGATGTGCAGGAGTGTCTTTTATAAACACTAACGCAGACTCATCGAGAAAAACCAGTTTCCATTGCGGGCTTTTATAGATATGATTTGCTATTTGCGGCACGACATCAACGGTCATAGTTAATAAAATGGCGTCTAGATTGTATCTCTTAATAGTCTTTTCAAATATAGAGACATCGCCTTCTAGTAAATTTTGGTACTGGCTGAAGAATGCTGAGCCATAAAACTCTGTACGGCCATCAATAAATACCTTTATTTTAGGATAGGCCCTGCCAATAAGATAGGCGCCGGAATTAAAATCATTAAAAATATTCGGCCCGATGTTGTTTTTAAGGAGGAAATCCACCGCTGCCTTGGGGTAACTGCTTTGCTGAATATCCAAAAGGGCGCTTTTTATTTCTTTGGCTTCAAAATCATAGTAGTTAGTCAGCAAAACCGCGTCGAGCCTGGCTAGTAGCCAGGCGATAAACACAATTCCTATGCCGCATTTAAATAAATGGTAAAACACCTCTTTAGAAGAGGTGCGAAATTCAATATTTAAGGACATTCTTTTTAGGGTTTTGCCTATATAAGTAACCATAACCATATAAGCTATAAATAAAAAGAATGGCGTATTGCGGAGTGTAAATGCAAAGAAGAAGAAAAATAGGGTAAGAATGATTTCGATTATCTTCAGCCTCTTGGCATTAACCAGCATTAAGGAAAAACAGCAAATAGCAATTATGTTATAAAAACTGCGCCAAGAACTATATACCCGAAACGTGGGTGCCAATTCCTGAATATACTTAAAGAATATTTTGTTGCTGCCTAATAGGGTTTCCCTAAACACATGGAGCGGATACAATGCCCCAGCCGCTCCTCTGGGATTAAGAAAGCCTATTAACAAGATAAATAAAAATAATTTTTTTAAACGGTTATATGCGCCATCGCTTAAGACGAACTCTTCTTTCCAATGCCAGGGTAAAAATTTTATCTTGCGTCTTAAAAACTCAGCGATTATAAATAAAAGGACCAATAACGGCCCGAGGATGAAGTAACCGTGCATATTGACCCAGAGGATTTGAATGAGTAAGAGAAACCAAATCCTGCGGTTTTCAATATTGAACCTTAAAAAATACAGGTAAAGGCTGAAGAAAAGCATGCTGAAGATGTCAGGCCGGATATTAAATCTGTCACTTACGGCATAGGCAGTAAAAAACAGGAATGCCGCTACCTCTAAATATGAGCTTATGCTCTTATATCCCATTGCAAATAAAACTAAGAAGGTTAAAGTTATAACGCAGCTCTGTAAGAAAATAAGCCCGTCGAATTGCCATTTTTCATTGACCAGATAAGAAACTACCTGGAAAAGCCAGGAATGGTCAAGCCAGGGAAACCCTGCGCGGGTAAAAGAGAAGAAGTCTTGAGATGGGATAATTTTGTTTTGAACAATGAGCTTACCGGTCTGTAAATGCAACCAGATATCTAAGTCAAAAATTGCCTTATGCGCTAAAACGAAAATAAAACAAACCAGGATAAGGATAAGCGCGATTCCCAAAAGTTTATCCAACTTTAGGCAGATATTTTTTATGGCTTCCTTAAATGGCATTTTAAAAAATCCCTTCTTTCTCCAAATTGTTTTTTTACTCGAGGCCGATTAAAAAACCAGATTAATATGCTGTGATAGACAGTGGACGCTATATTCTTGAGAGGAGCCGGAATCTGTGTCTCTAAGGCACCGCTGAGGTTAATAATCTTAAGAAAGATAAGAATCTTACTTAAAATTATTACACTGGCGAAGAAAAGCAAAAGATGGTAACTCCTCAAACTATACCTTAATATTCCCATGCCTAAACTGAGAGATAGGATGGATGTAGTAAATACAAAAATAAATACCTCCGGCGGCTTGGTAGACTTTGCTAAAATAAGGCTAGCAAGCAAAGAAATCAAAGTAATGAGCCCTATGGCTATCTCAATAAGGCCGAACAGAAAAACTCCCAATTTATACTTCATGTTTTCTAAAAACCGCCTGGTAGCGCTAACGGGATTTGAACCCGTGTACTCAGCTTGAGAAGCTGATGTCCTAGACCGGGCTAGACGATAGCGCCATATACATTAGAGATTATTTTACTATAAAACAGACGCTTAAGCAATTAATTTTATTGAACTGGCTTGTTTTTGGAGTATAATAAATAAAATATGGATATAGGCATAGGCTTAAGCACAGAAAAAGAACCAATCCTGGCAGCCAGGGAAGCGTCTAGGCTGGCGAGAATAAATATTCCAGCGACTAGCAGAATTGATTTGTCCATTGTCTTTAGTTCTATAGATCTGGCCTCTACCACTCTTCTAAAAACAATCAGCGAGTCCTTGGGGGGAGTGCCTATCGTAGGTTGCAGTGGCGCCGCTATCATCTCTAATAAAGGCATATTTAAACACGGATTAGTAATCCTGCTCTTAAGTTTTCCGAACGGCGTGTATTTTAATACTGCTAGCGCAAAAGAAATAAAGGCGAAGACTCCCCTATCTGCAGGAGAAGAACTGGGAGAAAAGTTGTTATACGGATACCGTGATACGCGTCGGGACTTAAGCGTCATCCTTTCCGATGGCTTAATAGATGACGCTTCAAGTCTTATCTATGGCTTGCAGGAAAGGCTAGGCAGGAGCTTCCCTTTGGTGGGCGGTTCTGCCTCGGATAATCTCCGCTTCTTAAGAACTTATCTCTATTTAAATCAAGAGGTATTGACCGATGCCTGCGTGGGGATACTCTTTGGCGGAGGGAAACTAAATTTTGGCATGGGGACAAAGCACGGATGGAAACCTCTAGGTAAACCGCGTCGGGTGACTCTTTCTAAGGGGAATATTGTATTTGAAATAGATGGGGCTCCGGCAACCAGGCTCTACGAGGAATACCTCGCTAAAAATATTTTTGAATTAAAAAAGGACCTAAAAGACATCTCTATACTTTATCCTTTAGGGGTCTATCTTCCAGGAGAAGACGAATATCTTTTAAGAAACATTGCTTCTATTGAAGACAACGGGTCTCTGCGCTTTCAGGGAGATGTCCCTCAGGATAGCCTGGTGAGATTAATGATTGGGACAAAAGAATCTTGTCTTGCTGCAACCCGTCAGGCGACAGACGAAACAAAAATGGGCCTATTCGGCCCGCTTTTTAATATAAAGAAGAAGGAGACAAAGTATTTTGTATTGGTCTTTGATTCTATCTCCAGGTATATGTTGTTAAGGAGAGATGCAAATAAAGAACTGGAAATCATCAAAGAGGCATTCGGTATAAACACTCCCATAATCGGTCTATACACATACGGAGAACAGGCGCCTTTAAAAGCAATAGATTATCGGGGCAGGACATATTTTCATAATCAGACCATTACTATTCTGGGTATCGGAGGCTAAGCGAAGGTGTTAAGTAATGTATTCCTTATTAATCTTGTGGCTACGGCTAGTTTGACATTAATAATATCGCTCATCATCATCCTCGTTTTGAAGATGGAAAAGCTAAAACAGTTGCAATCCGATGTTGATAATCTAAAGAAATCAGTGGACGAAATGGATGAACAAGCTAAACTCATCGTGCGTACAGACATGGAATTAAACAAAACCCAGGAAGAGTTGGATAAAAAGATGACCGGCCTATATGCGCTGCAAAGGCTCTCCCGCGCCATAAGCACTACGCTGGTAGAAAATCAGATCTTTAAAATGATACAGCCCAATTATCTTGAAGACTTAGGATTTGAAAAGGCCTGCGCCTTTTTATGGAACGGGAAAGAAAAGGTATTTGTGCCACACGTAAATATCGCTTATGCACAGGGGGAGATAGAAAAAATCAAATCAGCCCCAGAATTGACAGAACTATATCTAGATTTTATAAAAAGGGAAAGGACTATTTCCTCAAATTCTCTTCAACAAAACATAATGCTAAAAGGTAAGCTGGGGCGTATTTTTAAAGCCAGCTCCTTCATTATCTCGCCTATATTACCTAAAGAGGGCGACAAAGGCTTTCTCTGCGTGGGAACAGAAAATGAAGAAACCGTAATCAACGAAGGGGACGAAGAACTCATTACCATATTAGCCAATCAGTTAGGCCAGGCACTAGATAATGCCCGCCTATTTGAAAAGACCTGGCGTGCCCAACAGGACTTGGAGAAGAAAGTAGAGGAAAGAACCCGCGAGTTAACAACGGTTTTAGATGAGGTAAAAGTCATAAGCAAACGAAAAACCGATTTTATCTCTAGCGTCTCTCATGAATTAAGAACTCCCCTTACCTCTATAAAAGGTTATGCCTCAATACTGCTTACTGGAAAACTGGGGAATATCCCTTCTGAAGTCCGAGAAAGGCTGGACAAGATTAACCGACATAGCGATGAACTGGTGCATCTGGTGAATGACCTCTTGGATATAGCGCGTATTGAATCTGGCAGGGTAATTATGAAAGGAGAGCCGCTGGCACTAAGGAATATTGTCGAAAGGGTTTTGGATTTATTGTCTGGGCAATTAAAAGAAAGACATATTGAGTGTAGTTTTAACGTCCCTGAGGAGGCTAACGCTATATTTGCGGATCGCAGCCAAATCGAACGCGTCTTTATAAATATTATCGGCAATGCCTTAAAATTTACACCGGCACAGGGCAAAATTACTATACGTAGTTCTAAAGTGGGTAATACGGTACAGGTAGATATAACTGACACTGGCTGCGGCATTCCAGAAGAAGCACAAGAAGCAATATTTGAAGAATTCTACCGCGTGGATAATGCAATAAACCAAGAGGTAAAAGGCACGGGGTTAGGATTAGCCTTAGTAAAACATATTGTTGAGGCACATAACGGAAAAATTTGGGTAAAAAGCAAGGCCGGTGCTGGCTCGACCTTCGGCTTTACCATACCACAACCTTAATAAAAAGCCATGGCAGTAAAAATACTTGTAGTTGACGACGACCCTGATATCAGGGATATACTGAAACTTACCCTCTCGGAAGAAAATTATGAAATCCTTGAGGCCTGCGACGGTGAAGAGGCCTTAAAGATTATCAATACAAAGCCGCTTGACCTAGTATTATTAGATTATAAGATTCCTAAAATGGATGGCCGTCAGGTCTGCCTCCTGACCAAAAAGGACCTACTGCTACGCCATTTGCCTATAATCATGGTTACCGGCAAAGGCGATATAAATGATAAGGTCGATGGCATTGATGCAGGGGCGGATGACTATGTGGTAAAACCATTTGAGCCCAAAGAACTATTGGCGCGTATTCGCATGATTCTAAGACGCACCCAGAGAGACCTTGAGGCAAATCCTTTAACGCGGCTACCCGGGAATGTTTCTATTATAAACGAGCTCTCGCGCCGCCTGGAAAACAAATCCCTATTTGCCGTCTGTTATCTAGACCTAGATAAATTTAAAACTTATAATGATAAATACGGATTTGAACACGGCGATGAGGTCATACGGGAGACTGCGCGCATCTTAATCCGCACAACTCAAGAAGTAGGAAACCCTGATGATTTTGTGGGGCATATCGGCGGAGACGACTTTGTAATTATTACCACGCCCAATATTGTAGACAATGTCTGCAAGAGGATAATCGCTGATTTCGAAAATAAATCGCCCTCTTTTTATAATGAAATGGACAGGAAAAAAGGCTATATCATTGCGCATGACCGACAAGGAAAAGAACAAAAAGTGCCGCTCCTCTCTATATCTATCGGTGTGGTGACAAATGAATACCGAAAGATAGAACATATGGCTCAGGTTGGAGAGATTGGTGCGGAATTAAAGGCGCTTGCCAAGAGCCTGGAAAGGAGCAATTACATAAAGGACAAGCGTGTTACAGAAAGAAGAACACCCTAAGGGAATCAGGTTTATAATAAAACCCCGTATAATTGTTCATCATACGGGGTTATTTTTGGTGCGACTCAGCTGAGGAATACCCGAAAGGCTATTTTTCAAATATCCTATTCGATTAAAGATTACTACAATAACAATCACTCGTCAATGAAATAGTGCCCCGCGCGCTTGGGCGCGCTCCCGCATCTCCCTTGCACCGTTCGCCCCGCTTTGGAGCGGGGCTCACTCGGCGCCTGCCTCGGCGGCAGGCTTCCAGCTAATGCCGTGCGTGTTCGGCTCGGCTTGGGGCTGGCGGCGGGCGGCGGCGCCGCCAGCCCCAAGCGTCCTCGCTTCAAGTTCCATTGACACTCAAAAAAAATCTATTTTTAATGAAGGCTCGTCCGCTATGCCGCAATTAACAAGTAAAAAACTTAAGCGGTGCGGCATGCCGAGCCTCTTGGGGATAGTGCTTGAAAGCCGAGAAGAAATTTTGGCTGGGGTGAAAAAAGATTAAAAATTTATGTTAGATTTTGTCTTCTCTTACGTCTATTGATAGTAGAAGGAGGGGCAAAATGTCTAATGCTATTTCGGTAGAGGTAATCGCTACAAAGATTCTGTTAATACGTGGGAAAAGGGTTATACTGGATAAAGATCTGGCTAAACTCTACGAAGTTGATACGAGCCAGTTAACTCGCCAAGTCAGACGTAATATTAATAGGTTTCCAGAAGACTTTATGTTTCAATTAACAAAGGATGAGTTTCAAAACTTGATGTGCCAAATTGGCATATCAAGTTGGGGTGGCACTCGTAAGCTGCCCTATGCTTTTACTGAACAAGGTGTAGCTATGCTTTCGGGAGTGCTACACAGTAAGAGAGCTATACGGGTAAATATCCAAATTATGCGCGCTTTTATCCAGTTAAAACGAATGCTATTAACCAACGCAGGCCTCAGGCGTAAAATTGAGGAAATGGAAAGGAAATATGATAAGCAATTTGCTATAGTTTTTCAGGCTATAAAACAATTGCTGGAGCCACCCCCGGTAAAGGGAAAAAAGGTAATTGGATTTCGTGTCTACGCTAATTCTTAAAAAGGTTAATTTTTATTTTTAATAGTGATATAATATAGTTGAAACTATAGAGGGTGGCTTACTTTTTAGTTTATGCTGGAGGTGAGAATTATGGCGAGCAATGTAGCTGTAGAAGAAGTTGCAAAAAAACTAGAACAGAAAATAGAAGTTTTAAATGGTTCGATCAAAAAGCTAAATTCCACGACTTCAGTATTGAATGTCATGATGATTGTTCTTACGAGTGTATTAGTTATACTCGGAATACCAGCTCTTATTTGGCAGTTAAGACATTGGTAAGTTAAGTGAATGGAAAATATCAATGGTTGTTTAAATTATAGTTGGATAGAAAAAGATGGAGATGTGATCTAAAAGGAGGCTAATTATGAAATGGAATACATTTTGGCAGATAGCATTGCTGTTAATTATCGCAGGAATAATTTTTTATATTGTACTTCCAAAGTATTACTTCTTCCATATTCCAGACGATAAAGCAAAAGATGAAACAAATTTCTTTAGATGTAATACAATTACTGGCGGGGTAGAGATAACGTCATACTTTGCAACTAGCGGTTGGCGGCAATTCCAAAAATAGATTACTGAGTTAAGATAAGGGTATCGAATACTATTTTGTGACTCCGCTTAGAGAATATAATATCGAAGTAAAGACGTACGGCAGTTTTCCATCGAAAAAATAATTTTTTAAATAAAAGGAGGGAAATTAACGAGATGTTGACTTTATCATGGTTAGATCGAGTTAAGAAATCGTCAAATTCAAAGGATATTATTTATAAATGAATGGCGAGCAGGAATATCTGGATGAACTGAGAGAGAAAACTAGACAAGACAAAGATTTTCTCAGAACCAAGGGCCCTAAAGAGCAAAAGATTGTAGAGACTTTTCTGAAAATTTGTGGGATACAATATCAGAAAAATGAAATTAAGATTTCTAAAACCGAGCCTCCCGATATTATTTTTAAAGAAGCGAAATTTGAAGTTACCGAAGTGGGCCTCTTAGATACAAATCGCAAGAGAGACGATGAGTATAAGCAAATGCTGGAACAACTCAAGAACGCCAACAAAATAAAAGATCTTATTGAACCATATAAAAGTCTTCCAGCTATTGATAAATCACAGCTCAAAGAAAGAATAATGCAAGGGGCCGTAAATAAACAATATGATATTCAGACAAAACAAAGCTTGGATTTACTCGTATATATTAATTCAAAGTTATTCTTAGGATATGATCCTTCTTCTGATAATACTACTTTATTTGATGAGGAATTTAATAATTGGAGATCTGTTTCCTTTGTTATGGGGTGGCATGCTGGCATTATTTATTGCAATAATACAGCACCTAAATTCCTTCGGGATTTAAACCAAAAAGGAATTATATTGGCACAAAATCCGTTGGAAATTTGGACTTAAATAGTAAGACTAAAATTATCCTTCCCCAGCCAAAATTTCTTCTCG
>Ga0315274_10015813_pt1 | contig 10679 bp, 13 predicted proteins | sample YL17G02_20_MG_FD_203700 | JGI IMG/M metagenome (GOLD analysis project Ga0315274, IMG submission 203700) | Sediment microbial communities from Yellowstone Lake, YNP, Wyoming, USA - YL17G02_20 | ecosystem: Environmental > Aquatic > Freshwater > Lake > Sediment | place: USA: Wyoming | collected...
CCCGCCCTGTTCCCATAAATGGACGAGCGGGCGGAAAAAGGGCTGGGGGCGGAAGCCAGCGCTGCGCCTCCGCCCCCTAGACGCCCCCCAACGTCTGAATCTACGGCTCCTGCTGCTTTGTCACGGCGAGACTTGAAGTACTGGCCGTTTGTCTGCGCTTGCGCCCGCACAGTCCTGCTAAATCAGGCGCGAGGGCAGACTAGTTAGCGCGACGTTGTGCAGGGCCTGCCGATGGCGGCGGCCAGGCTGGGATTGGACCTTGACATCTCAAGGACCCTGTCGCAAATCATCCCAACGAGGTCCAGGCCTAATCCAACTTTAGGAGGAACCCGCAATTCCATGACGGCACCATCATCATCGTCGTCGACGATGTCGATGGGGATTCGGGCTCCTTTGACATGAATCACCCGCGGTATCCGGGACCCGCAATGCTGCGGCGGCGGTGCGCGCCGATTTGGCATTACTACCATAGACCACCACCTCCCAATTTCGCTGGTTTGCTCATTACCGGTTAAAGCCAATTTCGCTGTTCACTGCCATACCGCAACCGTCCCCATGCCGGGCGGCGCCGGCGAAGGCCGGGACGTCAATTGCGGAGGCCTGGCGCGGTCCCTGCTGTGGAACATCGCGGCGACAGTTCCACACCTGGGGCACTTTCCGCGGGAAATCCTTCCTCCGCATGAGCAGAATACTGGGCTGCTGCGTGACGTGGCCCCTTTCGGCTTCTTGGACATTTGCTTCCCCCTTCCATCCCTTCGCGGGGATGAAGTGTGATGTGAGGCTTGCTTGCAACCCCTCTCATTTACTGTTTCCCGCAGCAAAAGCAAATCCCAGCAGCTAGGCCTATACCGTGGCTGCGTGGTGTTCGGCGCTGCTGGCGGCGATGGTTGCGGCGGGATGCGGCTCGGCCTTGACGACGGGCTGCTCGTCATGCTCGGGCTTCGGTTCGGGCTTCTTGACCGAGACGATGCTGTCGCCATACACGTTAAGCCTGACCATGTTGATGTTAATTCCTCCGGCGAACTTGACATGTCCAGTCAGCCAGCCGAATCCGATGCTGACTGAGGGATGACCGGGCACAGTGGCGGGCTGGCCGCGAACTATCTTGACCAGCCCCTGCTTATTCCCGTCGCGCTTCTTTTCACCCACAACCCTGAGGGTGGTGTCGCTCCTGGACATTGAGATGACCTCCAGTCTCACCAGCTTGCCTTGGTGCAACAAGACTGAAAATTCATCGCCAGTGATCACCTCAACACCGTGCGTCGGAGCCACTGGTTTCATATCAACCCTTTCTTACGCACCCCTCTCTTGCCCTTGTTCAGCTGGCCAAAAAACCCAAACAGCGAGAATCAACTGGCTGCCTGCATCATCTCGGCGCGCTTGCGCTGGATGGCATTCTCGATGAGTCCGGTGACGAAGTCACGGAACGGCTTTCTATGCTGCTGCGCTTCGTCGAAGTCATTAACCGCAACTTCAAGTGCCATGGTGCCCGCCTCGAGGAGTTTCATGAGCATGGCACTACCATGCCCATCGAACTTCTTGGCCTCGTAAACCACCAGGCTCAGGTTGTGGCGAATCACGGTGCCACGGGCAATCGTGGCCTCCATGCCGCGTCCTTTCGCCAGTCCAAGCAGCCTGTGCTCCTCTTCGACGCACAGCGGCGGAACTGACGATGCCTCTTTAATAAACAGCAAAAGACCTGGGTGTGTAGCGCCGTGTCCGTCACCGTCATCAACAGGTGCTGCTGTTTTCTTCACCACATTATTCATCCCGTCTCCTCCCACAAAATTGGCCCCCCGATGTACCAATTTGCTACATCGCAGATACTTGCCGGGCCGACGCGTCAGGCGGCGGCAACGGCGGGGCACGGGTCGGTGGTGCGGCGGCGCTGCGGGGCTTGGCATCGTGTTTGGCCTCGGTGACTCTGAAAAACGTCCTTGCGGTTCGTCCAATCCTCCTCGGGCCGGTTGCGATGAAATCGAGCGTTCCCCTGTCCGAGGTGGCCGAGAAGCTGACGGTTGTGACCGCATCGGTCTCGGCAGTCAAGGTCGCGGCGGGCATGCCATTGTTCAGAGCGGCCTCCACCTTGAAGCGCGCGGCATCGGCTTGGCTGCGCGTTAAATGCCGGCTGGCTGTGCGGCGCCATGCTGAACATCAAGCCGGGCACCTTGACCCTGAGCAGGAATCCTCCCCTGCCAGGAACGACATCAACTGTGAATATCTTTGCCACTACAGGCCTCCTTTGCTCGCTTGCCGCGTTGCATGCCTGGAGGCACCGTGCCTTCAGGCCATTGCTGTGTCCAGAAGAACGCTGCTGTCTGTTGGCCTCCTTTCTTTGCTGCCATCTTGCATGCCACATTTGCAAGCCTTAAAGCCCATGCTGCTTCCGCTTCGCCCGTATGTTCAATGCGAGGCCGAGCGCCGACTTCGCGCCGAACACGGGCAGGTTGACGAAGTTCTCGATGGCATGAATCACAAAGAAGAACGAGATTATCACCATTACGAACGAAGACAGGCCTGTTGGAGGGATTTGCGCCAGAAAGTGGATAAGCCCGGCAAGCACAAATGCAGCAACCAATGCCGCAACCAGCTCCACCTTCTCCGCGATGGCGAACTTCCATGAAACTCCTTGCCTGCGCTCAAAGACCGTCGTCGCAATGAATATTGCGGCAATCACGAGGCAGGTTATTATCCATTCCAGTATCCAGTCCAGTATCATTGTTCGTCCTCCCATGACAGTCATGATTGCATGCGGGTGTTCCTAACTGTATCCCGCATCATCAGCACGAAGAAGCACAAGGCCATGATGCATATTATGGCCTTCTCCAAGAGGCAGAGCCACATGGCTGTCCTCCTCTGTTTTAAAAGCGCGCGCTGGTGGTATCGCGATGCTCAAGGGGGCGGCCTGCGGGTGTGGGGACCCGTCAGGCACTGGTGAGACCACCGCTTGAACGAACGATAAGAGGCGTGGGGTCCTCTTTCCACTTCAGCGCGCACCCCCTTGTTTCGGTTAAAGGTTGAACGTGCATTCGCAGAATAAGGGCTAACGAAGCCGTGCGTCTGCGCGTCTCGCGCTGCGGAAACCGCAACATGCCGTAATCATGTGGCAATGCAGCAGCCTGCGCAGTTGCAGGGCCTGGATTCCAATGCCGTCTGGGATGCCCCATGTGATGTGCATGTTGTTTCTCAAACATGGCTGGAGGCATTTTCAACGCGGTACTGATGGAACATGATATGGCGGCCCGAACCTGCTGGTTCGGCCTCGCCGGGCCGGTGGGAACTCCGTGGGCAATAGCGTATAATAGCAGTGATAGCTATATAAATCTTTTTGTTTTGTTGTCACTACAAGAAGGTTAAAAATATGGAATTTTCCCACAAGTGCCACTGTATGGACATAAGGCTGGCGTGCCCGGTTCCTGCCATTTCCCAGCCGGCTATTCCTCGATGAATTCCACGCGCTCGAACTCGCCGCGCTCCTCGAACTCCGGCACCGTGGCTATGAAAACCGTCATGGGCTTGTCCTTCTTCCTGGAAAGCCTTGCCGCCTGCTGAATGATTACGTTCTTTATCCTCTCGGACGCGCACAGCACGTGCCTCACCTGCGGGTCTGAAAGCCTTTCCGATATGCGGTCCAAGTCCAGGTTGTCCGCGAGGAATATCCTCGTCTCTTTCCCGTCGCCGGATATGACGAGCATGTCGTCCTGCTGGCTGGACTGCCAGCCTGCCGCCTGGAACAGCCTCGTGACGTCGGAAAGGTCCATGGGCTTCCTTGCCTCCTGCTTGCCGAACTTGTTGTTGAAAAGCCTCATGCCAGGCTCGGTCAGGTAGTAGTAGCAGTACTTGTTCTTCCTCATCTTTGCCCAGCACATGCCTATGGCGCCGATCTTGATGAGCCTGGTGGCCTTTTCGTTGAAGACCGTGCCTGACATCTTGGCATACTTGTATATCTGCGACGCATAGGAGCCGGTCCCCTCGCCCAGGCTCTGGAGTATGCGCCACTCCCCGTCGTCCAGGTCTCCGGCCGGGATGTCGGCCAGCTCCCTCTCCATCTTGTCCTTCTCGCGCTTCGCGGCCGCGACATGCTCCACTTCAAGATGCTTTTCAACCCTGCCTTTCATGTGCTCTGCAATATCCCCGTCAGTTATTAGGCCTTTAGGGATGTTCACGAGCGGGAATTCCACCAGGAACGGCTCCTTGAACTCGCCGGCCCTGCACAGGACAAAGCCATGGCCGACCGGCAGCCTTCTGAGATAGCTGCCCTCTTCCGAATAATCAAGGCCGAGCATGTTGCTGGCGTCCATTATGTCAGACGCGTGCTTGGTGTCGAGCCCGAGGTTCATGAATACGTGGGTCGATGTGTTGCCGATAGCCGGGTAGGATATCAGCGACGGGTGCTGGTCTATGTATATCATGCCCAGGCCCAGCTCCCTGACCTCCCTGAACACCAGCTCCATGACTGTCTCCGACCCGAGCTTCAGGGACTTCTCCCTGTTCAGCACGTGGTGGGCCTCCTCGAGTATGACCACGCCCCTCAGCTTCTCCCTGCTCTGCGAAATCAGCATCCAGTCCCTTATCCACTGGAGTATTATCTCTATGAAGAAGGTCTTGTCGTTGGTGTCCAGCGCGTCCAGCTCCAGAATCGTTATCCTGCCAGGCCTGAAGAACGTGTCCGGCGTGATGCCCCTGTCGCAGTCAAAGACCTCGCCGATCTCCTTGAAGCACAGCGATTCCAGCGGCCTCTCCGCGGTGGACAGCCAGTTCCTCTCCCTGGGCGGCAGCCTGTCCTCGCCATACTCGCTTATCCAGCGCTTCATGTCCGCGAGCCTCGGGACCTCCTTCTTCTGGTAGGTCTCGTCCAGCGTCTTGAGAATGATGTGCCTGCCTCCGCCAAGCAGCCAGTAGGCGTGGTCGAATATGCTCGCGAATTCCTTCATCCACTGCGACAGCTGGATGCCGTCGGGAGGGACAAGCGGGTTGAACCTGAACGGGGAGGCGTTCCTGCCTATGGTGTAGATGTCTATGCGGTCCTTGAGCCTGGTTGCGAGCAGGTCCTTGTAGTTCCTTTTGGAGAAGTCGAATATGATGACAGGTATCCCCATGTCCGAAAGCCTTTCAGTCATCATGTAGGATATGTTCGTCTTTCCGTAGCCGGACGAGCCGAACAGCGACATGTGCATGAGCAGCATGTTGTGGTCTATGCGGAAGGGGTATATCTTCTTCCTGCCGTAGAGCACCATGCCCATGTCAATGTCCCCGTTGCCAGCCATCTCCTTGTCCGGCGGCTCCGCCAGCACCGTGTTCCGCAGCTCCTTGTCCATGAACACACGCGCCTTTATCACGTCGACAAGCTCGAATATCCTTTCCCTCGTCTCCTCGTCGCCCAGCAGGTAGGCGCGGGTCAGCCGCTCCGCCTTGTTCTTGCCGAGGACAGGGACGAGCTTCTTCACCTCGTCGGTGAATATCCTTTCCTTCGTGTCTATCATGGCCTCTCACCTTCGCTTTCCCTGCCTTCCCTTCTGCCCCTGCCATGGGGCAGGATTTCAATATCGAGCACAGGCACATTTTTGCAGGAAACCGCCCTTACCAGCATGTATTTCCCGTCCCCCACTTCCTTTTCCAGGGTCATGTACCAGCCGCCCTCACCCTTATGCCCGAAGTCCGGGACCTTTTGCAAACCCATCCGCAGCATGCGGCTGTTAAACTCCGTTTCATCCATCCCTGCCAATGCCTCGCCTTCTTTTTTCCGTATGTCGCAGCGCAGTATCCTTCTGTAATTCCTTTCGTCGTCCGCTGCAACAGCGTCTGCGCCTACCGCTTCAAAGCCCTCTCTGGGCTCCCTGAACGTCACAGAATACACGCGGGATTTCATGGCCATGCGCCTCACTTGGGCTTCTCCCCTTCAAGAAGGCCTTCGGTCTCGTCCTTGAACAGGCTGGCTATCTTAGCCTCGTTCCTGTGCTGCTCCATGAGCTCCTGCAGCTCGGTGCGCAGCTCCATGAGGTCCCTCCAGTACTGCCTTACCTCGCTCCTCTTCTCCTTCCTTAGGACTGAGATGTCCAGCTTGACGTTCCTCTTGTCCACCATGTCGGTTATGCTCACAATCATGGACTGCTTCTCGATTACGTCATCATCAATGTCCTTCAGAATGCTGGTGTGTATCTCCTCGCGGGACTCCATCATTTCGTTTATCTCGTCTATGCGCTCCTTGAGGAATTTGACCCTGTCGAAAAGGCTGCCTATTATCTCGGGGCTGAGGCGCCTGAGCTCCTCAATCTCGTCCTCTTGCATGAGCGGCGCTGCCTCGCGCTTCCTGGAAAGGACCAGCCTTTCCCTGCGCTCCTCCTCCGGAGGCTCCTCTATGGCCATACGGGTCTCGGTAGGCCTGGCCTTTCCCAGGTCTATCCTGTAGAACTCCTCGATTCTCTCGTCTTTGTATATCTCGCTCAACGGTGATTTCTGGCCGTCCTTCTTGCTCTTGTATGTCCCGTCCGTAGGCATTCTCTTACCTTCTCGTTTCTGCGGCATTTATGCCTGTCTTGTACTGTCTTGCGTACTGCGCAAGACTATCTTATAATATCTTGCGTGCAAAAGTTTAAATAGTTTAGCCTCGGGTGAACGAAAGACAACGAAAGACAGGGGTGGCAACCCGCCAATTTAGGGAATGCCAGTCATAAGGCAGAAACCCATGCTTCAGCATTTGGAGCAGATACAAGTAGTTGTGTGGCTATGTGATTTGGTGACGGGCGTAAAGGGCTGCCATTCCATGCACGTTATGCTGCAGCCAAAATGGGACGCCTTACATCAGGCTGCATGCTGAACCCGTGAACCCTCCCCGCTAAAACAAGAGCAGCAGCATGCCGAGGCCTATGCAGTAAACCGCGAACCACGCCATCCTGCCCTTCGCAACCAGCTTCACAAGGGCCTTCAGCGAAAGCCAGCCCGCGGCCAGCGAGGCTATGAAGCCGGCTGCCATGGCCTCCGCGGCTATGCCGGAAGCAGCCAGGCTGCCTGCCTCGAGCAGCATGGCCCCGGCAATGGCGGGGATGGCCAGCAGGAAGGACAGCCTGATTGCCTCCTCCCTGGCCGCGCCTGATGCCATGGCTATGCCTATGGTCGCGCCGCTGCGCGACACGCCCGGAGCCACTGCCACGCCCTGGGCTATGCCGGTCAGGAAGGCCCTTTTGCCGTCAAGCTGCCTTGTACCCTTCCCAAGCGAGCTTGCAACGAGTATGGCTGCAGTCACTAAAAGGGCCGCGCCTATGGCCGCCATGCTGGCGAACATGGCTTCAAACAGGCTGCGGAAGGCCAGCCCAATGGCTGCTGTGGGTATTGAGCCTATGATAACGAAAGTGAGCATCCTGCCTGGAGGGGACTTGAAATCCCTCTTGCACAGCGCCTTGAGTATGGCGGCAATCTCCTTCCTCATATACCATATCACCACAACCAGCGTGGCAATGTGCAGCATCACGTCAAATGCCACCGGCGCCTGGATAGCCATGTAATGCTGGGCGATGGCCAGGTGGCCTGTGCTGGATATGGGCAGCCATTCTGCCACGCCCTGCAGGATGCCGAGAAACATGGCCTGTAAGAGTGAGAGCATGATAATAGTTGCGGTAAGGATAAATAAGCCGGGGCCGCATGCATGTTCAGGCTTAAAAGATTTGCTGCCCATTCATTCGCATGCCGGATGAATCTCCAGCGCGGGCCAGTGAATTCCATTGCAGACCGGGCGAATGCATAGACTGCTGCACGCATGACAGGCTGCTCATACCGGTCACGCTTTCGGACCTCTATCGCGCATGGGTATACGACAGGAAGGTCAAGGGCGAGAGGAAGCCGTTCTATGAGGTTTTTGATGAGAGGTGCGCGGGCTTCACGGCAACACCCTGCCTGGATAATCGCGGTTCGCAGGTGGTTGTAATCAGGTCAAAGGTGCCATGCTACAACGTTGATTATGAAGGCATGCGCTGCGCGGTGCACGGCAAAGTCCAGTACGCCGGCTGCGGCCTCTGCCCTGAGGAGAGGCTGCTGCCTGAGGACAGGCGGTATGAAGCAAACGAGTTGAGGCAGACCGCAGAATTCTTTGCAGCTATGGATTGCCTGAAGGGCGTGACGCTGACAACCGAAAGGGCCGAACACATAAGAAGGCTGAGGGCATTGGCAATGGACGAGGTATGGATGACCAGCGCGCTGCTTTCGCACGGCCTGCCCAGGCAAAGGGCCAAAAACCCCAAAGTCTTCGGCAGGGAGATGAGGAACCACGTGAGGTATATAAGCGAAAAGGCCATGCCAACGCTATGGATGAATGTCAGGCAGACCATGCCGAGGTATGCCGAGCTTTACGTGGATGACGCTGAAACCAGGGCGCTATTGCTTGAAGGCGCGTGATATCGTGTTCGTATCCCATTCATGCCGGTTTTGGCATGATGCGTGCATCTTATCGCTGGCTGGAAAATTGGCTTGATTCATGCGGCTTTACGATAACATAAGGCTCTATGCTCTATTCTGCATGCCATGACGTTATTCGCCTGCGCTCATGGCGGGATGAAAAAACGCGGTAAATAAAGCTGTTGGGAGCAAAAACAAGCCCCCATGCAAATGGTTCGTATCTGGATAGTGCCGGGATTTTACCTGTCGTTCTTGCCTGCGATGAAGTCCTCGACCATCTGGCGCGCCTGGTCGTCAGGGAACTGCTTCGGCGGGTGCTTCATGGTGTATGACGATATCGAAAGCAGCCTGCCTCCTATGCCCCTGTCAAGGCCTATCTTCGCGCAGCGTATGGCGTCTATTGCCACTCCGGCGCTGTTTGGCGAGTCTTCGACGCTCAGCCTAAGCTCCAGCGTGACCGGCGCGTCGCCGAACTTCCTGCCCTCCATGCGGATGAAACAGACTTTGTTGTCCTTCTGCCACGGAACGTAGTCGGAAGGGCCGATGTGGACATTGTTCGGGTGGAGCGGCACCGGAAGCTGGGACTGGACTGCCTCGGTCTTGCTTATCTTCTTGCTTTTGAGCCTCGACCTCTCCAGCATGTTCAGGAAATCCGTGTTCCCGCCTGTGTTGAGCTGGTAGGTCCTGTCGAGCTTGACCCCCCTGTCCACCCAGAGCTTTGTAAGGACCCTGTGCGTAATGGTGGCCCCCACCTGCGCCTTGATGTCGTCGCCGACTACTGGAAGGCCCTTCTGCTCGAATTTCTTGGCCCACGCATCGTCCGAGGCTATGAAGACCGGCATGCAGTTGACGAAGGCCACGCCCGCGTCGAGCGCTGCCTGCGCGTAAAACCTTACAGCCTTCTCCGAGCCTACCGGAAGGTAGTTGACCAGCACGTCCGCGCCCGAATCCTTGATTGCCTTGGTCACGTCAACCGGCTTGGCGTTGGCCACCCTGAAGGCCTCGTCGTCGTGGTATTCCTTCATGTGCGAGGCCACGCCGTCAAGCACCTGCCCCATCTGCACTTCCACGCCGAGCTTGGGCACGTTCTTCTGGAACACGAGCGTGTTGTTCGGCTTTTCAAAGATTGCCTCGGACAGGTCTTTGCCAACCTTCCTGGCGTCTATGTCAAAGGCGGCCACGGGCCTTACCGAGGATATGGAGTAGCCGTCCATCACGTTGTGCATGAGGCCGGGCACCAGCTCGTCGTTGGACATTACATCCTTGTAGTAGAAAAGCCCCTGTATGAGGCTGGAGCAGCAGTTGCCTATGCCGGATATCGCAAGCTTTATTTCCTTTGCCATTATGTCCCTCCTTTATTCAAAGCATTGAACATCATTCCAATGTTCGCGTTCGCGGTTCAAAGCCATTATTTTATGACTGTAAAATATTGGAATCGCGTATATAAATATTTTACGACAATAAAATACCGCGGAAGGCGGTTTCATGGCTGGCAAGCCCGGCAGGCACCTCAAAAGGATGGAGAAGCTGAACACCACGGAATGCCTCTGGCTCTACATACTGAAGATCCTGTCAGACGGCGGGCCGAGCCACGCATACGTGCTCAGGAAGGAGATCGAGGAGTTGTTCGGCTTCAGGCCGGGGACGGTGACCGCATACAAGGTGCTCTATGACCTGCAGCAGATGGGCCTGGTGACGAAGAAGAGCAGCGGCATGAAGCAGATATACGCGATAACCGAGGCGGGCCGCGGCGACCTGAAGAGGGCCGTTTCGTTCTATAGGGCGCTGGCGAAGAAGCTCGGCTAGCATCATTCCTTGTACGCGCGCCTGAGCCACACCCTCTTGAAGAACGGCAGCGTGAGCGTGGAAAGCAGGAATGCGGCGGTCGGGACTATGGCATTGAGCCAGGGGTCGGGCACGCGGATTGCGGCCAGGTAGGCGCCGATGGCAAGGTAGGTGAAGGCCATGACGAGCAGCCTGCGCGTCCAGCTGGTTTCCCATGCCTTGTCCGACTCGACGCGCCGGTTCCTCTCTTCTATGCGTCCGATGCGGTCCTCAAGCTCTTTGGGCAGCGCCATGCATTATTTTCGCATCCAGGGATTAAGACGCCGCTCGCAAACATTTAAATACCGGCATGCATATTCTTGTAACAGCCTATGACAATGATAGGATGAAGGCGCATCAATTGCGCTTGATTTGAAGGAGGTATAACATGGCGGTTGCAACATTCCAGGTCCCGGCAGATGTGGTCAGGAAGACCTACGAGGCCATCACGGTTGCCAAAAGCACTG
>Ga0315274_10015814_pt1 | contig 10678 bp, 18 predicted proteins | sample YL17G02_20_MG_FD_203700 | JGI IMG/M metagenome (GOLD analysis project Ga0315274, IMG submission 203700) | Sediment microbial communities from Yellowstone Lake, YNP, Wyoming, USA - YL17G02_20 | ecosystem: Environmental > Aquatic > Freshwater > Lake > Sediment | place: USA: Wyoming | collected...
TATTAAAACCTCATGAATATCTCGACCAGGGTGATGAAGTTGAGTTTGGGTATATTGCATCCATCCATAATATTTATCATATTCAACGAGTGGCAGAAGTTGTAGCAGAATTAGTTAAGTATGATGATACTTATAAAGAAATATTAAATATCTACAAAGATATCAAACTTCCGATACTAACTGAACTTGGATATTCGTTGAGTGACTTTGCAGAGGAGTGAGTTAAATAACTAGTGTTGTTCATTTAATAAAACCTGGTTCGGACTATACATATTGCGGTAAGCATTATCAATCCGTTAGAAGTACTTGTTTCAAAGGTAATGCAACTTGTAAAAATTGTCTTGGTAAATCAGAAAAGGTGAGTTAAATGACTAAACTAATTAAACTAAACTTGGGTTGTGGAAAGCACATACTAAGAGGATATATTAATATAGACAAAGTTAAGACCCATAAGAATGTTAAGGTTGCTGATATAAGATATCTCGAATATACTCAAGATTCAGTTGATGAAATATTCATACGACATGTCATAGAACATTTCTATGAAGATGAAATAAAGGATATGTTAATTAGGTTTCGTAATATGTTAAAACCAAATGCCAAGGGAAAACTAATTATTGAGACTGTGGATTTCAAGAAAATTATGTTAGGTTGGCAAACTGGTAGGATGACTAAAGAATTATTAAATCATTTCTTATTTGGTTTCTATGCATATGAAGGAACTCGTGAACGAGAACCCTATATGATACATAAATATGTATTCGACTTTGAACTACTCAGGGACTTTCTAATGGATGCAGGGTTTTATACCGTGCACAATTGTGAAGTACCTAAACCATTTAACTATGACCCGAAATATGGAGACTTCTTTACTGGTATGAGAGTGGAGGCGACAAAATGGTAAAAATAAAAATTGGGTTTAGTGGACCACCTTGTAGTGGTAAGACAACAACAGTTCATGAAGTAGTTGTCGAACTCAGAAAACGAGGAATTAAAGTTGATGTTCTAAGTGGTATTGAACGAATACCTTTATATGATATTAATAGGATGTATGATATTACTGAACATAACATATCATTAATGAATCATGTGTTACAGGAGAGTCTATACACAAAACGACCTGATATTGATGTGTTATTAGTTGATAGAACACCACTTGATATTCTTATTGATATGGAGATTTCAGCTGTGGTTGAAGGTTGTGAAAAGTGTGAACATATAAAAACAGCCATGACAGATTATACTGTTGAATGGATGAATACTTATGATATTGTTTTTATATTACCACCACTTAAATTTAAAAAGGATGGTTTACGATTAGAGAATGAACCGTGGAGAATAAATATTATTAAACTCTATAAAGACCTACTTATAGTTAAAGGTGATAAACAAAAAATAACATTAAGTAAAATTAATATTAAAGTAATTTGTGATGAAATAATAGACCGACTTAAATTAAAGGGAGTGAAATAAATGACCGATAAGAAAATATCGCCGATAGCCGCAAGAGCATGGATTGGACGAGAAGTCGAAGGAAACAACCGAGACCTCAGGTTGTTCGTTGATAGTATAAGAGAAGGTGAACTCTATGAGATACTCGATAAATATCCTGATATTAAAGCAGTATACTTTGGTCATATAAAAGATGATAGTATTGATACAGATGTTAGAGTAATAAAGATGTTTTATACACGCATAAGAATAATTATAGAAATTGATATACCCACTTTACTACACCTTCCAACTGATATTCGTGGTATGGTTGAGATAATTCTTAGAATACCTAATGACATAAGATATATTAAAACTATAATTGGTGATTCGGTTGGTGTAATGACACTTAATTCTATGAAATTTAATCAATGGAATGGTGCCAAAGTTTATAAAGATGATAAAATAGTGTTGGGTGCAGAAAAAGATGATGTAACAATACAGGGGTGAAATAATGCCTATCGAACTTAGAGAGAAACGAGAAGACCGAAGATTATGTCCAGTTTGTTATTATCCAATACCAGATGGTGAGGAAATTTGTAGAAATTGTCATCCACAAAAGTTCTTGGATAGTAGTGCTTCAAAGAAAGGTGCACCAAGGTCGAGGTGATAAATATGGTTAAGAAGAAGTTAGTAAAGAGAAAATCTAAGAAACTGAAAATAAAAGTGAGAACGATACCATGGATGTTCAATGAAAGCATGACAATATTTGTCAAGACACAAGTAGAAGGAATACACTACTGGCCAGAAGCACCAAAAGACAAACTACTGAATGTTGGTTTCCTTCGAACTCCACATAGACATATGTTCCATGTAAAGGTATCTTTGCAAGTATTGAGTGATGAACGAGAGTTTGAATTTATAATAATGAAAAGATGGCTAACTATTGTAGTCAAGAAAATACTTGGAGACCCACCAAAACCCATTGAAATGTCATGTGAGATGATAGCAAAAGAAGTTTTAAAAGAAGTATGTCATATGCTCACAGAAGTAGAAAGTGGACAGAGAAATATAACATGTGAGGTATCAGAAGATGGTGAGAATGGTGCAACAGTTTCCATGACATTTTGCTGAGGTATTAATTGGAGTGATTAAAATGTCCGAACCGAAAGTCATATATCTACCAATAGAAGGATATGAAGAACGCTACACGAATCAACTGGATGACTGGATTGTCGAACGACTCAAAAAGAACCACATACCCTATTTACGAGTATGTGGTAAAGCAATCAACGAGAATAAAATATCAACGGGTCAAGTTCTTGATGGCTATGGTCGACCTTATTATTGTTTAACCCAGATGGCCGCTGTGGTTCACTTAATGAAGATGGGTGATATAAAACCAGGTGATAATATCTTCATGACAGATATCTGGACTTTTGGACTTGAGGCACTTCCATATATTAAAACCATAACTAAAAATAAAATAAATATATATGGTTTCAATTGTGCTGGAACCTTTGAGAAAAAGGATTTCCTCAACTTGACTGGAATGACCCCGTGGGCTGAACATATTGAACGTGGTTGGTTTAAAGCAGTTGATGGTGTTTTCTTTGCATCAATGAAACTTATGAATATGGCTCACTCTAGCCATATGTTTGATTATCTCGATGCAAACAAAATTCATCTGACTGGACTTGCAACCAATACCAAATACATCCGTAAACTCGCTGGATACAAATCCTCAGATATGAACCACAAAGAAAATATTATTATATTCCCTCATCGGCTAGATGCCGAGAAACGACTTGATATATTCCTTAAAGTTGCTCAGTGGTTCCACTACCGGGGATGGAGATTTATTATAACTTCTGGACGTAAATCCTTATATGGAACTAGCCCAATGCTAAAAGACTTACTCAACTATCAGAAAAAGGGCTATATTGAACTAAAATTAGGACTTTCAAAGGAATCTTATTATAAATTACTTAGAAAATCCAAGATTATATTCTCCAGTGCGGAGCAGGATACAGTCGGTAATGCTATGTTAGAAGCAATATCGTTGGGGTGTATTCCAGTGGTAACAGATAATGTTAGTTATCAGGAATATCTACCTAAAGAGTTCATCTATGAACATGGGAATATTCGTCAAGCAATTTGTAAGATAACCAAGTATATGGAACTACAATCTTATAATAAATATGGGGCTTACGGTTATATAAAGAAGTATGACCGGAGCATAGATAGGATGCTTAAAGCCATGGGGTATGATATCAAAGTTGACCGATTGAACATAAGGCCAGTATGGGAGGACTGAGCATGCTTATCAAAACACATACACCAGACAATATAGAAATAAAAACAGAAAAACTTTCAAAGGATAAATATAAATTATATTATTCTGAAAGTTTTAGTAAAGATGTTCCGATTGAGTCTTTGAAAGCAACAGTAGGTTATATTAAAGATTCTGGAGTTCTTATGAGTAAAACTATTAAATTAAAGGGAAGAACTATAAGTTATACCCTAAAAGGAGGTAGACGTATATTTAATGGTATTGCTATGGAGATACTAGCACAATCCGAATTTAGTAACATTACAATTACTGATATGATAGTAATGGCATCTCTTGGGTTAATTGAAACACATAGACAATTAAATTTAAGAGTCAAATGTCCTGATGGTAAAGAGTGTATCGGTTCAGATTGTGTTAAATTTGATGATTGTAAAGAAATTAAACGAATACAAGAAGAAGCAATACAAGAAGGATTTATCAAATGAGGTAATGTAATATTTAAAATATAGGAGGACTAGAATGTCAGATGTTGGTTCAGCAAAAGGATATCATCCCAATTCAATTGCTACTTTCACTGGTAGGTTTGTTTGTCCACACAATTTACAATTAGATGATATAGATATAAAAGATATAGCACATGCTCTTTCTAATATTTGTAGGTTTGGTGGACATTCATTATATTTTTATTCAGTAGCACAACATTCTGTTATTGGTTCAGAAGTCTTAAAAGAGATGCAAACATCAAAAAGAATACAATTATCTTTTTTACTTCATGATGCTAGTGAAGCATATTTATATGATATTGCCCGACCACTTAAACACTTGAAAGAGTTTGAAGGATATTTAATAATTCAAAATAAAATAGATAACTTAATAAATGAAAAATTTGGAGTAGATATAAACAATCAAATGATTAAAGATATGGATAATGTTATGCTTTCAACTGAAAAACGAGATGTTATGCCCGACCGTGAATGGTCCAAACTTCCAACACCATTGGTTAGACATATAAAGCCATGGGAACCAGAAACTGCAGAAAGCCAATTTTTACTTTCTTTTAATGAATATACTTCTAAACCATAGAATGTGAGTGGAGTAATATGTTAGAAGCTTTCTTAATGCCAACTTCCAACTATAATATACTTGTAGTTGATGGTCCACCAGGGTCTGGTAAAACAACCCAGATAAAACACGAACTATGTAAGTATCCAGTCGAAGTTAACTGGATACATGATGAAGAGGATATTTACATGAAGATGTCGACCCTAAGTGGAACTCAAGTTGTTAGTGTGATAGACCCAGCAGATAATATGGACATCCCCAAGAACATAATAGACTGGCCTGGTAAGTATATATTCATAACTACTGACCTCAAATCTCTACCCCCTGACCTGCGAGGGACTAAAGTTATACATGTTAATATCCCACTTCCAACACGTGAAGAGTTATATTCAGCATATAGAGGTGTAACTGCACTTGAGTTTGCTGAGCATGGATATAACCCAGATATTGATGATATTCCACTGGAAATAACCAATTATCATGCCCTAAATTTCTGGATTTTATCGGGATTTTCCCTCTATAAAATATCCCCCCAATCTATAGGGGGGAATCTTTCATTAGAGAGCATCCTTGCTGGTATCGTAGAACTGGGGGTATCCTATCCCTTTAAAAATTTCCCCTTCTGGATGATAGATAATCTATTAAATAAATTAATCCTGTACGAAGACAAAATCGACCTAATTTCGTTCATAGATACATATAAGAAAAGTGGAATGAGTGAGTGTATTTATCTGGAATTGATACGAAATATCATTATGAACTCCGAGAAATTGGTAGAATATAAAGGAGTTTATATCGAAAAGAAAAAATCTAAGAAGGAAAAAGAAGTCGAAGAGTTCGAAGTTGGAAACTTAACTAAGAAGATGATTATTAGAGAAAATGATAATAAACCGAGTTTGTTTGATTTTTGAGTGAGAGGTGATATAAATGATTTGCACATTATGTGGTGAAGATATAAAATCTAGTGATAAAATAAAAGAAGTGGAAATAACCGAAAGCAGAAGAACTACAAAATACCATGAAAGATGTTTTAATTATGTAGTACATCCACCAGAAATTAAATGTCCACGATGTTTGTTAGTAGTAAAGGTAACGCATGAATTTGGACATAACAATGGTAGAGTGATATGTGATTATATTCCATATCATCGAGACCCAAAATATAGAGAACCCGAATTGGGTAAACCAAATAATAAACCAAGGGAATTCGGAGAACATCATATTCTTGCTGATGTAAGTATTTGTCCAATGAGTATGAGATTAGTTGAAGTAGATAAAAGTGGAATTGCAAGAATTAAAGAAGAATTACAAGAAACTGAAAGAAGTAAGTAAAAGAGATATAATAGGTGATAATATGAAATTCGGACAAATACCCTCAAATAAAAAGTGTGACCATTGTAAGAAGCATAAAGCCACAGTTATATGGCTTGGTTCAGGTGGAATGCTTGAGTATACACATGGTATGTGTGAGTATATATGCATTTGTTGTTCATTAAAAGCACAACTTAAATATGCTAAGGAACAAGCTGAACGAATTCCTGAATTGGAAAAGGAATTAAAAGAATGTAAATGTAAGTGAGGTGATATATATGGTTAAAACTCCAGAACTTAAAGTGAGATGGTTAGATAGACCACCAGAGCGAGTATACGAAAGTATAGCGAAAGCAACACTCAATTGTCATAGTGATGACCCAATCACTGATATGGCAAAAGTTGATAGTGAATCTCCAGTTAAAATGTGGGGTCAGAAATTTAAGAATGGTCATGAACTTGCAGTATTCTTAACTAATTATATAATAAAATTAAATCATGGTGCTATGCTTGAGTTCTCTGGTCAATTCAATTTCCTAGTAACAGAGAATTCAAGAGGACTAACTCATGAACAGGTTCGTCAGCGAGTTGGGGTTTCATATGCACAAAGGTCAACTCGATTTGTCAAGAAGGGGGATTATATAACACCTTATCAATTATCTGATGAAGATAGAACACTTTACATCCATAGTCTTGAAGAGTTAGGTAAAGTGAGACAAAAACTCGAGGAGAAATATCCAAAAGATATTACACGACATTTATTATGTGTTGGTACTCATTCACCAATAGCCATAGGTTATAATAATATCAGAAGTTTATATTATGACCTTGGACTCAGATGTTGTATGAGGGCTCACTGGGAAATTCGTTATATGGCCAATGAGATTAGAAGATTGTGTAGGGAGAAATGGCCCGACCTTTTCGAGAAAGCTGGCGCACATTGTGAAGTTTATGGTTATTGCCTCGAAGGTGATAAACAATGTAAGGAGAGAAAAGGTAATATACCAACACTTAAACAGGTAATGGATTGTTGGAATAAAAATGGTGGAATGTTGGGATATCTCCCAAAAAGTGGGTGAGTGATTATATGAACCTAACACCATGCACATTCTATAAAATTATACTTGCAGACCCACCGTGGCCTTTTGATACATACTCAGAAAAAGGTCAAGGTAGGTCTCCTAGTAAACACTATCCAACTATGACCATAGAACAAATTAAAAATCTTTCGGTAAAATGTCTAACCGACGAAAACTGCACCTTATTTATGTGGACCACATCACCACATCTTAAAACATCTTTCGAGGTCATAGAAGAATGGGGATTTACGTATAAAACTGTTGCATTTGTTTGGGTTAAAGGAGAGATAACTCACATAAAACAAATGACCAGGTCTATGTTTGATTTACATGATGTTCCAGTTGTTGACTGGGAACTCAACTCAGAACTCGGAACTGGTTATTGGACACGAGCCAATGCTGAATATTGTTTACTTTCAACTAGAGGTCATCCCAAACGCGTTGATATGAGTGTTAAACAAATTATATTTGAACCCACTCGGGAACACTCCAGAAAACCAGATTGCACTCGTGACAGAATAGTTCAACTTATGGGAGACCTTCCACGAGTTGAATTATTTGCGCGACAATCCACACCCGGGTGGGATGTATGGGGTAAAGATAATAATATAACAAACGACAAATATGTGGAGAGTGTATTAAATGGGTAAGAAAATAATAGCAAAGATGATATTTGATGTGAGCAAATATAAAGAAATTATGAAAAGAGAAATAACTAAAGAGGAGATAGAATGGCAACTGAAAATACAATCTGAACAATTACCACCAGGAATAATGACTTACGAAGTTTATGAGGAGAATTAGTATGGCTGATAGAGATAGATTACTACAGATGTTAGAGGGCATGTTGAGGCAACTAAAGGATGGCTCAACGACCCAAGTTGAAACTATGCACATAAAATGTATAATAAAACCGACTGATAAAAATATTGATAATCTTGCAAAAGGTATAGCAATGTTCTTGAATGATAAAATGACCTTCAACGCAGTTATAGTGATGATAGTAGCGGGTGGATGTTAATGAAACAAAAACATTATTCTAAACCACGAAAAGTAAAGCATTATGAAGAAAAGAAGAAAAAAATTACAAAAAAAGTTACAGATGAAATAGATGAACTTTTAGCAAAATTCAAAAAAGACTTAAGACTTTAATTTACCCACCCCACGGAACTGGTGGGTACTTTTCTTCAGGAGTATCTGGAGTATCGGGTTCTGGTAAGTTTACTTCTGGAAAAGTCAGAGGCTTTTCATAATCCTCAACTATTACCTGTTGTTTGATATCCTCATCACCATAATAATCTTGAGCCATTGCAGGTTCATCATTTGCTTGAGCATACTCTTCCTGTTGGAAATTACTAACATCATCAGGTAATGGTGTCCTGGGTGGATTTAAACTAACTATACTCTTCTGACCATCCAACATAATATCATCCATATCTACTGGTGACCTAAACTCACCCCATAATTTTATTTTAGGCATTGCTGGCATTTTTATTGCTGGAAATTTGGGCATAGCCGGAGCCTTTATCTTAGACATTGAGGGAAGTTTGGCTTTAGGCATCTTTATACCAGGTGATTTTTTGATAGATTCTGGCATGGCTTTTGCACCAGGTTTAAGGGGAGCAACTTTACCCTTTTTAGGACTACCTGTTTTAGGTATTGCGGCTTTCCTTTTCACTGCAATCTTTGCCCCAACATACTTAACTGCTCCTCGTATAGTCCAGAACAACATATTAATTCCTGAACCAACTGCCGCTAATTTACCCAAATCCTTATCTATATACTGATATGTAGGTAAAACCCAAATGGCTGAAACTGCACTACCAGTTGCACCCGCTATGATATTCCTTTTAAATTCCATTTCTGGTGTTCCTTTCATAGCAGGTATTATAGTGAATGTTTTATTTATTTGTGTAGGATAAGCAACTTCCCAATTTGTAACTGGAACTTTACCTTTCTTCCAACCAAGCCATGGATATTTGAAATTGATTCCTTTGGCTAAGAAATCATCCATTTTAGCAGAAACTGCCACCGAGGCTAATGCTGAACCTGCAAGAACACCAATTTTAACTGGGTCCTTCACAACAGTCATAACCTCAGTTTTGAATTTTCCCCAGTACTGTTTTGCCTCTGCCATATTTTCACCTTACTTTCTCACCTTACTAATGCACATGATTGTATGCTAATTTATTAAACATGATTGTATGCTAATTTATTAATTAAGAGTAAATGCGGGACAGGGTCAAGGGGGAAAGGGGGATTCGTAGTCCGAGGGGAGTGAATCTTCGAACCTTAAATCAATATCCTTGTACTTGTCCCGCTCAGGTTAGTGTTATGGGTTTTTCCTTAACTTCTTTTTCTTTAGGAACATTTATATATTCCATTAAACTATGACCAGTTATTGATTTCACCAATTTATTTATGAATTTAAATTCATGTTCCTATATTTCTATATATATCCAACCAGAGTCATGAACTTGTTGTGATATTTCTTCATACTTTCTTATTTGCTCTATAACATCATATTCAAATAATTCAGGTTCATGTATTGCTAAGTCAAGGAATTCTGGATAACATATTGGACACCCATGCCAATAACATCCTTGTAATTCTAATACAGTTTTTAGTTTTGGGAGCACGAAATCAAATCTATGATATTCGTGATTAAATTCAGCAGTTTTAAACATATTAATTTCTTTACACCAAGCATCATGTAAATAATCTATTCTAATATCATCTAACATCATTTTAAATTCAATTTCTTGTTTTGAAGTCCAAGTGGGTTTTTGTTTAGCTCTTGATATTCTTTGTAACTCTGATTTATTTGTATGATGTTTTCCGCACTTATTACATGGCTCACCATTATATGTATGACCAATTCTTGATTTTGCAGCTCTTGCTGCGACTTCAGGCCAAGTTGCTGGACAATTTATTCCAGTGAAATCTTTATGAATTATATTACAATTTGGACATATAGTTTTTCCATCACGAATACATCCATTTTCAAATCCTAAATTAATTTTTGCACGCTCTCATAATTTATCAAGATATGTTGGGTCATTCTTTATTTTATTAACTATACTATTATTATCTCCGGTTCTATCCTGATGAATTTTACCATTACACATTGGTCCTTTACAAGGTAATCCATCAAAATTACAACCAGTTCTAAGTGTTCCTTGTTCTTGTCTAGTTTTACACATTTTATTATACGAATAAGCATTATTAATCGGATTATTCTCAGTAAATCTTTTTCTTTGTTCTTCTTTTCTTTCAACATCTAACCATGATTTTTCTAATGATTTTTGTTTACGTTCTCTCATATCCTTTGATGTTATTTCAGCACCAGGATATCTTTCTATATATTCTTCACTTGTTATTCTATGAGCATAATCCAAATGTTTTGGAAGTTGCACCATATATTTTCCACAAATTCTGCACACAATATGCTTAGTTTCGTCATACGGAATTTTCATTAATCTCCCCAATACACTATAGCACT
>Ga0315274_10015815_pt1 | contig 10676 bp, 11 predicted proteins | sample YL17G02_20_MG_FD_203700 | JGI IMG/M metagenome (GOLD analysis project Ga0315274, IMG submission 203700) | Sediment microbial communities from Yellowstone Lake, YNP, Wyoming, USA - YL17G02_20 | ecosystem: Environmental > Aquatic > Freshwater > Lake > Sediment | place: USA: Wyoming | collected...
CCTCTGCCACATAAACAGAGTTTTTTCTTGACTCTTCAACATCCCCACAGATGAGTTTCCAGGGGAGATTGAGGAGATTGGTCGGTTTTTTCTCTTTACCACCTAAATGTTCCTCATGAATGAGAGGCGCCCCTTCTTTCATAGCCTCTTCCGGATCGAAGACAGGAGGAAGGATTTCATACTCAACCCTGATAAGGTTAAGGGCCTCTTCTGCGATATCAGGATCGATGGCCGCTACAGCAGCGACCTCGTCACGGTAGGAACGAACTTTCCCTGCTTTGAGAGGGACATTATCTTTATAAAAACCGAATTTAATTTGAGGGATGTTGTACCCGGTTAAAACAGCTTTAACACCCGGAAGTTTTTCTGCTCGAGATGTATCGATATTCAGTATCTTTGCATGGGGATGAGGGCTGTAGAGGATCTTTCCATAAAGCATTCCTGGAACTTTAAGGTCATGGATATAGATTGCCTTGCCAGTGACTTTCTCCTCTGCATCTGTCTTGGGGACCCGCTTTCCAATGTGGATGAACTCTTCCATGACCACCCCCCATTATCTGTTTTTTTGGTTTATACAGTTTCTTTTGTTTCTTTAGTTAACCCTATTGTTGCATAAAGATTCGGTTGAATGAACTGGATACTATCATAAAAAGTCGGTTTCCAGCATTTTGATGATCTCTTCCCCTGTGGAATAAGAATCATATTCGATAGCATCACGTATTATCTGCTCCACTGTTGGAGTTTTATCTTTCCAGAGAAGATGTAAAACCTATTCCACAGGGTAACCATTTGATTAATCCAGCAGATGACACTGATTTAAGAGTCGTCCCTTGATAGCCAAAGGTTTGATGAATCTAAGCGCCGAATTTAATGCAACAACAGGGTAAAGGATCTTATTTTTGATTGCTGACTGCTTTGATCGCCTGAACGATCTGGAGATAGCCCGTACAGCGACAAAGGTTTCCGGCGATTCCGTTTCGAATCTCTTCTTCAGTTGGTTTTGGATTCTCATCGAGGAGGGCTTTGGCAGAAAGTACCATCCCGGGTGTACAGAAGCCGCACTGGATGGCTCCGTATTCGACGAAGGCCTTCTGAATGGGATGGAGATTACCTTGAGCATCGGTCAGACCCTCAATCGTCGTGACGGTCCTTCCCTCTACCTCCCATGCAGGGAAGATGCAGGAGTTGATCGTTTTCCCATCTAAAAGGACCGTGCAGGTTCCACATTCACCCATACCGCACCCTTCTTTTGTTCCGAGGAGCTCCAACTTATCTCTGAGCAATTGCAGAAGGGTGAGATGAGGGTCGATCTCCACCTCCACCGGATCCCCATTCAAAGTGAAACGGATGAGTTGTTTCATTAGTCAATTTCTCCTCAACGATAGAATCTCCCCTCCCTTGGAGACTGTGTCGTAATTGGTAGTCGCAACCCTTAGGTTGCGGTCAGTTTCAATAAAATCAATGAGTTGCACGCAGGCTAAAGCCTGCGGCTACCATCAAAATGGGATTACGACACAGCCTCTCAAGGGAGAGGGAAAGTTTAAGGTTACCATAGTCTCAAAGGGAATACAGTTTCCTCTGGTTTTAGTATGCGCTCAATAGACTTCATCACCATTCGTTTTACCAAGACCTTGATCATCTCTCTGCGGTACCAGGCTTCGCCTCGGAGAGTATCCCGAGGCTGTGCTTCTTTAGAGGCAGTCTCAGCAACCTGATCCAAAAGTTCATCACTTATTTTCTGTTCTCTTAAAAGTGTTTCTGCCTTGATTGCCCTCATCGGAGTTGGAGCAGCCACCCCCAAAGCGATTCGGATCTCTTTACATTTCAACTCCTCCTCCTCAAGAGAGTGGAGGACAGTTGAGATGGGAGAGGTCGTGCAGAGAATGTCAGTACAGGTGACGGTTGCCTTGTCAAGAGAGATGAGGACGGCTACCCCGAGGATTGGAAGGTCGAGTGCCTGTCGTCTCTGGTGTTTCCAATATGCAGAGCCAGTATTGGGAAGAGGTTTGGGAATTGAGATCTCTGTCAGAATCTCATCCTGTTGTAATACCGTTTCTCCAGGTCCGGTAAAAAACTGATCGATCGGAATCGTCCGCTCTGACTTTGCACTTTTCAACTTCACCTGGGCGCCCAGGGCCAAAAGAGGGGCTGCGGTATCAGCCGAAGGGGCGGCTGTACAAATATTACCGCCAATGGTCGCCACATTACGGATCTGGATGGATCCGAGGACATCAACGGCATCGGCCAGAGCAGAAAATTCTTTTCTGATCAACTCAAACTTCTCAAGGGCACGGTGAGTGACCATCGCCCCGATCTTCAAGCTCCCATTATATTGGATCTGATCCAAACCCGGAATCCCCCGTAAGGAAATTAAAACATCAGGAGCTATTCTCTTCTGTTTAATCATCACGATGGCATCCGTTCCACCAGCAATGAGCGCTGCCTTTTTCCTGTGCTGACTTAAAAGGGCAAGGGCTTCATCGAGGGTCTTGGGTTTAAGATAATCAAACTTTTTCATGGAGATCTCCATTTTAGCAAATCACTTCACTAAACTGGGTAAAAAGAGAGCAATCTGTGGAAAGATCATCATGATAGCAATCGTCACACAATAGGCTGGAATGAACCAGATCACCCCTTTAAAGACTGTTGAGAGAGGAATATCCTTCGCCATGCCAGCTACCACAAAGGCACATATTCCTACTGGAGGGGTGATGGCTCCCATTGTGGTGACGACCGTAAGGATACAGCCAAACCAGATCGGATCATAGCCCAATTTCATAGCCATCGGGAAGAAGATTGGGATGGATATTAAAAGGAAGCCAAGAGCATCCATGACACACCCTGCAATACCATAGATGATTAAAATCCAAATCAAGATGACATAACCGGGGATATTGAGAGAGGCAACAAAATCGACTGCCATAAAGGGAAGCCTGCTGATCGTCAAAAATCGACCGAAAACGACAGCTCCCCAAACAATTACAATCACCATGCACGATACCTTTAATGCATCCACAATCGCTAAACCAAATTTTCTCCACGAAAGCTTTCTCCTAACCACACCACCCGTCACGAAGGCAAAAAAGGCACCAGCTGATCCAGCTTCCGTTGGGGTGTAGGCTCCGGAATATAGACCCCCCATGACCAGTCCAAAAAGAACGATCATTTCGAGCGCTCCAGGGAGGGCCTTTATCTTTTCTATGATAGTCGTTTTGGGTCCTCCAGGGCCCCAATTCGGGTGTTTTGTACATAAGAGATAGATTGTGATGCAGAAGAGAATGGCCATCAAAATTCCTGGAAGGGTCGAACCCCAGAAGAGTTTACCGATGGATTGTCCTGTTTGTATTCCATAGACGAGTAGGACCACACTTGGCGGGATGACTACCCCCAGGGTTGCACCACAAGCAATGGAGCCAGTACAGAGTGCCTTGTCATAGTTATACTTTTTCATCTCTGGCAGGGCCACGGTCGTCATGGTGGCTGCTGTCGCTGCATTAGAACCACAGATAGCAGCAAACCCTGCACAGGCCATAACAGTGGCCATGGCCAAACCTCCCCGCAAACGGCCAAACCACTTATAGGCTGTATGATAAAGATTCTCATTCACTCCTGAATGAAAGCAGATGGTTCCCATGAGGATAAAAGGAGGAATAACGGTAAGACCATAGGATGAGAAGTTTGACCATGTTTCCGTGCCGATTGTGGAAAGAGCGGCGCTTATACCGGTCACATACCATATCCCGAGAAAACCCACCACTGCCATCGAAAAACCAACAGGCATCTGTAAGACGATCATGAAGACGAGAAGAACCAAGATGCCGGCCAGTCCGACCATCTATTTTTTCCCTTTCCTAGTAGCAAATGATTTCAAAAAATCGACAAGTAAAACCAAGGCAAGGAGGCCGCAACAGATGGAAACCAAATAAACAAAAGGATAATAGATGATCCTGAGCGTCTCTGACGTCTCCCCTCGTTTCCAGATGGTGGTAGCAAAGACTGCCGTTTGCCAGGATACTAAAACAAAGAAGATCATGCACAGAAAAGAACTGATCGCATTCATCATTCGTTGCGTCTTTTTTGAATAGTGAGTGGTCAATACATCTACGGCGATATGGCTACCTGAAATCTGAGCGTACCCTAAAGCGAGGGCAATCGTGAGTGCTCCTAAGAACCCAACGAGTTCATAAGCCCCTTTGAGGGGAGCCCCCAAAGGGCGCAACAGCATATTGGCACAGGCAATGCCTATCATCAGCAAGAGGGCAGCGCCGCCCATCCAGAGAAACCCTTTATTTAAAAGGTTGCTGATTTTTTCCAACCATACCATCACCCGTTACCTCTTTTTAATGAGGGGATTCTTTAAACTTTTAGAGGGCCTCAGTCCTTCTATGTATGATTGAGGCCCTCTGTTGAATTTAAGGAATGAAATTACTTAGCATACTCTTTGCTGTATATCTCTTTAAGTTTCGTCACCTCATCGAGGATCGCTTTTGTGGGTATTCCCTTCGCGTCATAATCTTTCATATATCGATCCGCCATTGGCTTGAGCAATGCATACCATTTGGCAAGTTCGTCTTTTGAAAGGTTGTACATTTGAAAATCTTTAAATGTTTCCTTAGACCACTTCAGAGCCTCATTCACATGGTTGTCTACATACTGTCCTGTCCAGATCGCTTGCTCTTTACGCAGGGCATCGAACACTTTCTTCACATCATCAGGCAGAGCATTCCATTTGGCCTGGTTCATCACCACTGCAAAAGAAACGACAAAAAGGTTGACGTTCCCTGTCACATGTCGGCAGTGCTCAGCATATTTGAAATCTTGCAATACCTCTAAGGAAGAGACATTCCCTTTAATGACACCCTTCTGGAGTGCCTCCGGAACGTCGGATTGCGGCATAGCAACGGGCGCTGCTCCAAGCAGTTCAAGAATCTTTGCCCCTGTCCCTGAGGCCCTCAATTCATAGCCTTTGATTTCTGCAAGGGTGCGCACAGGTTTCATCGACATGATGTTTGCCGGTGGACAGGTGAACATAGTGATAATCTTTACCTTTTCAAATTCCTTGGGTTTATATTTGTCCACCAAATCCCAAAGAGTAGCACTTGCCACAGTGGCATTGGGCCATCCCAAGGGAAGATCCACAGCTTCAACTACAGGAAAAGCTCCAGGTTGATAGGAGGTCGCTAAACACCCTATATCTGCTGTTCCAGCGATGACCCCATCGAACATATTCTTTGGATTGAGCAACGTGCTGCCCGGATAGGTATCCACCTTCACCTTCCCAGCCGTTCTTTTCTCTACCTCTGTTTTCCACCTCTCCATTTGAATGCAGGGGAAGGTTGGAGCAGGGGGGAAGTTTGCATAACTCAGTTTAATTTGCGCTTGAACAGGCGTGGTAAATAAACTGTTCCCTATCAACAACGCCGCAAATAATCCTATGGACGTCAAGCCAACGAAATGGAATATTTTCTTTCTTTTCATTTTTATCCTCCTTTCATAGATAAAAAATCGTACAGATACCGTATCCAATTCTCCAAATCCTTGTCAAGTTATTTCTTGAACCCCACCTCCTTTCCAGTATTTATGATTGGTGATTCTTGACTTACTTATTGATGTTCGTATGAATAATGGAACGGCGGATTGACAATTCATGCCCCCTCACCTTTATCGTTCGACTGAGCTCACGACGAAGTCCTCTCCCCCAAAATGGGGGAGAGGGGAGGGTGAGGGGAACTTATGTAACCATTTTAATGCTCCAGGTAATATTAATCAGATTTCCCGATGATCAAAGACCCTTTTGCTCTTTCGCTCTGATCGGGGTAAGTTTCCATAGTCAACCATCTCTACCTTTCCGCTGACCAGAATCTGTTTTTTAATCTCCTCCTCAATGGTGCTAACCAAAACTGGGTCTTCTGCTGGATTGCCCCTCTCCGCTCTTTCAACCTTAATCGCCATATACTCTTTTCCGTCGCCCCCTCGATCGAGGTGAATCTGATACTCACTCCCAATGCCTTTGATGTTTGAGAGGATATGATCGATCTGGCCAGGATAGATGTTGACTGCTCTAAAGATAAACATATCGTCTGAACGGCCCAATAATCGGTCATGCATCGGAAGAATGGATCCACAAGAGCATCGCTTAAGGATAAGCTTTGTGAGATCCCTTGTGCGGTAACGGATTAAGGGAGTAGCTTCTTTCCGGAGGGTGGTGACGACCATCTCCCCGGTTTCTCCAGATGGTACAGGTTGAAGGGTTTCTGGGTCGAGGAGTTCGAGAATGTAGTAGTCGGCCCAATAGTGAATGCCTTCGTGATAGATGCAGTCAAGTCCTGTCCCAGGGCCATAAAGTTCTGTCAGGCCCGGAATATCGAAGACATGTTCTACTCTTAGAAGTTCCTTCATCCGATTTCTCTGGGCATCGCTGGAACGTTCAGAGCCCATGATAACTCTCTTCAGGGCGATCCGTTCCTTCAGCCCCCTTTTCTGAACTTCCTCTCCCATGAGCAAGGCCATAGAGGCAGTGGCGCAGAGGACAGTTGATTGAAAGTCTTCTAAAAACTGACATTGCATATCAATATTCCCAGGGCCAACAGGAACGGTCAAAGCACCGAATCTTTCACATCCCAGTTGGAACCCCACACCTGCTGTCCAGACTCCATACCCCACGGCAATTTGAACTCGATCCCTCGTGGTAAGGCCAGCCATCTCATAACAGCGGGCAAACATATTGGCCCAGTCGTTAATATCTCGCTGAGTGTAGCAGAGGACCTTTCGCTTCCCAGTCGTTCCAGAGGAGGCATGAATCCGAACGATCTTCTCGAAAGGAGATGATCTTAAAGGGAAGGGATACCCTTCCTGAAGATCTTTGGCCATAGTAAAAGGAAGTTTTGAAATATCTTTAAGGGATTTGATATGTTTGGGTTTGACCCCCATTTCATCAAATCGCTTCCGATAAAATTCGGAATTTTTATAGACATGGTTAACCGTCCACTGAAGTCCCTGTAACTGAACCCGCTTCAGCTCCCTTTCTGTCCGGATTTTTGGCATGAACGTCTTTCCCATCTTAATCTCCCAATTATTTTAGCCCATCCTATTAAAAAAAGAGGATACAGTCAAATAAAAGTTGTCACATTTACCCCGTTAGAAATAATGCCCCGCTGCTCTGCAGCGGGGTTAGGTTTTAGAATAATTCCGGCGGGGTTTAATGCCCCCCTGGAATTTCTAACGGGGTTTACTTTGACCTGAGAAATGCTTGCTGACTCAGGGTCGTCAAGGCCACCGATCCAACGACGATCGTCGCAGCGATCAAAATCCGAGGTGTCAGCGGTTCGGCAGCCAACAGATGTCCGAGTATGACAGCTACCACTGGATTGATATAGGCGTACGTGGAAACCCATGGAGTAGGGGCGGTACGCAGAAGCCAGGTATACGCAGAGAACCCGATCCATGAACCAAAAATGATTAAGTAGAAAAACCCCAAGAGAGACTGAGCTGAGATGCTCATGATATTTAACCGCTTTAGTTCTCCCGTTAGAATTCCTAATAAGAGTAATCCCGCTCCTCCTGTTAACATTTCCATCCCCGTTCCCAACAACGGGGAGGAGGGAAGTATGGCTTGCCGGCTGTATAAGGAACCAATTGACCAGAAGAAGGAGGCGAGAATGAGGACACCCGCCCCGATGAGATCAATATTTTCCCCGCTATTGATAGGGGAGGTTGGTCCGATCAGGATCGTGATCCCCACAAATCCAAGGATTAGGCCTAAAATAGAAAGCCAACCGGTTCGCCGGCCATCCGGCCGCAGAGTGTCAAGTAAGACCATCCACAGGGGGGCCGCTCCAACCAACAATGCAGCCACACCTGAGGGCACATATTGCTCAGACCAAACGACTCCTCCATTCCCTCCGACTAATAGGAAAATACCAATAATGGTTGCGGATCGCCATTGTTGCAGGGACGGCGCTGAATCTCCTCGGATGAGTCTCCAGAGGATTAGCATGGAGCCAGCAATCAGAAAACGGATACCAGCCATCAGAAATGGAGGAATGGTTTCGATAGCGAAACGGATCGCCAGATAGGTGGATCCCCAGACAATATAGACACTGATCATCGCTGTCCAGATAGCGAAGGAAGAGGGTGCTTCGGGTTTCTCAGAAGATGGAAATCTGGTTCTCTTAACCGATCGGCTCATGAATCATAATCTCTAATTTTATAATTAAAATATACCGAATTATTTTAGAAAAGCAAGAAGAGAGAGGAGGATTAAGTTCGGAGAAGAGGTGTAGGGGCGGACCTCCCTGCCTACCGCAGGCAGGTGCGGTCGCCCAATTTTGGGAACCCTATCACAGGCTGGTGCGTAGGCACAGCGCGTAGCGTTATAAAAAATTGACAAATATCCCCCATTTTGATAAGGATTATCATATATTTAATGCAACAATATAATCGGTAAAGGTATTGTGTGATTCATATCATCCGATCACGTGCCACAAAACAACAGATGGAAGAGATGCTTCAAACACTCGGCACCTATATCAAATTGGCAGTCGATATTCGGCGTGGCATTCTGGCGGGTGGTGGAGTATTGCATGCAGATTGTGAATCGTCATTATTAGAAGATGGTAGCGAACAAGAGAATATTTGGGGCGCAGACTGGAACATTTATTCCCAGCAGGTCACCTTCGAGTCACTCATAAATATTCGCCCTCGTCAGGATAACCCTTCGCTGGAGATCCTCGACCCTATGATCAGACAGCGAGTGGCGGAAATTACGCGTCAGTTATTGGGGAATGTATGAAAGACTGGATAGCTATTCGTGAACGGTATTTACGCGATAAATTGCCTATTCGTTTAGGAGGTTTAGCTGCGAACTTGAGTCGCATCAAATCTTTTGCAAGTCACGCTGCAAATCGTGAGGCAGTTGAAAGCCTTTTGGAAGAAAGCAAATTCTTCATCGAGTGGACAGCACCGGAGGCTGCCATCGACATTGCTGCAGAGCTGGTGGAGTTGCAGATTCAACTTGCCTGGTGGCAACGCAGGTGGGCTAACATTTGGGATGATCCAGCACTTCGTCAAGAAGTTGCCGAACAGTCGAGCACATGGTCAAAGCGTCTATTGGCTTTATCAGGTCTGTTGCCCAAATATGCCGAAGAAGGATCGAAGGGTATCTGATCTACCCTATTGACAAAAAAATAGTGAAAATTTTAAAACTGATGCCGAATGACACCCCAATAGGCTTTTCTCTATAGAAGGGCAGAAAAGAGGCAATCGAATGGTTTTTTTTAAAAATCTGAGGGCCTTTTTTGTTCCGAGTTTAAGAGCAGAGGCGTTAATTGAGACTCAGGTAGATATGTTTTGAAAATATATGAAGGCATACCCTGACCGGGATAAACATGCTTGGCTTGCGATGACTCTTAAATCCCGTTACCCGAATTTGGATGAAAAGTTTTATTACAATGAGACATGGCAATTCTCGATGTTGTCGATCCAAGATGCCCCCATGGCATTAGGAATTTATCTGATCTATAAAGAAGGACCAACGTCTGCAATCCCCTACAGGAAGAAATTTTTAGAGATGATGGTTTTCATTTGGGAGTTGTTCAATAAGAGGGAGTTTGTGAGTGCATGGAAAAAGGAAAATCCTTGGACATTTAAGAATCAGCCATGGTTTGTGAACGTAATCGAGCAAGCAGAAGAATTAGGACTTAAAACGCTGGGAGAAATGGGTAGTATGATATGAAAATCAAATTTGGAACAGCATTAAATAAAATAATGTTAGGGGGCCTTGGCAAGTAAGTGAGTTACGCAATAGAATTTGAAACAGTTGACATAATTTTGCGATCAACCGCTGAAACGCGGGGAGTAGATGCATTTGCGTTATCCTTGATTAAGGCCGAGAGACAGATTCGGAAGCTATTTACTCATCTGGTCTATCAATACCCATGTTTCGGACCAATTGATATTCCTATATTGCGAGAAACTCTCGCAAGTAGCCGAAGGGTTTATTCCGAGGGTTTTGTGAGAGGTTTTGATGCGTTGTATCCGAGATCTATAAGCAATCTCATCGGTGCCAGATACGAAGAGTTGCGCACCTGGATTAATGAGGCGATAGAATACCGCAAAAAGATTTTTCATGGACAACTGACAACAAGAAACTTAAGTCGTGAGGAACTTTTGTCTTACGTGGCGCAAATCGGGGAATGGTGCAAAATGTTAGCAACGGAGGCGCTTAGCGAATTTGGGTATGATGGATTTGTTCGAAATTCATTGCAAAAGTCTAAGATCGACAGACTGTCAGAACGTTTCCTTAAACAACTCTATGGCATTGATAGTTATTCGGCGTTCATTAGGCAACATATGGAACGTTAGCCCTCAAGCGCGTTGAGCGGACGCGCGAAATACGGCGCGCCGTTCACGCTTGGTATTGCCACTTCAGTAGGATCTTGTATGGAAATGCTAAATTCACTTAGATAGGAAGCGGTTTTCTAATTCGCCCTCAATAAATGGGGGCGCTACATTTCTAATCGTAGAGACTTCTAATCCGAAATCCGTAATCCACAATCCGCAATTGGATCTAAGCCTTCCTCAAACTTTCTCTCAGCTTCCTGGTTGCTTCTTCGTCAACCTTCATGGTCTCGGGATTCATGACGACCTTATAATCTTCCCTGGCTCTTTCAATGCTG
>Ga0315274_10015816_pt1 | contig 10676 bp, 12 predicted proteins | sample YL17G02_20_MG_FD_203700 | JGI IMG/M metagenome (GOLD analysis project Ga0315274, IMG submission 203700) | Sediment microbial communities from Yellowstone Lake, YNP, Wyoming, USA - YL17G02_20 | ecosystem: Environmental > Aquatic > Freshwater > Lake > Sediment | place: USA: Wyoming | collected...
TGAAGCGGGCGCTGGCCTCGGCTGATCCTGAGGCTGCCAGACGAATGGTGAAAGATATCGAGGCCGCGGTGCGCTTGGACCTTTCGTCCCCGGCTCGTTCGGACGGCAATAACGTGTGTATTGATAAGGAGATGGCGGAGCTCACCAAGAATTCCGTTGACTACGAAACATTCGTCAGGTTACTGAATTTCAAGATCGCGATGCTGAACGCGGCTATGACGGAAGGGAAGCGGTAAGGATGGGTAATTTCTCCTCTATTGATATCAGCGCGTCGGGGCTTTATGCCCAGCGGACGCGAATGGATGTCATCGCCAACAATATCGCCAACGCCACTACGACCCGCACCGAGAAGGGCGGTCCATACCAGAAGCAGGAGGTAATCTTCCGGGCGCATTCCGGAAAGTACGAGCCTGAAAGCGGCGGCGTGGAGGTCGAGGCGGTTGTGGAAAGCGCCGACCCACCGAAGGTGGTTTACGATCCCTCGCATCCCGACGCAGGCCCGGATGGCATGGTCGCCATGCCGAACGTCAACATCGTTGAAGAGATGGTTGATATGATCACGGCGACGAGGGCATACGAGGCGAATGTGCAGGCGATCAACGCAGCCCGCTTGATGGCGGCCAAGGCGCTGGAAATCGGGCGTTAGCGGCGGGCAACCGAGGGGGAGCTGAGAAATCATGAGAGTTGACGGCATTGGCAGCGGGCTGTCTTCCATAGCCGATGTTCAGAAGCCCGTAAAGCCATCCGAGGGCGGCTTCGGAGAGACGATTAAGGACGCGCTCTCCAGGGTCAACGAGCTGCAGTCGGATGCGGATGAAATCGCAAGCAGGCTCGCGGCGGGCGATGCGGTCGAGATTCACCAGGCCATGATCGCTATGCAGAAGGCGAGCATAGCTCTCCAGTTTACCGTTCAGGTTAGAAACAAGATCATCGAAGCATATCAGGAAATCATGCGCATGCAGGTCTAGGTGCGCTGCATACCGAGAGGTGTAACGAATGGGAGAAAAACTCGGGCCGTTGCAGGCCCTCGCCAAGTTTTGGGGCACGCTGAATCCCACACAGCGCTTCATAAGCGCGGCCTTCTTATCGTTGAGCGCCGTTTTGCTCGTGATAATCTCCATTGTGGCGACGAGGCCGCATATGGGCGTGCTGTTCTCGGGCTTGGAGCCGGGTGATGCCGGCACCATCATAGCAAAGCTCCAGGAGAACGATGTCCCTTATGAAGTGGACGGCTCAGCCATCAAGGTTCCCGATAAGCGTGTCCACGAGATGCGCATGCAGTTAGCCAGCCAGGGTCTGCCGCAGGGCAGCAGCGTCGGATTTGAGATCTTCGACAAGAGCAACCTGGGCATGACGGAGTTCTCCCAGCGCGTGAGCTACCAGAGGGCGCTTTCGGGGGAGCTGGGCCGAACCATCAACCAACTGGAGGGAGTGATTGCGTCGAGGGTACATATCGCGGTCCCGGAGCCGAGCGTGTTCACCGACAAAGATAAGGCGGCTACCGCATCGGTCGTTGTGAAGCTCAGGCCGGGCGGCAAGCTCGGTTCGGATCAGGTGGGCGGGATAGTTCATCTGGTTTCGTCGGCGGTTGAGGGGCTGAAGCCGAATCATGTGACCGTCGTGGATACGAATGGCAATCTGCTCTCCGAAGCGAGCGATGAGTCCACCGGGCTCGATCCGCGGCTCAGCGCCTCGCAGTTGAGGCTGAAGCGGGACCACGAGCAGCAGATGGAGAAGAATATCCAGTCCATGTTGGAGAGGGTACTCGGCTCCAATAAGGCTATCGTGCGGGTGAATGCGAAGATCAATTTCGATCGCAGGGAAACCAGCAGCACGGTCTACCAGCCGCTTGGAGGTACGGGCAACGGCGTTCTGCTCAGCGAGCAGAAGCTCGATGAGGCCTACGGCAGCGGGTCCGGCACGACGGGCGGAGTTGTTGGCGCGAGAGCGCGTCTGAGGCCGGGCGGCGGACCAACGACTACCGCGGCTGGTGAAGAAGGCGGTTACAGGCGATCGGAGACAAACAGCAAGTATGAAGTCTCGAAGATTACCGAGCACGTCATAAAGGCGCCCGGCGAGGTCGAGCGGGTCTCCGTGGCTGTGATGGTGGACGGCAAGGTTGACGCTTCAAAGATTCCGGCCATCAGAAATGCAGTGGCTACGGCGGCGGGAATTGACCTTGCGGGCAAGGATAAGATCACCGTCGAGAGCGTGGATTTCGACGACAGCGCGGTCAAGCAAGAGGAGAAGGAGCTGAAAGCCATCGCATCTCGCTCCACATACCTGTCGGCGGCGAAGACCGCCGGCGCGGTCATCCTGCTCCTCGTCTTTCTTTTCTTCCTGAGGGGGTTGCTGAGCCGCATCAACGTTTCGATTCCTGAGTCGGTGACGGTGCAGGAGATTCCGGCGGGTCAGGCCGCGGCCATGTCGCAGGCTTATCGCCACATGGCCGGAGGTGGCAATGGAGGGGCGCAGCCTGGTCCGCAGGCCCCACCGGAAGAGGTCGCTCAGGTGGTTCGGAAGTGGATGACAGAGAAGCCGGAAAGCTAATTCCGAGTATGGAGCGTCGGAGCAGTCGGGCATTGCTTTCCCCCACCACTCCATTACTCCATAGATTAATTCTTAGCCTTCAAAGGCGTCTAGCACGAACAAGGGGTGTTTGCAGGTGGCTGATGAAAAAGAGGGCAAGCTGACTGGTTTGAAAAAGGCATCGGTGCTGTTGATGGCTCTAGGCACGGATGCTTCTGCACAGGTGCTCAAGCATCTCACCGAATTGGAGATCGAGAAGCTCTCCGCCGAGATCGTGAGGATGCGCCAGGTAGATCCGGAAATGATACAGGCTGTCGTCGAGGAGTTCGAGCAGTCCTCCGCCTCCGGCGCGAGCCTGGCAGGCAAGGACTTCGCCGCCAGGGTGCTGGAGCAAGTTATAGGCCCGCAGAAGACAAAGCAGATGCTGCAGAGGGCGGCCGGGTTCACCGGGGCACGCCCGTTCGAGTTTCTGTGGGAGGCCGAAGCTCCTGTGATCGCGCGTATGGTGAAAGAAGAGCACATTCAGATCATCGCGCTGGTGCTGATAAATCTCCCGCGGGAGAAGGCTGCGGCTGCACTCTCCGAGTTCGACAAGGATGCGCAGGCGCGGATCGCGCGCGCGATTTGTGCCATGGATGAGGTAGATGCCGAGGTCATAGGCGCCATCGAGGAGGTTCTCCAAACCAAGCTGGCATCGGCTAGCGCGGAGGCTGTGGTGGCTGCTGGCCCGAAGACGCTCGTCGAGATACTCAACAACGTTGAGCGGAGCACCGAGCGCGCCGTCCTTGATTCCTTGAAGAAGGGCGACCCGGCGATCGGCAAACAGGTGCGATCTCTGATGTTTGTTTTCGAGGACCTAGCGCGCTTGGAGGATCGCAGCATTCAGACCATCTTGCGTGAAGTTGATCAGGAGGATCTTCGCCTGGCTCTCAAGGGCGCGAATGAGAAGATGAAGGAACTGATCTTCAGGAATATGTCCGAGCGCGCCGCCGAAACCTTGAAGGAGGATCTGGAGCTGGCCGGCTCGGTGAAGATGAGAGCCATCGAGGCTGCACAGCAAAGGATGGCGAGCATTGCGAGGCGGCTGCTGGCCACGGGCGAAATCGCGCTGGCAGATTCTAAGGAGGAGCGGGTCGCTTGAGCAGCATCATCAAAGGGCGCTTGCTGGGCCGCCGCGGTGGAGTGCAGGGCGAGTACGTGGTTGATCCAGAGAAGGTAGGGCGGGGCCAGCTCGGCCGTTCTCGCAGGAGCCGGCACGCCTCGCCGGAGGACGCCGCCCGGGCGATAGTCGAGGACGCCAACGAGCAGGCGGCGGCTCTGATCCTGGCTGCGCGCCAGGAAGCCGAGGCGATCCGCGCTTCGGCATACCAGGAGGGCCGCGAGGCCAGCCTCAGCGAGCTGGAGGCGGAAAAGGCCGCATTGGCAGAGCGCCTTGCGGCAATCGAGGCGGATGTGGAGCGGCGGGTCGAGGAGTTCTGGGCCGCAATCGAGCCGGAGCTTCTCAGATTGGCCGTGGATATCGCCGGCAAGATCGTGTATCGGGAGATTAGCGAAAACGATGGATTCGTCCTGAGCACCATCAAAGCAGCGCTTCAGCAGCTTAGGGACAGACATGAGTTGAAGATACGCGTAAACCCGGCTGATTACGAGTTGGCGCGTGAACACAAGGATGAGATAGCGAGTTCGTGCGACGGCGTGCGCTCGATTGAGATTATAGAGGATCGTAGAGTTGGCCAGGGAGGCAGCCTGATAGAGTCGAGCAACGGCCACCTCGATGCGCGCCTCGACACCCAATTGGGGGAAGTAGAGCGGGCGCTGTTGGAGGCAGCTCATGACGGCAGTAACGAAACCGCCGCCCAGCCTGAATAGATACCGCAGCCTGGTAGGCAGGCTGAACACCATGAAGCTGAACGGCAAGGTATCGCAGGTTGTCGGCGTTGTGGTGGAGTCGAAGGGTCCGGCGGCACACTTGGGGGAGATTTGCGAAATCCATTTCAGGCGCAATGCTCCTCCGATTCTGGCCGAAGTTGTCGGTTTCAGGGAGAATAGCGTTCTCCTGATGCCCCTCGGCGAGATGGAGGAGATCGCCCCCGGAAGCGATGTCGTGGCGACAGGCTCATCGCTCAAGGTAAGGGTGGGCGAAGGGCTGCTCGGGCGCGTTCTGGACGGCCTCGGGCGGCCCATTGATAGCCTGGGCCAGATAGAGGCCGAGGATGAGCTGGCAGTAGGTCGAACTCCTCCTCCGCCGCTCCAGAGGCAGCGCATACTAGAGCCTCTCGCATTCGGCGTCAGAGCGATTGACGGGCTGCTGACCTGCGGCAAGGGCCAGCGCATCGGCATATTCGCAGGCAGCGGCATTGGGAAGAGCACGATCCTCGGCATGATCGCCCGGAATACCGAGGCCGATGTCAACGTGATCGGGCTGATCGGCGAACGAGGCCGCGAGGTCAGGGATTTTCTGGAGAAGGACCTGGGATCCGAAGGACTCGCGAAATCCGTGGTCGTGGTCGCCACGTCGGATCAGGTGGCGGTCAGTCGCCTGAGGGGCGCGATGGTTACAACTACAATCGCCGAGTACTTCCGCGACAAGGGCTACGACGTCATGCTGATGATGGACTCGGTGACCAGGGTGGCTTGGGCACAGCGGGAGATAGGCTTGGCGATCGGCGAGCCGCCGACTACGAGGGGCTATACGCCGTCGGTCTTTGCAATGCTTCCGCGACTGCTCGAGCGTTCGGGGACTGCGGTGCGCGGCTCGATAACCGGCCTTTATACAGTGTTGGTCGAGGGCGACGACATGAACGAGCCGGTTGCGGACTCGGTCCGGGCTATCCTGGATGGGCATATCGTGCTGTCGAGAGACCTGGCGCATCGCAATCACTATCCGGCTATTGACATCCTGGCGAGCGTCAGCCGATTGATGCCGGACGTTGCCTTGCAGGAGCATACGGAGGCCGCCGGCACGCTGAGGGATATACTGGCCACGTACAGGTCGGCGGAGGACCTCATCAATATCGGCGCGTATGTGGACGGCAGCAACCCGAAGATTGACCACGCCAAGGCTCATATTGACGCGGTCAACGCATTTCTGAGGCAGGGAATCCACGAGAAGGCTTCATACGCGGAGACCATCGAGGCTCTCCGGGGCCTATTTCAGGATGAGCAATGAGAAAGTTTCGCTTCAGCCTTCAGAGGGTGCTGGATTACAGGGAAACTGTGGAGGATAAGCTGCTCACGGAGCTGGCGGCGATCCGGGCTCAGCACGAGCGCGAGCTCGCCAGGCTGGTGGAAATCACCCAGGCCAGGGATCAGTTTCGCGAGAAGATGAAGCAGGAGCTTGCTGACGGCGATCCGGAGGACATCAAGCAGGCATACCGCTATCTGAGCGATATGACAAGGCAGGTAAAGCTGCAGGAGATCGCCGTCCGACGAACTGCCGAGCGGAAGGATCAGAAGACCGCCGAGGTGACAAGGGCACGGAAAGATCGCAGAGTGCTGGAGAGGCTGCGGGATTACAAGCTGCTCGAACACAAGCGCGAAGCCGCCGCCAACGAGCAGAAATTCTTGGACGATATAGCCTGCATACGACACAGCCGGGCTAAATCGCAGCGGAGGCCGGCGACTGGAGGCCAGGCGTGAATCTGGAGCATTTGCAAATGGTAAAGGCCAGGATCGAGGAGATCAGGCGCCGCTTTGTAGACCTGCAGGGGCTTCGGCCTGGTGCTTTCCGGGGCCCGTCCGAGGTTGCGGCTTCCGGTTTTCAGGAGGCTTTACACCGGGCACACGAGAGGGACTGTATCCCCTGTCCTGAGGAGCTGGAGCCCGTGATTGCCCGCGCAGCCGACCGATACGGGGTTGACCCGGCGGTCATCAAAGCCGTTATTCGCGCCGAATCCGGCTTCAGGTCGGATGCCGTCTCCAGGGTGGGGGCGCTCGGCTTCATGCAGCTTATGCCCGGAACCGCAAGGGCGCTGGGCGTGGATCCAACCGATACCGAGCAAAACATTGACGGCGGGACGAGGTATCTCAAGCAGCAAATTGATAGGTTCGGAAGCCTGGAGCTGGCCTTGGCTGCATACAACGCCGGCCCGGGAACCATCGTGCGCTACGGCGGCATGCCGCCTTACGCGGAAACCCGCAGATATGTTGAGGACGTGCTGAGCTACATGGATTTCTACTCCGAAGGGAGATGAGACTTGGCCCTATGAGCCTTTGCAATGCGAAAGGAGGTGAAATATGACAGTGGATATGGCGAGCTTACTGCTAGAGGTAGCCGTGGCCAATGCACCGGCTCCGGATGCTCAGCAGACGCCGATCGCCAAGGGGGAAGGTTCGGACGCCTCGGAGTTCGAGGAATTGGTTCTCAAGCTCCTGGGCGGGTCTGCACCCGAAATGGATGTAACCGACAAAGTACGGGCTGGACAACAGGTGTTGGTCGAGGAAGTAAGCGATGAGGCGGACTCCGAAGAGGAGTCCGGAAAGCCGAAGATTGCCTCTGAGCGCCTGTTAGGGTCCGCGGGGGCGAGCCAAGAGTTACTGGAAATGGCGCCCGCCGCGCTGGTTTGCGCCATTGATCCGCCGCAGATTGCTGTGGATCCCTTCGCAGGCGATGTGGCCGAAGTAGAGGCCCTGCCGGCAGATGGAAGCCGGCAATCGCCGATCCAACCCGGAAGCGACTTGGCTCAGGCTGAGATACCGGTGTCCATACAGCCGGCCGCTGCCGATCCTTCAGTCGCAGCGCCCGTCATGCCGGCTCCGGAAAAAGCCGCGCAGCCGGATGGAGCGCCGCTACGCGCGCCTGGCTGGCATCAGCAGCCGGCCGTGGATGCAGCGGCCTCGCCTCAGCAACCGGCATCACCGCCTGCTGCGGATGCCAATGCAAACCCGACCGCTGAGGCGAGGCATGCAGGGCTTCCAGTCGGCTTTAGGATTAACGAAGTGGCTGAGAACGCTGTGCAGCCCGCAGCGAGCCACCGGCCCGGCCTCGAAGTCGCAACGCCGGGGACGGCCTGGGCCGCGTTGCATGAGAAGGTCCAGCTCCGCTTTGATGGATCGGAGCTGCCCGGGCGACCGTCGGACCAGGGCGCAGTTGTCATGCCGGTGTCCCCCGATCAGGCGGCCATGGGCGATGCGGCTGCGCCTGAAGCGGTGACACCTGCGGCCTTCCCTCCCGTCGAGAGCCTCCGGGTCGAACGACAGGATAAGCCTGCGGCGAAGGAAGTTGTCCCGGTGTCGGCGGAGGTCCGGGAATCGGTGGAGATGTTCACAGACGTATCCCCGGTGGAGCGGGCCAGCGGAGAGCGCCGGGATACCGCAGAGAATCGCCCGCATAACGACTCCACGTGGATGCCGCTGTCGGACAATCGGCTGCCCGGTATCGAGGCGTTGAGGGCGGTCGAACAGCGCCCGGCATTCGCCGCGAACGGGCCGCCTGAGGAAGTCATCGGATCCAAGCTGATCCATGAGATCGTTCGGAGCGCAAAGGTGCACCTGTTCGAGGGCGGGGCGGACATGACGCTACGCCTCGAGCCGCCGCATCTCGGCGTTCTCCACATGAGCGTCTCGGCGCAAGAAGGGGCGGTTACCGCCAGCCTTCAGACGAGCACTGAGACCGCCAGACGGGTGCTGGAAGCCAACCTGTTCTCGCTAAAGCAGGCGTTGGCCGAGGCTGGGATCAACGTTGACTCCATCAACGTATCCGTCGGCGGCGGCCCGGATCAGGGCTGGACGCTGGACAGCGGAGCACACGGCGGACGGCCGCATTCCGATACGCACGGCAATCCTCATTTTCAGCGGGAATTGACCGATCGGGAGATTGCATACGCGCCATCGGATGCATACCGCCAAGCGTTCGGCGGTCGGATTGACTACCTCGCATAGGAGGGATTCTAGATGATAATTGAGACAACTGGGGCCACTAGCGCCCAGGGCTCATCGGCTCAAACAAAGGTCGCAAATGAGCTCGACCGTGACGCGTTCCTGAAGCTGCTGATTACCCAGCTTGGAAACCAGAATCCTCTGCAGCCAATGGGGGACACGGAGTTCATCGCGCAGCTTGCGCAGTTCTCCAGCCTCGAGCAGATGCAGATCGTGAACCGGAATCTGGAGCCTTTCATTAAGATGATGGGGCCGTTTATTCAGAACCAGATCGGTTTCTCGATGGCAAGCTGGGTCGGCCGCACTATAACGGCGCTCGATCCGGATCCGCCGAAGGATGAGAACGGCAATAAGACTGAGCGCGTGCTCACGGCCAAAGTGGAGAGCGTGCAGTTCACTGAGAGCGGCCCGCTTCTCGGAGTCAAAGTCAAGGAAATTAGAACGGACGAGGAGACAGGACAGCAAGTGGAGGTGGAAGTGGAGAAGTACATCTCGCTTGCCGACGTTCTCAGTGTGATGTAGTGCTACAGACGCACCTCTGGGACGCCGGGGCATCGGCTTCGTGCCTCGGCGTCCCATTCTTTCCCCTCGCTGGTGAATTTCACCCCATATCAGTCGTCAGTGGTCGTTCGCCGGCGACTGATACCCTCTCCCTCTGCTTCCCCCTTCCCGTTTCGGGAAGGGGGCTAGGGGGTTAGGTGTGCAACCCGCTGCTGTCAATCTCCTCCATTGCTGCTCTAACCTCACCCCCAGCCCCTCTCCCACAGGGAGAGGGGGGGTTTGAGTTTCCCCTTCCCGTTTCGGGAAGGGGCTAGGGGGTTAGGTCAATCCGCCTTCGTCCGCCGCGGCGGACAAAGGCGGACAAGTCCGCAATCCGAAATAGTAACGCCTGGCACGCGAATTGCTGTTAGGGGGTCGAAAACCATCGGCCTCGCTCCGAGCGCGAGACGTGGAAAGGGATTTGCTTGAAGGTCGAGTACGTAGAGCCATTTGTGCAGGCAGCATGTTCGGTGTTTGAACAGGTCACAGGTGGCCGGGTGGAGCCAGGGCCGCTCGGCCTGCTCGGGACGACGTTTCCCGCGGCGTGCGTAAACATTGCCACCCGGGTCAATGGAGCGCTGCGCGGCGACGTGGTGTACAGCATGTCGAGCCTGACTGCACAAATGCTGGCGGGGCGGCTGGTGGACGCCGAGATTCACGGCTTCGGGCGGTTGGCGGGGAGCGGCCTCGCCCAGCTCGGTGATATGCTGGCGATGAGGTCGAGCCAAACCTTATCGGAGCAGGGGCTTGGCTGTGAGATCAGCAGTCCAACAGTCTTTCAGGGCTTGAATGTGGAGTTCTCGGCGATTGCGCCGGCGCTCTCGGTGCCGATAGATACCGACGCCGGCAGGATAGACATTAACGTGGCGGTGAGGAGTGATGAATAAAGTAAACCTCACAACAACAGGGATACAGCGCCCGTCTCAGCCGGCGGGATCCTCCCGCGTGCCCTCGAAGCAAGAGGATTTTGCCACGACTCTGACACGGGAGACCGAGCGCCAGGAATCCCTGAGAATATCGCTTCACGCTCAGAAGCGCCTCAACTCGTCTCAGGTTACGCTCACCGAGTCGGATATGCAGCGGATTGATGGAGCGGTGCGCCGGGCCTCGGAGAAAGGCTCGAATCAATCGCTCGTCATGCTGGACGATCTCGCCCTGGTCGTGAGCGTAAAGAACAAGGTGGTTATCACCGCTGTGGACGAGGCGCGGACGAAAGAGGGGATATTCACCAACATCGACAGTGTCGTAATCGCATAAGGAGGTGGTCGTTCGAAGGATTGGAGTTTGGGGCCGGACCTCGACTGAGGAGGCCCCGCGCCGTCCGGTGATTCGGATGGCGCAGAGTAAGGAGTCCGCATCAGCGGACAACTTCAGGAGGTCAACGAAGAATGATACAAGCGATGTACAACGGCGTCTCGGGACTCCGAGCGCACAAAACGATGATGGATGTTATCAGCAACAACATTGCAAACGTGAACACGGTCGGCTACAAGGCGGCCAAGGTGAGCTTTCGAGAGGCATTCAGCCAGACCCTGAGGGGTGGAAGCGCTCCAAGCGAGGGAGGGACTGGCGGTACAAACCCCGCGCAGCTCGGCCTTGGTGTTGCTGTAGGCAGCGTTGACGTGAGCCAGAACCAGGGCTCTCTGCAGCCGACAGGAAAGCTGACCGATCTGGCGGTCGAAGGAAACGGGTTCTTCATTCTCTCCGATGGTTCGAGCCAGTCCTACAGC
>Ga0315274_10015818_pt1 | contig 10676 bp, 8 predicted proteins | sample YL17G02_20_MG_FD_203700 | JGI IMG/M metagenome (GOLD analysis project Ga0315274, IMG submission 203700) | Sediment microbial communities from Yellowstone Lake, YNP, Wyoming, USA - YL17G02_20 | ecosystem: Environmental > Aquatic > Freshwater > Lake > Sediment | place: USA: Wyoming | collected...
TTGTTAAATCATCTAGACGTTTTTTGTTCCACTCCACGATAGTAACATGTTTCTCATCTGAAGAACGGGTTTCGAACCTTAACAGATCGCAATAGGCTAATCCACCTAGCCGTCCAATACCTCTAAACCCTCTCTGCCCAGACCCATCTTTTGGACTACAACCTAAATCAAGGAGAACTCTTTTAGCATTTGCTTCGGCTAACCCCACACCATTATCCTGGATGCTTACAGAACGGTTCAGCCCTGAAATCAAGATGGATATCCTTCCCTCACCCAAATGGAACTCCCCTTCTTGAACTGCGATATCTATCGCATCTACAGCATTCTGAATGTACTCCCGATAAACCATTAAAGGGTCGTCATACATCCCTGAAGTAATGATGTCGAGGATCTGATATCCAATGAATGGAACTTTTTGTTGAACTTCAGCTAGTTCCTCCAATAAAGTTCTAACCATTCTTTTACCTCTTTATTCTTGCATTTATAAAGGTAATCTCGGATAGCTTTAATAGTGTTCGGGCTAACAGCATTGTGGAATTCAATAGCCTCCTCGGTCTTGCTTTTCAGAAGGCGCAGGATAAATTTCCTGAATTTTTCAACCTTACCTGTCCCAGGAGGGCGTTTAGGTTCATGCCGCCAAACTCTCTTTTCATGTTTATTCCTATTCCTAAGAAGTTCCTCAGGCATATAAAGATTTGCAATGAATTCCTCATATGTTTCTCCAATAGTTCTCCAAGCAAGCTCAGGAGTTGGCGAAATAGCACCATGGGCTGCACCTTTCATGATCTCTACGTTTCTGGTGAAGCGTTTCGTCCATTTAGCGGATTTAATAAGATTTTGCTTTTTCTTTGGACTTTCAGGGATATAATCTCGTATTTGATTCGATTCTCCAGCGTTTACACTTTTTATGGGAGCGAATCGCATTGGGTAGCTATAAATCACTGCTGATGAGTTTTTGGATCCTCTACCCCATTTTTCGTTAAGTTTAATGTTAATTACTAATCTATCATATAAGTCCCTCGGAGTATCCTTCCAGTTGTAAAGCAAATAATTTGAGAACTCTTTCACTCCATATTCTTTCGCAATTTTTAAAGCGCGTTCGTAAGCCTTCTTTTCTTTAACATGATCAAAAGCTACTCGCATTGGACGAATATTTAGCCTTGATAGAAGTAACATTGTTGTTCCATTTATACATGAAGCATCTAACCCTTGATTGAAATCTATTACTCTCAGGCTCTTTGGGTTCTTATTAGTATATTGACCCCTCCCATACCCTAAATCCAACAAATCCTCAACAATTTGTTCTAGCTTTGGAGAAGCAAGTACATTATTATCCATTAATTTAAGTTTTGGTTTGTCACCATATTCATTGCGAAGTGCTCTAATCATCCCCTTTATATCTATATATTCAATAAAAGATGGTTCTATTGTCGGTACACCACAATATTGGCAATGATTTGTGCATCCGCGTGTGGTGTAAGCATAGTAAGTGTCATTTATCGCGTATAAATTATTATAATTATCCTCTAAAATATCATAATCCGGAGGGAGAAGGTCTATGTTTTCATTTCCCTCCAAGCCAATTTGTTGAGGTGAATTAATTATCCCCTCTATAGGTCGTACATTCGTCTCTCGCTCTATTTCATCCGGCATTAAGGAAGCCATTATCCCACCAACGAAAATTTTGCCAACAGAACCTCCAACAGCATCCTTATAAAAATTTATGGTTTCAATAGTTTTTCCCCATTCAAATGTGAATAGCGTTGAAATGTAAACCCTGTCCCACAGGATACCTGGTGAAAAAAGATTGGGCTCTTCAAAAAGAAACTTGTCGCAGCCTGAAATAAACTTAAATTCATCTCCTCGCCTCTTATGAAAAGTGGCAAGCTTCATAAGTCCAAGAGGGGGGTACCACAAAACCTCATCGCTTAGTTTCTTTTTTAAATTTAACTTCCTTTCCTTGGCACGTTTCTTGGCCTCTGTAGAAAGCTTTCTATATTCTGGCTCTACTAACAATACTCTCAAAATCCTAATGCCCTCCGTAGTACTAAATGAACTTCTTGTACCCCTTTCTGGCCTCCCGCATGGGCAAACATTCCCTTTGAACTCCAGTCTATTTTACCCTTCAAATGTGCTAATCGATTCTTAAAAAAATTGACAGAATAACTCTCGTGCTTACCTGTTGTAATGAGGTCAGCTAATAAACGTGTTAGTGAATGAAGACCTACTCCTTTAGTTACCAAATGGTGGCGATGATCAGCCCACTCATGCGGAAAAACCATTTGGACAGCTTCCCAGTAGTCTCTAATGATTGCATAAATATCATTTATTTTGCCAAGATTTATTCCTTTCACCTGAGAAAGGAAACGAGAAATGGCTTTTTGCATCATACGAAATGAAGTTCGTCTTTTCAACCCAGAGGTTGTTTCTCCCCCATATCTGATGAGCTTAAACCAAGGAGACTCAGGATCTTCATTCAATTTTCTAGCAATAAAAAGGTGAGGTGCCTCTGTAGCCAAATCACTAAGAAGATTACTATCATGATAATCAGTGAGAGAAGATGATAAGCCTTTCGCTTTGCTATTAATTATTACAAATTGCGCCATCTCGGCCCTTAAATCTAGTCCAATAAAGCTCATGAAAGCCAATGAGATATCTTCATCATGAAGTTCTCCTAACCGGTGTTGACAATCGACCTGTGCCAAACACTTTATATTTTTATTAATGTATAGAGTTGCCGAATCATTTTCGCCTTTATGTATTCGCCAAGCATGCTGAAACTCTTTCCGTAAGTTAAATGTAAGTGGAATAGTTGAACTCCCCTTGCTCTTGATATATTTTTTGAAGTCTAAGCTATGACTTTTGTTTCGTGGACGCTGATATCCTTCCCCAGTCTCTTCGTTTAAAACATCGGTAAATGATAATTTATGAAGGACTTTAGCGGGAGCAAATCCCAAAAAGACTTCCTTTGTACCACACATACCAACCATTCCAGGAATTAAATAATATGAAGACATATTCTTCATAATGAAGAAATTTAATGCAAGTTGAATCGAATGTCAAGAAATTTGTTTTTGCTTTCTTATTAGTGAGCTGGAATTCTAATTCGAGAAGGAAAACTTTTTGAAACCTGCTTTTTGAACAGCAAATGGCAAGGAAAAATGCAAGATCATTTTAATTTTCTAACCTATTTTGACTTGAACATCAGTTCCGAACCTGTCTGTCGTATAATAAATTTTCTCGGGGTCCTTTTGAAATGCTTTTTCTAATAATTTAATTCCATTATCGTATTCTAAAAAGATTTTCTCCCCTCTGCTTGAAGATAGGATATTAGCAAGAAGCAGAAGTGGTCTATAAAGGCAATAGCCAGATATCCCTCTAAGAAGATTATAACTACGCTTAATAAATTTCAATAAATTAATGTTTGAATATGTTGTAGAGGTTCCAGAAAAATAAGCTAAATTAATAATTTCATAGAAATTGCTGTCAACAATCTTTAAGACCGCTTGGTCTGGATAGCCAGTAGTCAAATACTTATTGTATATATTTCCTAAATGTGTTACTAGGCTTTTCCCTAATTTAGTAAAGGCATATGTTCTGGAATAATTCTTGGTTAGGATACCTAGATCAACCATCCATTCTAAACGAGCGATGCATTCCTGCTCTCTCCTTGAACCTGACCCTTTTTTTTCACTTTTATCTTTTATATGCCTTTGAATAGACAATTTCATGTTTTCTAAATCGGCCAATTGCTCCCTCTCAGAGGAACTATAAGCTAAACCTGAAAAAAAGGGGAGAATATCGTCAATCAATTTAGGAATAAGATTGCCCGCCTCCAGATAGCTAAATGTTTCTTTGGAAAAATTTTTATAAATAGCATAAGCAAATGGTATAAGGAAATCACCATCTGAAACCAAAAAATTATACAAAAAAAATACCTTCTGTTCGATTGTTAGCAAGAATGGATTACAATTTGGTTTAATATTGGATAATGCCTGGGCCTCTTTATCATCCATTAATCCTTTATGTAATACCAGCCCCATATCCGTAATGTTATAATTTGAATCCACTAAACCCAAATTGCGTGGAAGCGACTCTGCATATTCCTTAAAACCATGTTTTGATAACCAACCTGTTTGTGAGGGGTGATGATATGTATAATAGTCCTGAAGTTGCGTAAGGATCCATTCCTCGGTCTTGAACTCAGGTTTCTCATTCGGTCTTTTTTTAAGCCATCCGAGGTATTCTTCGTCATATGGTACCTTTTCCTTCTTGGTTAGCCCACTTTTAAGTATTTCCGATATTTCAGAGATTGAGTTAGCCTTTCCGGACCACAGAACAAGATATTTGCATATCCCCACCCGTTGCATTGATTGCCGTGCCCTGGCCTTTCTCAATAGCATTATGCTTCAAACCCCCCGTGGACGCTAACCCGCGGTCTAATTTCCATCACAAAACATCTCATTGTATTAGTGTCTGAAACAACGGCTTGCCCAACCTCAATATCCCTTAATAATTCTTTAGAAGTTAAGGTAGCATAATCATCCTTAGCTTGGTTAGGAAAAGGACATTTAAGATTTTCCAGAATAAAATCTATATCTATTTGAGAAACCAGTTTATGGACAATAAATGTTTCTACTTGGGATAGCACATTGACATCTAACGATCGCGGCTGTTGTGTAGTTACGGCAAAAGAAAGCCCAAAGTTCCTTCCTTCCTTTACAAGTTTTATTAGACTATCTGTCGCAGAGGTCTTACGCCCTGAGGGAATCACATTTTGTGCCTCATCTATAACAATCCATGTTTTTGGAATTGTGTTTTTTACAAATTTTTCTTTCTCTAAACGCAATTTCTTATCTAAAGTTGGGTTGATAAGTAAATCTTTAATATTCTCTGAAGCCTCTGCCCGCTCTTGAATGACTCTTCTTACCATTGTTGCTACTAAAACACCTCGTAGATCTTCAGGTAATCTATTTAGTAGAATTACAGCTGCTCGCCCAGGTTTTAAGATTTCGTTTAACGGCGTTCCATTTCCAGAAAAAGTTTTATGCATGGCATAAGACCGCAATTGTTGTAAAACGGCCCTTCTTGTGTCAGGTTTGAAAATACTTTCCTCTTTATCTTCATCATGTTCAATACAGTTAATTAGATCTTGAATGCTATAATTAGGTTTAGGACTAAAGTAATTTCCTTTAATGTCACGCCATCCAATGCTAATCACTTTTTGATAGGTTTCCGATATAAATTGACCTTTTATATCACGGACAATATCCAGATTAAGTAAGGCTCCCCAGTCTTCCACAGAAAAGCTTGATACATCAATAAATAAGTCCTTATAATCTGGGGGCGTTAATTCATACTTGTAACCAGCTGGAACCCAAATATCAACGTTAAGAATCTCGGGTTCAACTCCCCAGCCAGTCAATAAAGAAGCCTGTTTTTCTATTTCAGGATATTTGGCATGTGATTTAAGCGGGATATTCATCCATTGGAAAATATTAAGTGTGTCGAATACTAAAATGGCCCTATTACCATTCATGGAGGATATAGAAGATGGATTATTTGCTGTTATAAGGCCTTCTATTAGCGATGCTAGGGTATAGGATTTCCCTTGACCTCTTTTTCCCACGATAGCTATTACTTTCTCCTTAGAGATATCGAATTTAACATTATATCTCCTACCATATTCTGCTAAGCGCCCAATATAAAGCCACTCTTTGGGTTCGCCAGTTTCAGAACCACAAATACACCAATCTTCTATCGCTGACATCTCTGGATTTAATCCATAAAATTTCATAATTCTTAACCTCACAAGTCTTTAATTAATGGGTCAACGAATTCACGGGTCGCAAGAATATACTTATTCTCAGCCTTGCCCTTTTGGTATGCTTCAGCAGATAATGTTGCCAAAGTGTTTATTATCATTCTGGGATTACGATTCGGTTCTTTCTGATATAAAACTTGAGCAATGCGGTCTAGTGCTTCTTCAGTAAACGGTAATTGTTGAGGTTTGACTTTACCGCTTAAACCTTTTTGATTTATTAGCTTACGAGCTTTTTCCTTATCAATTAATCCATTAAGAACGTTATCAATGAATTTCCTTAAGTCATCTTTTGTTTTGATTAGATCTTTCAAGTCCTTAATTGCTTCTTGAATATTACTTTGTGAGACCCCCAATCTAGATAATATGTCGTCAGGTTTACTAAATACATCTGGAATTTGCTGTTGGCCGGTACCGAAATACGCTATGACAAATCCAACATCTGCATTATATGGCTCAGCTAACTGAAGAAAAGCATCATGTATTTCATTCCTTCTTCGTTTTTTAACTTCATTTAACGCCTGGGCTTCATCCATTAAAAAAACAATTCCTGTTTTTCTAACTTTTCTAACTAAATTACCAATATTCAAAATAACATTTAACATATCCCCCCCAGTTTCGAGCGTCTTTTTTACGCCGACATCCCCTAAATCTGTCGCTTTAGTAATTTTATCTGCTTTTAACCATTGCCAGGCGGCAAGGGTAGATTTTACTTCTCGCAAAAAATACGCTGATAATAGATTTGAGAGAGATGTCTTTAAATTTTCGTCGCCAAATTTAAAAATTTTCATCATTTCGGAAGACAATTCACCACGCCGTGTCTCGGGCAATTTATCGAAGTCCCTCACGACCTCCCTTAGAAATCTTTCCCCGATAGCATCCAACATCTTTCCATGAATGTATTGCCACCCGCTCGTTTCTGCAATACCCTCATCATAAGGGGCAATTCTCATCGTAAAAGGAACAGCCGGATAATCATTAACATTACTTTGAAATAGATATTTTAAATGACATAAAGTGTGGGTCTTTCCAAAACCAAATCTACCCAAAATCCCACACTTCGGCACACCCCGAACCAAAAAGTCATTTCTAATTCGTTTAATCAATTCTTCGTTCACCTTGCGATTGCCAAAATACCACTCCGCATCTCTTTCTGGATCGATCTCAAATCGATTACGTGTCAGACTGCAATAATTCTTTAAATCCATTTCTCTAATTTCCATAGGGCACCTCCATTTTACAAAAATTAATTACATATTTGAAAAGGTCCCACATCTATTTTGAAGATCAACGCCCAAAGTTTGTAGCTCTTCAACAATATCTATCCCCTTCCCCTTTCCTTCTACCATTAAGCCAATTTCGTGGGACCTGGTAGCATGACCCGAAAGATTTGCCGATCCAACTAAGGCAAACCCAATAGGGTCGCATTTACAAACATACACTTTAGCATGTAATTCATTATTAAAATAAAGGTTTACAGTTAGACAAGATCCAAAGATTTCAACTGCTTCAACATTAATAGGCTCCTTTCTTGGATGTCTCATAAATACTCTCGTAGAAATTTTTTCTCTCATTATCTTTTTTGCAATATCCCGAAGCTGAACTTTTTCATTTGACAGAGAAGTTATCCAAGGAGAAACTATCAACAGATAATCTATATCTCTAGCTAGGAGGAATCTTTCGAAAAATGCCTCATGGCCCCCCTCGTAAACTACTTCTACAAATTTCTGCTCCCACTCAGAGATGCGTTTCTTTACCATTAATTTACAGGATTTAAGGTTTGTAAAAGATTCAATCTGCAATTTTCATGGCAAATATCCAGCGATGCTACCAATGCTCTGACGAAGTTTCTTGCTGACGTTCCTCCCTCGCTTAACTTCAAGAATTTATCAACATATCTTAACAAGTTTCCTTTAAATAATCTTTCAATGTTAGCCCACCCATAAGCTTGAATGTGTAAGTCTCTAATAAGAAAAGATAATTTCTGTAAATCTGACTTTGGTAAGGGCCCCAAATTTGTGAGATTTTTCTCCTCTATGTCAAGGGAATTATCTTTTTTGATTTCTTCAAAAAAAGGTGGAGTTGTCGCATAAATGAAATAGGAATTTGACATTTCAAGATTGCAATTTATTAACTTTACCAAATTATCATAAGCATGCTGAATCTGAGAAACTCTAGAGACGGAAGGAATCGCTTCCGCTTCATCCAGTAAGATAACTAAGCCTCTAAAACCAACAACCTTTAACATCAGAACTAGGTTACGTAACATGTCTATCGCGGTTTCATTACATGCATAACTCTCAGCACCGCAAATTTTAGCGTCACGTTTGTTTCTTAAATCCCCTTGAATCCACCTAATTGCTGAATCTGTTATTTTCCAGGAATCTTTTTTGAACGATTCTATATAGCTGGTTAAAACCTTTTGGAAATCTGGGCTAAGCTTTTTTATCTTCTGAAGTACTAACTTTTGGTCAAAAGTTCCCATTGCAGAGATCTTGTTAACCCAGTCTTTGATAATTGTCTCTAATGCGGGGTTATCAAGACAATTGCTAGTCCTGAGGCCCTTAACAACATGGTTGTACACTACCCCAAGGTCATACATAGGGCATTCCCTTGGTGATAGGGTTACAAAACTTGATGCGAAATTATTTTTAAATGCGAACTCTTTAAGAATATACAACAAATGCGTTTTTCCGCTTCCGTAGCATCCATTTAAAAATCTAAGTCTTGAATGACCATTTTCTACTTGCTTAAGATCTTGTTTAATTAGATTTAATATCTCCTCTCGACCGACGGAACATTTCAAAACCCCTTTATTCGGAACTATTCCATACCTCAAACATGTAATTATTTCTAAAGCCTGCTTTCGAACCACTGATTCCACAGATCTCAATTTCATCAATTCCATCAATTCATTTAGTTTTCCTATGGATTTTGAATCATCCATTACTGCAGTCACCTGGGTTATATCCTGTTCTTTAAGTCTCAGGAAATTGAATGTTCTCTATCTCCTTTTCTACATTAAAATCTTCGTTCTGCTCTACTAAGTCAAGTAAAGATACGAGGCCACGAATGTAGGTCCTTACGAGTCTTTCCTTGGATTTCTTCTGAAATTGATCTGCATATTGATTTATTGCGTTTGTCCTTAATCTGTTCTTACCATTCCATCCATAAGCTAACTCATGGATTGGTACAATAATATTACCTAATCTCAACAAATCATTCTTTTTCAAAGGCTGTAGTGGAATAATTAATCCTCTCTTATTTGGATAACGCATGCTTATATCTAGAACGTCTTTTATCCGATCCCATAGAGCAGGGTATGATTTTGCACCCACTTCTGGATCATCTAAAAATTTTGGTGTTGTGGCAAAAAGGATGAAAAATCCCATATGATTATCAGCATTGTCAAGCAATTTTTTAATGTTTTGATTTGCTTCATTCCTTCTCTTGGATTGAGCAAGCGAGGTCACGGCTTCTGCTTCATCTAATAAAAGGAGTAAGCCTGAAAATCCGCAGTTTCGAACAAATCGTAAGAATGACCCAAGAATTTCTGAAACATTGGCAACTGAAATTGAGTTTCGAATTCCAGTCTTAATTACGAAACTTGGTGTAAGTTTGTTGCCACATAGCCATCCTAAAATTGTTGAGAGATAGTCTTTTGCTTCAGGAGAATCAAGACCCGCGAACTCTAGGTAAGCCCTTAAAGCTGCTCTGAAATCCATTGAAGGAGCAATTTCTCTCAATTTTGTTTCGATCTCTCGTCGACTATAAATCTTGAAATTACTTATCCAGTGGTCAAAAATAGCCTCTAAGCCATTTTCACTATTTGATATCACCACGCCTCTCATTATTTTCGGAAATATTATTTCAAATTTATCCATTGGTGATTCTCTAGAGTTCAATTCGACATATGCCACAGCGAAATTTCGCAGGAGGGCTTCCCTTTTAACAAGATTTAGAAAATGAGTTTTTCCACCACCATAATAGGCCGCTATAAAACGAACCTTTGAAGCCCCTTGGGTGATAAATGCAAGATCCTCTTTAATTGAGTCAAGCCAAAACTCTCTTCCAGCAGTGAGTAAATCTAAATATTGCATTGGAACGGTACCAGCACGAAGCGCATCTATAATTTTTTGCGCTTCGAAGCTTGATAATTTGTCCTTAAGTTTAATCTCCATATTTCAATAACAAGAAATGGAATTATTAACCGTGTTCATTTTGTTATACTGAGGATTAAGGATTCCTCGTTTTTTTATAATTCAACCCTCTTAAGACAAAAAACCCATTCTTTTTGAGAATAGGCCACAGTTTAATCCCAAAATTCTTCAATATTTAAATCCCCCCATCGGAATTTGCCCCACTATATCAAAAAAACAACATAACGGCAATCACTTGTAACAAAGCAAAGATGGGAAATAAATCTTTGGGGTCAGGCTTGCTATATTGCGATTATTCCCTCGGTCAAACCCTTCCCTGACAAAAACCCCTGTTCCTCTTCTTTTCCCTTCCCCTTTATCGACCAATGACGTGTCCGTGTCCGTGACTCGTGTCCGCAAGTCCAAAGACAGTTCGTGTTGGTGGTCCGTGGACGAAGAGAAACTCTCAAGACTATCCTCTCACCCTTTTCAACCCTCGCTCAAAATGACTTTATCACCTTGCTTCAGGGCGATGAATTTTCCGTCCTTTGTGACGATGCCGATCTCGTGGTGGCCGGGCCTCTTTCCATTGCCCGCCATACCCGCCTATCCCAATTCTTATTACCTGATCCATGTTTCAACCGGGGTCGAGAGAAACTCACCTACTGGAATTCCCTGGGTGCCGACCAGAAGCTGCCGTTTCACTCGAAAGGTCC
>Ga0315274_10015821_pt1 | contig 10675 bp, 11 predicted proteins | sample YL17G02_20_MG_FD_203700 | JGI IMG/M metagenome (GOLD analysis project Ga0315274, IMG submission 203700) | Sediment microbial communities from Yellowstone Lake, YNP, Wyoming, USA - YL17G02_20 | ecosystem: Environmental > Aquatic > Freshwater > Lake > Sediment | place: USA: Wyoming | collected...
GCCTCCTGGAGGAGAGGATCGATGCTGGATTCGAACCCCGGCTCCACCAGCGTACCCAGCCCTTCCCGGAACCAGGACGGCACATTGGAGTACCTTTCCCCGGTCGCGTGGTAGAGCAGCGCTTCCGTCAAAGCTCTGCCGACGGTCCGATCCAACTGCGCCGGGGACATCAGATCCCCTGTGGCTGCGACCAGCAAGACGCCGGGGGCCGGCGCGGCGTAGTCGGCAGCGAAGGAGGCGTCGATGGATAGCAGGCCGTCTCTGAGTGCCTCGGTGGACGGATAGACGAAGATCGAGAGCAGGCCGGGCGAGGGCAATCCGAGCGTGGATCGGATAGTCTCGAGATTCCTGCGCGCACTTGCCCCGACTCGCTCACCCCATTCGGGCTCCATCCCCGTCCAACTCACCGCGAACGGAGGGTCCGTGAGATTCACCCACTCCTTTCGGTTGTCGAAATAGACGAAGGATACCTTCGGACTGAAGGCGGTCTCCCCGTCGCTGGTCTCCACTCTCCACCAGGAGATGAACGTCGAGTAGGGGGGAAGAGGCTCCTTCGCCAGATCCACTACGACTTCGTACTGTCCGGCTGTCCCGTCGGCCGCCGCTTCCCCGGACCGGATAATCAGCTGAGGCGAATCGGATCGGTGGAAGTGCAGCCAGACTTGCCGCACCCGAGCGGGCAGGTCCGTGTTGAGTGTGAAGCGGACCCGAACCCCGTACTCAAAGTCCGCCCCGGATACCAGGCTGAGATCCCCGCCCTGGGCTCGGGCCTCGGGGACTCCCACGGGTAGAAGAAGCAGGGAAGCCGAGATCAGAAGTGAACCGAGGAAACGGGAATTCATTGCCCTAGGATCGCCAGGAGGGGCGTAATCGTCAGGGGGCTGAGCAGGGTGGAGAGAAGGACGACGCGGGTGACAAGAGCCGGGTGCGCGTCGAACTCAAAGGCAATGATCGAAGACAGCACGGCTGTCGGCATTGCGGCCTCGAGGAGGCCTGCCTGCCTGGCGACCCCGGCCAGGCCGAATACCGGTACGAGTATCCATGCCAGGAGGGGCGAAATCAACAACCGGAATCCCGTCGCAAGCCAGAGGAGATCGCGGCGATTGGAGGAGGCCTCATGGGCCATCTGCATGCCGAGCAGGAGGAGCATCAGGGGCACGGCGGAATCAGCCAGCAGATCAAGAGGCCTCCACAAGGCCAGCGGCAGCTCGACGGCCGAGAATCGAACGGCCAAGGCCAACGGGATGGCGTAGATCGCGGGGAACTTCGCCAGGCCGAGAAGCGCCCGAGATGGGGGAAGACGTCCCATCGTCGCCACGTAGATCCCTGCCGAATTGATAATCATGGAGCAGGCGAGATAGAAGATCGTGGCCTGGGCGAGACCCTCATCTCCCAGGGCGAAATGGTTGAGGGACATCCCATAGTTGCCGCTGTTCATGAACGTCGCCGCCAGAATCAACGCCGATGTCAAGACCGAGTCGAGCCTCAAGAGCCGCGCGGCAACCCAACTGAGAAGGCCCACACCGGCGAGGATGCAGGAGGCAAATCCCATCATTCGGAGGATGTCGTGCGGCTGAATGGGTGTTCTGACTAAGAGGGTGAAGACCAGCGCAGGTGCGCTTGCGTAGAAGACGGTCCTCGACAGCGGCCGCGGGTCCAGGCGCAGAGTCCGGCGCAGAAGGTAGCCTATGCCTGCGGTCAGGATGATGGGGAGCAGATTGTCGGCGAACAATTGGAGGAGATGGGTCAAGAGTCCTCGGTCTCCGGTTCTTCAAAGTCGAGCAGCATGAAGTCCCGAGCACCATCGACGAAGGCGAGGTTTTCCAGCGCATCTTCGAGCAACCCTTGTTCGTCCTCATCCTCCGAGGCCTCGAGGAGATCGGAGAGCGCTTTGAGAGCCTTTGGGCCCCCGATCTCACCGAGGGACCAGATGGCCAAGCGCCTGACTTCATCGTGGACGTCTTCCAGCAGTTCGATCAGATCCGGAATGGCGTCCTCCAAGCTCAACTCGCCTGCCGCGCTCGCCGCCTCGCGGCGTAATCCGGGCGACGCGTTGTGCAGCTGGGCAAGGACCTCAGGGCGCCACTCAGCGTTGGCGGATCTCCCCATGGCAAGCAAGGCGGACTGGACCAAGTCATCGGACCCCGATTGGTACGCGGCACGAATTAACCGGCCCATCTCGGGACGCGACGAGAAGCCGAGCGCTTCCAGGCTCCGTCTGCGGACGGCGGCGTCTGCGTCCCCTTCGTGGGCCGAGAGGAGGGACTCTTCTGCCGCCGACAGCCGCTTGGCGCTGTTTCGCTCCATCTGGCCCAGCAGGACAAAGCGGCCGAGTGCTGTCGCGGCAGACGCCCTCACATCGGCCGCGCTGTCGGTCTTCAGCATCCCGATGAACCGCTCCACTAGAGAAGGATCCTCGCATTCCCACAGGTTCTCGATCGCACGGCGCCGAACCTCAGCCTCGGCGTCGTCGAGAACCATCCGGTTGATGGGCTCGAATGTCAGCGTAATATCATCGTACGCCAGGCGTCCTAGCGCGGAGATGAGTTCCCTGCGCCGGGAAGGGGGAATCGCTTGCCAGGCAGGGGAAAAGCGGTTGATCTGTGCCCTGTCGAGATCAGACAGGCGTTCCAAGTGGAGTTTGGGGACGGGGACCTCGCCGTCAATCAAGTCGTGGACGAGTTGCTCAAACTGCGTCGGGCTTTGCACGGAAAGGCCTCATCCTACTTCGGCAAGGTGATGGGGTTTACGAAATCCTGCAGGTTAACGTAGATCATGACGGCCAGGAGGAGAATAAAGCCCACCGCGTGTGCCAGGCCCTCGTGGCGAGGTATAAGTCGCCTGCGGAAGACCATCTCGAAGGCGACGAACATGAGGCGGCCGCCATCGAGCGCAGGGATCGGAAGCAGATTGGCAAAGGCAAATCCCGCGCTGATGATCCCGACAAGGTTAAGCGTTAGGAAGGGCCGTTGAGCGTTTCGGTCGATCTCGCCGGCCCAAGCCATCATGTCGTAGATCCCCTTCAGGCCCGTCACTCGCGCCGCCTCGGGGGCCACCTCGCCTCGGATCAGGCGGCTCGGCAGGTGGATCATTTCGGTCAGCTGCAGGCGGAAGGAGGAAACCCCTAGCGAGAAGGCCTCGCTCCACCCCACGCCTTTTGTCGGATTTCCCAACGTCACCCCGATCGGGCCCTCGCCTTCCGGAGGGCTCGCGCGAGGCACCAACGTCACGGTCAGGGTCTGGCCATCCCGTTTCACGCGCAGGTCCGTCTCTGTCCCCAGGCGGGCGCTGATCGCTTTCTGCATGCTCTCGAAGCCCTGAACCGGCTCCTCATCCACCGCGAGGACGATGTCGCCCGGATGGATTCCTGCAGCCTGAGCCGGCGAATCCTGCGCCACACGCGTGATCAGGACTCGTGCGAGATCGGGCGCGGCGAATCGGTAGGCCGCAGTGAAGGCCGTAACGGCCAGCAGGATGTTGGCCAGCGGGCCGGCGAGGATCACCAAAGCCCGAACCCGCTTGCTGGCGGCCGCCAGGCCTCCGGGGATCGTAGGATCATCCTCGCCTATGGGTCGGACGAAGCCGCCCAAGGGGATCGCATTGAGGGTGAACCGCGTGCCTCGCCAATGGAAGAGGACGGCCAGCTTCGGAGGGAAACCGATGCCGAACTCCTCGACCCGGACCCCCGACGCCTTGGCCGCAAGCAAGTGGCCCAACTCATGACCCAACAGAAGGACCCCAATGACCGCGATGAAAATCAGCAGATCTACCACGCCACCATCTCGCCGGCCCAATTCGGCCTGTTTGCGGGGATTATATCATCCGGAAAAACCAGGAAGGGCGGAGGCTAGAGAAGACGGGCGGCGTCGCCGGGCTGGCTTCGAAGCAGGGTGGAAACCCCGGGAACCCGGCGCAGAAGCGAATCGACTTGCTGCGCGACTTCCACAGGGCATAGACAGTGAACGTTCGGTCCCGCGTCGATGGTGTAGCACACGGGAAGGCCCTTCTGCCTCCATTCGGAAACGGCGTGAATGATGCGCAGGGTGTCGGGCAGCCAGTAGAACAGAGCAGGATCAGAAGTCATCATGACGGCGTGCAACAAGTTGCTGTCAAGTTCGACGACCCGCGCAAGACGGTCGAAGTCACGGCTCAGGAGCGCTTCTCGACACTCTCGCAGACGATCCGGCGCGCCCGCCACTCTGGCCGCCTGCAGCGGGCTGGTCTCCGCCAATAGATGCCCTTCGGCCGAAGTTACGGCCTTGTGCTCACGATGGACAAGGGCCACTAGATTGACAAGGCCCCAGTGCTCGGACGGGGCCAGGGGCTCTGCGTAGGAATCCTCGTCGGACGTCCCGGCATGCCATTCCACAAAGCCACCGAAGATCGAACGGCAGGCCGATCCCGAGCCTCGCCTGGCCAGGCGAGAGAGTTCGATGGAAGAAAGGGAAAGGCCTGCGGCGGCACACGCCGCGAGCGTAAGGGCGGCGAAAGCCGACGCGGACGACGCGATCCCTGCGCCCAAAGGAAAATTGCTCGTGCTCTCGACGCAGGCATGAAGCGTTACCCCGGACCTTTGCCGGATCAGGTCCAGGTGTGTGGCCACGCGGGAAAGCGCGCGCCCGTCGATGACCTTACCCTCCAGAATCAGCCGGTCTTGGGTCCATTCCTCCGAGAAAGTGACGCGAGTTTGCGTCTCAAGTCCACCCAGGGTGATCGAGATCGAGCCGTTGGCGGGCACGCGCAGCACGGGAATCCGGTTCCCCCAGTACTTGATCAGGGCGATATTCGGGGATGCGGCCGCGGCCGCGGTGTAGCCTGGGGTCATTCCCGCGCGATCCTTGGAGGAGGGGTGGGAGAGCGTCGAGTGGCGAACACGTCGGGGGGCTGGAGCTCGCTGCTCATATCAAATCAACCTGCCAACCTCCAATCCCTGCGTGAACCGTCCTCTGCAGGCCCCCCGTCTCTCATTCGTCGGGTTCCCGCTGCCAGAGAATGGAGGATCTGTACAAACCATAGACGGCAATCGAGCCAAGCGCAAGGGCCCACAGGAAGGAAAGCGAGACCCGAACGAGCCAGGAAAGGAGACCGAGGGCCATTCCGACGCCGAGGGCCGTCAGGAGACGCACCAGGTGAGCCCGTTCCACGCGATGCTCTTCCGGGACCGCCCGGCGAGCCGGTCCCCTTGCATACCGGTCGAGGACCCATGCCGCCAGTGCACATGCCACGGCAAACAGATGCAGAAACAGTGGCCCGTACAGCAAGATTCCCACCACAGTCAACGCCACGACTAGGAATAGGCCAATTTCCGTCACCCCAGGCCAGCCCCTGAACAGCCCAGCGAACCAGAGACTTCCCAGAATGATCGCTGCCAGGGCGAGTGGCGGCTTGCTAGATGCAAGGAGGGAGAGCGCCAACGTGAAGGCAGCGATGCCCACCGCAAGACAGGCACCGCGGTTGAGCATGCTCATATCCCGATCCCGACGGACCGAAACCATGACCAGGCCTCGAGAGACCCGGCTGGATCGACGGAACCAGGGGCTGAGTGACGTCCCACTCGGTACAGCGGATCCCCGCCCTTCTCAGCGAGCGGATCAGGAGAGAGCGTTCCGTACGTGCAATCCGAACCGCGAGCAAGTCATCCGTCGTTCTGCCGAAGACCGAAGCCTCCAGGGAGACTGGATCGGGCGTAATCACCAGCAGAGGGTACCCACGAGCGCGGAGCCGCACCAGGGGGCCGACATCTTCTTTCAGGAGCGGGCTGACGAGGACGATCTGGGAGTGAGGAGGGAAGAGGCGGGATGGGATCTGATCGAGCTGATCGAAATACTCGCTCTCACCCGCCCGGCAACGGGCGAGAGCCGTGAGGATCCGCTGCTGCTGTGTCTTGCCATAGCCGGGATATGTCCAGTCCAGATGACCGCCGTAAACGAGCATCGCCACCCGATTTCCGTCTTGGAGGAACGCCGAGGCGAGGCTCGCCGCCGCGCGCACCGAGGCATTGAGCATCGTAAGCTCCTGAGAGACGGCGTTGCTGCGGTTTCTGGCGTCGACCACGATCCCTATGTCCGCCACACGCTCCTGCTCGAATTCGTTCATGAACAGGAGGTCCAAGTGTCGGGAGCTCGCCCGCCAGTTCACCCTGTGCAGTGGATCCCCAGGTAGAATGGCCCCTACGTCGAAGAACTCCACGCCCGGGCCACCTCGCCGCGTGGGGACCATCCCCGAGTACATCCGAGTCGCGCGAGGTCGAATCCTGATCGCCTTGAGACGCTGCACCTCCGGAAAGACGACGATCTCCGAAAGCCGGCCCAGCGAGAGGCGGATCGCGCTGATTCCGAGGGCATCGGTTGCGATGAGGCGGACGGGGCCCCAACGGTGGAACCCGCGGCTGACCCGCAGCGTGTAGCGAAGCTGGACGTCCTCCCCTGAAGCGAGGCGCACCCATGCTTCGGAGCTGCCCGACCGCCGTTGGAGCGGGACGGGGATGCTCTCCCTTACGTGCAATCCCTCCAGCGCGGGACCCGCATTGACCACGCTGAGCGTCACCTGCAGAGTGTCGCCTTCAGTAGACTGGTGCGCGTCCAGGGTTCGGGTGCCGCGCAACTGCACGCGCCGCGGGGCTCGCAAATACCCGAGAGCAAGATAGGTCAAGAACGGAAAGGAGAGAATCGGAGACTCGCGGCGCAGAAGGGCAAGACCGAGCAGGAGGAAGACGAAAGCATAGGCTGCAACCGGCGTGGGTCTAATCAAGCGAGTCCCCTTTGATCGCGGGCACCGGAATCATCTCCAGAATGGATTCGATGATCTCTTCGCTCGCTCGCCTCTTCATCCAGAACTCGGGATGGAGGATCAGGCGGTGGGCCACGGGCGGTACGGCGAATCGCTTGACGTCATCTGGCAGGATAAAGTCCCTCCCTTCGAGCCCGGCCCGGGCCCGCGCGAGCTTCAGGAGGGCGAGTGAGCCGCGCGGGCTCGAGCCGACCGCGAGGCGACGGTCCACGCGGGTGGCGCCCACCAGATCGGCGATGTAGGCCTCAAGGTCACGGCCCACATGGACCTGCTCGACCACCCGCCTCATCTCCAGCAGGTCCTGTCGAGTCGCGATGCACTCGAGGCGGACGTCGTCCTGCCGCCGATCGATTCGGCGCCTCAAGATCAACCGCTCCCCGTCGTGGTCGGGATACCCTACGGAGATTTTCATGGTGAAGCGGTCAGGCTGGGCCTCAGGCAGGGGGAAAGTGCCCTCGAATTCAATCGGATTCTGGGTCGCTAAGACGACGAATGGCTCGGGGACAGGCAGGGTTTCCCCTTCCAGAGTGACCTGGTACTCCTGCATGGCCTCCAACAGGGCTGACTAGGTCTTCGGTGAAGCGCGGTTGATTTTGTCGGCGAGGATCAGGTTGGCAAAGACCGGCCCGCGGCGGAGCTCGAAGGCTGATCGCGCCCGATCGAGGACGTAGCTCCCGGCAATATCGGAGGGGAGAAGGTCGGGTGTGAACTGGATCCGCTTGAAATCCAGGCCGAGCGCGGAAGCGAAGCTCTTGGCGACAAGAGTCTTGCCCAGGCCGGGGTAGTCCTCGAGCAACACATGGCCCCCGGAGAGGATGGCCGAAAGAACCTCCTGGAGGAGCGGGCGTTTGCCGACTATCGCTCGTTCGATCTCGTCCAGGACTCGAGCTGCGGCAGAATCCACGTGGGCGGCATCGACAATCATGAGTCCTTCCTTCGCCTGACCGACAGCCTTCGCCAGGCGGACGTGAGGCCAGTCGAGAGATCAGGTGCCATCGATGGATATTCGGCTCCTGCGGTCGGCGATGGGATCGTGCGTGAGACGCTCTGGTTGCGCAGAGCGACAGCGTCCCCGGCGAGGTTCTCGGAGACGTTTGGCAGTCCCCCGCCAACCTGGGCGAGGACGAGGGATCTCGAGGAATCACGAACGCCCGGCGACGGGCGTTTGGCTGGGGTGCCAGACGGGGGTCGAACCCGCAACCATCGCATCCACAGTGCGATGCTCTGCCATTGAGCTACTGGCACCAAGCTCGTGTTCGGCGGAAGGGCTGGGGGCAATGGAACCACGTTTGGCTGCTCTGCCATGGAGCTCCAGCCACCGCGCCTGACGGCCGGTTGCACTCGCGTCAGGCCGTCGGACGGCATTGTATCACGAGACCGACAGGAAACGTGAGGCGCTCGATCCTTCAGCCCGCTGCGGGGTGTGAAGCCGAGGTGATCATATCCGTCACCCTCTGGGAGAGATCTCCCCGGGGCACACTCACCTGAGTACCCGAACGTAGATTCTTAATGGTCACCAGATCGGAAGCGACCTCATCAGGGCCAAGGATGACGGCCAACAAGAAGCCCTGCTGGTCGGCGAATTTGAGCTGCTTGGGGAGACGGTCCTCGAAAGGGTACCACGCCGTAGGCACCCCAGCAGAGCGCAGCTGGGCAGAGATCTCAAGCACCAGCGAGGGTGGTATGTCCCCAAAGGAGGCTACCAGGACCAAGGCGGGATTGACGTTGAAGTCGGGTACTACGCCCGCTTCTTCCAGAACCAGCCTGATCACCATGTCGCCCATGGCGAATCCTGCGGCCGGTACCGGGTCTCCCCCTACGTCGGCGACGAGATTGTCGTACCTTCCGCCTCCCAGGATGGCGCGGTGCGTACCGGAGGCATCCCGAGCTTCATAGACGATCCCAGTGTAGTAGTCCAATCCGCGAATGATGGTGGGGTCAAACGCGAAGTACCCGGAGACGCCGAGGGCCTTCAGGCCATCGAAGAACGCCAGAAGCTCCTTCGAGTCGCGCCAGGCTTCCTTCTCGTCGAGCAATCTCTCCAGCTTCGGAAGCTGCTCCTTCGATAGACCGATTTCCTGAGCGTAGGCAGCCCAGGCCGGGGTGGTCATCTTGTCCCTGCGATCGATCAATCGAAAGACCGCGCTGTGTTGCTCCGCGGGCACGCCGATGGAGCGGAGGCGCATCTCCGCCAGACGGCGGTCGTTCACAAGGATCCGGATCTGCGCCGGGCCGAGGCCGGCAGCACGGAAGAAGTCCGCCGCGACCGCCGCCACCTCCGCATCGGATTCCGGGGAGGTGACCCCCAGGATGTCCAGGTTCCACTGAAAGAACTCCCGACTTCTTCCTTTCTGAGGCCGCTCGTACCTCCAGAATGGGCCAAAGGACCACCAGCGAAGGGGGCGGGCGAGGGATTTCGCGCGCGTGGCCACCATGCGAGCGAGGGAAGGTGTGAGCTCAGGGCGGAGGGCGATCAGGTCGCCGCCCCGATCGGGAAAGACAAACGACTGTTCCTTGACCAACTCCTCTCCGGACTTGGCCGCATAGAGTTCCAGTCGTTCGAGAAAGGGGCCATCGTACTCCTGGTAGCCGTACCTCTCCGAAACTCCCCGGAGGGTGGCATAGAGCCATTGGCGGAACGCCATGTCCTCGGGGTAGAAATCCCGTGTTCCCTTGACAGGCGTGATCTTCGACACCCAAGCCTCCTGAGATTCGAAGAAGACGAGCAGAGCGTCTGCAACGATGGAATGGCGTGGAGCCTCGAGCCGAGGCGGATCGTATGCCGTGCGTAATAGCGCAGGCACATGCACATCCTGTGCCTGGGCCGAGGAACCGCCCGAGAGGGGATTGTAGCACAGCGCGGCTGCAGGCTGCGGAAAGGGACTAGGGGATCCGTCCGGGGAGAAGCAGCTGGTTCACGGACTCAACCTTCCTCATCGCCGAGGAACGTTGAGGGGTAGACAGGCCAGGCGGGGGGCCAACCATGTCCTCCCGACCCACTTCGACATCCCCATTCTCCTCCAAGAAGTGCCATTGCCCGCCCAATCTCCCACACCTCTCGATATCGTTCGATCCATCCGCGAGCCATACCCCATTGACCCGGCGACCACGTCACACCCAGGATCCAGAGGCAGGAGGAGGCAGTAGCTGCAACGAGTCCCCTACTTGGATGGTTCCGCTCTTCACTACACTAGCCAGAACGCCCCTTTGTCCCTCCATTGGACCTCTCAGCCCGGGCCGGATGGAATCCAGGTACTCGCACGGGGCGCAATCCGATGTGATCTCAATGACGGCAGCGCCGACGCCAAGCCGGGTCCCCGGACAAAGATCGTTGACCCGGAATCCCGTAACCGTGACGTTCTCGCGAATCCATCCCGGCTCAAGACGGTGACGCGCCAGCATTTCGGTATCGACGAGCAGAATCTGGCGCCGCGCACTGCCGAAAGAGACATCACCTTCCAGCCCGTGTCTCTCCACAGCTCGGACCTGCGGTACCGTGATCATCGGGGACCCGTGACCTGGTTTCAGAAACAGATTCGCAACACTACCACGCAATGGAAGCCTCCGGCTGGCGACGGTCCAGGAGCTCGATGAGGATCCGGCATGGGTTGAGCGCATCTTGCCCATCCGGTCGTGCTCTCACACGACGGTGGGTCTTCCTTTGGCCTATTGGATGCGCGAGAAAGTATAGCATGCCGGTTCCTGGCGCTCCGTCGAACCCGGCTCCCGTGGTATGCTAGAACGGATCAGGACTCTCCGAGAGGCCGTCGAAATGGCGCTGCTTCCCCTCCTCTTTCTTGTGACCATTGCGGCTGCGACATGGGCGTTCCGGGGTCAGCCCGCACGCTTTCGTTGGACGCTCTTCGGGGGAGCGGCGGTGGCTACG
>Ga0315274_10015822_pt1 | contig 10674 bp, 5 predicted proteins | sample YL17G02_20_MG_FD_203700 | JGI IMG/M metagenome (GOLD analysis project Ga0315274, IMG submission 203700) | Sediment microbial communities from Yellowstone Lake, YNP, Wyoming, USA - YL17G02_20 | ecosystem: Environmental > Aquatic > Freshwater > Lake > Sediment | place: USA: Wyoming | collected...
GTAAAGGCGGCATGGGCCGGGTCTACAGGGTCCTGGACAAGAAGCTTAACGAAGAGGTGGCCCTCAAGCTTATCAAGCCCGAGATCGGCCTGGACCGCAAAACGGTCGAGCGCTTCTCGAACGAGCTCAAACTGGCGCGGAAGATCGTCCATAAGAACGTCGCCCGGATGTTCGACCTCAACCAGGAGAAGGGATCCCACTACATCACCATGGAATATATCCGGGGGGAGGATTTAAGGCGTCTGGTCCGCAAGATGGGGACGCTCAGCCCCGGTCAGGCAATCCACATCGCCAAGCAGGTGTGCGAAGGTCTGGGGGAGGCCCATCGGCTGGGCGTTGTTCATCGGGATCTGAAGCCCCAGAATATTATGGTCGATGAGGAGGGGAACGCCAGGATCATGGATTTCGGGATCGCCCGCTCATTAGCCGCCAAGGGGATCACGGGCGCGGGCGTGATGATCGGGACACCCGAGTATATGAGCCCGGAGCAGGTGGAGGGCAAAGAGGTCGACCAGCGCTCGGATGTCTATTCACTCGGGATCATCCTTTATGAAATGGTGACTGGGAGGGTGCCGTTCGAAGGAGACACACCTTTTTCTGTCGGTGTCAAACAAAAGAGCGAGGTCCCCAGAGACCCGCGAGAGCTCAATTCCAACCTCCCCCAGGAATTGGGCCGTATAATCTTGAGATGCTTGGAAAAAGATGCGTCGAAAAGATACCAGAGCGCATCCGACCTTCACGCGGACTTCGATAAAATTGAGAAGGGCATTCCCACGACCGAACGTATTGTCCCAGAGCGAAGGCCGTTTACTTCGCGCGACGTGACAATCAAGTTTACCCCCAAGAAGCTCATCATTCCGGCTGTCGGCTTCTTAGTCCTTGCCGCCTTTGCCATCATTCTCTGGAAATACCTTCTTCCAATAAAGACGCCGGTCATTCCCCGGCAAAAGCTGTCCATCGCCGTGATCAGTTTTGAAAACCAGACTGGCGATAAGAATTATGATTACCTGCGCAAGGTCATCCCGAACCTTCTCATTACCAGTCTTGAGCAGTCGGGCTATTTCAGCGTCACGACCTGGGAAAGGCTTCTGGACCTGCTCAAGCAGGCGGGGAAGGGCAATGCGGAGTTCGTCGACCGAGACCTTGGGTTTGAATTATGCCGGATGGACGGAATCCGGACGATCGTCCTGGGCAGCTTTGCCAAGGCGGGAAATGTCTTTGCCACCGATATCAAGATTTTGGATGCGGAGACCAAGCGGCTCCTCAAGAGCGCCAGCTCGAGCGGAGAAGGGGAAGGGAGCATACTCAAGAACCAGATCAATGAGCTGAGCCGGCAGATTTCTCTCGGAGCCGGGATGCCAGAGAGCCAGGTCAGCGCGGAAAAAGCGCGGATTGCCGACGTCACGACAAGCTCGATCGAAGCTTATGACAATTATCTCAAAGGGATGATCGCTAGTGATCAGCTTTACGACAAAGAGGCGCTCCAATATTTCGAGAAAGCCGTCGAGCTCGATCCAACATTTGCTATGGCTTATCTTGGGCTCGCCGGCAGATATGGTGGTTTTGGAGATCTCAAATCGAGAGACCAGGCTCTGGAAAAGGCCAAGGCGAATTATCAGAAGCTGACGGAAAAAGAAAAGCTTTCTCTTGATGCGCGCTATGCTTATTCTATAGAAAACAATCGACAAAAATATTTCCAAATCTTGCAGGAGTCGGTCAGCAGGTATCCCAAAGAAAAATATTTCCATTTCGATCTTGGCTTTTATTATTCGGGACAACCTGGGAAAGTAGAAAAGGCTTTGGAGGAATACCGGAAGGTCCTGCAGCTCGATCCGTCTTATGGCATGGCGCTCAATCAGATGGGCTATATTTATGCTAGCTTGAAGAACTACGACAAAGCCGTCGAATGTCTCAAAAAATATGCCGCTCTTGCCCCTACAGAGGCCAATCCGCTGGATACCTTGGCCGAGATTTATTTCGAGATGGGAAATCTCGATGAGGCTATTGCTAATTATAAAAAAGCTCTTGAGAAAAAACCGGATTTTATTAATTCTATCCACAATATCCAGTATCTTTACGCACTCAAGGAAGATTATGCTGAAGCGGCGAAGTGGATTGACCGATATATCGAGATTGCGCCCGCTCCCGGGGTCAAGAGAGCCGGATACATGTGGAAGGGCTTTTATGATTCATGGCTGGGAAGCTATGAGAAGTGCTTGAGTGACCTTCAGATGGCCGAGAACCTGGCCGAAGCCCTTGGCGATAACGGGACTATATCAGCGCTCAGCTACTTGAAGAGTTTTATTTGTTACGAAAGGGGAGAATACGGTTTAAGCAGGAAACTTTCTGAAGCTTTTTTTAATGGCATTTCAGCTGTTGATCCGGGCAATAAAGCATTTTATCGGACATTCTATAACTTCTCGCTAGCGAGGATCGAATTGAAGGAAGGCAAAATCGATTCTGCTAGGGCTAAAGCGGCTGAGATGCAGCTGTTCTTAGCCGAGATAAAAGGGTACTCAAAAGAATGGGCGACCGATCAATATAATTTGATAACTGCCGAGATCGACCTTGCCGCCGGCTCGTCGGATAGAGCGATTGCTCGTCTGAAAAAGGCGGTGCCTTTAAGTACTCCTGGGCTTCAGTATACAGAGTACATCATCAGCTATAACTTGCCATTCCTCAAGGACACACTGCCCCGAGCCTATCAGCAGAAGGGCGATCTCGATAGAGCCATTGCTGCATACGAACGGTTGATGACGTTCGACTCGAAGAGCGAGTCGCGGTATCTCATCCACCCCAAATATCACTACAGGCTGGCGAAGCTTTACGAGGAAAGGGGACTAAAGGATAAGGCGAGAGCGCAGTACCAGCGCTTCCTCGACCTCTGGAAGGACGCCGACCCGGGCCTGCCCGAGGTTGAAGATGCCCGTGCGCGCCTTGCAGTTCTGCGAAATTCGGGATAAGCGCCAAATTTGAAACTGAGTCTGTGTCCCTAAATTTTAGGTTTTCTGTAAGGCCCCGAAGCTCGCTCTGTAATTCTTTCCTAGAGACGTATCGAATTCTTCCAGCCACTTTTCAATATAGCGAGAATCGTAGTCGGGATTTTTTAAGAGAATGCATCGGACGTCCTCAATATCTCTCGCTCTCGCGGCGATAATTTTATGAATGACGACATCTTCGAGGGCAGCAAAATTGACGTCAGTTTTGCCGAATTTTATTGGTCTCGCTCTCTCGATGGCCTGCCTCTCATACGGCGAGTTGGAGAAAATAAAATCAACTCTGATTCCGCTCGGCGCATCCATGACGGGCAGGACCATGGTCTCTTTCACGAATTCCTCAACACGGTCAGCCAGGTATTCAAGGTGTAGCGAGTTGACTACGCGCTTGATTTTAGCGAGCCCATCGATCCCGATAGCGAGAGTGATGTCGATATCCTTCGTCAGACGTGGTTCTCCATAGAGAAGCACAGCCTGGCCGCCGATGACCATATAGGGAACATGCTGTTTGTCCAAAGCCGTGGCAATCTTTTTAAGAAGCTTTTGAAACACTATTGACCGCCTTGGCGATTTTTATATCCACTTCTATCCCTGAAAGGGAGCCCCGAGGAGGAAAAACGCCCAGAAAAACCGCTTCTTTATACATGTCCTCAACGAGGCGAAAATTCTTTAGAATATTGACTTTTTCTTTTTTAATCATTTCCTCTTCAAATTTTTGGAGGATGGCCTTGTTTTTTATCATTCTGCTGGTTTGTGAGGGCTCTTCTTTAATCTCGTGCGAATAAGATCTCGCATTTTTTTCTATTATATCATATCGTCTTGGCCGATTACGAACGCCTGGCCAAATTGGCCAAGGAAAGGGAAACATCGAGGACTAAAATGATGGATTTGACAAAGGACAAGAAAATCGGCTAAGTTCCACTTAAATAGTGAAAGGAGTCAGTCATGAAACGAAAATCTTTCAGACGAATTCTTTGTGCTTTCATGCTCTTTACCGCTTTTGCATCCTTAGGCCTTTTCGCCCAGCTCGAGACACTGGCCCAGCACGACGCCCGGATGAAATGGTGGCGCGACGCCCGGTTCGGCCTCTTCATCCATTGGGGTATTTATGCCGTCCCGGCTGGCGAGTGGAAAGGAAAGACGAATTACGGTGAGTGGATCCGCCAATCGGCTCAGATCCCGATCGCCGAGTACGACAAATTTGTCAAGCAATTCAATCCCGTCAAATTCAACGCCGACGAATGGGTGCGTCTGGCCAAGGACGCGGGCATGAAATACATCGTCATCACGTCCAAGCACCACGACGGCTTCTGCCTTTTCGATTCGAAATACACGGACTACGACGTCATGTCCACGCCGTTCAAGCGCGATATCCTGAAGGAATTGTCCGAGGCCTGCCGGAAGCAGGGAATCAGGCTGTGCTTTTATCATTCGATCATGGACTGGCACCATCCCGATTACCTGCCGCGCCGCGACTGGGAGAAGGACCGCTCCGCCGCGGGTGCTGTTTTCGACCGCTACGTCCAGCATATGAAGAACCAACTCAAAGAGCTGATTACGAATTACGGCCCGATCGGCGTGCTCTGGTTCGACGGCGAGTGGGAAAGCACCTGGAATGAAAAATACGGCCGCGACCTCTATCGATACGCCCGCAGCCTCCAGCCGGACATCATCATCAATAACCGCGTCGGCGCCAGCCGGTCTGGCATGGAAGGTTTTTCGCAGGACAAGGAGTCGGCCGGAGATTTCGGGACGCCCGAGCAGCAGATCCCGCCGACGGGGCTTCCCGGGTTGGATTGGGAAACCTGCATGACCATGAACAATAACTGGGGCTACAACAGCCGTGACAAGAACTGGAAATCGGCCGAAAGCCTGATCCGGATGCTGGCCGATATTGCCTCCAAAGGCGGAAACTACCTGCTCAATATCGGACCGACTTCTGAAGGCGTGTTTCCTCCGGAAAGCATTGAGCGGCTCCGCCAGATCGGCCAGTGGATGAAGGCTAACGGCGAATCGATTTACGCGACGCAGGCCAGCCCATTTAAAAAATTGGAATGGGGACGATGTACGCAAAAAGCGGTCGGCGGGGTGACGAGGCTTTACCTCCACGTTTTCAAATGGCCGGCTGACGGAAAGCTCGTCGTGCCGGGAATTTATAATAAGGCCAAGCAGGCCTATCTGCTGGCGGATCCAAAAAAGGCGGCTCTTAAGGTCAGCCGGAAAGAAGATTCTCTGGTGCTCGAGGTTCCGGCGCAGGCTCCCGATCCGCTCAACAGCGTTGTCGTTCTGGACGTCGAGGGAAAACCGGATGTCAGTGATCCGCCTGAGATCAAGTCCGATTTCGATATCTTTACGGATGCGCTCGATGTAACCGTGGCTTCAGGGCGCGAGAATATCGAGGTCCGCTACACCCTTGACGGCACTGCGCCATCGGTCTCTTCGCCGCTCGTCGAAGGTCCCATCCATCTGACCGAAACGACGATCATATCGGCGCGGTGCTTCCGGGACGGCAAACCCGTGAGCGGCGCCGCCCAGGCCAAGTTCGCCAAGGTCAAGCCGCGCCCTGCCGTTCAAAACATAAGCGTCAATCCCGGCGTGTTCTATAACTATTACGAAGGCGATTGGGACATCGTCCCCGATTTTTCGAAGCTCAAGCCGGTCCAATATGGTGCCTGCTCCGCCCTCGACCTCTCCTGCAAAAAAAGAAAGGAATACTACGGGTTTGAATTCACGGGGTATATCAAAGTTCCCAAGGATGGGATCTATGCGTTCTTTGTGGAATCCGATGATGGCAGCAAAATGTATATCGGCGACGACCTCGTGGTTGACAATGACGGGCTGCATGGCCTGGCCGAAAAACGCGGACTGGTCGCGCTGGCTCAGGGGCTGCATCCCATCAGGGTCGATTATTTCAATAAGACCGGCGGCGAGGGCTTGACCGTTTCCTATCAGGGCCCGGGTATCGCCAAGCAACCTGTTCCCACGGCCATGCTCGGACATAAATAAGAGGCGAAGACAAAACCTAGCTTAGGACTTTGACCCATTTTCCGGATTGAGATGATTCAACGGCGGCTTCAATGACGCACATTTCCTCATGGCCGGTTTGGAAATCCGGGAAATGGATGGCATATGGTTTGCCTTCCCGTTTTGCGGCCAGGGCGGCGTAATAATCCCGGAAAAGATTGTAGACGGCGTCATGATAGCCCATGGGGTGCCCGGTGGGGAGAGCCGCGTATTTTTGAGTTTCCTCGGCCTGCAGCTGTGACGATTCATAGAAGATCTCATTTCCCCTGTCGCGGTGGCCGATCCAGAGGGCGTTGGGATGGACGTGGCTCCAGCTGTAGGATTCCTTGGATCCGAAGATCTGTAATTCGATGTCGACTTTGCGGCCGGCGCAAACCTGGCAGGTCGTAAAATTCCCCCGGGCTCCATTCTCCAAGCGAAGGAACATCGAGGCATAGTCATCCAGCCTTACTTCGACTTCATCATAATCCACATTTTTTTGGGGGCTGAAGGACAAGGGCCCCGTTTTGGGTTTTTTCCGCTTGGGAATGCAGGTGTGGAGCTCGCTCATCACTTCCACGATTTTCTGCCTCGTGATGAACTGGACGAGGTCACACCAGTGGCTGCCCAGGTCGGCGATGACATTGGCCCGGCCGGCAATCTCAGAATCCAAACGCCAGGAATAATCGGTCTCATAAAAAAGCCAGTCCTGGAGAAAATGGCCGACAAAGGCGCGGACATCTCCAAGGTCTCCGCGGCGGACACGGGCGGCGGCCTCCTGGACGACCGGATAATACCGGTAACAGAAATTGATGGCGCTCAAGGTCTTGTGCTGCGCGGCGAGCTTGACGAGTTCGGCCGATTCTTTTGAACTGAGCGACAAGGGTTTTTCGGAAAGAACGTTCTTGCCGGAGAGAATGGCCTTTTTATTGATTTCGAAATGAACGTTGTTGGGCGTGCAATTGTGGATAACGTCGACCTCCTCATCCTCGAGAATAGCTTGAGCCGTCGAATAGACTTTTGGGATCTCCAATTTCTCGGCGGCCCGGCGCGCTTGGTCTTGATTGCTGTCGGCTACCGCGACGACCTCGGCCTCGACGATACGGCGCAGCATTTCCAAATGGACCATGCCGATATAGCCTGTGCCGATCAGACCGACCTTGAACTTTTTCATCTGTTCCTCCCTGAATCCTTAAACTTAGAGAAAAAATAATATGCTTATTTTAGCATGTTTATATTTGGGCTGGAAAGCCGACGTATCGAGTCGTCCAAAATCCAACCATGGGATTTATATCTTGTCATATGAGAATCTAATTCCATAAAGTGGAGTATATTAGCTGTCGTGATAACCTAACTGCCGGGCTAGGTATGACTTGATAGAGCCGAGGAATTAATGAGATGAGGTGATCGCTTTTACTACCCGGTATAAAAATTCTTCCCCCTCGAAGAATGATTTCATGGCGATGCGTTCGTCTTTGCCGTGGGCTCGAACATCGTCCAAATCTTCAAAGATGCCGGATACGCCGTATGTGGGGATTCCGGCATTGCGAAGGTAGAGTCCGTCCGTCCCTCCGGTGCACATGGTTGGAATCACAGGGACGCCGGGCCACATCTGCGCCGTAATCTGTTCGACGGATTTTAGGATTTCAGGCTTGAGCGGCGAGGCGGGGCAGGGCTTGGGTTTCCCCATTCGCGAAACAGAGATTTGCTTGTCGGCCAGGGCTTTAATGAGGGTTCGCTCGACGTCGTCCGGCGATTCTCCCGGCAAAATCCGGCAGTTGACAACGACCCGCGCTGTTTGGGGAAGAGCATTGTCCGCATGTCCGCCGGCAAGACGTGTGGCGACCCAGGTCGTCCGCATCAGGGCGTTGTAAAGCGGAATCCGAGAGAGACGCTCCACCGCCGCGGAATCCGGAGGAGTGAGTGTAACGGCTTTCATGTCCGCAGCGTTCTGTCCGGTCTCCAGGGCCGCCGCGCGCGAGAAATATGCCTTCGTGATCTCATCCAAATGGACAGGGAACTCATGGCGAGCCAGCCGGGTCAAGCCTTCGGCCAGATGATAGATGGCATTGTCCTTGGTCGGAAGCGAACTGTGGCCTCCGTTGTTCTTGACTTCGAGATTGAAGCTTAAATAGACTTTTTCGCTGGCTTGAACTTCGTTGAGGAGATATTTGCCGTTCTTGATCAGGCCTCCGCCCCCTTCATTGAAGCAGTATTCAGCCTCGATCAGATTCCGACGGTTTTCGAGCAACCATGAGACGCCATTGTAATCGCCGCCTTCCTCATCAGCCGTTAGGGCTATGATGATGTCTCTATCGGGCTTGAATCCCTCCTGTTTGAACCGGATCAGATTGGCCACCCAGATGGCGGCCATGGCTTTGTCGTCGGACGTGCCGCGACCATAGAAGTATCCATCTTTCTCCAAGAATTTGAACGGGTCAAACGACCAGTCTTCCCGAAGGGCTTCGACGACATCCAGATGCGCCAAAAGAAGCAAGGGCTTGTGCTGTCCCGTTCCGCGAAACCGTGCCACAAGGTTTCCTTTGCGCGGATTGGGGCCGAGCACTTGAATATCTTCTGTTGGGAATCCCGCCGCCCTGAGCCGGGCGGCCATGGCTTCGGCGGCCTTCGTTGTGCTGCCCACCGAATCGGTCGTGTTGATATTGATCAGCTCCTCAAAAATGTCTCGGGCGAGTTGCTGCCAGGATGAGAGCGGTTTCGACTGGCCAGAGAGGGTAGTTGCCATGGCCAATGCGGCCGCAATCGCCCCAAGAAGCCTAATTCGGTCGAATCGGGATATTCGAGCTTTGTTCATCGGGTCCTCTCCTTTCCGGGAGTGCGCGAATGAATTATATGGCTCTTGACCTCCATAGGCAACGAGAAAACTCTGAGAAGCCAAGGCTAAACGACGGGGTCAAAGCTACTTTTTACGCAGCCCTGCAACAGGGTGTGAGCTTATCAAAAAGCATATCTTAAAACAAAATTTTCTTTCTTCGCTAAAATCGCGGTCGAATTTTTCTCTACGGTCAATGGAATGATAAGATCGGGGCTGCCGGTTCCGAAATCCAATTTCTCCGCCGGCAGCTTTGATAGATTCGTCACCAGGCATCCGTGCTCCGGATCAAACGGCCTCAATTTCTCAAGGTTCCCTTCAGAGATAGTGACTTCCAGTTCCCCAAGATAATTGATATATGTCTCTCTTGACACTTGAGGCATGGATTTTCTGATATCCACGGCCATTTCTTTTGCCTGAGAATTTTCGATATGCTCCCTTTTGAGGGTGAGGGTATGGAACATTAAGCCATTCCCAACAAAGCCGCGGCCATATTCTTTAACCAGCCGTCGAACGTCGATGGGCATGGTCAGGCTCACCTCCGCCCCCCAAGATTCGCCTTGTCTGCCGACTAATTTTTTAAGGGCCATGGCCGAGAGGATATCATTCGTCGAAACACGGAAATTATCGGAGGATGCGATTTCTTCGATAACCGATTGCACTTCTGTCCGGGGAATTTCATCAAATTCTACAGTGAATTTGTCAACGGGGAGAAGCGGTTTCATGCCCACTTCCTTGAAGGAAAAATCTTTGAGGATTGTTCTGTTGTGATGGGGTTTTAAAAATATGCCAAACAAAGATGATTTAAATGGGACCAGAGTGAGCCGCGATAACGCGGCCAGGAGCGATAAAAAGTAAAAATAGCTGTATCCGTCTCCGGCCAAATGATTCAATTTGGGGATCAAGGCCATCCCGTTCGTCCATCGCATGACCTTCAAAAAGAATAGCCGCTTGAGATCCGGCTGGCGAAAGCCGGAATAAGCTTCGAACCCGTTTTCTTTGATCTCCGCCATGTCGAGCTCTTGAGGAAAGACCTCTTCATCATAGCAATCCTCTTCACGATATTGGTCAAAAACGATGAGGCCGTCCTTGTATTCCCCGAACATCGGCCAAAAGAAGGAAGAAAGTCCTCGTAAAACACGCCTCAGCTTCTCCGTCTTGAATTCTTCTTTGTAATAAAAAAGAAATTCAATCGGGTAGATCCCGTTGGAGAAGAGGACATCCACTTGCGAAATGCGGACTTCTTTCATTTCTGGCTCTTAGTCAATTTACCACTTCGCCCGCCCAAAAGAAAGACGCTGCGTTCGCGACTTCTGAAGCGCCATTAAGCCAGATAACGAACGTTTCATCAAATCGGATTTCTTATGACGACGAGCCAGGCGCGCCGTTGACAGCGGTTTAAGACAAAGAGTACCATTGCCTTTGGAGTGTCAGCTTATGTCATTGAATCGCCAAAGGGAAATAATGATTCTTACGGTGAAAAAAATTCTTTTCCTCTGCGGCAGACAACACCTTTTGGTTTCGGGCCAAATTCGTTATTTCGTTTCATGATCCTTAGAAAAGGAGGGGCATTCATGTTTTTTCGCCTTAAAACGACCCATTCCTTAGCTGTTCTTGCCTTCCTGTTTCTTTTTATTTTATTTCTTTGCCCGGCGTATACACAGAATGGATGTTCATGGTGCGAAAGGCGGGCTATTATGGGAGACGCCGATGCGGGTCAAACGGGAGTGCAACTGAAAGAGTCGCTTTATTATAGGCTCGCTGAAACCTTGACGAGCCCCTGTTTTCACCTGCTTGGCGACCCTCGCATTTCCAAGGATGAGATGCCGAATCTCGGTTCGA
>Ga0315274_10015823_pt1 | contig 10674 bp, 8 predicted proteins | sample YL17G02_20_MG_FD_203700 | JGI IMG/M metagenome (GOLD analysis project Ga0315274, IMG submission 203700) | Sediment microbial communities from Yellowstone Lake, YNP, Wyoming, USA - YL17G02_20 | ecosystem: Environmental > Aquatic > Freshwater > Lake > Sediment | place: USA: Wyoming | collected...
GGACTTTGCCAGGGTGCATTGGCTTTGGGTTGTTTACAGGCATCACTTTACTCCCTCTTTAGTCGTGATAATCTTCGATCTTGATATTGCTGAAATCACCTTTGTCGAACCTGAAGGTCATTCGCCAAGGGCTGCCGTTCTCCAGGCTGATGCTCCATTCACCTTTTCGGTTGGGTAGCCTGCGCCCGGCAATATCTCACCGTCTACTCCAACGACTTGGCATTCCTCGGTCACACTTCTTCCCCGTTCCGGCATCACGGTACAGCAACCGCCCGCCGCTCAGCTTTGAGAAAGGCTGCGTCAAAAGTCATGACCTGGCTAGCACCGTGGGCCTGCGCCTCGGCGAGCACCAATGCATCACCAAAATCGATCTTACCTTGGCGGAAAATTTCCAGCGCTTCACCGACTACGGCACTGCTGGCAAAGCTGACGCCGTCACTCTCAAGAAGATGATGCAGGATCTCGTAGATTTCAGATGAATGCTTCCACCGTCTTAGCACCCAAGCGAGTTCGAGGGCAACTGCGGTGGTGATAAGGACACCGTCTTTGGCCGCCAGTTCCTCGATGATTTTCCTGGCACGGGGTGACTTGTCCTCATCGTCTTGCAAGATCGCGCGGGCCAGCACATTGGTATCGACGGCGATCAAGGTACTCCTCCTGCCTGCTTGGTGCGGGCATCATCGGCCTCCACTGTCTCGGCGATGGTACTGTCGACATCCACGGGACCCGCAGTGACCCGGGGCGTACCTTTAAATATAAATAGGTCGCCGACCTTGCGCTTCAGTGGCCTAAGCTCAATGACGCCGTCCTCACGAGTTCTGACCAGGATCTCGCTGCCGCCGTGGATGCCGCAGGCGTCGCGAACCTCCTTGGGGATGACGAGTTGGCCGCGTGACGAAACGGTAATCTTGCTGCTCGGTATAATCGTTTTTAAATCCATAAATCACCTCTATCTACTTATCGTAAGATACGCAAACTTACTTTAGAACAAAATGCCTTATTTCTTCCTGCTGTCGCTTTTCTTTCAATTCCCTAGTCAAATCAGCCGTATCTGAAGGCAGCCCTTAGCTCAACCAGGCACATAGAGCGTAGTAATTTGTATTTATTGATATTTTTGGCGGTTCAAAGGTGAACAGAGCTTCGAGGTCATATCCGGCAGTAGGAGCAACGCTTGGGAAAAGATAGCGGGTTATTTATTCCAAGCGAACGCGGTGGCGGCCCCAGCATAACACTCGGCAACTCTAATGCCTGCCACAATTAAGTGGCTGTTTTCAATTGGTTTTTGCGGATCGATCCTCACCCTAAATTGGTGTTATCCCTGCCAGGCGACTGTGGCACCTCAGATTTTTGTTGTCTCCCGTTACCAATCGGCTGTTGTGTTTTTTCACCCAGTATTGCACAACAGCCCCCCCCCCCTCACGGTTCCGGTTTGGAAAGTATGGAGAACGGAAAATGGCCTATGTTAGACGACGCGGTAATCAACTCGCGATTGTGCACGGTGAACGCGATGATCAGGGGAAGGTCGGTCAGCGTCTTCTCGTCACGCTCTATTCCAAGGCCGAAGCCTTGCGGATTTTGGACGACAATCCTCCGGAGGGCGGCGGCTTTCCTTATTTTCGCTCACTCATCGAGCATCAATACCCAGGTCTACGCTTCAATTGGGAGCAGATCAAAAAGGGCGTTGCCGAGAACATGGAGATCCTGCCCGACCTGCATCCTTATCGACAAACGCACGCCAATGACGGTTTTCGCGCTGCGCTCACCGCCTTTACCCGGGAGCTGTTGCTCGCCAACCCCGAGGACCTTGCAGCGGCTTCGGCGGTGCTAACTGCGCACCACGATGAGATGCAATTTGTCTCCGAGCTGCTCGCTAAACGCCTGACCACCAAAGAAGTGAAGCCCAACGAATTCAACCGAGATAACCCTTTCTATTGGCGTTACACGCTACGCGGCAGTGATGCGCCGGAAGAGGGCGAGGCGATGGCGGACCGCCTGTACAAAAGCGGCGACCTGGAGGGCGCCGCAGCGCTCTTTCGCCTTTTGATTGAGGCATTTCCTGATTACGCGAATGGCCATAACTCGCTTGGTCTCATCGCTCTTGATCGGGACAAACTAGACGAGGCACTTGAGCATTTTGAACGGACGATAGTGACTGGTCGGCGGAAGTTTCCACGCCGCATGAACCGCAAGCACTACTGGTCGGACCACGCTACCCGGCCTTATATGCGGGGCATGTACAACGTGATTTTCACCCTCATTCGCCTTGAAAGGTACAGCGAAGCGCTGGCCTGGTGCGACCGTCTTGAAAGCGAATGCGGCGATCGCGATTTTGCCCATTGGCAGCGGTCCATGATTCATCTTAATGAGGGTCATTGGGATAAGGCATGGGCTGCTGCCAACCTAGCGGACCATGCTCCGCTGTGCGCAGCCATTGCCGCCTTCGAGGCAAATCGCACGCCAGAGGAAACGCTGACAGCCTTCGTCAACGCCATCGTTCAAGTGCCTAATACCGTGCGCAAAGTCTTTAATAAATCAGTCCCCGAGCCGACCAGTTTTGACGCGGTCGACGATTGGAACGGCGGGGTCGCGGCCATTAGAGGCCTAAAGGGCTACCTGTCTCGCCGCAAAAATCCGTCGCGCCGCTATTTCACTGATTTGCTCGAACATCCGATCCTGGTCAGTCTGCTAGCCGAGATCGACGCCTCGAGGCGTGCTTTTAATAAACCAGATCTCGGTGACGACGAGCGCAGGCGTTTGTTCGATCGTCACATTGAGATCAAAACGATGAAATTTATTCGCAAAACAGCGACTGATTTGGCAGCGAGCTACGGTATCTCCGGTCCGCAATCGCCACTCTACCACTAAACAAACGATCACGCTGAGGCAGCATGGACCAGCACATCTTCGAATACGAACTTGAGGGTCTCAGCCGGTTTGAGCGTCACGTCCTCTATGCTCTCGCCGTAGTTTACGAGGCTTGCACCGTGACTGACCTGCAAAAGGTGCTGCGATCAGCCCAGGTGCCGCTGGACACTGGGCGCGTCGCCAGTACTCAAGGTGTGTCCACTGCCATGGACAAGCTCGTGGAGGCCAAACTTACGCTTCGTCCGGAAGGGCGCCACGTCTGCCGAAATCCTGAACTGGTGCTGCCAATTGCCAGCAGAGATAGATTTTTCAGCGACATCCGCAACTCAGTGCGCTTGTCGCGCCCGTGGCGGAATTCGGTAGAGCGCTGCCGCCGAGAGGTGGCGCTTGCAATCTACACAGGCGAAGGCGGCGACATCGCGAACGTGGCAGAATGCTACGAGGCCTTCAGCCAAACCACACCGCAATTGATGCTAGCCAGCCTTTGCGGGAAGCCTTTTTCAGCGTCTGCGCTTCATCGGCTCCCCTCTCGTCTCAAGGTTACCGCCCTGCACGAAGTGTTTGGCCACGCGCTGTCGGCGATGGACCCTCTACCTGAGGATGCTGTCACCGCGGCTGAAGCAATCCTCATGGACCCAGCCATGACCGCGCACTCCGGGCGGCTACGTGGGCTGCTCGCGGAGGCCATGCTAGCTCGCGGACTACCAAAGGTAGCGATGCGATTTCTGGAGCCCATCAGCACTGACCTGCTCGCCGCCCATTGGCTGGGCTGGACGGCCTTCCTTCGCGGCGACGATGGCGCTGCTAGCACAGCCTTCGATCTGGCCGCGCAACATCGCCTCTCGACGAGCCAAAGTCAGCTAGTGCCGATGGTTGAGCGCGCCGGCCTCTTTTACGCCCTCCACCTCCTCCGTCTTGGCACCCGGCAGGCGCATAAGCAGTTAGGAGGGTTCCTGCAAGCGGTACTCAGCGGCCCTCTCAGTCAAAGGTTGTGCCAGGATTACCGTCTGCTTCAAGCGGCTTTATGCCTTCAGCAAGGCGATGAGGAGGGTGCGCGCAAAGTCGCGTTTCCACCACACTACCTTCGCGCCAGTTATGGCAACACGAGCCTGCTCAATCATCTGATCGCCTTTTGGCTCGATGGCGACATTCCTAAAGATGACGTCGAGCGCCTCCAGCAATTGGCGGGTGATGCCCATAAGAACGGCTATCGTTGGATCGCTATGGAAGCACTTGAGATCCTCGCGCGCCTTCCCGACTTCAGCGATGCAGACCGCTGTCGTGCGGCGGCGGCGCAAATCCGTGCCACGACCGGAATGACCTCCATCGTCGGACTTGGGCGCGCCGTGCCCCCGTGGCAGCCCATCCTCGAGGGTTTGGAAAGACTAGTGGCGCCGCCACCACCGCCCATGGCTCCGCAGGAACCATCCAAGCGTCTAGTCTGGGCCATTGAGTTTATGCCGGCCGCCCACGCCTTCCAAGTCGAGCCCCGAGAGCAAGTTCTCAAAAATGGGGTCTGGAGCAAAGGTCGAGCCCTCGCACTGTCTCGACTCCATGAATTGTCGGTCCCCGACTATGTCACTAGCGACGACCGTTCCGTGATTTGGAAGTCGAAAATGGAGAGCGGCAGCTACGGCAAAATTTCTTACTACTTCCCATATAGTTACGACGTGGCCAGGGCCCTTGCCGGCCATCCGCGTTTGGTCCTCGCAGCTGCTCCTGAAGTGCCAGTCGAGATCGTAAAGGCCAGCATTGAACTTATTGCCGAAGAGGACGGCGATCATGACCGACTGCGCCTCAGTCGTGATGTGAACGATGCGAAGTCCCTCGTCGTGCAGGAAGGTCCGGCTCACTTCCGGGTCTTCGATGTGACTGAAAACGTCAAGGCGATTAACGCTATCATTGGCCCAAAGGGACTGCGACTGCCGCGTGATCAGCGCCAACGACTTCTTGGCGTGCTGAGTGGGCTTGCCGGGCGCATCACAGTGCATGCCGGGATCTCTGGACAGCTAAATGGCACCAGCGAAATCGCAGCCAATGCCATTCCACATATCCTACTGAGCCCCTCAGGTGCAGGGCTAAAGGTATCGTTGCGGATGCGGCCTTTTGCCGGCGCTGGCCCCTACGTCATTCCCGGTCAGGGCGGTGAGCGTATGATTGCAGAGCTTGCCGGTGTGAGCACTGAGACTCAGCGCGACCTTGCCGAGGAGCTGCACCGTGCCCAACATCTCCTGGATCGCTGCGAGGTGCTGGCAGGCCATGATACTCGCAGCTGGCAATGGCACGTTACAGAGCCGCTTGCTGGTCTTGAGCTGATATCTACGCTCGACGAACTCTCGGCCAGCGGCGAAGCCGTGGTCGCCTGGCCCGATGGAAAGCCCCTTCGGATCATCGGGCGGGCTTGTGAAGGGCAGCTTTGGCTGCGGGTTGAGCGGGATGGCGATTGGTTTAGCACTGACGGCGCACTAGTGGTGGACAGCACCACAAAGCTAGAGCTGCAGCGCTTACTAGAACTCTTGGACACCTCCCCAGGCCGCTTCGTGGAATTAGGACAAGGGGAATTCTTGGCATTGACGGAGGCTTTCGCCCGCCGCCTGCGCGAGTTCGCGGCATCCTGTGACCGTCGCCGTGCTGGTTCGTTGCGGATGCATCCGCACGTGTTAAGTGGGGTACGTGAGCTGCTTGAAGGGGCTAATACCAGCGCTTCGGACGCGGCCTTTCGCGCCCATTTGGCGCAGCTTGATGCCGCCCTAGCGCTTGCACCCAAAGTACCTGAGCTGCTCGATGCGGAACTGCGCGAGTATCAGGTGCAGGGTTTTGAGTGGCTGACGCGGCTGGCGGCCATGGGTTGCGGTGCCTGCCTGGCCGATGACATGGGCATAGGCAAAACCATACAAGCACTTGCGCTGATTTTAGACCGGGCGAGACTGGGGCCACAACTCGTCGTGGCGCCGGCATCGGTCACCTACAACTGGCTCGCGGAATGCGGTCGCTTCGCCCCATCACTGCGCTTGATCCTGTTGGAAAGTGGGCAGAATCGTGGCGAGCGCTTACAAGGCCTAGGACCGAACGATCTGGTGATCGCCAGCTACGGCATCCTGGTGAGCGACAGTGAGGCCCTGACCACGGTTGCTTGGACGACCACTGTCCTTGACGAAGCGCAAGCGATCAAAAATGCCGAGACGCAACGCGCCCGAGCGGCGTTTGCTCTCCGCTCCGATTTCAAGATGGCTCTTACCGGCACGCCGGTCGAAAACCATGTCGGTGAACTTTGGAGCCTTTTCGAATTTCTGACGCCTGGACTTCTCGGTCCTCGCGGGCTATTCGCAGAGCGTTTTGTCGTTCCGATTGAGCAGCGCCAGGACAGAGAGGCAAAGAAGCGACTCAAACGGCTGCTAAAACCATTCATCCTACGCCGCACCAAAGGCGAGGTGCTTACAGAGTTGCCGCCTCGCATCGAGATCAATCTTTTGGTGCACCTCTCCAGTGAAGAGGCGGCTATGCATGAGGCTCTGCGCCTTCGTGCCTTGGAGGCTTTGTCACGGCAGGTCGCAGGTGACGGCCTACCAAGTCGTATCGCGGTTTTTGCTGAACTCATGCGTCTTCGGCGCGCCGCCTGTGACCCATCGCTAGTCCTACCTGAGGCCGGCATCTCTGGTGCTAAACAGGCCCAGTTTCGCGAGCTCATCACCACGATGATTGAAGGGGGCCACAAGGCGCTCGTGTTCAGCCAATTCGTCGATCACCTGGCCCTCGCCCGCCAGACGCTGGCTGACCTCAAGATCCCTTACCAGTATCTTGACGGTGCGACATTGGCCTCTGAGCGGGCACGTCGCGTCGAACGCTTTCAGGCCGGCGAGGGTGACGTCTTTTTGATTAGTCTGCGGGCTGGCGGGACTGGCCTCAATCTGACGGCAGCCGACTATGTCATTCATCTTGATCCTTGGTGGAATCCAGCGGTCGAGGCCCAAGCGGAGAGCCGAGCCCACCGCCTCGGGCAAACGCGCCCAGTCACCGTCTATCATTTGATCGGCAGAGGCACAGTAGAGGAAAAGATTCTGGCTATGCACGCAAGAAAGCGCGATTTAGCTGCGATGGTGCTCGACGATACTGCTCATACAGGCAAGCTCTCGGTCGCTGACCTGATCGATCTTATTCGAGACGGTGACTATACGCTGGCTGATAGTATGGCTGGAGAGTGGCGGCGCCGCGTGCGCGGTGAGGATTCCGCGAACCATGGGGCCGGGCTTAGCAGCAAAGATGTATTTTAGGCCGTACTGAATAAACTCAAGCAGTGTCGCCTTATGCGGAGTGCGTTTATCCTCATCAATGAGACCAACCTGGAGGCAGCGGTCCAGTGAGTTTGAGACCTCGGCGCGACTGATAGCGAGCTCTTCGGCTAACTCAACCTGGCGCCAGGGCTGCTGGCGCATGGCGATGATTTTGAGCAGGATCACGTTGTGAGACCAGGGTAATTTGGCAGATGCCGTCTGCCAAACTTCATCGTTTGGCCATAACTCTTCAAGACGACGCATATTTCTTAGGTTTCGAGGGGAGAAACCTTCTTGACCGGGAAACTCGACCTTAAGGACGTCAGACAGGCGGTTAATTACGCCGGCTCCCCAACCGAGCTGCTCCTGACGCTCCTGTACACCCTTACCAATCTGCCAGTAAAGGCGCAGGAGTTCCTAATTGACAGCCGACGCCGCGCGGACCTGCGCAGTCCTAATACGCTCCTTGAGTTCACTTAGAAAATCGGCGTACCCGCGAAATTTTTCAATACCTGACATGATCACCGTCTAATTCGAGCGCCAAGCTGAGAGTTGGTCATCAGCGGCGGTCTTATCTGAACTTCAGTTACCAAAATCTATCATACGCAGCATCGAAGTGCTCTAGTGCTTTCAAACTCCCTTAAATTACGATTCGCTCAACCTCCGCCGCCGTCACATCGTCCCCCGAGCGGTCATAAAGACGGGTAGTTTCGGCACTCGCGTGTCCGGCAATCTGCTGGGCCCTATCAAGCGTGCCGCCAGCTTTTCGGTAGAGCGTTATGCCAGTGGCGCGAAAGCTGTGATTGGAGATCTTGTCGTGGAGGCCTGCCGCCGCAGCCGCCCGTTTCACCCGTTCAAGGGCGGAAAAACGCGTCATGCCGCTTCCGGTCGGGATTCCAAGGTGGTGGCCAGTTGCCTGAAAAAGTGGAGCCTTCTTCTCCGTGATCTGTGCCGCCTTGAGATATCCTGTAAGCGCCTCGTGCGCTAAATGATGAAGCGGCACCTCATGGTACCTCCCGCCTTTTTCATGCAACCTAAGCCACCCGCGACCTTGACGCTGGTAGAAGTCTTCAACCTTAGTGCCGAGCACGGCCGAGACCCTCGCAAAAGAATACACCATCACACTAAACAGCGCCCGATCGCGCAGCCCGACTATGGTGGTGAGATCGCACGTCGCCAGTAGCGCTCTAGTTTCATCCGCCGTCAGCACCGGCGTCTTGCCCTTGCTGATCCGGTACCTCGGCCCCCTTACCGAAGAGGCAGGATTAAATGGCATGATTTGACCAGTCACCAGATAGTCAAAAAGCCGCCTGATGGCTGCCAGGTGCTGCTTCACGGTGGGAGCTGAACCTGGATGCTGTTCGATGTATGCAGACACGACCATAGGAGATACCGCATCAAGGCTGACCCGACGTTCCGTGCACCAGTTAAAAAATGCGCCAACCGCTAGTCCGTAAGCCTGTCTGGTATTTTTATTTCGAATATTGACTAAGAAAAACTCGAGGAATCGGTTCTGTGCCTTTTCTCCCGCTGCTGCTACTAGAGCTGGTAGAACGAGCGCCGACTCACTTCTAGGAACGACTAAGCTGCCTTCATCCATGATCAGCCTCGCTCGATACTTGTTTCAGGCTCACCTGAGTACACGGACGTCAATTAGTACATGATCTTCGTAAAGCACTGCGATTGGCAATCGATAATCAAGTCGGTTCAGTTCTTCCTGATCCATTAAAATGGTATGCGGATTTCACGTGATCGGACAAATTGAAGTTTTCAATAGGTCCAAAACTTCATACTCGCTAATGGGCAGAAATTTATGCTGGTCAACACCGACGTTCAAGATCGGTTGCTTGATCGTCCTGGGTTCACTGTGCTGGTGGTGCTTGTATTCCCGCAGGACTGCGCCGGGCTTTTGAATAAGCCATTTTTCATGAACATGACCGCAAAGCGTCGTCATATCATCTGAAGCTTCCATGGGGCGGTGAACCAGGTAGAAGTTTTGCTCTTCGATCTGGACTGTGAGATTCTTTGCAATGGAAACCTTACTTGCGATTGAGTCAGCTTCAAGCTGTTTTGCCAATTTGCCGGCCTTGTCGTGATTGCCAAGAATAAAGTATAGGTGCCGAAAGGGTACGGCCTTAACGAGTTCATAATAGTGGTGACCCATCGACCAGTCGCCAAGAAAGTACAGATCATCGTCTTCGGTCAAGCGCTGCTGCAAATTTGTAAGCATGGCTTCGTCCATTGTATGCACGTCGGCGAATGGCCGGTTGCAATAGCCGATAACGTTACGGTGGCCGAAGTGGGTATCGCTAGTGAAGTACTTCATGGTTACCTGCACTTTTAGTGGCGCATTTCCTAGGGTCTTATCCGTGGTTGATGCCAAGTTGTCGGATGTGCCTGCTCACCTAAGCTATAGTCCAGCGATGTCTGGGTAGTTCCACTTTATCGTCGGATGGCAACAGCTTCCGCCATATCAGCAGCACGCGTCTCTTTGTCTTGGATAAGGGCATTGAGCAAATGCCAACCGGTTACCGTAAGGGATGCGCATGCGGTTGCTAGGCCCTTGTCGGCATGGGTGATGTAATAGGGTGTCTCCAAGTCAGCGAAATATCCGCGTAGCTCGACTAATTCGTCTCCAGCCAGCTTTGGCAGTGGAAAAATTCTGGTCGTGGCGAGTTTTAGAGCGTGGCCAAAACGGTTGCTACTCTCTGGGTTCGCTTTGTTACCGGAATAGACCGGAAAAACTGCGGCGACTCTGACAAACTTCGCGCGGACACAGTCACAGTCAGGCGTGAGAACCAGCCATAGATTGTGCCGCTGCGACGACTCCGCCATGCCGAGGGCTAGCACCATGGTCGTTGCGATGATGTCGCCTTGGAGAAAGGGAAATTGGTTCTTCTCCTGGTCGGCAGGGGTTGGCCAAATCCGCTCCTTGACATCCAACCACGTAACAGCGGCCTGTGCTAGGCGAGGAAGTAGAAAGGCCTCCCGGTCCTTTTTTAGGTCATTGGCTAGAAAAGCTTTTAGGGCACCAAGCTCCTGGGAGCCGTGGCTGCTGGTAGCTAGCTTTTTGATGAGCGCGTCAAAGCGCTCCTCATGGTGGAGAGCAGTCAACGGTTAGTCCTCAAGCGGTTGCAGTTCTTCGGCGCTGAGCGGCGCGGGTTCAACCTCACGCAGTGGGGACTGGACGAGGATCGTCGAGGAGACCTTGGTCCACAGCTTAACCATCAGGTTCACCGCCTGAGTCAGCGGCGTGACCACCTCTTCCGGCATGTTGGGCTTTTTCTCTTCGACAAGCGCCTTCACAAGCCCCATAGCTTCGACCAGGGTTTCGACATCAACCTGTACGGCGGTCTGGCCACTTTTCCAGTCGCGTAAAGCCTTGATCAAAGATTCGAGTTGGTCTTTGCGCAGAAGAGCCATCTGCATGGAACCAAATTTCGGGTCCTGAAAGATGCGCACAAGGTTTGGCGACTTCTGCCAGGCCTCGGCTACCTGCTCGACGTTCTCGGTACGGGTCACTGACCAGCGGGCAGGT
>Ga0315274_10015826_pt1 | contig 10672 bp, 10 predicted proteins | sample YL17G02_20_MG_FD_203700 | JGI IMG/M metagenome (GOLD analysis project Ga0315274, IMG submission 203700) | Sediment microbial communities from Yellowstone Lake, YNP, Wyoming, USA - YL17G02_20 | ecosystem: Environmental > Aquatic > Freshwater > Lake > Sediment | place: USA: Wyoming | collected...
GCTCTTTGACCTGCCTGTGCGTCGCACCTGTCTGCCGTCGCGTGGCGACAGGCAGGCGCAGACAGGCGACCTGCCCATCCCCGATCCGGTGCTCGTATAGCCGGGGCCGATGCGCCGGTCTGTCCCGTCTGATCTTCCCCTGCCTCAAAACCCGCAAGATTCCGCTTGACCCGCCACTCCGCTGGCAGTAGCCTCCCCGTCACCGTCGCGTTTCCCGTGGTCGCTGTCCCTGGCTCGGCCGTCTCTGCGGTCATATGCTCCCTGTGGTCCGCCGCTGCCGGCCGCGCCCGGTTTCCAACTTCCTATCCGGTGTCCGCCGCTGCCGGCCGCGCCCGGTTTCCAACTTCCTATCCGGTATCCGGTGTAACGCAGGCTTTGCGTTTTCGACGATGCCTTGCAGACAGGCACACGAGGGGCGGTTGCAGGTTGGCTTGGCTGTACAAAGCCGGTGTGTCCGCTTGACACGCCGCAGCGCCTTGGGCATGCTCCGCCACATCCCAGCCACACTGCCTCGGCGCGGACCGCATTCGCCGCGCGAGGGGGCGGGCGAGCCCCTGTCGAACTCGTGGTCTCCGAGAAAGCACATGGCCGAGCCGCTCTTGAAGATGCAAGGCGTCTCGAAGTCCTTCCCCGGCGTCACGGCGTTGAGCAACGTGGACTTCGACCTGTATCCGGGCGAAGTCCACGTTCTGATCGGCGAGAACGGTGCGGGCAAGTCCACCCTGATCAAGCTCCTCTCCGGCGTCTACCCTACCGATGAGGGCCGGTTTGTTCTGGACGGTCAGGAAGTCTCCATCGACTCGGTCCGCGCTGCCCAGGAGTTTGGCGTGGCCACGATCTACCAGGAGATGAACCTGATCCCGGAGCTCACCGTGGCCCAGAACATCCTCCTGGGCCGCGAGCCCCGGAAGGGGGGCGGGCTGCTCGTGGACGCGGACGCCGCCCGGCGCCAGAGCGCAGAGCTTCTTGGCTCCCTGGGCCAGCACATCGATCCCGACGCCCAAGTCAAGGCGCTGTCGGTCCCCCAGCAGCAGATGGTGGAGGTAGCCAAGGCCCTGTCCATGGCCGCCCGCATCGTCATCTTCGACGAGCCCACCGGCACGCTGGCCGAGAAAGAGACCGCGGCCCTCTTCAAAACCATCCGCCTGCTCAAGGCCAAGGGGATGGGCATCATCTACATCTCCCACCGCCTCGAGGAGATCAAGGAGATCGGCGACCGAGTCACCGTGCTCCGAGACGGGCACCACATCCGAACGCTGTCCGTGGCCGAGGCCAGCATCGACGAACTGATTAGACTGATGGTCGGGCGAGAGCTCAAAGACCAGTTCCCACGCCGCCGGCAGCCCCGGGGCGAGGTGGCCCTGGAGCTTAGCCACGTCTCCCTGCAGGGCGTGCTCCACGATGTCAGCCTCACGGTCCATCGGGGCGAGATCGTCGGGCTCTCCGGGCTGGTCGGGTCTGGGCGGACCGCCCTGGCCCGGGTCATATTCGGCATTGACCGGCCAGATTCGGGGGAGATCCGCGTACTTGGCCGGCCTGCACGCGTGGATTCACCCCTCACCGCGAGCAAGCTCGGGCTGGCTTTCCTGACCGAGGACCGCAAGGCCCTCGGCCTGTTCCAGATTCGGCCGGTCTCGGACAACATCATCCTGGCGGCGATCCACCGCCTCTTCCCGCGCTTCTGGATCGACGCAGGCCGCGAGCGGGCCGTGGCACAGGAGTTCGTCACCCGCCTGCGCATTCACACCCCCAGCCTGAACCAGTTAGTCCAGTTCCTGTCGGGAGGCAACCAGCAGAAGGTGGTCCTGGCCAAGTGGCTGGCCACGCGAGCGAAGATCTTCATTCTCGACGAGCCTACCCGAGGCATCGACGTAGGGGCCAAGCTGGAAATCCACCGTCTCATGGACGAGCTGGTGGCCCAGGGCACGCCCATCGTCATGATCTCCTCGGAGATGCCGGAGATCCTGGGCATGAGCGACCGCATCTACGTCATGAAGGACGGCCGGATCGGCGGCGAGTTCGCCCACCACGAGGCCAACCAGGAGCGCATCCTGAAGTGCGCGGTGGGAGGCTGAGCGCCATGGTACGTCTGACCGCCAAGCTTCGCTCCGCGTTCTCCGGGCCGATCATCATCTGCCTGGGGATGATTGGGGTGTTCTCGCTGCTCTCCGAGAACTTCTTCTCGCTCTCCAACGCGGTCAACATCATCCGCCAGGCCAGTGTCCTGGCCCTGGTGGCTTTTGGCCAGACGTTCGTCATCCTGCTTGCCGGCATCGACCTCTCGGTGGGCGCGGTCATGGGTCTCACCTCGTGCGTCACCGCCACGTTGATGCTCAAGGCCCACCTGGCACCCGTCCTGGCCGCCGCCATCGGTGTCGGGGTGGCGGCCCTCTGCGGGCTGGTGAACGGCCTCGTGCACAGCTTCCTGGGGCTCAACCCCTTCATACCCACCTTCGGCATGTGGGGCATGGCGCTGGGTGCCGCCCTCATCATCACTGAGGAACGGGTCCTGACCGGGTTCCCCGCCACCCTGCGGGTTCTCCATGACGGGGAATTCCTAGGGTTGCCGGCGCCGCTCCTCTTGGTGGCTGCAGTTCTCCTGGTCCTCCATACTTTCCTCAAGGCCACCCCCCACGGCATTGCCACCTACGCCATCGGCGGCAACGAGGGCGCGGCGCACCTCTCGGGCATCCGGGTCCGACTCCACAAGACCCTGGTCTACGCGTTCTCTGGGTTCATGGCCGGGGTGGCGGGTGTTCTCTTCTTGGCCCGCTCCAATGCCGCCCAGGCCATCGACACCATCGGCTATGAGTTCGATTCCATCGCGGCCGTGGTCGTGGGCGGGACTTCGCTCATGGGCGGCAAGGGGGGCGTGTCCCAGACCCTCATCGGCGTGACGCTGATCGCCACCTTGCGGAACGGGCTCAACATGGTGGGGGTCAACCTGTATCTGCAGCTGGTGTTCATCGGCGTGGTCTTGATCCTGGCCTACGTCACGGAGAACCAGAGTTTGTTTCATTTCCTCCGCGAACTGAAGCGGCGCCTCTTCGGGGCGCCAACATCCGCCGAGGAGGCGTGAGTGAAGCTCTGGACTCGCGGCCTCTACCGATTGGGTGCTGTGGCCGTGATTCTGGCCGCCGCGTGGATTCTCGTGCCGCGGTTTGGGACGGAGTCTAACCTGATCAACCTCTTGCGACAAGCCTTCCTCCTGGCCCTGGTCGCCACGGGCGTCTCCCTGAGTATGCTGGTGGCCGGGCTGGACTTGTCCATCGGCGCCGTGGCCGCCCTCTCCTCCTGCCTGGCGGCGGCCCTGATCGTCCAGGGTCACGTTGTCCTCGGCATCCTCGCGGGCCTCGCTGTTGGCGCACTGGGCGGACTGCTGAACGGGGCGATGATTGCCAAGCTGAAGCTCCCCTTCTTCATCATGACCTTCAGCATGATGTTCATCGTTCGAGGCCTAGCCCTGACCTATACGCAAGGCACGTCCATCCACGGCTTCCCCGGACGCTTCACCTGGCTCGGCAAGAGCTTCGTGGGCCCCATCCCCATGCCGGTGGTGGTCGGCGCCGCCGCCCTGGGGTTATTGCACCTGGTCCTGACCAAGACCACCTTCGGGCGGATCACCTATGCCGTGGGGGCCAACGCGGAAGCCGCCCGCTTCTCGGGCCTGGCCGCCGATCGGAACATCATTCACGTCTATTCCCTCTCGGGCCTCCTGGCGAGCCTGTCCGGGCTGATCTACATCGCTCGGCTGAACGCCGCCGACGCCGACCTGGGGATGATGTGGCCTCTGGAGGGGATCGCGGTGGCCGTCATCGGCGGCATCGCCTTCTCCGGCGGCGAGGGGAACATCCTGGGTCTCGTCCTGGGCGGGATCGTCATGGCCGTCGTGGGGAACTGCGTGAACCTGCTGGGCTTGCCGGCCCGCTTCCAGGACTTCTTCATCGGCTTCGTCATCATCCTGGCGGTCCTCATCGACCACCTCACTCAGAAGCGCGGGAAGGTTGCCAAGTGACTGGCAGTGCACTCACACCCTGTCGAAGAGGAGGGCGCATCATGAAACGGTTTGTGCGGTTCGCATGTCTGGCGCTGGTCGGCGTCGTGGCCCTTGCCGGGGTCGCGCTGGCAGCCAAGGATCCCAAGGATGTCCACGTGGCCCTGGTGGTCAAAGACCTCACCAACCGCTTCTTCGTGGAGATGAAGTGGGGCGGCGAGTCCGCGGGGAAGCAGCATGGCATCAGGGTCACCGTCCTGGCCCCGGAGAAGTACGCCGTGGACAACCAGATCCGAATCATGGAAGACCTGATTCAAAAGAAGGTGGACGCCATCGTCATCGTGCCCATCGACGGCGCGGGCATCGTCTCCGGCATCGAGCGGGCCAACAAGGCTCGCATCCCCGTCTTCAACCTGAACACCCTGGCCACCGGCGGCGAGGTGATCGGTTTCGCCGGCATCGACCATGTCCAACTGGGCCGCATCCAGGGCCAGTGGGGCGTGGACACGTTGAAGGGCAAGGGCAACCTGGTCATTCTCGAAGGAACAACCGGGGCCTCCTCGGCCATCGAACGCCAGCAGGGGGTGACGGAGACGCTCAAGAAGGCGCCCGGGATCAAGGTCTTGGCCTCGACCACGGCCAAGTACAACCGCCAGCAGGCCATGAAGGTCATGGAGGACCTCCTGACCCGGTTCCCGGAGATCGACATGGTCCTGTGCGCGAACGACGCCATGGCGCTCGGCGCCAAAGAGGCCATCAAGGATGCTCGCCGCAAGATGATGGTGGTCGGCATCGACGCCATCCCCGAGGCGCTGGAGGCCATCCAGAAGGGCGAAATGGCCGGCACCGTGGACAGCAACGGTTTCGACCAGGGCTTCGTGGCCGTGGACCTGACGGCCAAGTACCTGCTGAAGGATCAGAAGCCGCCCAAGGACACGTTGGTCGGCTCAGGCATGGCCACCGTGATCACCAAGGAGAACGCTCTCGCCTTCGATAAGAGCAAGACCGAGAAGTTCAAGAAGTTCGGGATCAAGGTAGATTAGCCTCCCCGCTCGCGCGGGTCTCCGGTGCCGTCGCCGGGGACCCGCGCCGTTCGTTGTCGCCTCTGTGGGTATCGGCCGGCTCGAGTTCTGCGGATTCCCGCCCGCGACGCGGCCCCTCCCCTGAAACTCGGCCCGCGCTCTTGTGCCTCGGGCTCCTTGTTTTCCTCGCCTTCACCACCAATCCGACATGGCGTGCCGCTTGGACCGCGAACCGCCCAGCGTTTTCATCCCATTGCCAAATGCTCAGACCGTAGCTACACTGACTGAAAGGTAAGGAGGCGCGGCGGCACTGTGTTGCGGGATTCGCCTCGTGAGACCACACGGGGCAACGCGCAGGGACCCACGGCCGCGCGATGAGGTGTCGGATGCCAATCTCGACCGAGCCCCTGAATGTCCTCGACATTCTGCGGAGCATCCCCGACTCCGTTCTCACCATTGACGCCGAGAAGAGGCTTGTCGGGCTGAACGAGCCCGCGCAGACTCTCACGGGCACCCGCGAGGCGTCCGCCGTGGGTCGGCCCTGCGGCCAGATCCTGCGCAGCGAGATTTGCGACACGGAGCGCTGCCCTTTTCACCGCTCCCTGCTGGGCGGCGAGACTGTGACCACGTTCAACATCATGGCCAAGGATGGCACCGGGTCCGAGACACCCATTCGCCCTGATCGACCGCCCGGCGGTCATCCGGCAGATCCTCGAGCACCTGGGGCTCTCCACCGCAGCGCCCAGCCTCCGCGCGCCGCCCGACCCGCCGGATGGACTGGCGGCTGACCAGCTCCGCGAGTGGTCCTACGAACCGCTCTTTGACCTGCCTGTGCGTCGCACCTGTCTGCCGTCGCGTGGCGACAGGCAGGCGCAGACAGGCGACCTGCCCATCCCCGATCCGGTGCTCGTATAGCCGGGGCCGATGCGCCGGTCTGTCCCGTCTGATCTTCCCCTGCCTCAAAACCCGCAAGATTCCGCTTGACCCGCCACTCCGCTGGTAGTAGCCTCCCCGTCACCGTCGCGTTTCCCGTGGTCGCTGTCCCTGGCTCGGCCGTCTCTGCGGTCATATGCTCCCTGTGGTCCGCCGCTACCGGCCGCGCCCGGTTTCCAACTTCCTATCCGGTGTCCCTGGCTCGGCCGTCTCTGCGGTCATATGCTCCCTGTGGTCCGCCGCTACCGGCCGCGCCCGGTTTCCAACTTCCTATCCGGTACCCGATAGCACGCAGATCAGGCTGTGCGCTATTCGCTTTTTCAACACAACCAACTGCGAAGTCTTGCCTCCCGCCAACAACCGGCACGGCGGGCGAATCGAAAGAAATTTCCAGAAGGAGCGACACCACATGAAACTTGGCGTCATGAGCACGATGTATCAGTTCGTCAATTTGCCCACTGCGGAGTACCTTGAGCGGTTTGCGAAGCGAGGCTTGAAGTATGTGGACCTGATGACCATCGGGGATCTGCAGCTTCGGTATCTTTCTCATGAGGCGGTGGATAGCCTGCGACAGACGATGAATCGGCTGGAAATGCTTCCCTCCTGCTTCATCGCAAACGTCGGAGGAAATGGGGCGAGCTCCAATATCGAGTTGCGTGACAGGGCTGTGCAATTGGTGAGCAAAGCGATTGGGGTTGCATCGCAACTGGGCTTTCCTATGGTGCTCTTCTTTCCAGGCGAAAAGGAGCCGGGGACACCTCCCACGAAGGCATGGGAGAACATGCGATCATTCGCCGAACAGATCCTCCGGCGAGCTGAGCAGGAGCGGATAGTCCTGACCTTTGAAAACAATCCCCGCATTTTTCGCATGATCAACAGCACGGATGAAACGGCGCGGCTCCTACGCGAGCTTCCCTCGCCTTTTCTTCAGGCCACGGTGGATATCGGGCACTTCAGTGTGATCCGGGAGCCAGCAACTGAGATCAGAAAGCTGGCTGGGAAAGTGGTTCACGCCCACATCACGGACAATGACGGGACCGCAGATACGAATGAAGCCCTGGGGACCGGGATCGCCCCTATAGTTGAATGCCTTCAGGAGTTGCATGCCGCAGGCGTCGACGAGACGGCCCGGCAACATGGTTTTGAACCGGTTGGTGTTGTCGAGCTCAACTCCCCCGAGAAGCTGAGCCTGAGAAGTGTGGACAGCATTCTCGATCGGAGCCTGGAGTACCTGCAAAGGATCGCTTCTGGCTACCTTGAGGGGATCTGACGCTCTTTATTGCTACGTTCAGAGGCGCATTATCTAGGGAAAGGAAGGAGATTCGAGATGACAAGAGATTTGTTCAGTCACACGTTGGGAAGGGTGGCTGTCTTGGCGCTCTTCGCCGTTCTGTTCCTTGCCGTTCAGGTGCAGGCCGCCGAATTCAAGCCGACCAAACCAATTCAGCTTGTCGCTGCCGCCGCCCCGGGCGGAGGTAGCGATATACTCGCCAGAACGATCGCACAGATCGTCGGAAGTGAGAAGCTTTCTCCGCAGCCGCTGATCGTCCAGAACATCCCCGGCGGCGGCAGCGCCATCGGCACCACGCAGGTGGCCCGCGCGAAAGGGGACACCCACACGCTCCTGGTCTTCAACCCCGCTTCGGTGGCCGGCTTGCTGGTGGCCGGGAAGGGCGCCGCAACCATCCGGGACCTGACGATGATCGCCCAGCTCGCCCTCGACGAACAGTTGATTGTCGTGAGGAGCGATTCCCGCTTCAAATCCATCAAGGAGATTGTGGCCGAATCCAAGAAAAAGGAGAATTCCCTGTCGATCGGTGGCGCCGATCAGGCAGACCGTACCTGCAGCCGTTTGTTTGAAAAGGCCGCCGGGATCAAGATGCGGTTTGCCCAATTCAACAGCGGCGGAGAGGCCGTCACGGCCCTGCTGGGCGGCCATGTGGACATGATCTGGGCGAACCCCCCCGAATTCGTGTCCCAGTACGAGGCCAAGATGGTCGTTCCGATCATTGTCGCCCAGGAACACCGCATCCCACAGTTCAAGGATGTTCCCACCTTCCGGGAAAACGGCCTGGATGTCATCTTCAAGTTTTACCGCGGCGTCGTCGCCCCGCCGGGACTCCCCCCCGAAGTGGTCGCCTACTACGAGAGCATGATGAAGAACCTGAGCGACACCAAGGCATGGAAAGAGAACTATCTGGCCAAGTACATCCTGAGCCCCGGATGGCAGGGCAGCAAGGAGTTCACCAAGACCGTTACCGACAGCGAGGTGATTTTCGAGGATGCGCTGAAGAGCCTCGGTCTGATCAAGTAGCTCATGATTTTGCCACACCGCTAAGCATGTCGCGGGAGAGCACAGGGGAGTTATCCTTACCCCTGTGCTTTCCTGTGATATCCCGCGTTGGCTGCCGGAACGTTGTGGAGCGTGTCCGGCCCCCCTCGCGGTGGTTTCTGCACGATCAGGGCGCCCTGGGGGAATGACGATGTGGCATGCGAACATCATAGCGGGTGCGGCGGTTTTCCTTCTGGGAATCGCCACGACCATTTTGGCCTGGATGACTCTGCCCTACACCGGTGACTTCGGCCCGGGGCCGGGATTTCTGCCCCTCTGGCTGGGTATCACCCTGACGGTTTGCTCTATTCCCGTCATTATCACAGAGCTCAGAACCAAGGAGAAATCGGAGAGATTATTCCGACCGGAAACCGCGAAGTGCCTCAAGGTGCTCATCCTGATCGTGACCGTGTTTCTCGCCCTGCCGGTCTTCGGCTTTTCCGCCGGCCTTGCCCTCATCACGGGGGGCGGCATGCGTATCATGGGAAAACACGGTTGGGTTTCCTGCGTGGTGACCGTGATCGGGACGGCCGTCTGTATCCATTACCTCTTCGGTCAGTGGCTCAGTATCCCCTTACCGAAAGGAATGGTCGGCTGGTAGAGGAAGGAGAAGGGGAAATACCCCATGGACTTGCTGCATAATCTTTATACCGGGTTCACCATCGCACTGACTTGGCAGAACCTCCTCTCCTGCACAGCGGGCGTGTTCTTCGGGCAGCTGATTGGCATTCTGCCAGGGATCGGCGCGCCGACAGCGATCGCGCTGCTCCTCCCCCTGACCTTCTCCCTCAACCCGACCTCGGCCATCATCATGTTCGCCGGGATCTATTACGGCGTGGCCTACGGCGGGACGATCACCTCGGTTCTCATCAATGTCCCAGGGGAGTCATCTTCAGTCATGACGTGCATCGACGGCTATGCGATGGCCCAGAAGGGACGAGCGGGGGCTGCGCTCTCGATCGCGGCCATCGGGTCGTTTATAGCCGGGACGGTCTCCATCGTCCTGCTAATGTCCTTTGCTCCGGCGCTGGCCAGGCTTGCGCTCCGTTTCGGTCCGGCGGAATACTTCGGTCTCGCCGTCATGGCCTTCGGCCTGCTCACGGTCTTCGGCAGCGGGTCGCCTTTCAAGATCATCGTATCCACCGGTGCCGGCATTTTGATCTCGACGGTCGGCATGGACGGCGTGAGCGGCATGCCGCGTTTCATCTTCGGTATACCTCAGTTCCTTGGCGGCATCGATTTCATCGTTATCATTTGCGGACTTTTTGGTCTGGCCGAGGTCTTCAACAGCATCGAGGAGCCGGAGGGCGGTCTCCTGGTCAAGGATAAGTTCACACTCCGCGAAGTCTTTCTGACGTGGCAAGAGTGGGTCGACGGCCGGTGGGCGATCGTCCGCGGCGGGGTGATCGGCTTTCTGATCGGGCTCGTCCCGGCCGGCGGAATTACAACCGCATCGTTCCTCGCCTACATCGCCGAAAAGAATGCGTCGAAACACCCCGAGACCTTCGGAAAAGGCGACATCGCCGGCGTCGCGGCGCCGGAATCGGCCAACAACGCCGCCTCGATCAGCGGTTTCGCCCCGCTTCTCGCTCTCGGCGTGCCGGGCTCCGCGACGACGGCTGTCATGCTCGCCGGCTTCATGATGTGGGGCATCCGTCCGGGTCCGCTCCTCTTTACAACCAACCCCGATCTGGTCTGGGGTCTCATCGCGAGCATGTATGTTGGCAACGTAATTCTGTTACTGATCAACATCTTCCTTATCCCCCTGTTCGTGGCCATGCTCCGGATCCCCTATTCGATCCTGATGGGGTTCATCATCATCTTCGCCTCGATCGGAGCTTACAGTGTGAACAACAGCATGTTTGACGTCTGGATGATGGTGGCCTTCGGCCTCCTCGGCTATGCCATGAAGAAGCTGAAGTATCCGATCGTGCCGCTCATCCTGGCGATGGTCCTCGGGAACCTGGTCGAGAAATCCCTCCGCCAGGCCCTGGTATTATCCGCCGGAAGTTTTGATGTCTTCTACACTCGGCCGATCACGGCCGGCTTTCTGCTGATTGCGCTTCTCGCTTACTGCAGCCCGCTTATCCGGATGGCTCTCAGGAAGGCCGGCTACGGCAAGATCGACATAAACTTGGAATCTTTGTAGTTCTAACGAGGCTCCGCCTCAGACCGACGAGGCATGCAACAACATAATGCGTAATGCGGGACGTTGCGTAATGCGGGACGTTGTTGACTCAGTGGACTGATGGTCGCTCCGCTCTCGCGACCGCTTTCGCAATCCCCGACGTGGAGACCCCGAGCAGCCGCGCCGTGTCGGCGAGGGACAGCCCGAGGCGCGCGAGGAAGCTTTCGCGGTCCTCGCGAGCGGCCACCATCTGCCCGTGTTCC
>Ga0315274_10015827_pt1 | contig 10672 bp, 7 predicted proteins | sample YL17G02_20_MG_FD_203700 | JGI IMG/M metagenome (GOLD analysis project Ga0315274, IMG submission 203700) | Sediment microbial communities from Yellowstone Lake, YNP, Wyoming, USA - YL17G02_20 | ecosystem: Environmental > Aquatic > Freshwater > Lake > Sediment | place: USA: Wyoming | collected...
GAGCAAGGAATGCGCGCATTTCCTGGACAACGTGCTCGCTATGGGTTCTTTTGTTTGTCTCGAGGTCAATGGTGACTGCATTGCGGATCTTCGAAGCCATCTTCCTGAGATTCTCCGGCTCGTGCAAGACGTCCTTCGAGGCTCCTACCAGCAGGGTCGGGCTGTTCAGGAAATCCAGTCGATCCCAAATTTCGTAGTTCGAGACAGAAAGAAGGGCCTTCTTCAGCTTCCAGGGATCCGCAGCATCAAGTGCTTTGCTGTATTTCAGGTATTGTTCCTGATCAGTTCTGACATCCAGGCGGAAGTTCTTCAAATACCATTTGACGGTGGGTCTAATGAGGGCATAGAGAGGCGGATAGAAGAGCGTGACAACGAACAACCAGATCCGGGGGACCCGAAACTCAGCGTTGGGACTTACAAGTATCAATGCCAGAGGTTTCCGCATCAGAGCAGGGTAACAATCGACGATCGCCGTTGCACCCAGTGAACTACCGAAGATCACGTAGCGCTCAGGGGGGAAATCCAGTTGTTCGACAAGGTTTACAAGATCGTTCCCGATGGCTGTAACGCTGTACTCAGCGCTCCCATGGACTCGTGACGAGATTTTTTCACGCGTCTCAACGTAGACGACCCGGAAATCCTTCGTCATTTCTTTCAGAACAGTCTGCCAAGCTGTGATCTGCGATATCCACCCCGCTACAAACAGAACACTCGGGTTGCCGATATCAGCGGGTGGACTAAACGTTAAGACGCGTAAGGTGACGCCCTCCGCGACGCCGACCATGCGATCTTCACAGGTCGCTCCGGAGGCACAGATACTCGTCAGGTCTTGCATATCATCCTATCGAATCGTGCCTTCACGGTTCATGCGCCGATACCAGCCTTTGTTCTGCTTGTAGATATTCTTGAACTCGGTGAACAGCCGATCATACACCCGCCGATTCGCGGGATTTGGCCAGTAGGTTTGTTTGATGTGGATGTACTTCTTGATGTCGCTGAAGGAGGAAACGTATCCCAAAGCCGTGCTCGCGATCAACGCTGCCCCCTTCGCTCCCGCCAGATGTGGGTCAGCAACCTGGTGAATCACCCGGTTCGTGATATCTGCCATAATCTGACACCAGAGCGGACTCTTTGCTCCTCCGCCGACCATATTCAGTTCCGTGACCGGTGCATAGAGGTTTTCCAGAGTCTCCATTGCCCACCGGGTATTGAATGCAATTCCCTCCAGAACGGCCCGGACCAAATGATCGCGGGAATGTTGAAGACTGAGGTTATACAATCCTGCCCGCACAAAGCTATCATCGATCGGGCACCGTTCACCGAACATCCATGGAGTGAACATCACTCCACCCGCCCCGGGCTCGACCCGTTCCGCCAATCGGTCGAGAAGCTGATAGACGCTCGACACACCCGCTTCCGCCTTGAGCTGTTCTTCGTGGTAGAGGACGTTGTTCTTTAGCCATTCGAGACAGACGCCGGCGGTTTCCTGATGCGCCATAGCCAGATAGAACTTCTGAGGATAAGCGCTCCCGATACAACCCGTATAGTGGGCAAGGTCGATCTTACGCCGCGTGACATGACCCGCGACCCAGCTGCTCGTGCCCAGATTGATGTGGAGCTCTCCTTCGTCTAGAGCGCCGGACCCAACACCTGCGGTCGCCAGGTCGCCCGCTCCGTTGATCACCGGTGTGTTGGGAAGCAGGCCTGTCTCTTCTGCGGCCTGATGGGTGAGCGTTCCAACAACTGCGCTGCTTTCGCGCACCTCGCTCAGTTTGTCCGGTGTGATACCGGCGAGCGTGCACAATCCCGGATGCCATTGGTTCCGGTTCTTTCGTGTATCCAGGAGCCACCAGACCACCGCCACGTCCACCGAGGTGACTGTATTGCCGGTGAGTTTATAGACAAGATAGTCTTTGGCGTCGATAAACCGTGCGGTATTTGTGAAGATCTCGGGCTGGTGCTCTCGCAGCCAGAGGATCTTACCGATCTGGTCTTTGCCTGAATGTCCGGGCGTTCCTCCGGTAATCCGGAGAAACTTCATGAGGCGGAAGACATTGTAGCCTTGAATGCGGGGTGGAGTCCACAACCGTTCCCGTATCACCTCAGCGCTTCTGCCATCGAGCCAAGTTAGCGCGCGACAGAGCGGCGTGCCGTCGTGCGACATCGGGATGAGAGTTTGCATAAGCGTTGAAAACGTGATCCCGACGATATCCTCAGCAGCAACTCCCGCCTGCTCGACCACGTTCCGTGTTGTTGTGAGGACAGCTTGCCACCAATCGGAGGGCTCCTCTTCCGCATAGACCGGCATCGGATGATAGAGAGGATATGACTGTTGAGCGGTCGCTACGATTTCCCCAAAGACCGTCGTGAGCACAGCTTTATTGGAGCTTGTCCCCAAATCGTGGGCGAGGATATACTTGTTACTCAATGTTCAATTCTCCTGTATCGCAGTGATGCGATGTTATCCGTCCAATCACGGCATCTTTGCGTGAGTTCCTGGAGAAAGCGGGACCCGTCGGCCAAAAGCATGTTGCCGGACGAATTTCAATCCTGCAAGCCTCCGATTGCGCAGACGTTGACAAAGCAATCTCTCTGACGGTGTAGCATTCTTCCGCAGTCTTCGCGCGATGTCGATGATGTAGTGCGGGTATGGCACTGGATTATGCTTGTTAACCCTCACCCCCGCCTGAACGCCGTAGGCGGGCAGGCTCGCTCCCTCGCCCATCCCGCAAAAAGCACGGGACGCACAAAACGCGCAAGTGGGAGAGGGATGTCCCGCTGTTTGGGACAGAGTGAGGGTGCTAGACCTCGAACTCCTCCCATTCTTTCTTCACCCGTTCCATCAATTTCTTGAACCGCTCCTCGCCGCGGAGGTTGGCAAGCCAGGGATCTTTCTCACTGAGCAGCGGGTAATTGATGAAGCCGCGATTGACCGCATTCTCAATCCAGTCCAACGCATCATTTCTCTCATCGATCCGGGCCAACATGACGCCGAGAACGTGAGAAAAGGCAGCGTCCCTGTTGCAAGTCTTCCGCAGTTCAGGTGTGATTTGTTCGTGTGCCTTATCTTTGTCGTTCAGCAGTGCATACTTCAGCAAAAGCGAGCATCTTGTGAATGCGCTCTCCGGAGACACTTTGACTGTCTGTTCAATAATCGACAACGCTTCATCGATTCTCTTCTCATAGGCTAGGCTCCAGGAATACATTTGCATCAGGCTTACGTTTCGTGGATCCAGCTGATACCCCCTGTAAAACGATCTGACAGCAGACTCGTATTCTCCTCCGTAGAAATAGAGCCTTCCCTGAATCAGATAATTGGACGGGTCAAGCGGATCGACTTGAATAAGTCTTTCTACCAACGGCACCGTCTCAGATATCTTACCCATGTATTCGGTAAGAGAAAGGGCAAGCCCCTTCAAGGCAAGATACTCGTCGGGATTAGACTCTAGCGCCCGTTTGAAGTGCCGTATACTCTCGCGTTGATTTCCCTCAAAGACCTGACAAATAAATCCCAGCATGGCATGAGCTTGTGGAAAATCCGGATCGCACGCCAATGCCTTTCTCACGGATTCTTGGGCCTTCGCTATATAGTCTTCCTGTTTGACCCCCATATTGACATATTGCCAGAATGCAAATGCCATGGCCGAATGGAGAAGCGCATTATCTCCAATCACATTGATGGCATTCTGAAGATACTGCAGTGCGATCTCTAATGCGTCCTCCGAGAAGCGGTAGATTTGGTGAACTGCCCTGAGGTAGCACTCGTACGCCTCCACATTCTCAATCGGTCTCTCGGCAATTTTCCGGCATTCCTCAGCCGTGAGTTTTAGCTTAAGGGAATCCACAATTGACCGAGACACTTTCTCCTGAATTTCGAACACGTCATCTAGCGTACCTGAGTACTTGTCGGCCCAGATATGAGCATCACTCTCCGCGTCAATTAATTGAGCTGTGATCCGCAGACTGTTTCCTGCCTTTCTCACACTTCCCTCTAGTACATATTGCACGTTGACTTCTCTTGCGATCTCTGGAATTTTCTTCTTTGTCCCCTTGAATGTCATCGCAGAGCTGCGGGAGATCACACGCAACGATCTGACGGCGGAGAGGTCAGAGATCACTTCCTCTGTCAATCCATCGCTGAAATACTCCTGATCGGGATCGGGACTCAGATTCTCAAACGGCAGTACCACAATCGATTTCTCCTGCTTGGGCAATTGAATGCCGGCTGCCATCGCAGCTTTCAAGTCGCTTACCAATTCTCTCGCTGTCTGATACCGCTGTCGGGGATCCTTCTGGAGTGTTTTGGAAATGACAGAGGCAAGATTCAGCGGAATGTCCGTCCGGAACCCGGATATCGCCAGTGGCTCCTCGTGGACGATCGAATACAATAATGCAGCTTCGTGTTCGCCTCTGAATGGTAGCTTTCCAGTGAGCATCTCATACAACACGACTCCCAGCGACCAGGTGTCTGTCCGATGATCGACATCGAGTCCTCGTGCCTGCTCCGGCGACATATAGGCGGCGGTGCCAACGGTTGATCCCGTTTTCGTCAACTTCGCCTGTCCTGCCAGCTTCGCCAGACCGAAGTCGAGTATCTTCGCCACTCCGTCATTCGTGATGATAACGTTCGCTGGCTTGATGTCCCGGTGAACCATCCCGGCCTCGTGAGCTTTGGCTAATCCCCGGGCTATCTGGATAGCCAAATCAAGAGCTCCCCCAATCGACAGCGGTCCCCGCTCGATCTTCTTCTTCAGGGTTTCGCCCTCGTAGAAATCCATGCAGATGAACATGCGTCCATCATCGGTCTCATCGATATCGTGGATCGTGCAGATGTGGTCGTCCTGAAGTGCGGATGCCGCCTGCGCTTCGTTGATGAAGCGGGTTTTGGCTTCGGGGTCGCGGGTAAGATCAGCCGGAAGGAATTTCAACGCAACCGTGCGCCTGAGCTTGGTGTCTTCGGCCTTGTAGACAACACCCATCCCCCCCTCGCCGAGCTTTTCCAAGACTTTGTAGTGTGACACCGTTTGGCCAATCATACGCACCCCCGATTGCGGCCCCCGACAAAAGGCGTCGGGGTCCTCAAAGTGGCAATCCCGACCAAAAACGTCGGGAGCCATTTTGGGACTTCGCCCAACTTCTCAAGAATGCGGAAGTGTGAGATTGTTTGCCCGATCATAGTTCTAGTTTTGCCACCCCAGCGGCAGGAGAATAATTTTCTGTATGGTGCTCGTGATCAATCGGTTCCCAAACTCAAGGCTGAGCCCGCATGCGGCAACGATATCCACTTTGATCGCAGTCCCACCCCAGGTGCAGCCTGCAATTCTTGTTGTCATCGGTGAAAGCCCCTTCTTGTCGAACCAGCCGCCGGAGACAGAGTACATTCCATTCCCGAGGACGCGGATATCATAGAGCGAATTGCGCGTTTTGACAAAGACACGATCCCCTGGAGCAAGATCGGCCTTGCTCAGCCCTCTGAGACCCAGTGAGTGTTCAACGATCCTCTCGAGCGCTACGCCAATGTGTTCCACTGTTCACAGCCTCCATCTCGGAGCACCTTTCCCAGCCCGCCTCAAAGAACAAGTAGGGGCTGACGGGGACTTCGCGCAAACATTGAACTGACGAGCTGCGCTCAGTGTCAGTCAGATCCGGTTTTCCCACCATACAGTGGACGAATGATCCCATGCATCATTCATCCGATGACTCCATGCCGCATCCCCCCATTTCCGCCTCTCCTCTCGTTCCTCCCATCTCACGTGTCCCGTCCCGCGCCCCACTTCTCCCTTCTCACTTTTCACTTTTTACTCTTTCTTACCTCTTTTTCCACCCTTCCATCATCTCCCATCGCTGCACCGCATCAAGGAAAACGCTGGCGATGTAATCCGCCTTCCTCTGTGTGTAGTCCTTCGCCTTCTTCACATCGAAATCCATGTACCCAAATCCCTTTTCCGGCAGTCTCGATGTGGCCCACGACGGTAGCATGAAGAAGCCATCCTCGACTCCCGCTCTGCCGACGTTGTCCTTTCCGAGCTTCTCATACATTTCTTTGTCAACCAGCTCCGGTCTGAAAGACAACACCAGCGCTGCTTCTTCCAGATCGCCGTGTCCTGATTGCTGAGGCTTCCCGCCGTAGACCTGGGTCACTGCGTCGAACGCGATTTTCCACCACTCAACAGTAAACAAATGCGCGCCGGTTTCAAGATGCAGCCGGCTCATCGCTTTCTTCAGTGGCTCCGTGTTGCCGCCGTGACCGTTGAGGATCAGGATGTTTTTGAAACCCGTTCGCACCAAATCTCTGAGGACGTCGCAGATGTACTCCTCGAAGATCTCCGGCCGGATCGTGATGGAGCCAGGGAACTGCGAAATGCTCGTCCCCGTGCACCCGTGATTGACGGCCGGCGCCACGAGCGCATTGCACTTGTCCCAGATAAGGTTGGCAAAGTTCTCAGGGATGTAGTTGTCTGTCCCAATGGCGCAGACTCCGTGCGACTCGACGGTACCGATGGGCAGTATCACACGATCGGTTACCTCCGGCACGACCTCGGCCAGCCTCATCCAGCTGTAGTCCTGCATGTTGTGGAACTTCAGGTCCTTGACCTTCTTCTGCGCGAAGAGCGGAGAGGTCAGTACGATGCTCACGGCGAGCATGGATACGAAGACTGCGGTTGATCGTTTCATTCTAGTTCCTCCGATATGAGATTGATTGATATGCCCATTGCTTCAATGATTCATTGGGGCGATGGCTCGATGAGCCGATCAGCTGACGACACGATCTGGTCCAGCGGTCGAGCATCGCGACCCATTTCACCCTTGGTTCCATCTGGCAATTCGCCATCCAAGGTGCCTGTCTACTTGCTTCGAGCTCTACTTTGCGCCGAGCGCCTGCGCAGTCTTGTCAAGATCATCTGGAGCAACCCAGAGAATTGCTCCAAAATGCCCGCCCACTGCAACAGCCTCAGTGGCCACGATGTTCACGCCAGCGTTGGCAATGGCGTCCAGGCTTGCAACGAGCGCCCCAGTTTTGTCTGTACCGCTGAGGAAAAACGCCACGCCTTCCTCAGTGAGAGCACCCGAAGCTTTCCAGTCGTCTCTCAGCTTGTCCGGATTCTTGGCGATCACCAGGATCTCACCGTAATCAGCTTGGCCGACACCCTTCAGGCCTATGAGTCCGAGCTTCTTCGCCTTCAGGTCCTTTGCGAGAGCAAGCAAGGCACCGGGTTTGTCTTCGACCTTCGCCTTGAAGTATGCGACTCGTTTTGCTGTTGCCATGGAACTCCTCCTTTCGTTTTTCAACTTGGGTGAGTGCTGATCGGACTTTCTCTGGCGGAAAAGTTCCGACGTTGGAGTTTCAAGATGCAGGTTCACCGTCTCACTTGGTACGTCTCACTTCGTACTTCTCAGCTTCGCCAGCTGCGCCTTCGCGTCTTTCGGCTCAGGCAGCTCTTTGTCTGCATTCTTCCAGAGCTCAAGGAACTTCTCGTATTCTCTGATCGCTTTGTCCTTAGTCCCCTTTTGCGCATACAACTTTGCCAGACGATAGTGATACCTGGGATTGATGAAGCGGCGGTCCTTTCTGTTTGGATCGATTGTTATCAGCCGTTCGTATTCTGCGATAGCTTTATCGAGCTCTCCCTTTTTCAAATACGCTCGCGCCAAGACGTCTCTGAGAAACGGCAGATTATATGGCAGCATGGGCCAGGGCTCGAGGACGGGAATTGGCACAGGCGGTGCATTCTCCCAGAGAGCAATAACTTTCTCAGAAGAATCTTGAGCAAGCAATAGTTCCCCCAGGAGCACATTGTGGAGGAAGCGCAGCTCGGGTTCGTACACTCGTGGCGCCTTTGCCAGGAATGCACTTACATCATTCAGCTTGGCTCTCGAAGAATCAATGCGCCCCTCCCTCAGATAGACTAGTCCCTGAAGCGAGCTGCGCCATCCGCTGTACAGACCGACATAGGAAGGATAGCCTCTGCTGAAAACCTCACACCAATCCCCGTTACTGTACTTTTTGGAAAGGTCGAGCAATCCTCTGTCATAGTAGATCCAACCTTTCAACCAATCAGCAGTTCTACTCCACAATTCACTTCCGACCGATCTGTAGAGTTCCGTTGCCTTGTCAAGGTTGGTTGAGCAACTACCCAGATTCCCCATCCAGCTATGATAGAAGCCTTCAAGCAAGTATGCACGTGCTTTCAGCGCATTGGCATCGGTACGAGATATATACTCGTCGAGATATTGGAGTGCAGTAGTATATTCCTCCTTCAAAGCATACATATGGGCAACCCCCCAACGGGAACCCCACTTCGGTTCTACTGCGTACGCCTCCCTGTACTTCTCAATGGCCTGATCCGGTTTCCCCATGTAGTAATACGCTTCGCCCATGTCATCGATCGGATTTGCATCGCCGGGAGAGACCGCGGCATACTTGGTGAAGTATTCCATCGCTTTGTCATAATCGCCAGTGCTGAGATATGTATAACCGAGTTGGCTCAGAGCCAATCCCTGTCTTGGGTCCAATGACAGCACCGCCTCATACTCGGTGATTGCTTTGTCGTATTCTCTTGATGTGAACCAATAGTAATTACCCAAGCTCTGGTGAACATATTTCTCCTTTGGGTATTCATCAGCCAGTTGCCGTAAGATTTGAATCCATTTCTCAGTGTTCCTTTCTACGACGCTGGCATAAGAAGCTTCGATGCGCAGCTTTTCTCGTCTTGAGGTCTTGTCGGCGTGTGCAAAAGCCTTTTGATATGCCTCCCTCGAAAGGCGTGATTCGCCGAGCGAACTATATGCTACCCCCAAGACCAGATACGCCATCGCAAATGTTGTATCAAGCTGAACTGCTTTTTCGAGAAATCGTCTGGCATCCTGATAGTAGAGTTTTTGCCCTTCTTCTCTTCCTCTCAAGAAGTAGTTATATGCATCGATCGAGGATGTTGTCACTTCCATCACCGGTCTCTGATCTGCGGCGACTGAGACCTCTGGCACACCAAATCCGGAGGAGATCTGCCTGCTCAGCTCATCGATTTGACTCTTCAGGATGCTTGCCACGCCTTCTCCCCGCGAGCTTGCACTCTTGAGAATCTTCTTGCTATCGACATCGATAATCTTCACATCGGTCGCAAACGTTTCTCCGGCTTTCACAAAGCTTCCAACAACCAGAGCGCGAACGCTGTCTCTCCGACACAGCTCAAAGCCAATATCCCTATCGATCACCTTCACATCCGACTTGCCCATTTGCCTCAGTAGGTCTCTCATCCGCTCCCACGACGTGACGCGAAGGTATCTCGACTGCTCGAGGCTCGTCGTGAGCAGGTTTGGTATTGCGTCCCGGAGATAGTCGTACGAGGGGTCACCGGTCTGGTTTTCGAAGCTGATAACCGCGACAGTGATGGGCTCGGACGGTCCGACAAATTGTTGAATAAGAAACCTCACCAGCGCTGCGACAAGGATCAGAGCCAACAGTCCTCCTGCTCCGTAGGCAGCGCGTTTCATCCATTTCTTGGACAGCGGAGGAATGGCGACCCTGAAACCTTCCGGTTTCTTCGCGATTTCTTCCGAACCTTCGGAAGGTCTGACAACTCTTGTTGTTTGCCTCTTCAAGCGCCGCAGGTCGATCACCATCTCGTGAACGAACTGGTATCGATCCTCCGGGTCTTTCTCCATTGCCCGATTCAGTACGTGCACCAACTCGGATGAAATGTCGAGCAAGTACTTCTGCACCGGTGTCGGCTCTTCATTCACGATCGAATACACCATTGCGGCCTCGTGCTCGCCGCGGAAGGGGAGATGTCCGGTGAGCATTTCGTAGAGAACCACGCCAAAAGAAAAGATATCCGACCTCGCATCAACCTCTCCCCCTTGTATCTGCTCAGGTGCCATGTACGCCAGCGTCCCCACCGTGCTCGATGTTTTGGTCAGCTTCAACGATCCCTTCAACTTCGCCAACCCAAAATCCATCACCTTCACTTGGTTCTTCGTGTTGACCATGATGTTGTCAGTCTTCACGTCACGATGCACAATCCCCTTGCTGTGTGCCTCCTGCAGTGCCTCGCCGATCTGGATTGCGTAATCGATGGCAGTCTGCGTTTTCTGCACAGGGACCATCTGTCTCAGTGTCTTGCCATCTACATACTCCATCACGATGAACTGCTGCCTGCCCCCGCCTGCCTCGTGGAACTCACCAGGGCGGGCAGGCGCCGAAGCGCCAGCGTAGGCGGGGCCTTCGTGCTCTGCGATGTCGTAAATGGTGCAGACGTTGGGATGATTGATGGCGGAAGCAGCTTGAGCTTCTTGCAGAAAGCGGGCGCGTTCAGGTTCGTGGGCTTCGAGACCCCGGGGGAGAAACTTAATGGCGACAGTGCGTTTGAGGTTAGCGTCTTCGGCACGGTAGACAACGCCCATACCACCTTCACCAAGCTTTTCAAGGATCTTGAAATGGGATATCGTCTGGCCGATCATACGGACCTCCGATTGCAGCCCCCGACAAAAGACGTCGGGATCCTCACAATGGCAATCCCGACCAAGAACGTCGGGAGGCATTTGGGGACTTCGCCCACTTGCCCCGACGTAGTCGGGGGCTTCTCAAGAATGTGGAAGTGAGAGATTGTCTGCCCGATCATAGTGACCTCCTTCGGTGGGAATCGGGACTGAGAAAATGACGTCTACAGTGTTT
>Ga0315274_10015828_pt1 | contig 10672 bp, 7 predicted proteins | sample YL17G02_20_MG_FD_203700 | JGI IMG/M metagenome (GOLD analysis project Ga0315274, IMG submission 203700) | Sediment microbial communities from Yellowstone Lake, YNP, Wyoming, USA - YL17G02_20 | ecosystem: Environmental > Aquatic > Freshwater > Lake > Sediment | place: USA: Wyoming | collected...
TCATATAGCTGGAGGCCTCGGACGCCAGAAACACCGCCGCTGGCCCCAGCTCCTCCGGCCGCCCAGGACGTTTCATGGGCACGGCCTCGATCCATACGCCACCATAGTTGGGATCCTCAAAGAAAGGCCTGGCCATGTCGGTGCCCATGTACCCCGGGGCGATGGCGTTGACCCGGATGTTGTAGGGCGCCCATTCGGCGGCCAAGGACTTGGTCAGGTGGATCACGGCCGCCTTGGACGCGTTGTACGAGGCTTGTGCCTGCGGCCGGTTGACGATCATCCCGGACATCGAGGCGATGTTGATGATGCGCCCGCTGCGCCGCTCGATCATGGGACCCGCCACGGCCTGGCAGCAGTAGAACAGCCCGTTCAGGTTGACCCCGATCACGTTCAGCCAGTCCTGTGCGGTGGCCTTTTCGGCTGGGTCCCACTTGACGATGCCGGCGTTGTTCATCAGGAAATCGACCCGGCCAAACTGGGCCAGGGTCTGGTCGACCATGGCTTGCACACTGCCCCGATCGCGCACGTCGGTCTGTACAAACAGGGCGCGCCGCCCCTTGGATTCGATCTCACGGACCGTCGCCGGCCCGGTCTGGGCGTTGATCTCGGCGACGACGATGTCTGCGCCGGCCTCGGCGAACGCATGGCAGAACGTGTGGCCCAGCCCTTGGCCTCCGCCGGTGACGATCCCGACCTGTCCGGCAAGCGAAAAACGATCCAATACCATGACCATCTCCTTTCGAGTTGACTGGTGGTACTGCAGGCATTGCAGAGCGCACCGTCAGGCCACCGGGCGGAGCATGGGCCACCTCAGGCTCCTCGTGGGGACTGGCTGGCTGTGCAACGGCCATCCGTTGGCGAGACGGGCTTGATCTATCATACCACAAACGGGGCAGATGACAAGAGGAGAGGATCGGTTTCTTTACTTGCACTGTGGTCAACATAAGGTTATAATGGGCATGCAGGAGCACAGTACGCATGGCCCTGCAACTCTCTCCACATCGCCACTGCATACGACAGGAGCAAGCCCGTGAGCGCTGAGGCCGCCGGTCCAGACTGTGCATCAGGACAGGGGGAGCCGATCCGGGTGATCCTGGCCTCGGCCTCGCCTCGGCGGCGCGAGTTCATGGAACGGTTGGGCGTGCCGTTCGAGGTGCGCGTGGCCGACATTGACGAGGGAAACGGGACAGACGAGAGCCCGGCCGAGTTGGTCGCCCGCCTGAGCCGGCAAAAGGCACAGGCCGTGGCCGTGCAGTTCCCCGAGGCGATCGTGGTTGGAGCAGACACCATCGTGGCACTCGATGGAGCACTGCTGGGCAAGCCTGCCGATCCAGTGGACGCGGCCGACATGCTGCGGCGATTGCGTGATCGGCCCCATCAGGTCTACAGCGGAGTCAGCGTTTGCTCGCCGCGGCGCGATGAGCCGCTCACCGCGGTGGTGGAGAGCACGGTGTGGATGCGGCCTTACGACGAGGCCGAGATTGCGGCATATGTGGCCTCGGGAGATGCCCTGGACAAGGCCGGGGCATATGGCATCCAGCACGCTGACTTTCATCCCGCAGCCCGGCTGCGTGGGTGCTATGCCAGCGTCATGGGCATGCCGCTGTGTCGACTGGCATCCCTGCTCGCCCAGGTGGATGTGGTTCCCCTGGCCGACGTGGAGGCCGTCTGTGGATTGCTGATAGGCATGCCGTGTTGCGGCGGCGATGATCGGAGGGAGAGTACTCCCTCTTCGGGAGAGTACTCCTTCTGCGGGAGAGTACTCCTTCTGCGGGAGTGTACTCTCTCCATGGGAGTGTACTCTCTCCATGGGAGTGTACTCTCTCCCCCAAGATAGCTCTCACAGAGAACGGGACGTGAGGCTCACGAGACGTGAGGCCCACGGGCGATTCTGTAGGAAAACGTGCAGACCGTAGACGGAGAGAGGGTCCATGATCAACAAGCGCACGGGGGCGATTCTGGCCCTGCTGGCCTTTACTCTGGTTGCCTGCCGGCCTACTGCCACTCCAACTGATATTCCCACACCGACCCCTCTGCCGATCACATCGCCAGCCTACCAGGCGGCTCAGGCGTTTCTCGATGCCTGGGCGGAGGCCAAGTACGAGGCCATGTATGCCCTGGTCTCGTCCGAGGTGCGCACGGCCACCCCACTGAGTGAGTTCCAACGCATCTACCAGGAGATCGCGCGGGAAGCGACGATCCTGGCCGTGCACCCGGTGCTGGACGCCGTACTCCAGGAGGGGCTACAGGCGCGGGCCACGTTTGCGGCGGATGTGGAGACCAGTTTCGTCGGTACCTTTCACGTAGAAAACGAGCTTCCCCTGGCGTGGGAACAGGGCAGGTGGGTTGTGGCCTGGTCCAAGCAGTGCATCTTTCGCGAGCTGGAAGGCCAGACCCTGGTACACATGGTCTCTCGTTCGCCGGTGCGGGCCAACATCTATGACATCAAGGGCCGAGGATTGGCCGTGCAGGGGAGCCAGGTGACCGTAGGCGTCGTGCCGGGCGAGATCAAGGATGAGGCAGCCGTGCTGGCGCGCCTGAGCTTGGTGCTGAACATGCCACAAGCGGCTATCGTGGCCAAGTACCAGAACCTGCCGTCCAACTGGTTCATCCCGATTGGCGACATCTCGGTAGAGGATAGCCGCAAGCACTATGATCTGCTGAGCAGCGAACCGGGCATCTCGCTGCGCGAAAAGCTGGTGCGCGTGTACCGCGCTCCAGCGGCTGCGCCACACCTGGTCGGCTTTATGGGCAAGATCTCGGCTGAGGAGCTGGCGGCCTGGCAGGAAGCCGGGTACACGGGGGACGAAATGGTGGGACGCACGGGCATCGAAGCCTGGGGAGAGCCATACCTGGCTGGCCAGCGCGGAGGGGTGCTGACTATTATCACCCCGGAAGGCCAGGTGGCAGCTACGCTGGCCCGACGCGAGGCGGTGACGGCGCGCAGCGTCTACCTGACCTTTGACTATGATTTCCAGCGCAAGGTCGAGGACCTGCTTGGCGAGCGCAAGGGGTCGATCGTGGTCATGGACGTCAACGACGGGCGCATCCTGGCCCTGGCGACCTGGCCTCGCTTTGACATCAACCGCTTTGCCGAGGGGATCGATCCCCAGACCTGGTCCGCCCTGGTGAACGATCCGGGCAAACCACTGGTGAACCGACCGATGCAGGGGCAGTATCCGTGCGGCTCGACCTTCAAGATCGTGACCATGGGCACGATCATGGAGCGGGGAGGAGTCAAGCCCACGCAGACCTACAACTGCCCCGGTTCCTGGAACAAGCTGGGCTGGCCGATGCCTTGCTGGCTCAAGGGCGGGCACGGGACCATTGACCTGGTTTCGGCCTTGACCGCTTCGTGCGACGTGACCTTTTACCAGGTGGGGTACGATCTGAGCTTTATCGACATCGACGCCCTGCCCAGCTATGCGCGATCGTTTGGCCTGGGCGCACCGACCGGAATCGGTGGGCCGATGGAGAAAGAAGGGGAACTGAGCACGCTGCGACAGGGTGGGGATCCGTTGGCCGAAGCCAGCGGCCTGATCCCCGATGACACGTGGAAGCGCAAAGTGCTCGGCGAGGGCTGGTCGACGGGAGATAACGTCAACCTGAGCATTGGCCAGGGCTTTGTGCTGGTGACGCCCCTGCAGATGGCCCGGATGGTCGCTGCGGTCGCCAATGGCGGGACCCTGTACCGGCCACAACTGGTGAGCAAGATCGCAGCCACGGACAAGGAGCCCGAAATCCCGTTCACTCCCGAAAAGGTGGGCCGGCTGCCCATCACATCTGCCACGTTGGATGCCATTCGCAAGGGGCTGGAAGGCGTGACCACCCTGCCCATCGGTACAGCCACGTACCGCTTCAAAGGCTTTCCCATCCCGGTTGCTGGCAAGACCGGCACCGCGCAGAACGAGGGAGAGCTGCCGCACGCCTGGTTTGTGGGCTATCTGCCGGCCAACAAGCCCGAGATCGCCATCGTGACCATGATCGAGAACGTGGGCGAGGGATCGACCTTTGCGGCTCCGCTGTTCCGCCAGGTTGCAGAAGCCTACTATGGCCTCGAGCAGGCCACACCCACCCCAACCCCCAAGCCGTAGCGGTGGAAGTTGTGCCCGGCTGCGGCCCTAGAGCTTGATCTCAGCCTCGCCCAGTTGCTCCAGGGGATGTGCGTCCTGGTACTGCACGCCCCACACCTGGATGGTATAGGTCCCAGTTGGCAGCCCGCCAATCTCGGCCTGGAGCTCATAGCCGCACAGACAGCGGCAGATCTGCCCTACGTTGGTCTCGACGATCTTGATCACCTGGCCCTCGGCCTCGATCTGGGCCTCGATCTTGGCACAGCAGACATAGTCAATGTTCTGGATTACCTTGACCACACCATCTGCCGCGCTGATCTCTACCTTGGCCCAGCTCTGCAGCTTGTCAGGCGAGATGTCCTGGCGGCATTCCCCCACCGTATAGGTCAGCTTGGGGGTCACGGCCAGGGGGCGGACGGTCGCCGGACGCGTACAGCCTGCCAGGAGCATGGCGATCATCGTGCAGCCCAGGTACGCACGGTACACGAGCGCGATCCAGCCCGGACGCGGCCTGGGTGTCTGCTTGCATTGAAGCATAGGTTCCTCCGTCTAGCGTTGAAATGAGGCAACATGGGCAAAGCCGACCAAGGTGTGCAGACCAGCACAGGACGCTATACCGTCGTTCCCCGCGTGCTGACCTTCGTGTTCAGCGGCCAGGATGTGCTGCTGCTCAAAGGTGCGCCCACCAAGCGCATCTGGGCCAACCGCTACAACGGCATCGGCGGACATGTCGAGGCGGCGGAGGACATTTACACCGCTGCCCGGCGCGAAACGGCCGAGGAGACCGGGCTGCGCGTAAAAGACCTCAGGCTGCGCGGGGTGGTCCACATCGACGCCGGGGGCATCACTGGCATCCTCATGTTCGTGTTTAGCGCGCGCAGCGACCAGCGGCAGACCCAGCCGTCGGAAGAGGGTGCGCTGGAATGGGTGCCGCTCGATCACCTGGACGGACGAGACCTGGTCGAGGACCTGCCGGTCCTGCTGCGGCGCATCGCCGGCATGCCAGACGACGCGCCTCCGTTCTTTGCCCGGTACTGGTACGACGCCGACGACCGGTTGTGCATGGCGTTTGCCGGACAGGATGGCCCAGAGTAGCCTAGCCCCTACCTCGTGGCTCAGCGGAGACGCCGCTGCCACTCCACTTTCAGCTCCAGCGAACTCAGATCGTCCGAGACCTTGAGAAAGTCCTGGAGCAGGCGGTTAAACTGGCTGCTGCGATCGAGCATGGGGAAATGGCGGCATTCGGGCATCACTAGCATGCGCCTCGATTGGCCCAGTCCGTCGAACACAGTGCCATCGGGGGTCGAAACGACGCTGTCGAGCTCACCGTAAACGGCCAACAAGGGCACGCTCAGGTCCTTGAGGCCGGGCTGTAGGTCGGTGCCGATCACCGAGTCGACGCTTTGCTGAATGGCCGCTGGCGCAGTCCGACTGACCTCCTGCTCGATGTCGGCATAGCCGGCTGTCGGCGAGCGTCCCAGCATGCGGTCCAAGACCGAGCTGCCACCCGACAACAGACGCTTGTTGATGGCGCTGTTCCCCAGGGGCAGGCTGACCGCCATCACCCGACCAACGACATCGGGGTACTGCAAGGCAAATGCGACCGCCACGGTGGCTCCCAGGGCGTGGCCCACCAGCGGGACCGGGGCCAAGATTCCGAGTTCTGCGATAAAGGCACGGAGCAGAGCGACATAGCTATCAACGGTGAAGGGATGCCTCGATTTGTCCGAGTCGCCAAAGCCCCACAGGTCCAAAGCATACACCCGATAGTCTTCAGATAGCACATCCATGGCCGGGACCCAATACCGCCACGAGCCCAGCCAGCCATGGATAAAGATCAAAGGACGGCCTCGTCCATAGTATTCATAGTGTACGACACTATCGGCAAGAACCAGGGCACTCATACTGTGTCCTCAAACATCCAGCGAACCGGGTTGCTCAGCTCTTTTGCGGCAGGCTCTCGATGATCTTTTTGACTCGCTGGATCAGCTCGTCTGGCGCAAAAGGCTTGAGGATATACTCATACGCTCCGACATTCAGCCCGGTCTGGATCTCGGATTCCTGCCCCTTGGCTGAGAGGATCACCACCGGGATGTGCTTTAGCTCATCCATCTGCTTCATCTTGGCGCACGCTTCGTACCCGGTCATGCGCGGCATGCGCACGTCCATCATGATCAGGTCAGGCTTGGCTTCCAGCGCCTTTTCCAGGGCCTCCTGTCCATCGACCGCAGCCACCACCTCGAACCCGGCGAAATTGAGGCTGAACACGATGAGCTCGCGGATGTCCTTTTCGTCTTCGGCAATCAGTATCTTGGCCATTTCACCCTCGCTCGCAGTCTGATGAGATAGGGATGTCTTCCATGCTGCCGGGTCGGTATCCGCCACCGGCAAGGTAAAGCTGAACGTGCTGCCCTGGCCTGGCTCACTCTGCACCCACACTTTGCCACCGTGCAACTCGACCAGCGATCGCACAATCGGCAGGCCCAGTCCGGTGCCTGACTCCTGATTCACCTGCGGGTGATTCGCCCGATAGAACCGCTCGAATATCCTCTCCTGGTCTTTCTTGTCTATGCCAATGCCCGTGTCACAGACATCGATTCGCACGGCACCCAGCTCCGGACGCACGGTCAGGGTAATCGTTCCGCCGGCAGGGGTGTACCGATAGGCGTTGCTCAACAGGTTCGCCAGCACCTGGACCACGCGGTTGTGATCAGCGAGCACGGGCGGGATGCCAGGAATCAGGTTCAGCTTGAGCACCAGGCCGCGCTCTCGGATCGTTTCGGCGATGCTGTCCTGGACCTCGTACACGAGCTGAGCCAGGTTCAGGGGCACCGGGTCCAGTTCGACACGCCCGGCCTCGATGCGCGAGATGTCGAGCAGGTCGGTAACCAGCTCGGACATGCGGTTGGAGTTCGAGAGAATGATGGTCAGCAGGTGCTGCTGATCTGGATTCAGCGCCCCCACCGTCCCCTCCAGCAACAACTCGGCGTACCCCTGGATCGAGGTCATGGGGGTGCGCAGCTCGTGAGCCACGGTCGACACAAACTCGCTCTTGGCCTGCGCGCTCTCACGCTCGGCAGTCACATCGCGAAGGACGATGACCGTGCCGGCGAACTGCTGTCGCTCATCGAGCAGGGCGGCAAAAGACGCCTGGATGGTCTGCTCGGTTCGGGCCAGCAGCACCGCTGCCGGCTGCACGAGAGAACCGGTTCTGCGGCTGGCCACCACTTGTGACATGGCTTGCTGCGCAGCGTGCTGGACATCATCAGGCCATTCGGCAAACAAGGTGTGAGCTGGCCGCCCGAGTAGATCCGACCCCGAGACGCGCATGACGCGTTGCACGGCCTCGTTGGCCAGCACGATCTGACCCCGCTCATCGCTGACGACTACGCCGTCGGCGATCGAGGACAGGATCGCCATACGCTGAGAAGCGATGTTCCGCTGCTCGCGCAGCATCTCTCCCAATCGCCCGGCCTGTTCGCGGACCAGCACGTACAGCTCGGTGTTCTCGATCGCTGCCGTGATGTGATTGGCCGCAGCGGTCACCCACCAGATGTGGTCCTGGCTAAAGTAGTTGGGCTGGGGATGAAAGAGCAACATGACGCCCAAGACGTCGCTCCCGGAGCTGAGCGGCACGGCCAGCGCGGAACGACTCTGTCCCGCTTTTCGTGGGTCGGCCTCCCACCGTGGGTCCTGGTCGACATCGCCGATCATCACACATTCATTGTGCTCGATCACCCAGCCAGCCAGCCCAACGCCGCGTCGGAAGCGGGTGGGTTTGCCCTCCTTGGGCAACACCATCGGCCGTCCCAGCGCGGCTCGGTAGACCAGGTTATCGGATACCGGGTCGAGCAGCAGGATCGATCCTTCGCGGACGCCCAGGGCCTGGCCTACGCGGACCAGCGTGCGGTTCAGGACGCGATCCAGGTCCAGGGTCTGCGTCATCTCTTGCACGACATGGTACAAGAAATCTGCCCGGTCGCGCTCAATGCGCAGGGCCTGAGCCAGATCTGAACTCGACTCTTGAACCTCAACCCTGCCTGACAAGTACACCCCACTTTCCTATCGGAGGTTTGCGAGCCCGGCGGAGCAGAGGGATGCTCCGCCTGCGGTGTGGAGAACGCCAGACCACTTTTGACCGTATCACCCGGCCAGGGGAAGCAGGATGCTGAACGTGCTTCCCTTGCCCAACTCGCTGTCTACCTGGACCTTCCCCCCGTGACGGACAACAATCTCGCGACAGATCGCCAGGCCCAGCCCGGTGCCTCCTTCCTGGGCGACGAGAGCGTTGTCGGCGCGGAAAAAGCGCGTGAAAACGAGCTTTTGGTCTTTGGGCGAGATACCGATACCCGAGTCCTGCACCTCGAGCCGGAACTGGTCATCGGCCACTCGCCCACGGATGGCCACCTGTCCTCCAGGAGGTGAATACTTGTTGGCGTTGCTCACCAGGTTGGTGACCACCTGGACCATCCACTCACGGTCGGCCATCACCTGAGGCAAGTGGGCTGGCACGTCTACGGTGAGCACCTGCTGCTTGTCGTCGATCTGTTTCTTTAGCGTCTTGACGGCCTCGTTTACCACGGCGATCATGGAAACTGGCCTGAGGTTGAGCGTCAATCCCTGGCTCTCGATCTTGGCCACATCGAGAAGGCCAGTGACCAGGGTCATGAGCCGGCTGGCATTGGTGCGGATCACCTGCAGGAACTCTTGTTGCGCCTCGTTTGCCGGACCTACGACGCCCTGCATCAAGACGTCTACATAGCTGGTAATGGTGGTCAACGGCGTGCGCAGTTCGTGGGCAGCCATGGAGATCGACTCGCTCTTGAGCCGGTTTACCTCGGCCTCGTGCGTGACGTCGCGCAACACCGCGACCATAGTGATCGGCTCGCGTGCCTGCACCGTGGTCACCGAAAAGCCGGCATGGATGATCCGCCCGGCAGCCTGGAACACCGTGTTGATCAAGTGCTGGCCGCTGATCAAGGACTTTTTGGCCGACCAGGCGACCTGGAACAGTGCCCGGACGGTCTCTGCCTCTTTGCCTTCCAGGTCATCCAGGTCATCGTCCAGGCAGCGCTGCAACAGCGTTTCCGGCTCCAAGCCCAGGACACGAGCAGTAGCCGGATTGGCCAGGATGACCCGATCATCGGGACCACAGACGATCACGGCATCCGAGATGCCCTCCACGATGGCCCTGGTCTTGTCTACTTCGGCGGCCTGCTGCTGCAGCGAGTGGGCCAACTCTTCGGTGCGCTTTTGGACGCGCAATTCCAGCTCATCGTACAGACGGGCATTCTCGATAGCCGAGGCGGCCTCGTTGGCAAACAGCTCCAGGCTCTCGATGTGCTCCCGGTCCGGCACAAAGGCGTCTTGCGGGTCATCTACCGATAGAAGGCCCAGCACCTGGCCCTTGCTGTCGCGGAGTGGCACGAGCAGCATGTCTCTGGGATGCCACCTGCGCCGCAACGCGCCTGCTGGCAGGCGCGCGTCCTCCTCGGGAGCCACATGCTCTTCGAGGACCACATGCACATCCAGCCCGGCACTCCACTCTGTCTCTTGCTGGTGAGGGAGAAAATAGGACTGGCTGATCCGGTAGCGTTCCTGCAGGACGTGATCGAAAGCCGACAACCACTGCTGGACCTGTCTGAGAGCATCAAACTGCTGCAAGGGGATCCCGGCGGCGGCAACGCGGCGGAGCATGGGAGGATCGCCCTCCACCAGGCTGAGCATTGCCACGTTGAACCCCCCAGTCGCCGGGATAGCCTGCACGATCTGGTCAAGAACGTCGTCCAGGGCATGGCCCATGTGCAGCACGTGCGAGATGGCGATCAGCTCGCGCAGTTGGTCATTGCGCCGGCGGGCCGCGTACTCTCGTTCCACCTCCTCAGCATAGCGGTGGGCATTCCCGATGGCTGTGGCAGCCTGTTCGGCGATGGCCAGGGCGAACTCGCGGTCGGCGGGGCCAAACGCCGCTGCCTGTGTGCTCTCGAGGTCGAGCACGCCGACGGTCTCGGCACCATAGCAGATGGGCACGGCCAGCACCGACTGGCTCGCCGGAAAGGCAGGCGAGCCAGTGGGATCGCCCGACACATCGTCAATCCCCACCGGCGCGCTGGCAACAAAGGCCTGGTAGACGATCTCTGGCCGTGCTGCGCTGGGCTGCGCAGCCACACTCGGCGGGACCGTGCTTTCCTGGGCCGTGCTGTCTGTCTGAGGTCGACCGGCGGATGGCCAGCGGGCATAGCTGGCATGGGGCTGCAACAGGCTGTGTTGTCGATCGAGGACAAATACGCAGCCTGCCATGGCTGGTGTCAGGTTGACCACCTGCTCGATCAGCACATGCAGGATGCGATCCAGGTTCAGGGTCGAGTTCAGCTCACGCCCGACTTGCTGCACGGCGATGAGCCTGTCCAGCGACCGTTGGTTGGCGCTATCCTGTTCCACTGTTGCCGGTTTCTGTATGCTCATCGTCTGGCACCCCTGACCGTGTAATCATCACTGATGATCTGGTGTGTTCAATGACGCGCCAGCTTGCGCCTTAACAACCGCACAGAACTGCTCATCGAGCTGCTTGAGTGCCTGTGTCGGGTCACGATGTAAGC
>Ga0315274_10015829_pt1 | contig 10672 bp, 5 predicted proteins | sample YL17G02_20_MG_FD_203700 | JGI IMG/M metagenome (GOLD analysis project Ga0315274, IMG submission 203700) | Sediment microbial communities from Yellowstone Lake, YNP, Wyoming, USA - YL17G02_20 | ecosystem: Environmental > Aquatic > Freshwater > Lake > Sediment | place: USA: Wyoming | collected...
CGCGCAGCATGTTCAGTTGCAGTTTGACGTCGGCCCGTTTGTCGAGGCCGCGGCGCTGGCCTTCGAGTTCGGCCAGCGTGCGTTCGATCCACGCATCCACGATTTGCCAGCGTTCGGCTTTGGAGAGGGAATCGTCCGGGCGGCCCGTTAGACGCGCCAGATCCGTCGTGGTCAGATCGCGCGGTCCCACGCGCGCCACGACCTCGCCGCTCTCTTTCTTGCCGCAGCCGGAAATGAGCAGAAGGCCGAGCAGCAAACCCAGCGCGACAACGCGTCTCGCCGTTGCGAAGTCCGCGCGCCGTTTCTCCGGTTCATCCTTCATCCCTCATCCCTTCTTCCGTCACGGCTGGCGGGAGATTTTGTCTTCGGGTTTCTCGGGCAACGGCCAGACCGCTGCCAGGATTTTGGCGTCGAATTCGAGTTTGAACTTATTCAGGGCGGCTTCCTGCAAAGCTTTGCGGCGTTCCTCGGTCATGGTTTGCCGCGTTTGCCGCTTCACGTCCGTCTGCGCTTCCTCATAGGTCTTGGTGCGGGAAGGCAGAACGGCGAGAAGCTGTATGACCGAGAAGCTCTTGCCGATGCGCAGCACGCCGGAAATCTCGCCCACGTTCTTGAGAGCAAAGGCCGTTCTGCCGATGAGGCCGAACAACCGCTCTTCGAACGGTCCCAATCGTCCGGTGTCGGGCTGGGTGGACTCCTTTTCATTGAAGCGGAGCGCAAGGCGGGTGAAGTCCTCGCCGCGCAGCGCGCGTTCGCGCAGGCGGACCGCTTTGAGGGAGTCCTCTTTGAAGAAGATCTCGCGCACGGTGCGCATTTCGGGCTGAACGAAACTGGAGAGATGCGTTTCGTAGAAGCGCCGCTCATCGGGCTCGGTGGGCTGCACCTTGTCGGTGATTTCCTCCTTCTCGAGCAGGCCGGTGACCGCGCGCCGCCTTTCGGCCTCGGCCGCGGGACTGCGCAGCGTTTTGCGGTAGAAGCCCTTGGCTTCGGCGTCTTCCTGCAGGAACTTCGGCTCGACGATGGCGTGCACCAAATCCGTGACGGATTCGGGGTCGTTCCAGTTGACGCGCGAGGCGTTATTCCCGACCTTCTGAATCAAACTGTCCAGCGTGACCTTGCCGCCCCGGTAGGTGGCGACCACCAGCGCTTTCTGCTCGGCGGTGAATATCGGCCCCAGCACCTGCGTCTGGCTGACGGTGGGATCGAGAACGCGTTTGCGAAAGACGTCGAGATTTTCCCGGTTGTACTCCAGCTTGCGGCTCTTGCGCAGTTGTTCCACATAGGCCCGCGCGGTCTCGTTGAGTTTCTGGCTTTCGGCATCGCGAAGCTGGGATTTGAGCTGCTCCTTCATCTCTTCGTAGGAGCGCCGACCGCTCACGGGCCGCTTCTGTTCCACGAGAATCAGGTGATAACCGTAGAGCGTGCGCACCGGACCGACCATCTTGCCCGGTTCTGTTTTCCACGCGGCCTGCTGGAACTCTTCCACCATCTGGCCCCATGGAAACCAACCGACATCTCCTGAGTCGGCGGCGCTGGTGGCATCTTCACTGAACATCACGGCCGCGGTCTTGAAATCCAGGCCGGCGGCGATGGCGCGTTTGATGGAATCCAGCCGGGCGAGAATTTTGGCGGTGTCGGACAGCGCGCTGTCCGCGGGAGACGTCTTGAGCAGGATGTGCCGCCCTTTCACTTCCTGACCGCCCATGTCGTAGGCCTTGCGCACCGCCGCTTCGGTGAGAATCTTGTCCACCACTTGCGTCTGGTAGAGCATGTCGAGCGCCTGACGGCGGGCAATCTGATCCACCTGATCCGTCACCTGCGGCCGCTTGTCAATGCCGCGCGCGCATCCTTCCTGATACATGGCGCGCTCGCTGGCCATTTCGCGCAGCACCTTCTCGCGCATTGGATAGGGCTGCCGCTGCGCGTTGTCCTCGCTGCGAAAGCGGCGCAGGCATTCCGCCTTGAAGTCCTGCGTGGTGATTTTCTCGCGTCCCGCACGGGCCACGACGGGTTCCCGCGGACCGCAGCCGGCGATGAGGGTGATGCCGAGGATCCCCCAGAGAATGATGGGTCGCAGTTTCACGAACGTCTCCTCACAGTTTGTGCCGCACAGGCGGCGACGATGTATAGTCCTTGTGTCGAGTTCGATTCCGTCTTGTCTCCCCCATCACGGGAGCGTCGCGCTCTACTTTTCGTCCGGGGGCTGGCTCCAGATGACGCGGCCGGTGATGTCAATATATTTCCAGACTCCCGAGTCTTTGACGCAGGCAAGGCCGCGATCGAAGGGACGCGCCTCGTCGAACCATCCCAACTCCTGACGCGAGTGCGCGTTGTAGAATCCGCTGCGCCCGTTTTTGCGGACGAGAACAAAGGGTTCGGTGCTCAGGCACACGTCGTCGAACGAGGGTTCGAGCACGACCGTTCCCGCGGTGTCAATGACTCCCCACCGGTTTCCGCTGCGCACATAGGCGCCATTGCCGTGGAATTCGGTCACGGTGTCATAGACGGCCGGGATCACGAGTCGCTCGTCGCAGTCCACGAACCCCCATTTCCCGTTTTGACGAACGGCTATGCGATTCATCCCGACGCGACCGAGCCCGCCGTATTGCAGGGACGCTCGTTCGCGGTTCCAGGCATTGATGTAACCCCATCGTCCCGCCTGGCACACGGCCGCGACGGCTTCCCCGAATCCGTAGGCGGGAAAATAGTCGTAGTCGAAATCGGTAACGGCATCGTAAACGGGCGGAATCACTACGGCGCCCGACGAATCGGCATAGCCCCACAAGCCGCCGATTTTGACGGCCAGGCGCCCGCGCGAGGAATGGCCCACGCTGTCGAACTGAAACGGAACCGCAAGGCTGTCTTTCAGCGTAATCAAGCCCCACTTGTCTCCATCATGCACGGGAGCGAGAAGAAACCTCTCTTGAACCGTGTGCGACATGAACTCGAAATCGCCCGCGTGAACGTACTTTGCCGGAATGGTTACGCGCCCCGAGTGGTCAAGGTAGCCCCAGAGGTTCCCCTGCCTGAACCGCGCAGAGATCTCTCCAAACGGCGCGATGGAATCCGCCTCCGGCACGGGAACGAAGCGGCGGTTCCAGCCGATGACGCCCCATTGCCCGCCGTATCGCGCGACAAAACAGCCGGAGCGCGGGTCGTGAATGAAATCGAACTCCACCGGCACCAAGAGCGAACACGAAACGCCGTCGAGGCAGCCCAGCTTTCCGTTTCGCTTCACCAGCGTGGCAAACGTGTTACGGAATTCCCCCGCGCTGTCGAATTCTGCGGGCACGATCAGCTCGCCCGTATGGTTGATGTAGCCCCACTTGCCGTTTACTTCCACGGGCCAAAGATCCACTTCCTCACCCGCCCGCACACCGGAAACGGCCAGCAGAAGCGCCAAAGGCACAGTGACGATGAGCGCGATCATGCGTCCCCTGCGGGTTGAGCGTTCATTCATTCGCCGCTCGAGGTACGTAGACGCGCAGCGGCCGCGTGGGAACGCCGCTCACCGGCCAGAACACCGCCGCATCGTTGAAGACCGCGCCCCGGCGTTCGTATTCACGGTACTCATTCAGATTCACGAAACGGTCGTTGTCGGTGATGATGGCCGCGAAGCGCCGCTGCTTGAAGGCGCGCTCGACGCTGTTGAGGAGCAGATTCTTGGCGCGCTCGTTCTTGCAGCGCAGAACGTCGTAGATGGGCAAGGCCGTGGCGTAGGTTCGTTTGCCGGCCATGGCTGCGTAATAGCCGTGATGGCCGATCCACACTTCGCCGGGCATTTGGCCAACACTGGCGATGAACATTTCGCCTGCGGCGCGATCGGCCGCCGTGGGAATTTGTTCCAGCGGACGGTAGTAGAGCACGGCAAACTGCATGAGGATCGCCGACCAGAACAGCGCCGTCACGAGCGGGACGGCGTGCCTGCGAAGCGGGTGATCGTCGCTCAGGCTTGCGCGAAGCTCGCGTCCCCACGCGCGCAGCGCCGGCACGGCCAAACCGAACAGCAAGGCGATGAAGGCATAGGCGGGAAGCAAATCGTTGGCGTAGTTCCCGTCCTTCACCCGCGGCACCCACGATGCCATCAGGAACCCCGCGCCCGCCAGGAGATAGAACCAAAGATCGGCGCGAGCCGCGCTCTGTTTGCGCAGGTGCAGATAGGCCAAGCCGAAGAGAACGGCAACGGTCAGTGGCCGGAAAATATCGAGCAGCCAGAATTCCACAAAGGCATGCCCGATGAGTCCGTGTCCGGCCGGAACCTGCCACAGATAGAAGATGAACCAGCCGCCGGAAGCGCGGTCAAGGAGCAGAATCGGCGCCGCCACCAAGATAATCAACGGCACGATGAAAAACCAGCCGCCTTGCCTGCGCAGACGAACGGCATAGACGATCAGAAACAGGGCGGCGATGGCGGCTGTCTGTTTGGTGAAAACGGCGGCGGCCGTAAGCAGCGCGGCCAGCAGCCAGCCGATGCGCGTGCGCTGAAACCTTACGACCCACAGCGCGAGCAGGAGAAAGAACAAGAAGAGCGAATCCACGCGCGCCACGTCCAGCCACGCACCGCTCAAGCGATAGAGAGCTGCGAATAAACCGGCTGCGATGAGGCCCGCCCAGCGGTCTTTGGATTCCCGTCGCACGAAGGCAAAAAGAACGGCCATGCAGCCCAGCGATGCAAGAAAAGAGATGAGGCGAAGCGGCAGAAATCCCACGCCCAAAACGGGTGCGGCTCCCGCCGACACATAGTAATAGAGCGGCGGGTAGATGGCCGGCACCCACTCCACCGAGGGCTCCGTGTAGAGCGGCCGGCCGTCGAGCACGCGCTGCACGTGATCCACCATGCTCCCCTCCTGCCATTCGAGCTCGTAGGGATACGAGATTCGCCAGAGGGCCAGCACGATGTAGAGCAGGATGAAGGCAGCGGCAAGAGCGTGCGCAATGTACTTCATGATCCTTTTCCCGCCGAGGCATGCGTCCCCGGAATCAGGTTGCGCCATAGGAGCGTGCACTTAACGACCATCACAACTCCAACTCTGGCTGCACGCAAACCCATGCCGTATCTGTGAGTTCATGCGCGTAAGCGACAATGTGATATGTCCCATAGCTGCCGTCCGTGCGCCACCACGTGCTGGCCCTGCCTTGGGCGTCGGTGGGTCCCAAGAAGCCAAGCGAGCCACCATTGGTGCTAAGATAGATTCGATAGTGTTCTACCGGACTTGAATACGGGTCCCTGAGTTGCACCTCGACCCATGCAGAATCCGCTCCGCCCGCAGGCACGTGAAGTGTGTCAGGGTTCACCGACACCTCCAACGTGTAAGGATCATCAATTATTATGCTCCGCGTGACGCGGCATGAATCGGAAACGCCCTGAAAAGAAGCTGTGACCGTATTGTACTCAGCCCCCCATTGATACCCAAGATACCAGAGGTAAACCTCGCCCCGCTCATTCGTTGTGTTCCGCAGCGAGTCATTAAGAAAGCGGATGCCGCCAGCCTGTGAATCCGCGAGACTAATGGTGATTGTTGCGCCCGGCAACGGCTGATTGTCATGATCACGCACGGCAACGGTGATCCAAGCGCTCGCCGTGTCCGGCTCATAGGATAGAAGGCACTCATGAGGATAAACGTAGAGCGCAAGCCCCGTTGGAGCTGTGATTTGCACCGAGTTCTCCTCTTTGCATCCCCCGATCACAAAAACGCTCAGGAACAGAACAAGTCCGTACACAATCACGAATGCGCGCTTCATGATCTGTGCCCTCCATAGGTTTGACTGTTGTTTCGCACCCACCCCGATGATCTGTTTGGGCTAAGCCACTGTGCCCGGCCGGCCGGAATCTTCTCTATACCGCCGCCGGTTCGCTTTTCCGCGCCGGTGAAACCGCCCGCAAGTATTTCAGCACGTGCGACAGTTTCTCGCGCCAGTTCGCGAACATGCCCAGCGGCAGGCGAATGACGAACGGACCCGAAGCGGAAAACTCCACGGGGAAACCTCCGCTGCGCGCCGCAATCTCCAGCACGCGCTCGCGCGGCAGACCGTCGCGCCGAAACTCGATCCGGCACTCATGCCGTTCCACGGAAATCTTCTCCGCGCCGAGCTTTTCGCCTCCGATGCGCACGCGCACCATGTCGAAGAGATTGCACGCGGCCTCGGGCAGTCGGCCGAAGCGGTCGGCCACGTCGCGCTCCATCTCGTCGAGCTTGGCCGAGTCATGCGCGCGGGAAAGCTCGCGGTAATAATTGAGCCGCATGCCGCCCTCCGGCATGTAGGGCTCCGGGAAGAACGCATCGGCCTCGATCTTGAGTTTCAATTCCGGCGGCGCTTCCTCGACCGCTCCGGCCTGCTCGACCTTGACCTCGCGCACGGCTTCCTCGATCAGCCGCTGGTACATCTCGAAGCCGACGGCGTTGATGTAACCCGATTGCTCGCGGCCCAGAAGATTTCCCGCGCCGCGGATTTCCAAGTCGCGCATGGCCACCTGAAATCCCGCGCCCAAAGACGAAAAGTTGGTGAGCGCCGCCAGGCGCTCGCGCGCCAGCCGCGACATCTCGAACTTGGGCGGAACAAGCAAGTACGCGTAAGCCTTGCGCGACGAGCGGCCGATCCGCCCGCGCAACTGATGAAGTTGGGCCACACCGAAGCGGTCGGCGCGGTTCACGATCATGGTATTCACGTTGGGCAGATCGAGTCCCGATTCGATAATCATGGTGGAAATCAGCACGTCATAGCTGCCCTCGATGAAGTCCACCATCACCCGCGCGAGTTTGTCTTCGTCCATCTTGCCGTGGGCGATCGCGAAGCGCACGTTGGGAAGCAATCTTTCCAGCATGCGCTTCACGGCGGGAATAGACTCGATGCGATTGTGCACAAAGAACACCTGTCCCCCGCGCTGCAGCTCGTAAAGGATCGCGTCCTTGATGACCTTCTCCGAGAACTGCACCACGTCGGTCTCGATGGGCAGGCGGTTGGGCGGCGGCGTGTTGATTTGCGACAAATCGCGCGCGCCCATCAAGGCCATGTGCAACGTGCGCGGAATGGGCGTGGCGCTCATCGAGAGCACGTCAATGTTCGTCCGCAACGATTTGATGCGCTCCTTTTGCACCACGCCGAAGCGGTGCTCCTCATCAATGATGAGCAGGCCCAGATCGCTGAACTGCACGTCTTTGGAAAGCAGACGGTGCGTGCCGATCAGGATGTCCACTTTGCCCTCGGCCAGCCGCACCAGAGTCTGACGCTGTTCACGCGGCGCCTGGAAGCGCGAGAGCGCGGCCATCTGCATCGGCCAGTTGCGCAGACGCTCGCGAAACGTGCGGAAATGCTGCTGCGCGAGAATGGTGGTCGGCACCAGCACGGCCACCTGCCGGCCGTCGGTCACGGCTTTGAAGGCGGCGCGCACCGCGATCTCCGTCTTGCCGTAGCCCACGTCGCCGCAGATGAGACGATCCATGGGCGCATCGCGCTCCATGTCACGCTTCATCTCTTCCGCGGCGCGCATCTGATCGGGCGTGTCTTCGTAGAGAAAGCTCGCTTCCATTTCGCGCTGCCACGGCGTGTCGGCGGAGAAAGCCACCCCGCGCAGCGCCTTGCGCTGAGCGTAGAGCTTAATGAGGTCTTCGGCGATGGAGAGCAGCGATTTTTTGGTTTTGCGTTTCAGGTCGCGCCAATCGCGGCCGCCGATTTTCGAGAGCGGCGGCTGAAAACCGTCGCGGCCCGAGTACTTCTGCACCTGCGCCAAGTTCTCGAGCTTGACGAAGAGCGTGACCCCGTCGCGATACTCGATCTTCAGCACTTCACGCTGCACGTCATGCACGTTGATCCTAGTCAGGCCCAGATAGCGGCCGATGCCGTAGTCCACGTGCACCACGAAGTCGCCGGGCTTGAGCGCGTCAATGTCGTGCAGCGGAACGACGTTCTTGAACTTGAGAAAGCGGCGGCGGCGGCGCATGCGGCCGAAGATATCGTGATCCACTAACACGGCCAAGCGCGCGGCGGGCAGCGTGAAACCGTGATGCAGTCCACCCTCGCGAATCTCGAAAGCCTCTTCGGGGCAGCCGCGCTCCACGAGGATTTGTGCCAGCCGTTCGCCCGCCGCGGTCGAGTCGCAAAGCAGAACGGCGCGCACGCCCTCGGCGTGATATTCCTTCAGGCGGTCGGCGACGAGCGGCAGATTGGCTGCGAAGCGCTCCTGCGGCTGCGCGGCCATATCGAGCGTGTGCTCGGTTTCGTAGGGCGAACTGGCGAGGAAGACTTGCGTGAACGCGCGCGCCGCCTTGCGCAAGCGCTCAGGTTCAATGGCCTTTAGCAGCGACGGCGGCTCGGCAGAAGGCTCGTCGGCAAGATCCGCGGCGATCTGTTCTTCGTTGGCAGCGAGTTCAGCGTCGTCCTCTTCGAGCACGCTCTGCACGGCGCTCTCGGCCAGTTCGCGGATGCGCCGCCCGCCGGCAGCGTCCCTGCGTTCTTCATAGGCGCGCTTCAGGGCCGTCCACGCGCCGCGACCTTCCGACCACACCAGAATGGCGTCGGCAGACAGATGCTCGAGCAGATGCGTGTGCTCTTCATGCGGCAAGTCCGCCGCCATGAGCGTGACCTCGGAAATCTGGCCGGTGGATTTCTGCGAAGACCAGTCGAAGGTACGCAAGCTTTCGACGTCCTCGCCGAAATACTCGATGCGCACCGGATCGGAAGCACCGAAGGGATAGATGTCCACCACCGCGCCGCGCACGGCGAATTGACCGACGGCCTCGACGAACATCTCGCGCTTGTAACCCGAATCCACCAGATAGTGCAGCAGCGATTCGCGCGGCAGCGATTCGCCGGTGGTGATGGTATAGAGATTCTTGGCAACGGCGGCGGGACCGGGCAGCGGATCGAGAAGCGCGGCGGCCGCGGTCACCACCACGGGCCGTTCACCGCGCGCGAGCCGGAGCAGAACTTCGGCGCGCTCGGATTGCTCGACGGAGGTCAGCGGGCGGTCAAAATGCGGCCGTGGCGGCAGGAGGCTCACCGCGTTCTCTCCAAGCAGCACGGTGAGATCGTCCGCCGCTTCCTCCGCGTCCTCGAGCGATTCGGCCACGAACAACACGGGCCGCGCCAGCCGCTCATTCAGAAAATCGGCGATGAGCACGGGCAGCGATCCCGGCGCGTTCCGGACCAGCACGCGCCCGTCTGCAACCGCCGCCTCGATTTCGCGGAACGGTTGCGATTCAAAGAGTTTGGTTTTCAGCCAGTCCATTAGATCCGGTATGCGAAATCATTCTGTCTCATTGGCTCACGCGGTTTTCGCGCAGAGCCTCCTCGGCGATTTGATAGAAGGCGCGGAACTCGCGGGCGAGGCTGTCGGCAATTTGCGGCTCGGAGGTCAGCAGATTGCGGCGCGTCTTCAGAGGTTCGGACAGATTCTGCAAGCTCGTCAGGCGGTTCGCGTCGCACAGCAGCCGCCATGATCCGCGCTGCCAGCCGTAGTTGTTGGATTGATCCGTGACCACGAAGCGCGCGCCTGTGTCGGCATTTAGCATGCTGCGCCCGAAACACGCGTGCTCGGTTTTCATGCCGCACAAATCCAGAATCGTCGGCATCACGTCCAAGTGGCCGACGGGATAGGCGCGCACTTCTCCGTGCAGGCGGCCGGGCGCAAAGAAGATGCAGGCCACGCGGAAGGTCTCGCCCTCCTCGGCGTGCGAGGTGTGGTCGCCCACGATCACATACAGCGTGCGCTTGAAGCGCTCGCGGGCCGCTTCATGACGGAAGAAATCGCGCAGAGCGTGATCGAGATACGCGTAGGTGTTCAGTCGCTCGGCTCCCGCAACCGTCTCGGAAATCGGCGGCGCAAAGCCCTCGGGCAAAGTCCACGGCGCGTGCGTGCAGAGCGTGAACACGCCGTAGTGAAACGGCTCGCGCAAATTGTCCATTTCGCGCGAGACGCGTTCCAGCGCGACATGATCCCACACTCCCCACGATCCGTTGCGCTGCGATCTCGGAAAATCCGCTTCGGTGACGAACTCCTCATAGCCCGCCATACGGCAAATTCCCTGAATGCCCATGGAACCGGGCGCGGCAGCGTGCATGAAGCGGACGCGATAACCCTGCTCGCGCAAAACGTCGCCGAGGCCGCGCAGTTTGGGCAGCGTGAGTGTGATGGCGTAGGGATTCGGGCCGAGATTGGGAGCGGACGCCGTAATCGCGCACAAGCCGCGAAACGAGCGCGTACCGAAGGCCGAGCAGTCGGTGAAGATCAGACTCGCCCGCGCCAGCGAATCGAGAAACGGCATCACGCTCACCGAGCCGCCGAAGCTCTCGAGAAGCGATGCGTTCAACGACTCCACCACGATCAGCACCACGTTCAGCCGCTCGGCGGAGTCGGCGATGGCGGCATGTTCTTCGCTGCGGCGCAACAGAGGGAAACGCTCGGAGGTGAAGACGTCGCCGTCCGCTGCCACCAAGCGGCGCGTGATGTGAACGGCGGCGCGCTCGTCCATGTACGAAACGGGCGGGCGCTGCTCGTTGAACGTGGAATAGAGAAAACTGTACCAGCCGTTGAGCGCCAGTCCGCCGGCCGCTTCGCTTCCCGCCGACAGCGCATCCGAACTGCGCAGAGGTTCCTTGCCCAAGCTGCCGCGAATGCCGGCGAAACTCAGCGCGCTCACCACCACCCACAGCAAAGCGACGCTGCCCCAGGAGC
>Ga0315274_10015830_pt1 | contig 10672 bp, 9 predicted proteins | sample YL17G02_20_MG_FD_203700 | JGI IMG/M metagenome (GOLD analysis project Ga0315274, IMG submission 203700) | Sediment microbial communities from Yellowstone Lake, YNP, Wyoming, USA - YL17G02_20 | ecosystem: Environmental > Aquatic > Freshwater > Lake > Sediment | place: USA: Wyoming | collected...
ATAATCTGCCTATCACCCTAGAGCGCGGCGGAACAAGCTATCGGGTACTTTTCAGTTGTTAAAGTGCTAAGACAGAACACAGAATCAACAACACAGATCGCTTTCCAGCCTAACCGGAGATCTCTATAGTAGTAAAAGATAGGCAATATGGTGCAGGTTTGGCGGGATTCAAGGGGGTACCAGACGATCAAGGGAAGACAGAGATCGGGTATGGCATTGATGCAGCCTATCGCAGCAGAGGATACATGACTGAGGCGGTGAAAGGATTGATCGAGTGGGCGTTTCAAGATGTGAGATGCAGAGCCGTCATAGCGCCAGATACGAAAAGGTGGAACGTGGCATCAAATCGTGTTCTGGAGAAAGCGGGGATGCGAGTGTACAACGAAACAGAAGAGGCGTTAGATTGGAGAGTGGATAAGGTGGTATAGGTATCAAAACCATAGTACACCCTGTAAGACGCGGCCCAAACACCGGCGCCTGACGTAGAAGGCCAACGAGTTCACCATCTGTCAGGTTGCGGAATTTGATAGAAGGACAGTAAACGATGCGCCTAGCAGTTATGTCTGACATTCACGGCAACCTGCCTGCTCTGGAAGCCGTGCTGAACAACCTTCAACAGTATGAAATAGATGGTATCATTGTAGCGGGGGACCTCGTTGGCGGTGGGCCACATGCAGTCGAGACAATTCGACTGTTGAGATCACTTGGCTGTTTGATGATTCGCGGGAACGCTGATAGTGGTTTGCTGCGATATGATGCGGGTGAGGTGCCTGCGAACCGGTATACCTGCCGTCAGTTTGCTCTGCTGCGCTGGACGCACCGTCACGTTGACCGGGGAACTCTCGACTTTATCAAGTCGCTACCGGAACAGAGAGTTGTCGAGCTTGCTGGCACTGTAGCGATCCGGGTTGTGCACGGGTCGCCGCGAAATTCATCCGAGTCCATATTTCCAGATCGCGATCCAGCTGCGCTTGACCTGGCTCTAGCTCAAACGAGCGAACCGGTATTGGTGTGCGGTCACACGCATATTCCGTGGAAGGTGGAGCGAGAGGGCAGACTCGCTCTCAACCCAGGCTCAGTGTGCGGACCGCTTAATGGTGAGGTGGGTGCTCAGTACGCACTGCTGACCTGGTGCGATGACCATTGGCAAGTCAGGCACCTCACGATCCCCTACGATCTTGAGCGAATACGCATGGTTTGTCGAGAGAGTGGCTTATTGGAGGAATGCGGAGCACTGGCTCAAGCATTCATGCTTTGCCTTGAAACGGGGCAGGATGTCTTTGAAGATTTCTTCGCGTACGCCTGTGGACTGGCCGCTGAAGCTGGATGTCAAGACTGCGACGTTGTTCCAGATGATATCTGGGAACACGCAACTTTGACCTTTGGTTGGAGCAGCTATGGTGGCAAGTGAAAGACCACGTATAGCGATTGAAGAACGAGTGATTGTGTTTGTAGATGTTCACAATTACTCCATGGCTTTTGACGAGCTGCTGGAAAGCTATGGATTCTTGCAAGAGATGTATGAAGAGCTGGGGGATCTCATTGTAGGATACGGAGGAGAGGTAGTCAAGTATCTGGGAGACGCAATTTTGAGCGTATTTCCGGCTGGTTCCGAGGTTGAAGCAGTGGCTTGTGGTCAGGAGATGCGGAAGGTTTTCGCAGAAATGGTGGGGAGAAGAGAGTTGCGGGGAGAGATAGAGTTGGAGGTCGGAATAGGGGCGGGCAAGGTGGTAGTTGGGGAGTGTGGACATCGGACGTTAAGGCAGAAGGATGTATTCGGTGAGGAAGTGAATCGAACAGCAAAGATAGGGCATTATCGGGGAGTAGCAATAACAGAGCGGGTATATGAGCAAGTAAGAGCAAGTTACGAGACCCAACGATTACCGGATTTAGAGGTGAAATGGCAGGGGAAGCCATTAAAGGTATGGGCAGTAGTGGAGTAGCCAAAGCGAGAGGTAATCTGGACAGCCCGATAACTTGTTAGCTGCCCTATCAGGTTTTAGTTCACGATTGACCTCACTGCGAGACCGGGCGGCTGAAGGGCGAATCGTCAGGCGCTATATCAGGCCATGGAATTAGCAGGATGGCCTGGATAGCAGCAAAGGAGGAAACCAATGTCCAGAACTGAATTTGAACTCGTCAAAGCGGCACGCGAGGGCGACCTGGCAACCGTCAAACGACTTCTTGATCTTGGCACCACGGTCGAGGCGAAGGATGAAAAGGGGTGGACCGCTATCCTGTCTGCGGCCTACGAAGGGCACGGGGACGTGGTGGTGCTGCTCATCGAAGAGGCGCATGAGTGACGTATTGGCCTAACCGAGGCATCCATCGAACGGCTTACGGCTGCCGGTGATGCCTGCCGTTGGGCCGCCTCAGCGCAGCGCCGCGGTCAATGACCTCACCTTCCGATCGAGGATTTGACTATGGTCATGTACAAATGCTTGGCCAAACCGGTCACCCTGATCATGTTGATCAGCATCCTCAGCGCGTGTGGTGTTACGGAGCCCGTCGTCCTCTCCACACCCGCCACCGTATCCTCGCCGGCGACGATAGCGACCTCTTCACCGGCCGCTATCCCGACGTCGGTTCCACCGACCGATGCCGCCGTCTTGCCAACCAGGACGAACGCACCTGCCCTGGCTGTGATTTCCGCCGACACGGTTGATCGAGTGGAACGCTTGCAGACCCTCCGTGGACACAGCGGTAGAGTAACCGCCGTGGCCTTTTCGGGGGATGGGGCGTACGTCGCCTCGTCCAGCAAGGATAACACGATCAAATTGTGGGACGTCAGGAGCGGGCAAGAGGTACATGCCTTTGGCGCGAACGAGATGGATCTGAACAGCATTGACTTTTCGCCGGATGGGAGATTGTTGGCTTCTGCGGACGCGATATGGGACGTGGAAAGCAAGCAGGTGGTGCATACGCTCGAGCGGGGCAGAAACGTTCCTGCTCGCGTGGCTTTCTCTCCTGACGGGTCATTGCTCGCCGTTGCCCTTTCCAATCAACCGATCAGACTGTGGGACGTCGCCAGCGGACAGGTGGTGCGCACCTTTGACAAGCAGGCCGATAACTTCGCGTTCAGCATCGCATTTTCACCCGCTGGCGCACTGTTAGCTGCCAGTGGATACCACGGCTGGGTGAGATTGTGGGATGTAGAGAGTGGGCAAATAGCGGGCACTCTTGAGTATGGCAATGAAAGGGCCGTACACGACGTGGCATTTTCACCGGATGGCAGCGTTTTGGCATCGGGTGGTACCGACTACACGGCACGATTGTGGGACGTCGCAAGCGGACAAGTAGTGCATACGCTGTGGCATCGAGACGGTCTGTATAGTGTGGCCCTCTCGCCCGACGGGACGATCCTGGCTACGGCAGGTGTCGAACATACGGTCCGGTTGTGGGACGTCAGGAGCGGAAGGATGTTGCGTGCCCTGCTACACGATGATGAATTGATGGCAGTAGCCTTTTCACCGGACGGTACACTTTTGGCCTCCGGTGGCTACGATAACACGATCGTTCTATGGGGCATACCACATTGATGCGATGGTTTCAGGTATACGGGTCGCACCATCCGCTGGAGCCGGCCCGCTCCGCTATGCGGGCGGTTGCGCTCCACTGTGGAACGTGATAAGATGGCGGCGTGATCGAAATCAAGGGGCTGCAAAAGTTCGTTGACCAGAACCTCGCCCTCGACATCGCGGCGCTGACCGTGGGGGCGGGCGAGACCGTCGCGGTCGTCGGGGCGGTGGGCAGCGGCAGGGACGTGTTGCTGGACCTGCTCATCGGCCGCGCCAGGCCGACAGTGGGCACACTGCGCCTGGCGGGGGCAGAACCGACGGAGCGCGCCGCATTCAGCCGCCAGGCGGGGGTGTTGTTTGCCGAAGACGGCCTCTACAAGACCCGCTCGCCGCTGGCCAATCTCGCCTTCCACTGTCGGCTGTACGGGCTGCCCAAGTCGCGCGCGGAAGAGGTGCTCGCCCAGGTCGGGCTGTCGGATCAGGCCAACGCCCGGCTCGACAGGCTCCCCTCCGGCCTGGCGCGTCGGCTGGCGTTCGGGCGGGCGATCGTGCACCGGCCGGTCGTTCTTCTGCTGGACGAGCCTTTCGCGCGCTGCGACGATGCCTCGATCGCGCTCCTGAGCCGCCTGATGCGCCAGTTGGCCGACGATGGCGCCGCGCTGCTGGTGCTGGCCGGCAACACCGCTCATCCCCTGTCGCTGTGTGACACGATCTATACGCTCGACCGCGGCCGCATCGTCGAATCGCGCAGTCCGCAGGCAGGACCGCAGGCGGACCTGCCGTTCAAGATCCCGGCGCGGCTGCAGGACAAGGTCGTGCTGGTGAACCCAGCCGAGATCCTGTATGCGGACGCCGGCGATGGGCGTGCGATACTGCACACGGCGGAGAGGCACCTGCCCACCCAGTTCACGCTGGCCGAGCTGGAGCAGCGGCTGGCGCGGAGCGGCTTTTTCCGCGCCCACCGCGCCTATCTGGTGAACCTGCAGCACATCCGGGAAGTGATTCCCTACACGCGCAACAGTTTCAGCCTGCGCCTGGACGACGTGGCCGCCACTGAGGTCCCCCTCAGCAAGGCCGCCGCCGGCGAGTTGCGCGAACTGTTGGGTTACTAGCCCGTCCCATTCGCCCCGGTATCTGCTCCGTTCAACCCTCCTGGAGCGCCGTTCGGCGCTTTTTTGTTGCAGCCCGCCGCGTGATACGGTATACTGAAGTCAAAAGTGGCTGAGCAGAAAGGGAGACGGGCACTATGAAGAATCGGAAACTTGGCATCGGAGCATGCTTGTGCGCGATTGGCGCTCTGGGCATTGTGCTGGGGCCGGCGCTGGGCCTGACCGACCTGGGGCGTCCCTGGAGCTTCCTGGTAGGTTTCGCCACCGGCCTGATTGCCGGACTGGGGACTGCGTTGAGCGTCGCCGGGTTGGCCGGTATGCGACGACCCCCTACGAGCGAGCGGTGAGGAGTGTTGCGATGAACGCGATCGAAGTGCACAACCTGAGGCGCGACTATAGCGGCTTGCGAGCCGTGGACGACATCAGTTTCGATGTGCAGGCGGGCGAGGTGTTCGGTTTCCTCGGCCCTAACGGCGCGGGCAAGACGACCACCATCCGCATGCTCACCGGCCAACTGCGCCCCACGGCGGGCACGGCGCAGGTGATGGGTTGCGACGTCGTCACGCAGCGCGACCAACTCAAGCCGCAGATCGGCGTCGTGTTCGAGTACCAGAACATCTACGAGCGCTTGTCGGCCCGCGACAACCTGCTCTTTGCGGCCCGGCTGTACGGCGCGCCGAAAGCACGCGTGGATGCCGTGCTGAAGCAGGTAGGGCTGGCCGAGCGCGCCCGCGAGCGGGTCAAGAAATACTCCAACGGCATGAAGCAGCGATTGCTGATCGCCCGCGCGCTGCTGCACGAGCCCAAGGTGCTCTTTCTCGACGAGCCGACGCGCGGCCTGGACCCCAACGTCGCTCGCGACATCCGCGCCTTCGTCGCCGATCTGGCCAAGCAGGGCGTGACCATCTTCTTGACCACGCACTACATGGAGGAGGCCGACCGGCTCTCAGGCCGGGTGGCGATTCTGCACCGGGGCAAGATTGTCGCGCTGGATACACCGGCACGACTGAAAGCGGAGCACGGCGGCGAGCAAACGACGTTGGAAGACGTGTTCGTCGCCCTGACCGGCAGCAACTTGCGGCAGGCGTTTGAGGAGTGAAGACGTGAGGCGTGAAACGTGGAACGTACGGCTCACGGTCTACGCTTCACGTTTTGCAGTCAGAGGAGTACAACCGATGAGCACTCACTTGCGCGCCAACTGGCGCATCATCTGGGCCATCGCAGCCAAGGACATCGGCGACGCGCTCAAGAATAGGGTCATCTGGTCAACCATCGTGACGGTGGTGCTGATGGTGGCGTTCTACAAGGCGCTGCCGGTCATCACCGGGCTGGCGCACCTGCCCGAGGTGGACGTGTACGACGCCGGGCAATCCGCTCTGACAGCCTACCTGGAGAACAGCCCGAACCTCGAAGCGCGGCGAGTATCATCTCAGGAGGATATGGCGCGTTTCGTGATCATGGAGGGAGTACCGGCGCTGGGCCTGGTGATTCCGGCTGGACTTGACGAGGAGTTGGCCGGAGGCGAGTCCTTACAACTCGACGGCTACGTGCAGTATTGGATCAGCGACGCAGCCGCTGAGGAACTCGGAGCGCAAGTCGAACAGGAGATCGCCGCTCTGACGGGGCAGGCAGTACGCATCAATCTTGAAGGCCACCGGGTTTATCCGCCCCTCGACTCAATGGGGCCGCACACGTGGGCCGCGTTGGCCATCGTGATGATGCTGACGCTGCTGGGCCTGGGCCTCACGCCGCAGTTGATGTTTGAGGAGAAGCGGACCCACACGTTGGATGCCCTGTTGGCCTCGCCTACTCGCAGCGGGCACGTGGTCGCCGGCAAAGCCATCGCCGGCCTGGTCTACAGCCTGATGGGTGCCGTGGTGATATTCGCCTTCAACGCGGCGCTGATCGTCCAGTGGGGCTTTGCGATCCTGGCGGCGGCGCTTGGCGCGCTGCTGGCGGTCGCCATCGGCTTGCTGTTCGGCATCGCACTACAGACCGTCCAGTTGCTGCGCATGTGGACGATAGCCGTGATCGTGCCCCTCTTCGTGCTACCGGTCGCCGTGTCCTTCATGGCGATGGATCTGCCCCCGGCTCTCAATGCCGTCGTGCGCTTCTTTCCCAGCGTGGGATTGTCGCGGCTGTTCATCATGTCCATGACCAGTAGCGCTCCCTTTGCCGAATGGGGGCCGGACATCGCGCTGGTTCTGGGAACGGCGGCGATCATCCTGGCTGTTGTAGCGTGGCGCGTCCGCCAGTCAGACCGGTGACTGGAGGCTAGAAGCTGGACTTGGGTTGGACGGTTGTCCATCTTCCAACATCCAACATCCAACTTCCAATATCAGGGAGCGACAAAGATGAACCTCAAAGAAGGCATCCGTATCACCCTGGCCATTGCCGCCAAGGACATCGCCGACGCGATCAAAAACAGGACCACGCTGTCCATCATGCTGGGCGTTGCCGTCATGATGCTGTCGGCCATGCTGCTGCCGCTGCTGCTGGTACTGCGCCACACTCCTGTCGCCGTAGTGTACGACCCGGCCAGGTCCACGCTGATTCGCGGCCTGACCACCCGCAGCGAGTTCCGCCTGCGCCTGGTGGATTCCCAGGACGAGTTGGAGTCCACCGTCGCCGGCTCCCCCGAACTGATGTTGGGGATCGTCATCCCGGCCGGCTTTCAACAGGCTGAAGGCTCCGGCGGAGAGATCGAAATGGACGGCTACTTTGTCCATTGGGCGAACCCGGGCAAGGTCGCCGAGTTGGTCGCTTTCTTCGAGGAGGAACTGGGGGAGGCCAGTTGGCAGACGGTGCGCATCAACGTCGCAGGGCACGCGCTCTACCCTTCGCCAGACCTGGGCGGGCAGCCATTCCTGCTGGCGATGAACCTGACCATCCTGGTGCTGGTCGTCGGCCTGGCCCTGGTGCCGCACCTGTTGATCGAGGAGAAAGAGACCCACACCTTCGAGGCGCTGCTGGTATCGCCGGCGCGCTACAGCCAGGTGGTGGCTGGCAAGGCGCTGGCCGGGATGTTCTATTGCCTGTGCGCCGCGCTGGTGGTTTTCCTGCTCAATACCCGCTGGATCGTGCATTGGGAGATCGCGGCGCTGGCATTTTTGCTGGGCGCGGCGTTCGCCGTGGCGGTCGGGCTGCTGATGGGCGTCGTGTCCGACAACCCGACGACGATCAACTTGTGGATGGCCCTGCTGCTCGTGCTCTTGGTGGTGCCGATGTTGCTGGTGAAACTCGCCAGCGCGAGACTACCCGCGCTCCTCCAGGCCATCCTGCCGTGGACGCCCTCCGTGGCATTGGCGAAACTGATCGGGTTCTCTATGGCGGGTGCTGTCCCGGCTGGGGACATCTGGTCGAATGCAGGCATCCTGGCCGTCGAGGCGCTCGTCTTTTACGCCCTGGCAGTGTGGCGCGTGCGGCGGTCGGACCGCTAGCGGCGAGGAGAGGCCATGCAGAGACCCTACGATGACCTGACCAACCGCGGCCGCGCGCTGCGCCTGCGCCGCCTGGCGCTCAAGGCATTGGAGCAGTACGACCTGGGCGTCGCCCGCGTCCGCCTGCTCACGAACGAGTTCAACGGCATCTTTCGGGTGGACACGGCCACGGGCGACAAGTACGTCCTGCGGGTCACGCTACCCGAGGGCGGCCACGACCTGGACGCCGTGTGCGGGGAGATGGCCTGGCTCGATGCCCTGAGCCGCGACACCGACCTGTCCGTGCCCCGTCCGCTGGCGGCGCGGAACGGCCAACTGGTCGTGGAGGCCGAGAGCGCCGGCGTCCCGGAGCCGCGCCTGTGCGCCATCTTCGGCTGGGTGCCGGGGACGAACCTGGCCGACCACCTGACGCCGGAGAACGTGTCCAGGCTGGGCGAGCTGTCGGCGCGCCTGCACGCCCACGCGGCGACGTTCCGGCCGCCATCGGGCTTTACCGCCCTGCGCTTCGACAAGGTGTTCCCGTTCCCGGAGCCGGTCATCCTGTTCGAGGACGAGCACCGCCACCTGTTCCCGCCGGAACGGCGCGCGATCTACGAGCGGGCCGTCGCCTGGGCGCAGGAGGCGATCGGCCGCTTGCAGGTGAGCGGCGAGCCGATGCGCGTCATCCACGGCGACCTGCACCAGTGGAACGTGCGCGTCTATCGTGGAATACTCTCGCCGATTGACTTCGAGGACCTGATGTGGGGCTGGCCGGTCCAGGACATCGCCACGACGCTGTATGACCTCCTCGGCCCGGGCTTTCAGGAACTGCGGGCGGCCTTCCGGCGCGGCTACACAGGCCACAGCCCCTGGCCGGAGCGCTGCCCGGGCGAGATCGACGCCTTCGTCGCCGCGCGTGGAGTGGGGTTGGTCAACTTCATCTTGCAGGATCCCGACCCCGATTGGTTGGCGCAGGCGCCGGACTTCGTCGAGAGGGTCGAAGGCCGGCTGCGGGCGCTGCTGGAATCCCGGCGGGAGGTTGAGCAATGAAAGCCAGGCTTGTGTATGCGATCGCCCTGGTCGGTGCACTGTTGGCTCTGACGGCGTGCGGCAGTGCGCATGGCGCGCCCCCTTCGGCCACGTCGCCCGCCGTCACGCCGACGCCGCGGCCGACCCCCACGCCAGAGTTCGTCTCGGCGGCGCACTTCGAGCCGGCCGCCTGCCCCTTCGTCCTGCCAGAAGGCATCATCCAGGGCGAGAACGTGGACTGCGGCTGGCTGGTCGTGCCGGAGAATCGCGGCGCGCTGCCATCACGCGCCATTCGCCTGGCTGTGGGCGTCTTTCACCCCGAAGGCGGGGCTACTGCACCTGACCCGATCATCTATCTGTCCGGCGGGCCGGGCGGGAGCGCGCTGGAACTGATCCGCTACCAGTTCGAGGAGTTTTTCGCTCCCATGATGGAGGGGGCGCGCCGCGACCTGATCCTGTTCGACCAGCGCGGCGTGGGCGTTTCCAGGCCGGCGCTCGATTGCCCGAACGTGGATGCGCTGCTGCTCGACCTGTCGAACCGCGTGCGCGAAGGTCGCCCTGCGTCCGAGCAGGAAACCGGCGACCTCGTCCTGGAGGCGTACCTGGCCTGCGGCGAAAGCCTGCGCCGGGTGGCCGACCTTGCCGCGTACAACTCCGCCGCCAGCGCCGCCGACGTGAACGACCTGCGCCTGGTGCTGGGTTATGGCCGGGTCAACCTGTGGGGCGCTTCCTACGGCACGCGCCTGGCCCTGATGGTGATGCGCGACCACCCGGAAGGGCTGCGCAGCGCCGTGCTCGATTCAGTCTATCCGCCGGACGTGGACCTGTACGTCGAGACGCCGGCCAATTTCAGCCGTTCGCTCAACCTGCTGTTCGACAGTTGCGCCGCCAACCCGGTCTGCGACGAAGCCTATCCCGACCTGCGAACGGTCTTTTTCGACACGGTCGAGCGGCTGGGCGCGGCCCCGGTCACGCGCACGATCACCGATACGCTCACCGGCCAGGGCTACACGACCATGTTCGATGGCGATGCGCTGATGGGATTCGTGTTCCAGGTGTTGTACGAAACCGAGCTGAAATACATGCTGCCCGAACTCATCTACGACGCCGGCCAGGGCGACCTGGAGGCCATTGACCGCATCCGCGGCGCGCTGCTGGCCCAGCGGGCAGCGGTTAGCCCAGGAATGATGTTCTCGGTGCAGTGCCACGAGGAGGTGCCGTGCAGTTCGCCGGAGGCGTTCGACGCGGCGCTGGCACGATACCCAGAATTGACCGGCCTCTTCGAGCGCGCGGCGGCGGGCGGGCTGGCCTACCGGGTGTGCGCGGGATGGGGCGCGGGGCAAGCAGACGCGCTTGAGAACCAGCCGGTCGCCAGCGACGTGCCGGCGCTGGTGCTGGCAGGCGAGTTCGACCCGGTCACGCCGCCGGCGTGGAGCCGCCACGCCGCCGAGACGCTCTCGAACGGCTACTTGTTCGAATACCCCGGCGTTGGGCACGGCGCGAGCGCGCAGGATTGTGGGCGCGCGATGATGCTGGCCTTTCTGGACGATCCCACCGTTGCGCCGGACGATGGCTGCATCGCCGGGACGGGGCGGCC
>Ga0315274_10015834_pt1 | contig 10670 bp, 15 predicted proteins | sample YL17G02_20_MG_FD_203700 | JGI IMG/M metagenome (GOLD analysis project Ga0315274, IMG submission 203700) | Sediment microbial communities from Yellowstone Lake, YNP, Wyoming, USA - YL17G02_20 | ecosystem: Environmental > Aquatic > Freshwater > Lake > Sediment | place: USA: Wyoming | collected...
ACTAGGTGAAACGGAGGGACTAAAGCTAGGTGAAGGAGATACAGACAGGGAAATCGATGGTGAGAAACTGGGAGATTTAGAGGGACTTAAACTAGGAGAAAAACTTGGACTGGGAGAAATGGACGGACTAAAGGACGGGGAATTTGAAGGGGATTCAGAAGGACTAAACGAGGGAGACTTAGAAGGACTGAAAGACGGGCTAGGAGAGACAGAAGGACTAATACTAGGACTGACAGAAGGAGATAAGGAAGGCGAGTAAGAAGGAGAGAAGGACGGTGATGCACTAACTCCAGTCGTCACCCTCCACAAGTCGGTGGATAGGGTTATCTCTGAGGCACTGGGACTAAAAGAAGGACTTGGGGATACCGAGGGACTTAAAGACGGAGATGTACTGGGGGAAATGGAAGGTGAAAAGCTAGGAGAAGCAGAAGGAGATTTACTAGGTGAGAAAGAAGGCGATGGTGACAATGAAGGACTGAATGAAGGGGATACCGATGGAGACTTTGAAGGACTAAAGGAAGGACTAAAAGAAGGACTTGGGGATACCGAGGGACTTAAAGACGGAGATGCCGAGGGTGACTTTGACGGAGAGAAAGAGGGAGACGGAGAAGGGGATACGGAAGGAGACTTGGAGGGAGAGAAAGATTTACCCGCAATAAAATATTTAGGTATCGGATATCCGTATTTTTCAAACCACCAACAAAGATGGATGGGTTTCCAACTTGATAAAAACTTCTCGTCAATAAACCACTTTAATACCCAATGGGCAAAGTCAGTTTTGACCCTGATTGTTGAGGCAATTAACCTCTTCAGTTTTTCCAACATATCTTTCTCCCAAAAATGGTCTTCTTGCCAGACCATACATTTTGGCTAAACTTTCTAAAACCTTTAAAGCTTCGACACACTCAGGATTTTTTCTAATAGCCGTTTCACATAGCCACGTTTTACATTTTATATTTCTGAAATGACACCCATCTTCTTTTAAAAACTTGCACTCCCCATTATGTTCTCTTGGATAAAACAAACAACAATAACTAGCGTCGCCTTGTAAACACTTACTCCCATTTAGCTGGCAGGGATTGTAATAAAAAAGTATTGCATCAGCGACGTCACACAATTTTTCGTTTAGTAAAATTTTGAATTCTAATTCGGTCATTTTCCTAATTGATAAACTCGACAGGTTATTACATTGCTTGTGTCTCTATAATGGTCTATATCGGAACTTATCGTTCCAGAAAGTTCAAAATCCGTGTTGGCTTCCGCTGCATTATTTTCCATAACATCTTCCCATGTAGATCCATCGTTATCCCAAATTTGAAGGAGTACCTTTGAAGTAGATGGAGCAAGAGTTGATTGTCCTTGCCATAAAAGATTTACCGAAGAAACTACTCCTACATAATTCTTGAATTCGTGGATTGCATATTGCGAGGTTGCAGTTTGGGCGACCCTCACCTCGTTGTCGCTAGAAACATCAATATAATCTTGGGCTGAATAAGCAAATTCTAAATCATTGGCATTTCCCGGTAATGCCATGTAATCTCCTCTTGTATATCCTGACCATCCTGGACTTGGTGAGGGTGAAACAGAGGGACTGAAAGAAGGACTTACCGAAGGAGAAAGACTGGGTGAAAAAGACGGGCTGAAACTTGGGGAAGGACTCAGAGAAGGAGATACGCTGGGAGATTTGGATGGGCTAACAGAAGGAGATAAGGAAGGAGAGAAAGAGGGAGAAAAGGAGACACTGGTCATAGTAGTACCACTCCCAGAATTATATAAATCTGTTTTTTCCGTTGAAGATAAAACTTTTGACCAAAAACCCATTTCGTCAACTAAACCGTTAAAGAAGTTAGTTCTGCTTCCGTCGTCGTAGCACCCCATTGTACAATTATAGGCGTTTGATGTTGTCGTAACTGTTCCATTTATTGTTGATGACGCTTCGTCTGCTCCATTATCTATATAAATTTTCAGTACATTACTTGCCCTTGTAACAACAATAAAATGCCAATTACCGTCACCCATATTGGTCGTGCCGTTACTAGAGTAGTTGTTAGAAACATCTTGGTAAAGGTTGAAATTTACCACCCCATAACTTACCCTCAACATCCATCCATTTGAATAGATGGCTTCAGTTCCCTTAGCTAAGAGTTCATAATGAACAGAGTTACTGGCAATCTTTATCCATCCAGCAATAGAAAAATCACCTGGATTGTTTAATCCGGAATCGTTACCAGCCGTTAAATATTCTGAACTCGTCCTAGTAAAATCAGTAGCCTTTCCTATTAATCCAGAACCAAAACCAGGTTCTGTTCCTAGCGCCATGTTATGACCGTTTCCGGTAAAGTCGGCACGAGTTCCGCTTTCTTCGTCTAATTTCCAATAAGCAACAAGGTTGGTGGTTAGCGTTCCTCCCGTATCGTTGATAAATATCTTAGACATCGTCTAATAATACCACATTTTTGACATTATTTAAACCCTATTTTTAAGTTCCTCCAATTTTTTCTCGTCCCATCCTGGCACTGGCCAGAATTTTTCTATTAACCAGTTCATTGGATAAATCTGTGGTTTCCACTTTTTATTAAAGAATAAATCCCATACATTTTTCTTTGTTTTCGCCACATCTCTACCCGGTAATTCATAAGGAAATCCGAAGTCACCACCTTGTGTTCTAAACATATGTGCATACCAGGTCTTGTGGTTAACCATCACCTTACCACCCGATAACCACGTTTTAACTGCAACTTCTATGCCCTGATTCCCCCAATTACCAACCTTCTCATCGCAAATATCTAGTTCCCAGTATTTATCCCTGGTAATCATAAAGCACGAACCTTGTAATGACATTGTTTCGGTAAGTCCTGTTTTTTCTAAATCTTCTTTATATTGCGGTCTTCTGGTATAATCATTAAAATATTGAAAATGAGGTTCAGAATCGAAACCATACGAATTTGATTGGGGATTTGTCTTACCTATCCAAAGCATCTTTCTTTTCATTCTCCCTGCTTTACCACATTTCGGGTCTCCACATTTTTCTGGTGTTGGACCTTGATATTTTTTCCAACCACAATAATAACATTTCCAATCATAGGCCCAGAGATTTCTCATTGTAGGAACCATTGTCCAGTTGTCTTGCATCTCAGTAATCATTTTTTTATCAAAACCTTTATCGAAGGCACAGTGAGCATCTACTTTCATTATGTATTTAGCCTTCGATAATCTAGCCCCCAGATTGGTTGCCGCCCTTTGACCGATTGCTTCAGGAACATAAATAACATTTACTCTTTCATGCTGGGGTATAATTGGGTCAGCCCATTTTCCGTCTAAGACGGCAATTATTTCAGTATCGGCCTCAATGTTTTCCAAGATGTTTTCAATGGTTTTAGCCAAAAACATCTCGTTTCTACTGGGAATAAGAATACTTAATTCAGCCATGATAAATCCTTAAAATTAGAGACTACGCTAGTGTGGACAGCACTATTAATGTAGTTGTATCTATATTTAAAATATTTCCAAATTTCTTTATAACGATACTTTCCATCGGGCATTAAACCGTCGTCGGTGCTATCATGAAGAATTATGTAATCTGCATTGTCTTTTAAATTAATAGCCTCGATTCCCCTCCTATTGTCAACGTGGTCAATTAAAACTACCCCCCAATGAGTTTTGAAATCCATGTCATCCCAGTTATCTACTTTCCGCACAATATGGGTTCGACATTGAAAACTCCTAGCAAAGCCATAAAACACCGGGTCGTTCTCATACGTTACTATCCGTCTTCCTAAATCCTTACATAGCCAGTGAATAATCGGAGTGCTATACATACCAGCACCTATTTCCAATACCGGTCCCGTACTTCCTTGAATAGTTTTAATAAGCATTGGAATGTGGGAAGACCAGTCCTTTGCTCGTCCTATACTAATTTTCATGTTTAAAATTATTAATAAATTCTTGTAATACCCTAATGTCTCTTTGCCTTGCTTCAACCATCTCTGGTAATCCATATCCTTTTTGTAGTTGACTGCCTCTCTTACTTTTTTCGTAGTGAACTCTGTCTCTTACTTGTAGGTGTTTCTTCTTCACATCTTCTAAATAAACTTGCCGACCCAATGCTACGGCAACCTCATTTATCCATCTATCAGCACCAACTGCGTGTGGATAAGGAGCTAGTATATATCCGACTGTTTCTATCCAATTTCGATGTACAAATGCCTCTGTTCCAAATCTCCAAGTATTCCATGTCCCATTATTGGGACAAACAAGCACTATCTTGTCCGGATATTTTTCAAATGTTTCTTTTACTCTCTTATCCCACTCCTTTGTCTCAAAAATACTGTCATCGTTACCGAAATAATAAATATCTCCTGTTGCTATTTTACAGCACTCGTTTGCCATCATGTTGATATTGTATTCAGTCCTTTCTCCCCTAACTTCTTTATGATTGCCAACGTATTCATAAACAGAGACATCATCATTGTCGTGAAAACTTACAAATTCTATATCGTCCGGTTCAGAAGCAATCTCTAGTGCAGATACGCACATATCCTTAAAAATCTTCGGTCTGTTTCTGGTTGCAATACAAATTGAAATCATAACAATTCTTTTAAATTCCAACCCTCTATCTTGTCTAGTGTCGTTTCTCTGAAATTCGTCGGTTGATGCTTAAAAGTATTTAAATCTACTTTTCTTGGTGTATGGGTTTTATCATGGCGTATGTCTATATTAGGGTATGGCGACCTCCATTCCTCGAATATATCGTCAAAACTTCCACCTCTTTTTTTACTTTTAGTTCCAGGTTCGTATCCCATCTTTCTAGCCCAGTGCGGGTCTCTCTCATCTTTAAATTTATTTTCTTTTATTATCTCAATCCGTTTTCTGTAATGATTCACTAGATAATCCCTGCCAGAACATAATCCAGATAATGATACCAATCGGTCATAAGTAATTGCACGGTCTTTTGGATAGTCCCATCTCCAAACGTTCGTATTGTAATAAAAAATATTATCACTCGGTGGAACGAACTCAAAGTGTGTTTGGTGATATAAGACATCGTTTTCGCAAAAGAATATTATATCCGAGGTTGACGCCTCTAACGCCGTTACTATCTGAATAAATAACGTCATGGCACTGGGTTGTAAATCTAGAACTATATTCTCACCAAAATCTATTGGTTTTAATGAACAACTCACAATCGGTAATTCTGCTTTTAATATCCGTTTTTGAACTACTGAAAAAATTGGCTCCTCTACCTTATTATTTGTGTAATAAATACATCCTTTGTTCATAGATAGTTTTTACGCATATTCTCTACGGTCCCCCAGTAAGGTAACTCCACAAACGCTTCTCTTTCAATACAGGCAGTGTAATGTCTCATGCTTTCCCCGGTCTTAATTTGAACCGTTGGATATATTGTTTCATAATACTCAACCTGGTCTACAATGTCTTCTTTTTTGCATCGTTCTTTTGGAAAGTTCTTCTCTTGCGTATTCCATTCGGGTGCATCTCCAAATAACTCCTCCAGTCTTTTTATGTAAAATTCTCTTCCAATTATTTGTGCATGGGTAGCACCATTGCGTTTCTTATGGAACACCTCCCTGTGTCGTCTTAAAACGTACAGATTTTTTTCCCGATAGCAAACATCATTTCTGGAGGGAATAAACTTAAAGTATTCTGGTGGATATAGGCAATCCGCTTCAGCAGAAATAATGAACTCTGTTGTCGCCGCCTTACATCCTATTAATACCTGTCTAAACATATTAAAACCCGATGTTCCTACATCATCCACGCAAATATTTGTTCCCAGGTCTATTGGTTTCTGGGAAACACTAATAATCGGTAGGTCTCCGCATACCCTCAATAAATTCTCTCGAATCTTATTTTCAAAACTCTCGTTTTCTCTATTTGATGTATAATATAAAATAGTTACCATAAATATTTTAGTCTTAATTCTCTGATATCTCCCCAATAAGGTAGATACCGACTCATATTTTCCTCACCGTGTAAAAAGTGACACCTTCTTGACATTCCATCAGAAGTTTTGAAACTGATACAAGGAACCTCGTTTCCGAATGGCTCAAAGGGTGCTACATTATAGTCCTTTTTTCCGCTAATTGTTTTTACACCATCAATCCATTCTGGTTGGCCTTCAAGATACTTTTCAATCTCCCTGATTAAATATTCACGTCTACAAATTTGTGCGCCATACGAAGGTGTGGTTTTATAACCCTTACTAACTCCCTTTTTGAAAACAATCCAAACATTGTTATATCTGTATATATCTGCTCCTGTCGGATTATAGTTGAAATATTCTGGTGGATACAAGAAATCTGCTTCGGCGGTTACTATATATTCGGTTTCAGCCTCTTTTGCCCCTATCAATATCTGTCGATACTCATTAAGATAAGAATGACCCACTTCTCCTACGCATATATTTTTACCCAAATCGATAGGTTTCTGGGAGACACTAATGATGGGAATGTCACCACAATTTTCTAGTAGTGTTTTTCTAATCCTTTCCTCAAAAATCGGATTTTCTCTATTACTTGTATAGTAGATAATCGTCCTGTTCATTTGAAATTCTTAACCAATTCTTCAGCTTTTCCCCAGTATGGTATGTCATACGCCTGAATATAAAACGGTCTCTTCCGGTGTTTAACAGCTAATAAATCCATTTCATAGTCGTGATGAAACAACACTACGGGCGTTTTACTGAATACTTCTACCGACTTCTGAATGGTAACGCCCATTCTTCTTTCTATCGTGTCTCTGCCAAGTTCTCCGGCCCATTTTGGCGGTATACCATCAGGGTATTTAGCAAATCGTTCCTCCAGTGCTTTTATCAATGCCTCTCTCGGTGCTATCAGTGTTGAATTACTTTTTCTGGTTTTCCATGAATATGTTGGTCTACGCCATGTGAACAACGCCCAAAGCGTACGGTTGTAGGCAAAGGTATCCAGTGGAGGTCTATAAAAGACAAAATGTTCTCTCGGATAAAGCGTATCGTCTTCGGCCATTGCCACATAGGGCGTAGTAGCTAATTTAGCTCCCCTCAACATTTGCCGATATACATTTGAACAACTTATTGGTTCTTCCTGAATTAGATTGGTTCCAAGTTCTATCGGTTCTCTTGAAATTGATATTATTGGATAACTTCCCGCTGCTTCTAAAAGAACTTTCTTATGGTACTCCGCCCATGCTTTTGGAACTTTATTTACCGTCAAAAAGAGTATTGTTAAATCTTCCATTTAACTATAATTAAATTATTTCCTATCTTCTCTACATTAAATTTTTCAGCCAAGTTTGATACTTGGCAATCGTACTCTTTCAGATTTTCTAGTATGTATTCAACAGAATTCGTATCTTCAATAATATAGGTCACGTTTTTACCAAGAAGAGGCATGAGGGTCTTGCATACGATTATCTGCCATTTTGCCCTGTGAACTCCGTCATCTACAAAAAGGTCAATGTCACTTCCTGTTTTCTCAATTAGTTTTTCTAGGTCTCCTGGTTCCTTTTCGTTACATAAAAACGTTTCTATTCTTTCATCTTTAAATACCGTTTCTGGAACAACATCCGCTCCATATATCTGTGCATTTGGAAAGAAATCACGCCACATATACAAACTGGCACCCACCTTGTAGTGTTTAACCCAGGGCATTGAACCTACAAATCCAACACCTAATTCCAAAACTTTTTTTACGGATCCTCTCCTGTCTTTAAATAGTTCATAATACAGGGGCGTGTAAGAGTGCCTGATTTGTGGACACTTGTCCGTCCCATGCTTGTATGCCAACTCACATAGTGGTGTCGTAAATTCCATGGTATTTAAATATTTCTATTAGTCTGGGGGTCATTAATGGAAAACCAAGCTCATTCTTGCCATACATAAATTTGTGCAGAACATTAATACCTCTAGCCCATGGATGAAAATGAATAACCCGTAATGGTTTGTCCGCTATTGCGTAATTAGTCGCGATATTCCTCATCCCAAAATTATAGGTTATGTTTAGCTTTTCGTATCTATTGTTTATGTCGTTAATATTTCTACTGGTCAAATATACCAACGCTCTTTCATCTTCTACTTTTTGGTCATAAATCGTGTCTTTTATCCATCCAAAGACATCTTTTGCCCCTTTATTGAAAAAATAACTTCCCAACGACCATTTTCTTGACCAACCATAATTTGTAAATGCTACATCCTTATTAAGAACCACATCCAATGTTCCTTCTTGGTAAGCGTCAAAGTCATGAACCCAATAAGTATCATTTATCCCATCCTCTAAAACTTTTGCTACTGTAATGGTTTTGTTTGACAGCGGTCTAAATGAACAGAATGAATTTCCATCTATTGGTTTACTTTTGACCCCATTGTATTCCCATTCAAAGTTAGTTATTACAATTATATCTTCTTCCTTCCAGCCCAGACTAAGACTATTATCAACCTGAATCCTAGCTAAAATCTCGTGTTCCTTGTTAAATTTTTCTTCTGGGTTGATATAAATCAATAGATTTTTCATTATTCTTTATGTATTATCGTTATTCCAGTAAGATAACCAGGAAATGCCTTCCTTTGAATTCTTCTGTTTCTCGTTATGATTCCTTCGCCTTTAAATGACACCATGCGGTATTTACCTTCTGCTTCTAACTCATCCTTGAATTTTTTAACACCCTCCATGCACACTGTATCGTGCATAATTATTATTCCTCCTGCGACTACTCTCGGATAAAAATGATAGAAGTCCTCCTTAACGCTTTCGTAGGCGTGCCATCCATCTATATGTACAAAATCTAAATCATGTAGGTTGGTATTGATGGATTTACTTCGTATGACTTCTGTCTTTACATCATAATTTTCTTCTAAATATTTAGCGACGCTATTTACTATTGGTTTAATCCTTGGGTCTATAGCCGTAAATTTACCGCCATCCTTATTTAAAAACAAATTGGCATATAACCAAAAACTTCCAGCATCATCTACTCCACCTTCTGCCATGTTATTAAATTTCCTATCCCCAATATATTCGGCAACTTGTTTGATTTCATCCTTCGATTGTTGAATGCCATTGCTAATTTGACCCACAAACAACTCGTCGTATTTTTTTATTAATTCATCTATATATTCCATTTCGGAACCACCTCCTTCTCGTAGTATTCTCCCCAGACATCTAGGGCATATTTGTATCCAGCATCACAGTTGGCTGGATTTTCTTCCGTTCCATTATTATGGGTTCTCGGAAAACTTCTATGTTTATGGGCGTGCCAGGTATTCTTGTTTACCATTAACTTTCCACCCGCCTTCCATGTCTTAAACACCATCTCGTGTGAATCTTGAATTAACGGTCCGTATCCTTCGGTTTGTAGTTCCCCAATTACATCGTCCCACCATTTATGTGGCATTACCCACATTGAACCCTGCATGGCCATTGATTCCTGTATCGGCTCATTATTCCCCGGTCTGGCTATACCCGAAAATTTACCACCTGTAATTTTTAAGTCCATGTAGTCAACTGGTGGTAAGTCCATTACTTCCCACTTTATCGGATCAAGAAAATATCTTCTCGCTGTCACTATCCAATTTGGTTCGCATTGAGAAGTTAGTATTTTATCATATCCTTTTCCAAAAACCTGATGCTCGTCAACGCGCATTAAAAACTCACCTCGTGCTACGGCTACTCCGGCATTTATAGCCCCCCTCATTCCACGATTTTTACCTAGATGGACAGTCCTCACCCGTGGGTCTTCTTTTAATGTAATCCAGTATCCATCAAGGACAGCAATAATTTCTAACTCCGAATTTAGTTCGGAGTTTTCTAAAAGCGAATCAATAGTTTTTTGAAGAAGAGGGTCTTTATAGCTGGGTATGACGACGGAGAGTTTCATCTCTTTATAATACCACTTATTTTATATAAATCAATTATGAGATATCCACCCACAAATCGTTCAAATTAGGGTCCTGTGGTGTTGTAGCCGAAACGGTTATTTTGTTTGTATTTACTCCGGTTATACCTCCACCTTTAATCATTTTATAAATAGCGGACTGTATCTGGGTAGAATTTCTAAGATGTGAAATGTCTAGTCTCTTTTTTTCTGGAAGTTTTTTTAATTTTTCTATTACATCATCTGTGTTTGCCTCTTTTCCAGGCTCCCCCTTGTCTCCCCTTGGTCCTTCTGGTCCAGCGATACCGTCTTTACCAGAAATGCCGGGTTCTCCATCTTTACCATCTATTCCATCTTTTCCATCAAGACCAGGTATTCCCTGCATTCCTTGCTCACCTTGTGGACCCTGTGGTCCTTCTGGTCCTACTTCTCCCTTCTCTCCTTTTTCACCTTTTTCACCCTTTAGAGTTACTACGTCTAAACCAACCACCTGTACGGTTTTCTTATTTTTTTCATCAATGGACTCTTTGAGGTCGTCTAACTTAGCCCCTTGGGGGTCAGAGATGGCTTTCAGTTTCTTAATAAGTTGTGTTCGTTTGAGTTCATCCAAGGTATTGTATAGTTGATAACTTTATGTTATAGATATAGGTAAAGGTCGAATAATGATTTAGAAAGGAATTTATTATGATTGGAACAATACTTACAATAATTGCTATAATATTTTTAACAAACTGGGCATTACTTGGTCTTTGTTTATTATTTGAATGGTTTGAATTAAGAAATGTTAAACCTGAAAATCC
>Ga0315274_10015835_pt1 | contig 10670 bp, 6 predicted proteins | sample YL17G02_20_MG_FD_203700 | JGI IMG/M metagenome (GOLD analysis project Ga0315274, IMG submission 203700) | Sediment microbial communities from Yellowstone Lake, YNP, Wyoming, USA - YL17G02_20 | ecosystem: Environmental > Aquatic > Freshwater > Lake > Sediment | place: USA: Wyoming | collected...
GGTCAGCAGGTTCGAGCGGGATGTAAAAGCGCACCAGTTTCTTGTCGCGTTTGACCAGTTTGAACGCCTTCGCCCGTCCGCCCACTTCCTTGGCGATGCGGTTGAGTTCGTCGTCGAATACGTCACACAGACGCTTGGCGAACACCAGCGGCAGGATGAAATCTTTATACTTGGCGGCTTCTTTCGCGCCGCGAATGGAGCAGGCCGCGTCCCACAGCCATTGTTCGAGGGATTTGTCGGTGTTATTATGGTTTGTCATCTGTGTATTCAGAAAGGATGCTTGTGAATTTCGTTATTACTATACAGCAAAACCAATAGCCGCGCAACTGTCATTCCTCACAGGTCTTCGCGAAGCACCCCCGAAACGAAATGAAGGGGGCAAAGACCTGTGGGGTTTTCTTCCAAATCGGTCTCAATCAAATCTAAAGTATAATAAAAGATGCATTCTGTTTGTCAGGCTAAGGATCGCTGCCGTGCAAATTAATGCAAAGGCCTCACGCGAAAATCTTCCCGAACTGCTTTTGTTTATCGAGCAAGCCTGCAACAGGTACCAGATATCCAAGCCAATTTGCCTGAACTTGCGACTCGCTGTCGAAGAAGCCTGTGTCAACATCATCGAACATGGCTATGCCGATTTGCAGACTGGGATGATCGAGATTGCCTTTCAATTCAGAGATAATCAAGTTATTATAACAATCATTGATTTTGGACGCGAGTTCGACCCCACGACTTATCCACCCCCAGACCGCTCTTCCGAATGGGACCAACGTCCTGTAGGCGGACTGGGGGTGTTCTTGATTAGCCAATTAATGGATGAAGTCCGCTACACAAGCAATCCAGAGCAAGGGAATCGATTGGAACTGATTAAAAAAACAGAATAACTGTTCAGGCTACAACAGGATGGCTATGATAGGAGGATGTTCATGAAAATCACAGTCGCGCAAGAATCCGGCGCCGCGCTGATCCAAATTAGCGGCAGTGTGGACTCGCTGACCAGCGATGAAGCCCAGACCTTCTTTGACGAGCAGATCAAGAACAATCAGGTGCGCCTGGTGGTTGATCTCAGCCAGGTGGATTATTTGAGCAGCGCCGGGCTGCGGGTATTGCTCTCTGCCCTGAAAAGCGCACGCCAGCGGGGTGGAGATTTGTATTTTGCCGGGCTGCAGGATAATGTCCGCAAGGTGCTTGATCTAGCCGGCTTTACCAGCATCTTCAAGATATTTCCCACGGTCGAAGAAGCCGTTGGCGCTTTCGCAATTTGATGATAGGGTACAGTCACTTCGCAAGGCACTGTTATTTGCGTGACATAGATTCATCAGATAAGCCAATGATGAAAACCCATGACAGCCGGTCAAGCGCTTAGCAAACCCAAACGCGTGCTGCCCCACGAAAAAACGCCGCTGATACTGCTGGCGCTGATCTTTGTGCTTTTCAAAACCGGCCTGGAGATCAGCGGCAACTTCGCCGAGGTGATCTACTTCCGCCGTGTGGGGGTCGAAAACCTGCCACTGCTGTACTCAGTCGAACCCCTGGCAATGGTTTTCGTGCTGGTGGCGTTCGGCCTGATTGCCGACCGCATCAACCGCCACAAATTACTTCTGATCCTAAACCTGAGCTTCGCCGTCTTGCTCATCGCGGCTCGTTTTCTGATTCTGGCTGACTGGCAGCAAGTCTATTTTGCCCTCTACATCAGCCAGCGCATCTTTTTTGCTCTGCTGCCGCTGACTTTCTGGCTGATGTGCAGCGACCTGTTCGACATCCGCCAGGCTAAACGACTTTTCGTGCTGATTGTGGCCAGCGGTTTGGTGGGAACATTATTAGGCAACTTATTGACCGGCCTACTCTCGGGGATTTTCGCCCCCGAAGGAATCCTGACCTTGACGAGTTTGTTTTTCGTTGCCAGCATCGGGTTGAGTGCCTGGCTTTCAAAGTTATCTTTGCCGAAGAGCTTTGTCAAACCTAAAGTATCCACGGATGAGAGCTTTTCCCCGATCTTGCCGCTCGACATCCTCAAGCAGCCCTTCATCCAGATTTTTACGCTGCTAATCCTCATCACGGGGATGTTGGAACCGGTCTGGCGTTACGAATTGAACGCCATCGCCAATCAATCTTTCGCCGCCGAGAGCAGCCTGATTGCTTTCTATGGCTATTTCAAGGGCGCGGCCGTGCTGGTGGTGATCCTCTTCCAGCTTTTCCTGGCGGGCAAGTTGATCGAGAAGATGGGTGTCCCCTGGTCAATCAGCTCGCATCCCCTGGGCCTGATCGGCATCATGCTGCTCTTAGGCGTGTATCCGCTGCTGTGGATGGCGGTTGCCAGCGTGGCCTTGATCGGCATTGTGCGTATCGGCTTCGATGAATCGGGGCGCAAGACGATCGTGGGCATATACCCGCAGCACGAACGCTTGCGGGTGAGCACCTTCGAGCGTCAGATGACCTATTTGGGGATTCTCCTGGGAGGGCTGTTTTTGATTTGGGCGGTGGAGCATCTCAGCCTGACGCAGATCAACTGGATTGCAGCGGCCTTCGCCGCCACCTGGATTTTGGTCTTTCCCCGCTTCCGGGCGCAATATGCCCAGGCCTGCCTGCACCGCGGCCAATCGCCACTCGATGATGTTGAACCGCCGCTGAAAGGCGAGAGTGGACAAACGGGCATTCACTTTGAAAAATTCTTTGCTGGATTGCCGGGTATAGGGCTGCGAATGGTAATCCAGGGCGCGGGGCTGCGCGACGCCCGGCTCGATCAGATCATCGCAAAGTCGCTGAATCATGCCGGGGAGCAGGCCATCCCTTACTTGCAGGTTGCCCTGCGGTCGCCGGTTTGGTCGGTGCGCCAATTTGGCGCGCGTTCTCTCTTGAACAGGAGCAGCACGAACGGTGGAGTTGATGAGTTGATCGCTGCCCAACTTGACCACGCCGATCAACTTTGGGCCTGGCGCGGAATCCACCAAACCCACAAATTGATCAAAGAACAGCGCTCCGCTGCCGCCCAGGCATGTTTTTTACTGCTGGAGGGACTCTATCCGGCGGGAGATATGCGTGTGGCGGCGCGCATGTTACGCAGTCCGTCATCGGACGTGTGCCCCAACGGCTTGGAAGCGCTGGATATTACCCTGCGCGGTACGCGAAAAAACCGCCTGATGATGCTCTTTGAAAGCGCCTTTGCCGGAGACGATGCGCAACTGGAAGATGTTCCAGCGGCAGCGTTGACGAAAATCCGGGCGGACATGGCTCTATCGCCCGATCCGGAGGTGGCTTTCTGGGGGCAGGTGTGGCAACTGCGTTCTGGTGAAAGCGAGTATACCCCGCCGGCCTCGGTTGCATACGACATTCCCGCTGACTTGACCGCTTTGCTGGCGGCAGTGATGTATCCCCAAACTGGAGATGAAGCTATGGAACTGGCCGATAAGATTGATGCCCTGCGGGCGAGCGAAACCTTCGCCGCCTTGAGTGAAACCGAATTGCGCGTCCTCGCCCTGTGCGCCAGGGAAGCAGATTACACCCCCGATGCGGTGATCTTCGAGGAGGGGCAGCCGGGCAGTGCCCTGTATATCATCCTGGAGGGGCATGTCGAATTGGCCTCTGTGGGGGAGAAAAAGAGCCTACAGGCACTTGGCCCCGGCGGCGTTTTCGGCGAATATGCCCTTTTCACCGAAGAGCCGTACCAACTCACCGCCGTGACCGTATCCGATACGCGTATGTTGATCTTGGAGCGGGAGATGTTTTTGGAATTGATCCAGTATTACCCCAATATTTCGTTAAGCTTACTTCAAAATCTAGCCAAACGCTTCGAAAAGGCTACCGCGCTGTTGCAAAAAGTTTGGGTTTAGTTGGAGACTTTGAGAGGTAAACCATGCCAATAGATCCCGACAAGAAAAACCGCCTGGCCATTGTGATCGGTTCGGGGAGCGTCAAGTGCGCTGCCGGGTTGGGGATGTATAAAGTGCTGCAACGTGAAGGCATCCAGGTTGACCTGGCGGTGGGATGCAGCGGCGGCAGCCTGATTGCCACAGCCATCGCTTTGGGATACAGCGCTGCAGAGATCGAAGAAATGATGCTCACCGTCTGGAAGCGCGAGCTGATGTCGAAGATGTTTTTCCTCTCCTTGTTGCGCGTGGTCATGCCGCGTTGGTTCGGTTTCAATGAGCGCTTCGGGCTGATTGACGACCGATCAATCATGAAAACCTTGCAGGCTGTCTTCGGTGGGGTCACCTTCGAGGACGCATTGATTCCCCTATACCTGATGGCAACCGATTTTTGGAGCGGCGAGAAAGTGGTGCTTCATCAGGGCTTGCTCAGCGATGCGATCCGCGCCAGTATCGCGGCGCCGGTGGTCTTCCGCCCCTGGCCGGTTGGCGGGCGGCTGCTGATAGATGGGGCCATGTCCGACCCGCTGCCGGTGGATGTTGCCATCCGCGAGGGCGCGGAAGTGATTATGGCCATGGGCTTCGAGAGTCCCTACCATGCCCAGCTTTCCTCGATCCTGTCCATCGTGCTGCAAATGACCAGCATCTCGAACAACAATTTGCTGCGCGCCAGCTTCGCATTCTACAACCTGGCACACCACGCTGAGATTATCCCGATTGTGCCTCAATTCAAACAGCGCATTGATTTTGCCGATACGCATTTAATCCCGTATATTATTGAGGAAGGCGAGCGCGCCACTGAGCAGCATTTGCCATATCTGAAGCGCTTGTTTGGCAGTGAGTAAATTTCATTTTGGGGTTGTGATTGGAGGCCGTGCTATGAGCAAGAAAATCGTCTCTATCTTGTTCGTGTTATTGACAATCAGCTTGCTAGCCGCCTGCCAGTCAGAAAGCATCCCCCTGGCTGCGCCCACCTCGCGCCCGTCCGACCTTGCACCCCTGGCTGATACGCCCACCACCCCAACGGGGTCGCCCACTGCTGAACCAAACCCGCTCGCCGAGATGATCGAGCTACAAGGCGCTGCGCGCTGGCGCGCCTCAGATGCCACAGACTGGGATTGCGCCAGCATCGGTCAGGCCCTATTGCCCGAAAACCAGGTGCTTACAGAGTCCGAGGCCAAAGCGGTCATCGAATATCTTGACGGGTTGCTGGTGCATGTGGCCCCCAAAACGCTCTTCACCGTAACAGGATTACAGCAGGCTGAAGACCACTCGCTCCGGGCGACGATCCAGTTGCTGGTCGGGCAGTTGTTTGTCTCTCATGACGGCGCGCAAAGTTCCCAAATCCGCATCGAGACTGAGGCCGGCATCGCCGGGGTGCGCGGCACGATGATGAGCGTCAAAGTGACACTCTCCGGGCGGATGGTTGTCACCTGCCTGGAAGGAACCTGCACGCTGGAAAATGAATATGGCCTGATCGTACTCCAAGCCGGGCAGCAGGCCGAGATTTTCAACGTTGCCACCCCCCCCGTCTTTCTGGGCGTAATTGCCGACTATCAACTCAACGAGTGGTTTGCCAATCACCCAGATGCGCTGCTCGTGGCCCTTAATAGCGGCCTGATCGCCCAATTGCCGGAGGGGTGTGATCTGGAGGATGGCCTGTCTTGTCGGATTGATTTGGATTGCGATCCCGATACCGGCGTGGGCTGCCAGCTCCCCGAGGGCTGTGACCCGCTCACTGGCTTAGGTTGCGAGCTGGCCGGCGGTTGCAACCCAGTCAGCGGGGAGGGCTGCGAATTGCCCCCGGGTTGTGATCCACTCAGCGGGGAGGGATGCCAACTCGAAACGGGTTGCAATCCCGTCAGCGGGGAGGGCTGCGCGCAGCCCCTGAATTGCGATCTGCTTTCCGGGGTCGGCTGCCAGCCCGGAGCGGAGTGTGATCTACAGAGCGGCGAGGGCTGCGAACTGCCCTCGGGCTGCAATCCTGTCACTGGCGAAGGTTGCAACTGCGAAGGCAGTGGCTGTGCGGGCGCCTCCATCCCCGGCAATCTACCCGTTCCAACCAACATTCCTACAGCAGTTCCCACCTTGCCTCCAATGGAAGTGCCCACCCTGCCGCCAATAGATGTTCCCACCCTGCCGCCAAGTCCACATTTCCCCTGACATATCATGAAACACAACCGGACAGCCAAGTCATTTCGTCGTCCCCGGCTGCGGGCGTCCTTTTTTGCGTTGCTGGTCTCAGCCCTGCTGCTGGTCATCGAAACGGCTGGCTTGCTGCCTGGCGTGACCACGCCGATCGAGAAATTCGAGCTTGCCAGCGGCGATCAACTCTTCCGCCTGCGGGGCGAGCTGCCGCTTGATGCACCGATAGTGATTGTCGCAATTGACGATTTCTCCTTCAGTTGGAGCGGTTTGCAGTGGCCCTGGCCGCGTGACTATCTGGCCAAAATCGTCACGGCGCTCGATCAGGATGGCGCCGCGGTGATCGGCCTAGATATTCTGCTGGCCGAGCCGTCACCCGATCCGCAGGCCGATGAAGTCCTGGCCGCGGCCATCCGCCGGGCCGGGAACGTAGTCAGCATCGGCCAGATTGTCTACGATTCCGAACTGCACACCCAATCGCTGACCGAGCCGCTGCCATTGCTGCAAGATGCCGGTCTGGCCTGGGGGATTTCGGGGATTCTACGGGATGAGGATGTAGTCGCACGGCGCATCCTGGTGTACGATCATTTTGTAGAAAGTGAGTACCGTCACTGGGGGTTTGAGTTGGCGCGTGCCTATTGGGGAGATTCTGCCCCCCAGCGTATCTCTGTCCCCCTGGTCGGGCAGACTGATCAGCAGGCCGCCATGCTGATTGACTATCCGGGGCCAAAAGGAACCTTCGAGAGCGTTTCTGCCGCGCTGGTCGCCGAGGGGAATTTCCCGCCGGGAACGTTTCGCGATAAGATTGTACTCGTCGGCCCGACCGCCGAGAGCCTGCACGATACCTACGCCACACCATTTTCTTCTGAAGCCCTGACCCCTGGCGTGGAGATCGTTGCCGCCACCGTAGAGATGACGCTGGAAGATCGCTTTTTACAGGCCGCGCCGCCCTGGTTCGCCGCGGCGGTGATATTGACCTGCCTGCTGCTGGCCTTGCTGTCGGTACGGATTTTCGATGCCTCGAAAATACTCTGGGGCAGTCTTGCGCTGGCTGTCGGGTATGTTGTGTTCTGGTATTTGTTCTTCGTTCTCTGGCGAACGCAAATTCCGCTGGTGATGCCTGGGCTTGCCATCTTGTTGATTATCGGCCTGCCCGCGGGCGATAACTTGCTTGCCCGGCAGGCGCGCTTCCGGCGCGTGCATGCCCAACTCAATCCGCTGCTGACCACTGCCGGAGATCTGGATTCCCTGACCGGGCGGCTGCTTCCCGCGCTTGGTGAGTACTTCCAGTTTGCAAACATGGAACTGCTCTTACGCAACCCCAAAGGGGATCAATTTATTCCCGCGTCGGCAAACGAATCCCCCGACGGCTTGCCCGCCGATCATCCCGCGTTGAGCGTTTTCGAGAATCATCAACCCCAATCCGTGCAAGACGCCCCAATTTTTGCTACAATCGCCGAGAAGTTTCCTGACTTGGCCCCCGATGTGCTCTTCCCCTTGAGCAGCCCTGAAGGTTTATTGGCGATTATGTGCCTGCAATTGGCCCCTGGTGCAGATCGGGAAAGCGAGTTGGAACTGCTCAAACTGCTTTCCGGCTCCCTGACGTTGGCCTTCGAAAATGCCTATTTGGTGGAAGATAGCAAAAAGCAGGCCCGCACTACACGCGAATTGGAAATTGCCCGTCAAATCCAACTTAGCTTCCTGCCAGCCAGTTTTCCCCAGAGCGAAGATTTTCAGATCGCGGCTTACTATCTGCCTGCCCGCCAGGTAGGCGGCGATTTCTACGATGTTATTCCTCTGCCGGATGGCAGACTTGCCCTGGTTATTGCCGATGTCTCCGACAAAGGCGTACCCGCGGCGTTGTTTATGGCGCTCTCTCGCAGCTACGTGCGTGTCTATTCCCACCCCAAGGGCAAGGCGTTTCAAATGTCATCACTGGAGAGTGTATTGCAGGCGGTGAACGATTCGTTGGCTGATGGCAATCAATCGAGCATGTTCGTGACGCTGTTCTATGGGCTGCTCGATCCACAAACGCGCGGCCTGCGCTATGTCAACGCCGGGCATAACCCGCCGCTACTGGTTGGGCTGGACGAAGGTCAGGCGAGTTTCATCAGCGGTAAAGGAATTGCCTTGGGAATTTTCGAGGGTGTGAGCTTCGAAGAGCACAACCTGACTTTGGAGCGCGGGCAGGCGATCATCTTCTATACCGACGGCGTCACTGAGGCGCGTGATCCCTCAGGAGAGTTTTACGGTGAAGGACGGCTGATCCACGCCGTTACCGCCTGCATGGGTCTGGATGCTGAAGGTATGGTAGCGCACATCCGGCGCGATCTGGAAACCTTTGTCGCCGACGCCCCCCAAGCCGATGATATTTCCCTATTGGTGCTCAAGATTATTTAGTGTAAAAAGGAATTATTTCTTCTCCACCTCCACCCACATCTGCGCGCCATCCGTCGAGACCGTGATCCAGCCATCCCGGTCGGTACGCAGCAGGGTGATGTCCTGCACTGCGTCCAGCGTCTCTTGATCAGGCAGGCCATCGGGGTCGCCAGCCGCTACGCTGAGGATCACTACCTGCGGGCGCAGGGCGGCGATCCATTCAGGCGGGTTGACGGGAGCGTAGCCCGAATCGGCCAGCAGCAGGACGGTGACAGGCCCGACCGCCGCGCCGTTCTCTAACTCCGCCAGCGAGTCGAAGTTCATGCCGATGGGCAGCAAGGCGCGGAAGCCTCCCCATTCCACCAGCAGGACTGCGCCGCGCGGCGTGACGCTCAGGACCTGGAGCCTGGCGCCCGCACCCAGGTCGAGGCCGCAGCCGGGGACGGCGCGCGTTACCGCGATGGACTGGTCGGTCAGCCACTCGTCCACCTGGCGGGCGGAGTAGGACGATTCGACCTTCCCGGCCCACAGAACAGCATCGGGGGGGAAGCGTTCGAGAATGTGTGGCAGCGCGGCGACTTGATCTTCCTGCGTCGAAGCAATGACCAGGTAATCCAGTTTGCGGTCGAAGGGTGAGAGCCGCCGGCCGAGGGCATCCGAGAGGCGCGAGGGACTGAGGCCGCCATTGACCAGCACGGTGCGGCCAGTGGAAGACTGGATCAGCACGGCGTCGGCGGAGCCTACGTCCAGGAAGGTCAGGTGCAGGCGGCCATCCGGGGCGGCAAAGGCAGCGCGCCAGGTCAGGAATGCGGCCAGGGCAAGGGCGCCGAGGAGCAGGGGGGCGAGAGCGAGGCCTCGGGCGGCGAAGAAGGCTTTTAAACGGGGGCCGGCAAAAGTCCAGGAAAGTAACGCCACGTAAAAAAGGACGACAAACAGGAGCGAGAAGTCGCCCAGCACCAGCACTCCGTGTGGGAAGCTGGCGAACAGTTCCACGGCGCGGTTGGTGTAGACGACAAAAGGCCAGGCCAGCCAGGCGGCCAGTTGGCCGAGCGGCAGGTAGAGCAGTCCGAGCAGCAGGGCCAGCCCGCCGAGCAGCATCACGGCTGGTTGGGCCGGCAGGATGAAAGGGTTGGCGATCAACGAGACGAGCGAGATGCGCCCGAACTGGTAGGCCATGATCGGCAGGGTGGTCAGTTGGGCGGCCAGGGTGAAGAGGAAGTACTCGGCCAGGGGCGCAGAGATCTTTTGGGCGGTTTCAGGAGGCGAGACGCGTGTCAGGAGGTGCGTGACCCACTCCTGTAAAGGCTGGGCGTAGAGGATCAAGCCGAGGGTGGCGGCAAAGGAAAGCTGGAAGCCAACGTCCCAGGGCATGTGTGGGTTGATGGCAGCCATCAGCGCGGCGACGAAGGTCAGCGTGTTGAGGCCGTCCTGACGGCGGCCGACCTGCCGGGCGAAGAGCGCCAATCCGCCCATCAGCGCGGCGCGCACCACGGCCGCGTCTGCGCCGACCAGGAGGGTGTAGAGGGCAATGCCAATAACGGCCGCCAGCGCGCCTCGTCGCGGGCCGAGAAGGCGGCTGAAGAGGGCCACGAACAGGGCGGCGATGATGGTAATGTTGAAGCCGGAGATGGCGATGATGTGCGCCGTGCCGGTATCCTTGAAGGCCTGCTGGAGGTCGGCGGGCAGACCGGTATCCACGCCTAGCAGGATGCCGGCCAGGAGCGAGGCTTCCGGGTCGGGGAAGATGCGGTAGATGACGGCCAGGGAGCGTTCTTTCAGGGCATAGATGGCAGCCACGACCCTTCCAGGGTGCTCCGCGAGGGGATTGCCGCCGTGGAAGGGCAAAAGGGTCGCCTCGGCGGAGGACATGTAGGCGTGGATGTCCTTGCGGGCCAGGTAATCGCGGTAAGAAAACTCCTCGTTTTCAGGCGGGGTCTTCAACAGCCCGCGCAGGCGGATCACGTCGCCGTAATGGAAAGTCTGGCCGGGCAGGACGCGCGCCAGGATCAGGCCGCCGACGGGCAGGGACTCGTCGCCGGTATTCACGCTCTGGACGCTCAAGCGCAGGTTGGTGTAGGTGTCGCGCACATCCGGCGGCTCGGTCAGCACGCCGGTGACCAGCACTTCGTATTCGCGGTCGTTGTACCAGGCGATGTGGTGCGCATCAATGGTCGGGATGGAGTATTGGTAACGGGCAGCGCCGAGGAAAAAAGTAATGAGTGAGAGGGAAACGAGAAATAAGTTTGAAGGTGTGAGGTTGAAAGGTGTAAGCTTGAGAAGCGA
>Ga0315274_10015836_pt1 | contig 10669 bp, 11 predicted proteins | sample YL17G02_20_MG_FD_203700 | JGI IMG/M metagenome (GOLD analysis project Ga0315274, IMG submission 203700) | Sediment microbial communities from Yellowstone Lake, YNP, Wyoming, USA - YL17G02_20 | ecosystem: Environmental > Aquatic > Freshwater > Lake > Sediment | place: USA: Wyoming | collected...
TCTTGTACAATCATTTCTCCAGTATTCAAAGCATTTTCAATAACGGTTCAGTTCAAAGGGATATCAATACTGCGGCTGCCATGACATTTTCCAAAAAAGAGGAAAAAATCAGTATGTTGCTCTTATTTTGAGGGGGCAGAAAAGTGAGCAAGAAGGGAAAAGTTAGGGCCATGTTTGATGTGCTTTCTGCAGATGATCCGCCCGCCACTTGCAGCATCATCTAGGAAGCATCCTATCCCAATGCCTGGATCCAGAGGAGGCCAGATTTCTAAATAGACATGCCCAGCTAAAACCTCCGCTCTTGCCTCTCCTCGAGTAGCATACCCGATCACCACTCTGCACGAGCTCCACGAAGTAGGGACCGATCCTCGTCGAGAACAGCAGCCCCCTCCCCTGTCAAGCAGAAAGCTTGAGGGTCCCGGAGATGTCCGCGGGTCATTTTCCAGCGCATCCTACATAGAGCAGAGGGGGCGTGCTGATTCGCGTCTGATGCCGATTGCTAATTCTGGCTTTCTTGGCACTTATTGAGCTTGTCCTCATGAATATTAAAAAATTAATTGGATATATATCATATAAATATTAGTAAAATAACGCTGAGGGTGAGACTTCAGCGCATTTTTACCCGTAAATATTATATTTGTTGAGGATCGGCCGTTATACACAGTGCACAAGAACATCTCATCAAGCTTATTCAACTCGCTTGCATGTGCTATTGATTTGAATCCCATAATAACGTGCCATTTCAGCCACGATCTCCTTCTTGGATGAGGCATAGGTCATCCCGTAGGAGATCCTCTCGCGATGGGGCCAAAAAGAGTTATCTTGGGAGGATAGGAAGGGATTAATGGTGATTGCAAAGCCGGAAGTATCTCTTGCCTACATGGCCATTTTATCTAGCAGAGGACTCGAAATATAAGGCAAGATATGAGGCCCAGCACCTTTGATCTGAAAGAGCGTGCAAACGCATCATCGTCTTCAAGGTCGGCAAGCTCTGGCTCTTCAAGCATTTTTTCGAGGACAAGGAGATCTTCAAAGCACTGCTGGCCTATTACAACCAGGACGCCTATCGCTTCGAGTTCAAGACCATAGCCGATAGAAACAACGCCCTCAAAATCCTGGAGCGGAACGGCTTCGATTACGACCTGGCAGAGGACCTGCAGGGCTACGCCGTAAAGCTCCCCAAGTTCGCCAAGTATGCGCAGATCCTGAAGAACTCCGTGGCCACTAGAGAAACGGCGACTGAGAGGATATTCCTGATGAAGGACCTGGCCGCTGTTGAGGAGGCGATAGGCCTGGGCGCGGAAAAGGTGGAGTAGGACGTGGCCTTCTGATGGGTCATGAACCGCTCTCCATTGCGGCTAGATTCTTATGGGAATAGGTCCAATATATTGGATGGCGTGATAACCACGCGGGGACGGGCCTGAGCTTCTCTCCTCCTACCAATCTCAAGCCAGGCTTGCCCATCCCTTTTGCAAGCGTGCTAAAAGCCTCACCGGGGGAAATGAAGACTTGAACTATTATGGCCGAAAAAGCATCGGACCGCATGTATCGGGTCGCCAGGAATACGCGTGACCTGGAGGTCCTGGCCTCCGGCGATCCCAAGAAGATCATGCAAAGGGTGAAGAACAAGCTTATAGGCAGGCTGCTGGGAAAACTGAAGATCTGGAGATGAGCAGGGCCATTTTCTTATATGGACTTCCGAGGGGCTCATACTCGAGATGGCACATAAGACAGGCCCTGTAGCTTCCTGATGCTTTTCGAAATTCTCAAATAGTTAAAGATAATGTATAAATGGTGAAGATTATTATCAGGGTGCATATACTAGGGACGATTTTTATAAACTTAATGACATAAGAGGAGATATAATGAAGAGGGGAGACCAGTTCCATGCTCCGATGAGAGCCTGCGTGGCATCGGTCTTGCTAGTCTGTTTAATCTTCCTGGGCTCTGGATTTGCAGTGGCGCAGGATAGCCCTCAGCTCATGGATCATACCATGTGCAAAGGGCTTAATGAAAAAAAAGAGCCTGTAGGCAGAACCGATACCTTCTCCACCCAGGACGCTTCTGCGTATTCTTCAATTAAGATCGGGCCTGTCTATGGCGCTCATAAGGTAGATTGGAACTGGTACTCCCCCAATAGGGAGCTCTACTATTCCAGCACTAGGAACATCGATCCCTTGAGCAAGGGCCCTTACTACCTGGATTGGGATTGGGCCTCATGTTTGATATTCATTAAAGGCCAGGATGCTGAGAGATTACCTGGAGATTGGCACGTGGAAGTCCTTGTCGACGGCCGTTTGGTCGCGACTGAGAAGTTCAGTCTGATCTCTCAATCTGAAAAGGGCTCTTACACCTATACCACGCTACCCGAAGAGAAGACCACACGGGATTTGATAGCTGAAGGCAATGCATTCTTAGGCCAGGGCAAGTACGACGAAGCCCTCCAGGCCTACGACAATGCCCTTCAGCTTGACTCACAGCTGGCAGATGTATGGTATGACAAGGGTGTAGTTCTTAATAAACAAGGCAAGTATGACGATGCTGTTAAAGCATATGATAACGCCATCGGGCTAAATCCAAAGTTCGCCTACGCCTGGTGCAATAAGGGCGATTCTCTGCAGAAAAAGGGTAGCTATGAAGATGCCATAAAAGCATATGACAAGGCCATCGAGCTGGACCCAACAGATGCGTATCCTCTGAATAACAAGGGCGTTGTCCTGAGCAAGCAGGGAAATTATGAGGCTGCGATTGAAGCCTTCGACCAGGCCCTGGCGATAGATCCCAATAACGAGGAGACCCGTTCCAACAAGCGCACTGCAGAGGCAGCACTGGCTAGGAAGCAGACTACGGTGGTGGAACAGCCGGGTGCCAGAGAAGTGATCACCATAGAACCGGAGGAGGGAGCTGAGAAAATCTCAGCTGGTCCACCACTATCTGTTCCAGCAAACGAATCGGAAGTCAAGAGAATTGAGTCCAATTGGACCCCTCAGGAGAAGGAAGATGCGCTGATGTCAAGAGATATCAATGCAATTGTCGACCATATGGATCCGGCTCTAAATGATCTGTTTAAGATGATCATAGGAGACTCAGAGGCAGATGAGAGGCATGTGGCAGATTTATTGGCAACCAGGAAATTCTAGCCCCAAAGGGGTGCACGATCATGAAGTTACCGAATAACTTCGGGAGAATCACTGTCAGAAGAAGCCACCGCTATATAATAATCCTAATTGTAGCTATTACACTTGTCCTCGCTTCATCTGAGGTTGCCCTTGCTTGGGGCTCTTTAACTGGTGCCCGATCTCATCAATATATTCTAGATGAAGCCTACAAGAAAGTGAAGGAAGATCCTGCCTTCGAAGGCAGCGGTTTTCCTCTTCTTAAGGATATTAAAAGATATGAAGGAATAAGTTGGGGATTCGGCGGACCAACGTGGGAATTCGCCAGAACGTACGGAGGCCCAGAATGGATGTATGGATACTTTTCGTATTTTGGAAAGAATGCATTCATTCAAGGGCTAGGCCCGGATTCGCCTGGCAAATCTAGGGATTCAGAGCATTACTATAATCCAAGAACCGGGAAGGGAGACGCACCAACCTCGATAGCCTCGCATTATCTCTATCTCACATTATTACTTCTTGATTTAATCCAAGAAGAAGAGACAGAAGACAAGCTTAACCAGTCTGCTGAACATGCAGCATACTTAGCCCATTTCATAGCCGACCTGAGTGTTCCTTTTCATATAAACGGAATGCCAGCTGATGAAGCCGCCAAAAAGATCAATTCGGGGAATGGGGTACTTGGCGAAAATATCGCTGGCAATAAACAGGGCGGGCTTGACTGGACTGAATCTCTCAATAACTGGTCTACTGTTTACAAAAAGGATCAGCTTGTGTTTCTCAACCCAGCTGGCACTATAGACGTTTATCAGGATAAGCGTATATTTATCGACCCAAGCGGAGAGATAACCTTGCATCTTCGAGGTGGGAATGTTGCAGACTGGTTTGATCCATGGTACTATGATTCAAATCCTTCTACACATTTGATGTGGGAAGCGATGTACGGGCCGGAAAGCCCAATCTTTCCAGGATCAGAAAACAAACTGAGAGGTTACAGTAAGGATTTTATTCCGATTATTTCTGACGGAGAGAGTGAAAGAGTTCAGATTACTAAAAGCATACAGAAGTTTGCTGAGCAAATAGCAAAGACTACTGATGATTTGCAGGATTCTCTATGGCAAGGCGGCGTTTTTGCAATCGCTCAGCATAAACAAGTTTCAGCGGCTTACGATCGAGCAATAACTAACGTTTATACTGCCTGGAGGGCATCTATCAGCGCGCTTAGACCTGATATTGAAGTAGGATCAAACACCGAACAAGGTTCGAAAAAGCTCATAGTCAAAATAAAAAATGTTGCCGATAAGCCGCAAAATGAAAATGGGCAAAATGTAGGGATAGTTATAAATGTATCTGTAGAAATAATAAATGGTAGTTGTATTTATCTCACAGATCTTGAACCATATATTGCCCAAAATGAAAAGATAAATCAGGCCTTAGGACCAGGAGAGGAGATAGCCATCGATGATAAATGGGAACTGAAATGCGACAAAAATTGCTCAAGTTGCTCACAGATAGCAAGATTTAGAGTCATTGTAATAGGTGAGTTCAAAGAAGCGCCAGATTCAGGGATGGCAATTATAGAGAAAAATTTGACAATAGATTTCGCGGAGGCGACGCTTGCTCCACAGGAATGCCCTGATGTTGATTATTCGAAGCTTAAAAAGATTGAGGAGGAAAAAGTTGTATATTACGAAGATTCAAATGGATTGAAGCAGGGCCCATATACCCTATACTACGATATTCCGCCGCATAAACAGACTATTGAGACAGGTTGTTTCCTAGATGGCAAAGAGACCGGCCATTGGATTGGATATTATGACAAGGGAGACAAATCTTATGAAGGATATTACAGAGACGGCAAAATGAACGGCCATTGGATTAGGTATGATTATACCGGAAACAAATCTCAAGAAGGATATTACATAAATGGCAATGAGACTGGCCATTGGACAAATTGGGAGAACGGACATATAAGAAGTGAAGGAGATATGAAAGATGGCGATAGGAACGGCCATTGGATTGATTACTATTGGGACGGAAACAAAAGCAGTGAAGGGGATTACATAGATAATAATATGACCGGGCACTGGATTGATTATTATGAGAATGGAAACAAAAGCAGTGAAGGAGATTATAAAGGCGACGAAAGGAACGGCCACTGGATTAATTACTATAAGAACGGAAACAAACACAGTGAAGGGGATTACATAGAGTCCATGATGAACGGCCATTGGATCAACTATGATGAGATAGGAAGAATATGGTTTGAAGGGGATTACAGAGACGATCAAAAGAGTGGTCGCTGGATTACGTATTATTCCGATGGAAATATTTTATCAGAGGAGGATTACTAGTACGACCAGTGCGGTCGCTTATACGTGCACCACATGAGGCACAGCGCCAATCTGCTGCGCCTCAAGCTGTATTGCCCGGTTTAAGAACAGGGCTATCGCCCCTGGGCTTATGCTCAAGGGACTGGCTCGAGGCCGCCATCCGTATCAAGGTCTTCCGGCCATCCCGCAAATAACGAAGAAAAGAATCACAGGAGTTTGAAAGAAGCTCGATGGAGGGTCTCAAGCAGGAAGGCACAAGTAGGGAAGACTGTATTGATGCTGCTGGGGCTACTCGGAGGGCTATCAGCAATTCTGATGGGATTAGGCGTTGTTCTCTACTCGGTAATCTCGGCGGCATCGTCGCATATTCCGAGGGAATGGATTGAGGGGAGCCTGCTCTCTCCGGAGATCGGCGGGCTTTTGTACATCATGCTGGGCTCGATGGGAGCCTTGGGCGCTCTGCTCGTATATACCAGATATTTGAGGGCATCAGCCGCACTCCTGCTCGCGAGCGGCATTTTGGGCTTTCTGGTGAGCTATGCCAGCAGCTCCCACATCATGGGGGTATTGAACTGGATCGCCCCGGGAATTCTCTTGATTCTAGCAGGTATACTAACCCTGATAACTCCGGAAAAATTGGGTTCTTCGCTGCCTCTTCTCAAGAGCGATCGTCAGATCGTTCGCAGAGTAGGATACGCAGTCTTTGGTATACTGCTTTTATACATTATATGGACTATCCTTATGTTTGGCATCCTTTCCTTCCTTGGAACACTGACATTTTCCAGCCTGACCACGTGACGAGCACAGAAGATGCCCTGACTGAAGGATCAGTCGCTGAGAGTATGGGCGCATTAGAGGGAGCGATAGATGCTTACGATAGAGCGATCGCTCTCAACGCCTCCTGTGTAGAAGCCTGGTATAAAAAGGGAATCGATCTAGCAAGTATGGGACATTATGAGGAGGCCATAAAGTGCTACGACAAAGTGATCGAGCTCAACAAGTCCTTTACGGATGTCTATCCTCATGTAAACGTCCTCTCTCTCAAAGGAAGTGCATTGCTCGCTCTGAACAGAACTGACGAGGCGTCGATATGCTATGATCAAGCTGTCGAGCAAGATCCAAGTGATAAGATAAGCTGGATCGAGAAAGGTAGCTTTCTATACAGACAAGGCAAATACGTTGAAGCTCTGCAGTGCTACGATGCCGTGATCGAGCTGGATCCAGATGATAAAGAGGCTTGGACTAATAGATGCGATATTATTGACAAACAGGGCAACTATGATGAACTCCTGAAGTGCTACGATAAGCTGATCGAGCTTGATCAAAAATATTATGAGAGCCCGCGCGATTATGCATATCGCTGGACTGAGAAAGGGAATATCCTATTCAACCAGAGCAAGTACGATGAAGCTATCAGATGCTATGACAACGCCATTCAGATATACCCGGGAGGAGAGGCTCAGAGAAGGAAAGAAGAAGCTATCCTCGCAAAGCTCAAGATCAACATATCAATTGGTGCAAGAAAGCAATAGAATAGAGGGATCTGAAGATGAAGCTGGGAGTGATTCTGATTTCGGCCTTTTTGTTGGCAATGCTTCTTGAATCAGCCTATGCTACCAATGACGGAATAACCCCTCAACCGAAGAGGCAAGAGGGCGGCCTCGGCGACCTGACTGGGAACGCTGCGCTTGATATCGTTCTGGTGTTCATGATGTTTATAGTATTTATTACATTTAATTTATTTATATTCATCATATTACCTGCAGTAGTTGTCGCGCTGCTCGCCGGGCGAATCTTGAAAGATCGCGGCTTGGGGTTGATTGGAAATATTGTGGTCGGTTTGATCGGCTCAGCCATAGGATATTATGGCATTACGTTCATTGCTCCATCCTCAGACTTGGTCGCCTTTGTGATGGCTCCCGTTGTCGGCGCAATTGTCTTAATTCTCTTGGTCAGCCTGGCGAAGAGCCTTAGAGCCGAGTAGATCTTTGGACTGCACTTTCACAGTACTTCAGTGGTCCGTGTGCCTAAAGACAGATTTACTGATCCAGGTTAGGGAGAACTGCAACAGCCCCGACGTCCGATGGCATGCTGCAGAGGCCTCCAGCCTCAGCCGTATCATCTCCTCCACATCGGAGGGCTGGGCGCCGAATACCTCCGCCAGGATCTCCTTGGCCGTCTCCAGCTCCTGGCGCCTGGGATTTACGACAGGCCTCTGTGCGCCGGGCCTCCGCCTGTGCCACCAGGGCCATCTCATGAGAAGGCCTCCCAGGTGGTCTGGCTTGCCATCTCCTCCGAGATGATTCTACCCTGCCTCAGCCCGAGCTCTCGCTGCATATCGTAGAAGCAGAAGACCCGGGTCGGCACGGCCATGGCTTCCAGGTGCCGGTCCAATGCCGGGACGGACAGGAGGATAGTCGCCTCCCTCGAGGCCTGCTTCATGGCCTGGGCGACGCGGCCTGCCATATCCCTGGCCCTTTCGTACGCCCGATGCTCCACTATCAGGAAGGGGTGGTGGTTCTCTTCCAGTATTGTCCTGAGCTGGACGAAGGTGAATGCCCTCCTCACAATCAGCTCCATGGAGCTGCGATCCAGCCGGCTGAGGATGCCAGAGCGGATGCCTGCGATAAAAAAGGATCCTGAATTGCTGCAGGTGGGGATTGCCGTTCAGAGCGCGCAGCATCTCCTCCGGGGCGATGAGGACGGCTCAAGGGTCTCGGGAGCAGGGAGACGGCGGGCAGGAATTGGATTTCCATAATTGGAGTGGAAGGGCTTTGGGATTATTAAGGGATGGAGAGAGCGGGGCGAAGGTGAGACACGTGTCTTATGTGGACTTCCGAGAGGCTCAGATTCGAGATGGCACATAAGACAGGTTCCAGAATCTCACATTTTACCCTGGCTTGAGCAGGATCACGGCTTGATTTGGCCCTTGAGTTTTACGAGGTACGATCGAGATCTTGCCGTCACTTGCCAGCTCGCATAGCGCAGCGTCCAGCTCTGCTGCTCTCAGCTTCGTGCGTATGCGTAGCTCGGTCCATTCGGCTTTCCCGCTCAAGGACACTAATTTCCACAGGACTCTATCGTATGGGAGCTGCTTGGATCGTTCCATGGAGGGCAAGATGGGAGGTAAGCTCGAAGAAGGGCAAAAATATGTGCCGTCCGGGGCGAAATTGTTCCTGATTATTTTCCCTTGAGACCCAATGCCTGCGCCTTCATTTTTCTGGCCTTCTGCATGGCCGCTCCTTGGCTTATCTTGCGGCAGCTTCCAAGGTAGACGTGCCGAACCCTACCGCTCTCCCTCCATGAAGCCATCCAGTAATTGTATGTCCTCATTCCCTTTTTCGTATCCTTCTCCTTTTTCATCTCCCAGATATGCAGATCCTCCAGCCTGGCCGAATCCTTCAAGTCCTGAGCATCAAGCAATGCATTTTCAGCCATCGCCAATATTGTAGCTACCTCAGCGAGCAAGCCGGGACGAGATCGGGCCGCCTTCTCAACCAACTTACCCTCTCGCTTCAATCTCTGGGCCTCATTCAGCAGAACTTGCCTTCTCTCGCCGGAAGCTGTCTTGTGCATGGGATAAAGTTCTATAACATTATACTTAAGACTTTCTTCTGATGTTATAGAATTGATTACCCTCCCAGGAGGTCTGGCTTGTTGCCATAAGGGCATCTTGCGAGTATGCTTCGCCGTCCGCCCCGTATCAGATCCCTTTCCATCTGCAGATCGCCCTATAATCGCAGCTCTGGCAATGATGCCCTGGGTGCGGCCTGAAGTCTTTGGATATTATTCCAGTAATGTGCTTTTCGACGGCTTCTCTCGCACTGGCAAGCTGCCGATCGCTTACTTCTACCTCTCTGAGAGAGGCATCGTCCAGATAGGCCACCGATCCCTTTGACACCTTCTCGCCGATCATGCTCCGCCCCAGGGCATACATCTGCACCTGAAGATCAGGGTCGTCATAAGTGGTGTTCTCCTTAGTGGTCTTGTAGTCTCGGATCTCTATGCTGTTGCCATCACAGATCAAGACATCGATCCTGCCAATCACGGTAGCCTTTTGAAGCGGGAACTCAACCCTCGCCTCCACTTCCTTGATATGCTCCATATCCTCTGATCTCTCTTCGACAAACTGGACCAGCTTGTCTCGAGCTGCCTGCAGTATCTCCTCGCTTCGCTCCCTGGCGATGAAGGGCAGGAAGAACTGATCGTCCAGAGCGGTCTTGATGGCATTGACCGGGCTGCATCTCTGGCTGATCGTCATCTCCGATGCCATGCGGAGACAGAAGTGCAGGGTCTTGCCGTAGCCCAGATACTCGGAGAACCCTGGCTGGTACCCCCAGATGCGATTCAGGCGATACGAATAGGGACAAGTCCTGTAGGAGACTATCTCGCCTGCGCTGAAGGCCTGGATATCCTCCGGATCAACGCCTGAAGAGATATGGTACTCGGGCAGCGAATCGTGTTCCGATAGATCCTGCCATGATTCCCCGGGAAGCTCTGAGACGAACGAGCTTTCAGCCGCTTCTTCATGCGAGCTGAGGACGAGCACGTCCTTGGCCCGGGTGGAGGCAACGTAGAAGAGCCGGCGTTCATCCTCGAGTGAGCCCTCGTACCTCTCCGCATCGAAGATCTCCCTGCCGATCATAACTCTCTTCGGCTTTCCGGTGAGGCTTGAAGGAAATATACCCTCCACCAGGGATGACATGAACACAACCGGCCACTCCAGGCCTTTGGCCTGATGGATGGTTGTGAGCTGGACGGCGTTGATCCCGCGCAGGTCCTCGCCTATCTGTTCGCTGTAGGCTCCGGAGGCATGGCCTTTGATATACTCGAACAGGCCTGCTGCGTCCCGGCCCCAGTTGCGATCCGTTCCGCCCAGCATGGCAGCCGTCTCATAGTCGGTGAGGATGGTGTTGAACCTGCCCAGATTGGCCATGACCACCGCCTGACCCGGGTCTGCGGGATCGAGAGCCGGATAGGCCAGGATGTTCAGAAGCTCTTGATAGGCTTCGGTGAAGTGCCTGAACTTGCCCGAGAGGGCATCTTTCTTCCACTCGATCAGCTTGGACTCGATATCCTCTGGCAGAGGATAGGGAACTGCGGACCGCCAGGCATGGAGGGCTGCCCGAAACATGTCCTGACCATCGACGGTGGATTCGGGCCGGCGGGGGTCCAGCCTCCAGTAGGATCTTTCGAACAGCCAGGAGAACAGCATGCCTA
>Ga0315274_10015839_pt1 | contig 10668 bp, 18 predicted proteins | sample YL17G02_20_MG_FD_203700 | JGI IMG/M metagenome (GOLD analysis project Ga0315274, IMG submission 203700) | Sediment microbial communities from Yellowstone Lake, YNP, Wyoming, USA - YL17G02_20 | ecosystem: Environmental > Aquatic > Freshwater > Lake > Sediment | place: USA: Wyoming | collected...
GAACCAGCTCGCGCCCAAGGGGGTGTATGTCTCAGGAAAGAGCTCTTCTGCCGCGGGTCTGACTGCTACAGCGGAAAAGGACGAGTCTACCGACGGGCGATGGACGCTGAAGGCAGGGGCGCTGGTATTGGCAGCTGGCGGAATGGCCGCGATAGACGAGTTCGATAAGATGAATGAGGAGGATAGCTCGGCCATGCACGAAGCCATGGAGTCCCAGGTCATCCATATCACTAAAGCAGGCATTCACGCCATGTTCAAAGCCAATACAGCAATACTGGCCGCAGCCAATCCCATCTACGGCAGGTTCGACCCAAACGAATCTCCTGCTGCCCAGTTCGATATCCCGCCAACTCTTATCTCGCGATTTGATTTGATATTTCCCATAAAAGACGAGCTGGATGAGGCGAAGGACAGGGAGATGGTGAAGCACATACTGACCTCCCACTTTACCGCGGGCGTCAAGGCAAAGGGCAATTATGACAAGAAAGAGATGCTGAAAGCGGAAGAGAGGGTGCTTCCGGCAATAGAGCCAGAGCTATTGAGGAGCTATATCGCGTATGCCCGAAAGGAGATCAAGCCGTTGCTGACGAAAGAGGCGATGGACAAGATAGAGGCGTTTTACGTTGATTTGAGGAAGATGGGGCAGAGGCAGAAATCCGTCCCCATAACCCCGAGATACCTGGAGGCCATAATAAGGCTGGCTGAGGCATCTGCTAAAGGCAGGCTCAGCGAAACAGTCGATTTGGAGGATTCAGAAAGGGCCATAAGGCTGATGAAATTCTGCCTGAGTGGCGTTGGAGTTGACCCGGAGACGGGGAAGTTTGATATTGACATAATCGCAGTGGGGACGTCAAGGTCGAAGCAGGACAGGCTCAAAGTGGTCTATCGTGCTGTTAAGGCGTTAAGCGAGGGCACGGAAGGAGCGACCCACGAAGCATTATTGGAAGAGGCCAAGACGCAGGGCCTGAAGGGAGAGGAGTTCGAGGATGCGCTCAGCTCTTTGTTGAGGAACGGTGACGTCTATAAGCCAAGACACGGTATTTATAGACCAGCAGATGAGAAAGGATGACGGAGAAAAAAAGGATAGTCTACGACATAATAAAGCAACTGAGCATAGAAACGGGCGAGGTTGAAAGGACAGCCATCTGTTCCGAAGCAGAGAAGCGCGGGATAAACTTGTTAGAGGTAGATGGGATACTGGGCTCGCTGCTCAGGAATGGCGACGTCTACATACCGCGCAGTACTACTATTTATAAACCGGTTGAATAAGGATAAGCATGGACCAGAGAGGGACTTTTTTTACTCTGATGTTGATATTCGTGATAGTGCAGCTTCTGGGCATCTATTGTGGTTATCAGTATCTCCAGATGATCAAGGCAGGAGAGGTCGAAGGCGCCTTCCAGAATCCGGAGAGCGTATCGAACTCTTTACTGCTGTTCGTCTATATCCTATTGATGACGGGCGTGTTGCTCCTAATCATCAGGTTCAAGAAATCCCTTCTGAGAATCTTTGAGGCTTTTGCCATATTCTTCGCGTCATGGATAGCTTTCGACTTTCTCATACCTTACTGGCTGATAGGCGAGAACATACCATGGGGATTGGTGCTGGCCCTGGCTCTGACCGCCTGGAAGATGCTTAAACCGACCATACTGAACCAGAACGTAGCGCTCATCTTCGCATTAAGCGGGGCCGGTGCTATAATCGGCGGCTCGTTGGGGGTGTTGCCGGTCATAGTCTTCCTATTGATCCTGTCTGTTTATGATTTCGTATCTGTCTTTTGGACAAAGCACATGGTCTATCTGGCCAAAGCCATAACCGAGAGGCCGATGGCGTTCACAGCCGCTGTCCCTCTCAAGACTAAGAAAGTATCGCACATCTTCCAGCTCGGCGGCGGGGACCTGGTGATGCCGTTGATTCTGTCGGTGTCTGTGCTCGGGCGGCTTGGTCTCTATCAGGCCGCTCTGACTACGTTAGGCGCTCTAGTTGCGCTCGGTATTTTATTCGCCTATGTGCTAAAACATCCGGGAGAGCCGCTGCCTGCGCTCCCGCCTGTGTCCGCAGGAGCCTGTCTCGGGCTGGTCACAGGCATTATCCTATTTGGTGTTTGAATGAAGAGAGCATTAGCCTATCGTTTCCGGATCAAGGACCTGGCAGGGGGAGAGTATGTAGCAGGAGGCACCATAGACAATCCGACTTATGTCAAGTTAGGCGATACGAAGGTATCGAGAGTGGACCTGCTCGGCAGAGTTCTAGATAAGAGCGATTCTGATGGGCTCTCGTCCATGACGCTGCAGGACAAGACCGGAAAGATAAAAATAAAGGTGTTCGGCAACGATTCTATAATGACTAAAGGGGTGGCGATAGGCGATTTGGTCCGTGTGATAGGGAAGATAAGGCAGGACAGCATAGAGCGGTTTGTGCTCGGAGAAATAGTTAAAAAGATTGATGATGCTAATTATGAATTGCTCAGGGATAAGGAACTGACCAAAAAGAGCGGCTTGATTGAGGAAATTTCTTTTTGAGGTTTTTATGATGAAGTACGAAGACTTACTCGACACAGTGTATGAAAAGCTGCCAAAGAAGGCGGTGAACAAGGACAGGTTCGAAGTGCCCAGATTCAGCTCGATGGTGCAGGGGAACCAGACCTTCATCAAGAACTTTAGCGAGGTCGCGGGCACCCTGAGGCGCGACCCTAACCACCTGCTCAAGTACGTGGCGAAAGAATTGGCTACTGCCGGCAACTTCGACGGGAAGAGGGGCATACTGAACGGCAAGTTCAGGGAAGAGCAGCTAAACGCAAAACTTGACGCTTATGTCGCGGAATTTATCATATGCAAGGAATGCAAGAAGCCAGACACCGATCTGATCACTTTCGAAGGAATCAAGTACAAGCGCTGCGAGGTGTGCGGGGCAAGGTCGCCAGTCAGACAGGTGTAACGATGATGATTTGCGTCAAGAAGAACGGCGATGTGCTGGCCGCGTGCGACGAGGACTTGGTCGGAAAAAAGTTTGAAGAGAACGAGCTGGTTCTTGATATAAGAAAGAGCTTCTATCTGGATAGGAAGGTGGGAGAGGAGGAGCTCTCGCGCCTGCTCGCCGAAACAAAGAACATTAATCTGGTCGGAGAGCAAACGATTAATATAGCCAAGCGCGATAAATTAGTCAATAACATAGGGAGGATAAAAGGAATCCCTTACGCTATAATATTCAGGTTATGATATGAGGAGTTACTCGAGCAGCAAGAGGTTTGCTCCGCGCAAGCCGCATGGGCCGCAGGACCAGGAATTCAGGGTAAGGCTGCCCAGAGAGGGGGAGATGTTCGGGAGGGTGCTCCAGCTCCACGGCGGAAAACATTTGATGGTCAAGTGCGCCGATGGGAAGATGAGGATGTGCCGAATCCCTGGCAAGCTCAGGAAGATATGGGTCAGGGAGGACGATTATGTTGTGGTCGAGCCCTGGTCGATAGAATCCGAAAAGAAAGGCGATATCGTCTGGCGGTACAAGCAGGTTGAAGTGGACTGGTTAAAGAGGAACGGCCATCTCAAGGACCTCTGAGTGCATCTTTTTATTATAGCCTCATTATAATTAATCTGTGGCCACGATGGTGTAGCCTGGTTCTTGTCTTAAACAAGCAGGAGAGCACAGAAGGCTGTGGACCTTCCGGGTCGGGTTCAAATCCCGATCGTGGCCCTCAAATTCTCCCTTTATGGATTTTAACCCCTTTCTTAGCCAGTCTGTCAGCGACTTTCTCGTATTCTTTCTGCAATTTAGCCAAGCTTTCCTCGTTTTCATGCATCTGTATCGCTTTGCCCCTCTGCTTTATCCTCTCCATAGCCAATTTCGGCTCGACTTCCATGAGGTAGATTTCGTCTGGTCTCGGAGAGGCGCTGGCTACCTTAACGACCTTCTTGACGAGCGATGAAGCCCTGCCTTTCCCATAGACTTTAGACAGGGCTTCAGCATCATATGGGGGGTATCTAACGAAATAGATACTGTCTTTTCCTTTCTCTTTCTTTATGCGGTATGGGGCAAATAGCAGAGCATGACCGGCATAACCAGCGACAACTAGTTTCTTGCTCTTGGTCCTCTCTCCAGCCTCAATCAATTTATCTGGAATCTTGCCTAAAGCCCTGAAGACTCTCTCCTTCGGGCCATACTCAGTCAGCTTAACCAAAGCAGCGTTCTTACTGTTCTCAAAAAGAGTCTTGGCAAAAATGTCTTTACCGCTTCCATCTATGCCTATTACTGCTATCCTTTTCGGCTTTTTCATAATATAGGCTTAGGCAGATAGGATATAAAAACTATCTCCTGCCAGAAGCCATCATGATAACACCCAGCACAACGGATGCCACCAAAAGAGCCAGGCCTATCGCCGCCAGCACAAGTCCGCCCAGGCCTATGAACCCCATTACCATTGCAGGCACCCCGGTGAAGTAATTTACGAACAGGTACTGCGCACCAAGGATTGCCGCGCCCATGAACAGGCACACCAATCCGCCAATAATCATGCCGTATTTCTCATCAAATTCGTGTCTGGCGTGTCTCTTCTCCATTTTCTTTCCCCATTTCTCCAGACCTTTCCAGCCTCTTGGACCATAGACTCTCATTTCAAGGACTCGCAGTATGAACCAAAACACTACTGCAACAATCAAAAAATCCCAAAAATCCGCCATAAGTTATCACCATGATTATAACGAATTTGCACATTATTAATCTATCTTCTTGGGTGCTTTTTTCTATAGCGCTCGCGCAGATATCCCCTCATGTACTCTCGAACTTCCGGTTTTCTACGGTATCTTTTCCTGTAGATCTTCATCCTTTCTTTGAATTCTGGTGTCTGTCTGTAGGCTTTGGCACGGGCCTTTACATCCGGCCTTGCCCTGTAAGCCCTGTCACGCTCCATGATTTCCGGCTTTCTCCGATACTTCATCTTGTAGATCTTGGCTGCTTCTGACCTATTGCGCGCTTTATTGACTTTTTTGACGCAACGTTCGCTGCAGTACAACGTGTTCGGCTGGTTGGTCAGGAAAGGTTTTTTGCAGATTACGCACTCTTTCTTGTATTTGGCTCTCTTCGCAACTTCCTCGCACGCAGAACTACAGAAAGCGATATCTGCATAATTCGGCGCTCTGAACCTTCTCTTGCAAATCGGGCACGTTCTCTCTTCCATCATACGCTCGTAGTTCTGCATGATAGTCACTGCAGGGGACAGGATTTGAACCTGTGTAGGCGCTGAGCCAACAGATTTTGAGTCTGTCTCGTTTGACCGCTCCGACACCCCTGCTTTAAAGCCTGCTCTTGCGGTACTCTTCTTGGGCTATCTCTTTAATTTTTTTTGTGCCAGTCTTGATAATGTCACGCGCCACTACGCCACCGTTTGCTTTCTTGATGAACGCTTTTCCAGCCTCATAAGAGTATAACACAGATCCTGGCTCTTGTTTGGCGAGTTCCTTCAGGATATCGACCTTTTTGGCGTTCACTATCTTAAACGGTATCTTCTTTACTTTTTTAGACAGTTTTCTCTTTTGCATATTATCATTTTGTCTATCGTTATATAAAAAGCCTCAGAGGAGATTTGAACTCCCGACCTATCGCTTACGAGGCGATCGCACTACCGCTGTGCTACTGAGGCAAGCATATTTATTTACAGCCGAGGTGTAATATATTTATGCCCGCTATAGCAAATAAAAGAAAGACCCTAGTGCGTAAGAAGGCCCACGAACTGCACGAAGAGCTATCGTCACATGCGCTTATTAAGATGATGGACGAAGTCAGACGGCTGATTGATGGTGGCATGCCCCGTCCCGAAGCTGAGAAAAAGGTTTTCGGTGGGTTCTTCAAGAGGCATCAGAAGTAGCTGCGCAGGACGAAACGCAAGGCTTTTCTCTGGTCGTTATAGGTGAGCATCTTTAACGCTTTCTTGGCAGTAACCCATCTATAGCCCGAGTGCTCTCTTTTGTCTACCTTTATCCTGTCGCCCTTGTCTAAATTCATCACAACGAATAGTCTGAAGTGCGCGCCATTGAACTTGTTATTGCCCTTGATATAGTCTCTGGTCCAGCGGTATTTATACTCATATCCGGTCTTCACAAAGCAATAATGCCTGATTCCCGTCTCCTCTTTCAGCTCCCGTTTAAGACAATTCTCCTCACCCTCATTGCCCTTCAGCCCGCCTTTCATTATCTCGTATCCTCTCCAGTTCAGCTTCCTACGTAGGACTAAGAAAACCGGCTGTTTTTTCCTCTTAAAGACTATGGCTGAGACCCCTTTTCGGTATTTCACGCTATCACGTGGGAATAGATATAAATCCCGAGTATAAAAATATATACCATAAGCCGGAATGGCAGAGCGGAAATGCGATAGTCTCGAAAACTATTTCCCTCCGGGGAGCGCAGGTTCAAATCCTGCTTCCGGCGCTATGTCGCGAACCAGACGAGCGTGTTGATCAAGAGTTTCTGCTCGTCAAGCGGGGGCAGGACCGGATCTGGCCTCGGACTGGGGCAGGTCGCTCCCGGATAGATGCCATGGCCCGACTGAATGAAAGCTGCTTTTCCTTTTCCGTAATAATTAGTTACCAGAAAGTAGACCGCTGGGTCATTAACGCTTGTATTGTACCATACGGTGGCAGTCGTATACTCCTGCATGCTCAGATGCGTCGGTTGCACTGTCATCGTGTCTGGGAGCATAAACGGATACTCAGTTATATTCCCGCTCCTGGCCTTGTAAATGGTGCTATAACTGTCCCAGTGAGTACCGCACGTTGTTCCAAGCACATCTCTCAAATACTGCATCGCCTGTGAACAGCAGCAGTCCGTGTCATGGGTCGCTATCATCCCGCCCCCATCCACAACAAATTGTCTCACTTTGTTCGAGGCTTCTAGAGTGAGGGACTTTGAATCATACCAGTCAGCGAACCCAAACACTATAACATTATACTTAGAAATGTCGAAACCGGGCTGATTAAAATCGTCAGTTGGCACCGAGGTGACCTCAAAATCAGGATATCCGGCCAGGATTGTGGGAAGCACCGGACCGCAGGGATATACTTCGAGAACGTTTATCATCCTTTCGCCAAATATAGATTGGATTTGGCCTTTCTCGCAGAGGTAGCGAGCGCCAGGGAATATATCTTGCCCGGTCGTCGAATCCACGCAGGCAGCCTCACAGAAGGGACAAGTAGAGCCCAGCCCAAGAGTCAAGTCTCTCTGGCAGTTGGCCGCAGCCAGACGACATTTTGAGGTGTCAGCGCCGCCGGTCGAACCGGTGAAAATGCCGGTTATGAAAAGCACCACCACCGCAGATATGCCGAGCACTGCGGCTATGATAATCAGGTATTCCAGCGCCCCTTGGGCTCTCATAAAGTTTATAATGAGATGTTTATATATAAGACTAAGCGATGTTCTGATAACCTTTTTATACTAATATATGCTAAATTTAAGTACAACGGTGAACACAAGTTCTACTAATTTAACCGATAATGGGGGTCTTTGTTTGAAAGCGATTATTAACTCGGCTTTAGAGGAAATTGCTAAGGAAAAGCAAACCAGGGCAGTGAAAGGGCCAGGAACCATGAGCGATGAAGAGCTCGAGGAGACTTTACTGCACGCAATGGCCAGAATACGGGTCGTGGGCGCAGGCGGGTCTGGCAACAACACAGTAAGACGAATGAGCGAAGTTGGGATTCTCGGCGCGGAACTAATCGCGCTTAACACCGATGCCCAACATCTATTGATAACGCCGGTTGAAAAGAAGATTCTAATCGGGAAAGAGTTAACTAAGGGGCTGGGAGCAGGAGCAGTCCCTCAAGTGGGCGAGTCTGCTGCGAAAGAGTCCACGGAAGACATCGCGATGGTGCTCCAGGATTCGAATTTAGTCTTTATCACATGCGGCATGGGCGGAGGGACAGGAACCGGAAGTGCACCTGTCATAGCCCAGATAGCAAAGGAGTTGGGCGCCCTAACGGTTGGTGTTGTAACGTTGCCTTTCTCTGTCGAGGGGAGGAAGAGGATGGAAAATGCTCTCGATGGCCTGAAGAAGCTCAAGGCAGAGGCTGACACGGTTATAGTCATACCGAACGACAAGCTGCTTGAGATAGTTCCTGAATTGCCTCTCAACGCCGCGTTCAGGGTGGCTGACGAGGTCCTCACAAACGCAGTTAAGGGGATTACTGAAATGATTACAAAACCGGGTCTGGTCAATCTGGACTTCGCGGATGTCAGAACGATACTATCAAAGGGCGGAGCAGCCATGATAGGACTAGGTGAATCGACGAGCAACTCTAACAGCGAGACAAGAGCTCTAGAGGCAGTTGAAGAGGCGTTGAACAGCCCGTTGCTGGACATAGACGTTAGCGAATCAAACAAGGCGCTGGTCAACGTCATCGGCGGACCGGACATGACGCTCAGAGAGGCCGAGCTGATTTGCGAGGCCGTTGCTTCAAAAATCCACCAGAACTCCCACATAATCTGGGGAGCCATGATAAAGGACGACATGCCCAAAAACTCTATACAGGCAATGGTCCTGATCTCTGGCGGGAGGATGGGCTATCTGGAGATGGAGCCGGAGAAAATCGCAGAAGACTTGGACATTAGAAACATTTAGTGAGAAGAATGGAAGGGAAACAAAGGGGCAGAATAAGGTCTTTCATATACAACGCTGTTCGTGTTCTCAAGCTCGCGAAAAAGCCAAAAAGGGAAGACTTCAGCTTTGTTGCGAAAGTGACCGGATTGGGGATATTGCTGATCGGGGCTATCGGGTACGTGATAGAATCGATCAGATGGCTATTTCAGGGATAAAAATGCTGTTTGGAATAAGAACTACAATAGGGCAGGAGAAGATAGTAGCCGAAACGCTGACTAACAAGATGAAGCATGCGAAAGAGAACGTGTCGGCTGTCGCGGTAATCGACGGACTCAAGGGCTATCTAATCCTGGAGGCGGAGAGCGAGGCGGACGTTAGGAAATTAGTCTATAAAGCGCCGCACGTACGAGGGATAGTGGCTGGCGTCATCAGGCCCGAGGAAATAGAGCACTTCTTCGAGACCAAATCCCTGACGCAAGGAATCGAGAGGGGGGATATAGTCGAGCTGACTTCAGGCGCTTTCAAGGGCGAGAAAGCCAGAGTTATCAGGGTCGATGAGAGCAAGGAAAAGATCACCGTTGAAATTATTGAGGCCGCGGTGCCTATCCCAGTTACAGTCGATGCTTCTTCAGTCAGGATGATACAAAAGGCGAGCTAAGATGGAAAAGACTATTTCAGCATTGGTTGAGGGCGGAAAGGCTACTGCAGGGCCACCGATAGGTCCTGCTCTCGGGCCGATGGGGATAAATACCGGAAAGGTCGTCGCGGAGATCAACGAGAAGACGAAAGACTTTGCCGGCACTACTGTTCCGGTGAAGATAATAGTCAATCCTGCTACTAAAGACTATCGCATAGAGATAGGGACGCCTTCTGTCGCCGCCCTGATCAAGAAAGAGATGGCTATCGAGAAAGGCTCGGGCAAGGCTCTAGAAGAGAAAGTCGGGGATATAGCCATAGACCAGCTGATTAAAGTTTCTCGCTCTAAAAAGGACGCGCTGTTGTCCAGAACGCCAAAAGCGGCCCTGAAAGAGGTCGTCGGGACCTGCGTGACCCTTGGTGTTACTATCGACGGAAAAGAGCCCAAAGACGTGATAAAGGACATAGACCATGGCCAATACGATGCTAAGATAGACGGAAAGGAGAAATTGAGAGAGGTCACCAAAGAGGAGATAGAGAAGAAAAAGTCAGATGCCAAAGCCAGACTAGACGCGAAGCACAAGGCTGAAGAGGCTGCTAAGGCGGCTGCCGAGGCTGCGAAGGCCGCTGCGGCTGCGGAAGCTGGCGTCGCTCCTGAGGCGAAGGCCGAAGAGGCGCCCGCTGCTGAGGCGAAGGAAGAGCCGAAGAAAGAACAGAAGAAGTAAGCTTTATAAATACTCATAACCAAATAATTACGCTCCCTTGAGACTACCCGGTTTATCCGGCTAGAAGGGGTTTTTTATGGATTTGCTTAAAGCGATAGAAGAGGCTAAAACTAAGTCTAAGAAGAGGAATTTCGCCCAGTCCATAGACATGATAATAAACTTTACTGGGATAGATTTCAACAAACCCGAGAACAGGATAGACTTAGAGGTGGCTTTGCCCAACGGAAGGGGGAAGCAGATCAAGATTGCGGTTATTGTAGGCAATGAGCTGATTGTGGAAGCGAAAAAAGTCGCGGACAAAGTAATAATCAAGGACGAGATTAGCGGGCTCGGCGCTGACAAAAAAGCTCTGAAGAAGCTAGTTACCGAATACGATTATTTCTTATGTCAGACCGACCTGATGGCGCTCGTCGGAAAGACTCTGGGTCAGGTGATGGGGCCAAAGGGGAGGCTGCCTAAACCGGTGCCACCAACGGCGAAACTGGGGCCCATAATAGAGAGGCTGAAAAATACTGTCCGAGTGAAGACCAAGGGGAAATTCCTGCCGACATTGCACGCGGTCATAGGCACGGAAGAGATGCCCAACGACCAGCTGGTTAAGAACGCCGAGACGGTCATACATGCGATAAGAGACAAGCTGCCCAACAAAGAGGGGAATTTCCGTTCTATTTATCTGAAGACTACCATGGGAGAACCCGTAAAGGTCGATATGAATGCAAAATGAAGT
>Ga0315274_10015840_pt1 | contig 10668 bp, 8 predicted proteins | sample YL17G02_20_MG_FD_203700 | JGI IMG/M metagenome (GOLD analysis project Ga0315274, IMG submission 203700) | Sediment microbial communities from Yellowstone Lake, YNP, Wyoming, USA - YL17G02_20 | ecosystem: Environmental > Aquatic > Freshwater > Lake > Sediment | place: USA: Wyoming | collected...
AAGGAATACAAAAGGAACCGAGATCGTAGAAATAATAATGACGATGATCGCAACGTGGAAACAAAGAGGGCTAGATACCTTCTCTATGATGAGGACATCAATCTAAGCTTTCCACATACTATTTTTTAAAAAATAGTGGAATAAATTTTAAAAAAATCAGACTGAGTCAGTAAGCATCTCTTGAAGAACCCGTGCTGAGTTAATCGCACAATTGATTCCTATACCTGGAGCTTTCACGCAATCACCAATTACAAACAGGTTTTTTACTGGTGTCTGTATCTCTGGTTTTGCGTTGTCAGTAGTTTTTGCAACACCATCTAAGTGCCAGACGGCTGGGTATATAGCCCAGCGGAGCTGTGAATGAAAATTAGGTATTAACCGTTCGAGGTTTTTATCTAAGGCTGTTTTGAGCATATCAAGAGTTTTTTTATCGCGTGCCTCTTTTGGTGTACATATGACATATGATTGAACAAGATGATGTGAGGGTGGTGATAATCCAGTATCCGGTACAGCGGACATAAAATCAATCATGCCGACCGCATCGTTTCCATCAACACCGATATCTCGTTCAATGAAATGAAATGTCTTTCCTAGTAATTGTGTATCAACATTTTTTAAGGAATAGTATGCACAGAGACTGCCGGTTCCTTGCAGAGATTTCATCATTTTTACATATTCTTTTGGAAAATGTTTCTCGTCAGCAATGGAGAAAAGGTTCTGTACTAATAGTGTTGAGACAATCATATCAAACCTATGTTCTGTGTTTTCAACCATAACTCCGGTTGCTGTTGTTCCATCGAAGAGAATCCTTTGTACCGGTGTTCCTGTTCGGATTGTCCCCCCACGACTTGTGATGGCCTTAGCTAGTTTCTGATGAATCCCACCAAGGCCGTTCTTCGGGTATCCGACTGGTTTTGAGCCTTTCAAAAGAGTGCGTTGTGCGCGGAACATTTCTCCTGTCGAAATACGATCAAGATTATTTACGGTAGAAATCGAACGTGAAAAAATCTCAAGGACTAGTTTCATTTTTCCTTGTCCATATTGTTCTATTGTTTTTGTCATTGAGATATCATCGAGTCGTCTCATAGTTTTTTCACTTGCGAGTAGAAGTCGTAGGATGTTCGGAAGAATTTTGAGTTTGTCCGCGCGTGAGAGAAATGGGAAGTCATATCCGTTTTCTTTAATGAATCCTACACTTGATTCAAGCGTCTCGATATGATCATCAAGGGTTGCAAGTACACTATTGAGATTGGACATGACGCCACCGCCGATCGCATGGTATCCAAGATCTAACATGTAACCTTGCAACATCTTCTCATTAAAAATCATTGGAAGATCAGGTTCTGAGAAAGGGACGTTCATCTGAAATCGTGAGAGTAGCTTCAGATACTGATCAACCGTATACGATGAGGCGTCAAAGGAAAGCGCTCGTCCTCCTATTAGAGATTCTTTTTCGAAAATCGTAACCTTATATCCTTGTTTGGTGAGCAGGGCACCTGCAGTAAGTCCGCTAATGCCAGCTCCAATAATACAAATCTCTGAATGGTTTTTGTTACCCATTTACATCCGCGGCCTAAAGAGTTTTTCTCCTAGCAAAGGTGTGAAAATAATGTACCATGCGATCGGAAAGAAAATCAAGATAACCGATGGGACAATCCCAATCATGGGGATTAGCATAATCGGCACGAGTGAGTATCGGAGGAACGATTGGATTCCAATGTATTTTCGTATTGCGTTACGATTGAATGATTTCAGTGATAAGAGTTTTACACTGAAAAATAAAACACCAAACGTTGCTACTGCTAAAACTGCGATAAGAATCGATTGCCACGATTCATAATATTTAAGTTGATCCTTAAAAAATATAAAAGGGGTAAAAAGAAGAAATGCTGAACATAATCGTATCCCCATACCGAATGCTTTGAAACCAAGTGGTACATGGAGTTTATCTCCGTCAACTTTAACTCCTGCGGCAAGCGCGATATTATTCACGCCCATCATGAAATCATGATCTGCGTCTTTGATACCGCCTTCGACCGCGTTCATATGAAGGGCTTGGTTGAAGGTAAGGATGAAAATAATCCAGGTAATGATGGTTGGCACACCGAAGGAAAGTGCGCCTAATAAAAACAGAAAAGCCATAGAGATCGCTACAAAGAAATCTGATCCTGGGAATTTTTTACCGACTAAATCGTAAATACTTCCAAGTATCCCTGCAAGGAAGATGCAGATCATTGCCACAAATTTGTAATCATCAAGGGTTTTTCCCCGCCATAATAAAAAAAGGAAGAAGAATGCAAAGAGAACTAAAAAGAAACAGATAAAGACTGCGGATCTTCGTTGGATGGTACCATCTACAAGTGGTTTACCTTTCAGTTCTGGAATGAGTCTATCAAGTTCAACATCTGCATAATCATTCAAGATGAATCCGTACATTGCTGCAACCGCGCCAATGAAAAAGAGAATCATAAGACTGTAAAGATCCATCACACCAACAGTGAGTGCCCCGATCACAGGGGGAATCCCAAGAGCACCTAGACCAGGAATTCGAAGCAATCTCGCGTACGCAGTAATCTTGTTCATCTGCGAGTAGGAAAAAGGTGTTGCTATTTGAGTTTTTCTAGTGTTTTACATTGTTTTTGGCTGTAAGAGCGTTCCATGCAGGATAAGATTTGAGAAAATAAACCCAAGGCCTGGGAAGAACATGAGGATGCCTGGCCATGGATTACTCTGGCTCATCAACATAATTGGTACGATAGTAAAATTGATCATGTAGTGACTACCAATAAATTTTCGCGCTCGGGTCCGTTCAAAGCGTTCCATTGTCAATAATCTATGGGATATGAGAAACATCAGTAACCCGACAAGGATTAGGGACGCCCACTGAATGTATTGAAAGAGGGAAAGCGTTCGAATATTCCAAAGTATAAAAAACGGTAGGAAAACAACTATCAGGTCAGCGAGTTGGATGCCGTACGCGAGTGCTTTGAAACTTGAGGATACATGTAGTTTTCCTTCATTTATCCGTACTCCCATCTGGATGGCGAGTGTTCGTGCTCCTCTGTAAAAGTCGTTTTCAATATCCTTCATTCCTCCTGTGACCATTTGCATAAAAAGGACTTGAATCGCTCCAAGTACACAGACGATCCAGGTAAGAATCGTCAGTGAAGTAAGTGTGCCAGTAGCGGTACTTGCTCCATACACAATTAAAAAGAAAACACCAATGGCAACAAAGAAATCGGTTAGAGGGAATTTCTTGCTTACCAAATCATACAGACCGATAAATGATGCGGATGCTGCAAGGATTAAAAGCGGGAAGAAACGTTGCGTAGTTATTGCAAGATACAGGGAGATAAAAAACGCGACAGCCATGGAAGCAAATGCAAAGATCCATGCGTTCCGAAGAGAGATTGTCCCACTGATCAATGGTCTATCACTAATCTCTTTTGATGATTTGTCAATGTTGTAATCGATAATGTCATTGAAAACGAACCCGAAGGTATGTCCCAAGAACCCAATAAGGAACAACAGAACCAGGGTAATGATATCATATTGTTGCATCGCGATGGCGCCCATCACCGGTGATATTCCTGTTAGGACTGCGTTGAATGACCGTGCAAGTTTCAGATATTCTCGTATCATGATAGAATCTTAGAAATGCAAACAGCATAAAAATCCATCGATAGTAATAACATTATCGAAATTTAAGGAACTCTGCTATATACAAATTGTCGATTGATTCGGTTTCTGAATCAACTGTTACTGAACCAGTACACTTCACATGGTATCTCCAGTAATCCATTAACGGAAAGATTTTTACATGATGAATATCAACGGTTTTCATCGTTACATGAAGTGTAATTGAGTTGGTTTGGGCATCGAGATTGAATACATGTGGTATCTTTTTCCCGTTTTCTTCAGAGATATCTGTCGCAGTCAAGCGTATATTCCTTGGTGGTACATTGATGTATCCCTTATGAATTGTATTAATGACAAGGAGAGGTTGAATTTTTACTGTTGTTCTAAGTATGTTTGCCCAGATAATTGCAGTGCGATCTGAATAGATTTTTCCCCAGTACCATCCGATGTTTTTCAATGCGAAAATCTTTACATTCCAATTGTGATCGTGGTATCCACTTCCTTGGACGGTGATGGTCTCGTGTTGTATGATAATCGTTCCAGTTACCTGAGCTCGTGGAAGAGCTACTGCCCACCAGTCGTCTGCTTCATGTTTCCCTTTCCATCCTTTGGTCGTTCCGATAAATTTGAATTCTGCAGCGACCTCATCCATTTTAATTGAGATATCATAGATGAAATTTCCTGTCTTTTCATCAGAGTATCCTTTCATTATGGTTCTTTCAGCTATTTTTATAAATGGTTTCTCCTTTGATATCTCGACGTCTTTGAGAAGATGTATTTTTCGTTTGTGAACAACAAGATGTCCCTCTTTATAAATATCGAATCGGACAAAAAGAAAGCTCAGTTTCAATCCGCTCAGAATTCGAGCACTAAATTGGATGCTATACTCTTCGTTGAGTGCAGCGTCAAAATACCACCATTCTGTGAACTGTAGTCCTTTTGATCCATGGTAGGCATCGTCTCTGAGGATGATATCTTGAGGGGAAAATTCGAAGATATCTATTGTTTCATCGAATCGATTGATTGGCTTTTCATTATTATTATTGAGTTGGTTCATCAAAGCAGAAAAAGAAAGCAAGTAATTAATTTTTGCTAAAAATGTATAGTTTCATCATAATTCTCATGATGGAACCTTTTTTGCAAAACTTTTTATTATCTGATATATTATCTCTAAAAGTAGAAATGAGTAGCAAAACAAAAGTCATCGCTTATTTCCGGTTGCTTCGATTCCATGCAGCTGCATCGGAATCGACACTTATTCTTCTCGGTGCTTTACTTATGGGATTACGCGATATTTTCTTATTACTCATCTTGTTTATTATTGGTCTTTTCTACCATATTTATGGATATGTCTTAAATGATTATGCAGATATTGAACTTGATAAAAAATCATTAGATCTTGAAAAAAAACCTCTTGTGAGCGATATAATACCAAAAAAACATGCATTATTTCTTATACTTTTTGGGCTAATAGGTTCCTATGTTTTTGCGTTTACATATCTAAGATTTCTTATTCCTCTCTGTTTGTTATCATTGGCTATTCTGCTGGGTGGAATCTATGACCTGTATGGGAAAAAAGTACCAGGAATATCAGATTTCATTATTGCTGGATCCCTAATGTTTGCGTTTTTTTTCGGAGCAAGCGCTGTGTCGAGTCCTTTTTCCATCCCTGTATATATCGTTGGTCTTTTAATTTTCGTCGCAATTGTTTTTGTCAATGTCGTCGAAGGTGGATTAAAGGATGTTGATCACGATTTTCTTACTGGGGGAAAAACACTTGCCATACTTCTCGGGGTGAAAGTCAGGGAAGGGCGATTACTCATAACGAAAAAATTTATCGGATTTGCTTGCGGTCTTATCACCGTGTGCGTTCTTTTACTGTTAATCCTTTTTATGCAACCTGAGATTGATCTGTATCAAGGTAAATATATTCAACTTGCTATCGTTGTCATTCTCCTTGCTATCATTCTTGTGCTATGTGTGCGGTTCTTTCAGCTTAAGGTTTTTGATCGGTCAAAAATCAAGCGATTCTATGCTATTATTAACGCACTCGCTGGAGTCCTATTGTTTTTTGGAATTTTTCCGATTATTGGGTTAGTTGCCTTAATTGTTCTTCTAGCGCTTCCAGTCACCTGGTATGTGGTGTTTAATTTAGTGTTGTATGGGAAACCATTGCAACCTGATGTGTAAAGTTACAAATATTTAAGAATAAGTTATTGTATCTTTTTTCTTCATGATAGTAACTAAACAGAAAAACCTCGAGGAGATTCTTCGAATTCTTGGAAATGGTCCTATTTTTCTTATAGGTTGTAGTGAATGCGCAACGCTTTGTCATACTGGGGGTACAGATGAACTTTTGGCGATGAAAGAGGCGCTTGAAAAAAAGAGCATACCGGTCTCTGGGTATATCGTTTTGGAGCCCGCGTGTCATCTGAATAACAATAAACGGATGCTGAAAGGGTATACCAAGGAGCTTGACCGATCAGAGAAGATCCTTGTTCTTGCCTGTGGGAATGGAGTCCAGACCGTTGTTGAACTTTTTTCTGAAAAAGGGGTTATCGCTGGGGCTGATACGTTGTTTTTAGGGGAAATTTCCCGGCTTAATGAATTTGACAAACGCTGTATGCTCTGCGGGGAGTGCCTTTTGGATAACTTTGAAGGGTTTTGTCCTGTGGCACGATGTCCAAAATCCATGTTGAATGGTCCTTGTGGTGGATCTTCTAGGGGGAAATGTGAGATTAGCTCGGAGATGGAGTGTATCTGGGATCGCATCTATCAAGAATTGAAAAACAAAGGGAAATTGCATATCTTAGACGTTATTCAGAAGCCAAAGGATTGGTCGAAAGCAGTGGAGATGAAGAGGAGAGTCTAACGTGAGCTATCGGAGTAACCTGGAGAAGGTTCTCTCAGAAGGACGGTTTGTGGTCACCGCTGAGATTGGACCGCCGAAAGGTTCTGATGCGAAAAAGATACGTGACAAAGCTGAGCTTGTCAGGGGGTCTGCTGCTGCTTTTAATATCACGGATAATCAGACTGCGGTCGTACGGATGTCGAGTCTTGCTGGGTGTGTGATTCTCCTTCAGATGGATTTGGAGCCGATCATGCAGATGACGTGTCGTGATAGAAATCGTATTGGCCTGCAGAGTGACGTGCTTGGTGCCGCTGCACTAGGGGTTCGGAACATTCTTTGTCTTACTGGTGATCATCAGTCGTTTGGGAATCATCCTGCTGCGAAGGGTGTTTTTGATGTCGATTCGATACAACTTCTGCAAATCATAAAGAACATGCGGGATGCGGGGATTTTTCAGAGCGGTGATGCTTTACTTGCTGAACGACCAAGTGTGTTTCTTGGTGCTGCAGCAAATCCGTATGCAGATCCTTTTGACGCTCAGGTTGATCGTCTGCGGAAAAAGATTGATGCTGGAGCAGAGTTTATTCAGACACAGAGTGTCTATAATATAGAGAAGTTTTCGAGATGGATGGATGATGTACGGTCGCAAGGACTTGATAAGAAGGTTCATATCCTTGCTGGCGTCACTCCGTTAAAATCCGCAAGGATGGCAGAGCGGATGAAATTTCATGTTCCTGGTACTGATGTTCCAGATGTGGTATATCAGCGCATGAAAAATGCTTCTGATCCTGCGAAAGAGGGGTATACGATTGCGTTGGAAACCATTCGTGAACTGAAGATTCTCTCCGGGGTTCACGGTATTCATATCACTGCTCTGTTTTGGGAAGAGATTATTCCAACTCTTGTAAAGGATGCAGGATTGCTTAATCAGATATAATGTCTTAGACTTTTTATTTTATTGTGCACATTTTTTGTCTTTGTTATCTGTTGAGTTTTGTTGTCATTTTATCATTATGAGATTTTATCGGTCAACCTTTAAATATAATATTGACAAGAATTAACATGTTAATATGAGACAAGGTATGGATATGGAGAAACGGTCAATGAGGATTGATAAACGACTTTTCATTATTGGTGTGATGGTTCTTGTGACTGCGATGGTGATGGCTACGCAATACTCGGTAACAAAAATCGGGTACGAATTAAATATCGTTCACCCTTCAAACAGTAATATACGCTTCATCGGATCCGACAATTCTTCAGATGCAGTACGTGTTTTGAGGGTTGCTGGGTCAAATAGTACGAAAGTCTCCCTTATACTCAAGTTTGGTAACTTGAGTATTAATCAAACAATCACTTATTCTGCAGCCTTTGGAATTGTCAACGAAGAAAAATTCGATCTTAACATTACACATATTAATGTGACTTCCTTAAATTGGACGTATATGAAGATCTGGCTTCATAGCGACCGTGATGCAGACGCAAGTGACAACACGAGTGATCCTAGTAGTGTCTTTATGTTTAACAACGGAACAGTTGTCAATGCGAGTAACACTACTGCGTGGATCCTTGCCGCAGGAAACAATAATCCTGATGACATGTGTAGTAAGGTCTCAGATAGAACAAATAATAGTTGTAATACAACTTGGGATCAAACCGCTCATGTTCGATTCTCAGAAAATAACACCAACGCGACAACGAACATTTCTGATTATGTGTGGGTGCAAATAATAATTGAGGTTCACGATGTTGTTGATTGCATTGGCCCACATACTGGTACTATCCTTATCAATTTTGAAGCGGAATGATTTTCATAGATGAAACGTCCCCCGTCTATTCTTCTTATTTTTATTTAAAAAAAACTCTAGAATAAACCTCTTTTCTCAATACTGATTGATAACAATATTAATATATTTCGTAGGTTATATAATGATAACATTGATTCAGGGGTGTATACTTCCACGAACAATAGAGCGCATTGGATATTTTGTGGATAAAAAGGAAGATTAAAGAACATGTTGGACCAACTCGGAAGAATCATTGAAAAAAGACCATGGCTCGTGGTCCTTATTATAGTTCTCATAACGATCGGTTTCTCTGTGTTCATCCCCTCTTTAGAATTCAAAACTAACTTTGAGGATTTCGCACCTGACAATGACCAAGTAAAAGCAAACAACCGTATCTCTGAATATTTTGGGATGAGCCAACAAACCGTGATTCTTTTTATACAAAAAGAACAAACAGAAAGCACGATCACACCACAGGCATTACAAGACCAGTACGATCTTCAAAAAGAGCTTGCAGAGATCCCTGAAGTCAACGGAACTATTTCGATTACCACGTTTGTCGATGTCATTTGCCAAATGGAATTTAATAAAACAGTGGATAGCTGTACCGATGAACAACTACAGACCGCGATACACGATCTTCTCAACGAACCACCATCTGGAGAAATGGCGCTACTAAAAACGGATGATCCAGATGAACCAATTGATTACTATCGATTACCTCTACTCTCAAAAGGGCAGGCAGTGGGAAGCGCTGATATTACGAACTGTTACCTCTTAAAAGATAATAAAACCCTTACCTTTTCCTTTGAAGTTTCTTCGCTTTCAGACCTCCCCTCACCTTTGAAACCCCCCTTCAATCGAGTAAATACCATGGAATGGTATCTGGGGTTTGAAAACTCGTTACTCCCGCCTGGATTTGATATGGGATATCAGATTGCTGCACGGATTGAACCAACGGTTCCACGTTGGGAAATTGGAAACGGATTGCTCGGGAATCTTAAACAACTTATACAAAAAAACCGAAACCACGAACTCACATCGTATAAAAAAACAGCATATCTCTGGATCAGACCTCCCGGACAAGAAATGTTTTTCCCTGTTCAACTTCGTACGGGAAATGTTACCTTTGATTCCGGAACAAATAGGATTAATGTCATTGTCTCACGACAGGAACTCAGCAGCTTTGGTATCGCTCTTCAGTTTGGGTCGTTTGAACTTCCCGCGAAACTCACGAATTTTTCTGCAGGGGTACGATACTACCAAACCCCCTTGCTCAGCCGACCAGGCGGACGTATTGTAGCAAACACCAGTTATTTATTTGATCGCATCCAACGACTCCAGTCGCGACCATTACTTGGTGCGCTTGTTTCGCGTGTCCTTCAAAAATACGACATTAATCTTGATGATTTTTCAGGTCTTACTGAGAATATGCAAGGTACCGACTTGCTTCCACCTACTTTTTCATTAGCCACAATTCAAGCACTTTGGACTCAGGCTGATATTGCACCTGATACCGGTGTTTCTACAACCGTATTTCCCTTGATACCACAGTTATTTAGTGATTTACGCGTGAATGCCTTATCGTTCATTTCCAAAGATTATGAACAATCAAAAAGCCCAAAAGCAAGTATCATTATCGTTCAACTGGGTTTGAAAAGTAGTGATGCAGAAGAAATTGCACGAGTTAACAACAACATCGTCAACAAGATCAATGAACTGGACACACAATTCACCAGTATTTCTATTCAGGCAACTGGAGAAGGTATCGTAACTACACAGATAAACGATGTCGCGATGCAGGCAATGACGATAATTGGCCCTTCTATATTTATTATCATCCTCTGTATCTTGTTTCTTGCATTTAGAAAACCATCTTATGTTCTTCTTCCTATTCTCGTGTTTGCCTTTTCGTGTGTGTGGCTGTTTGGAACCATGGCCTTGCTTGGTATCTCATTTAACATCATCGCGGTCGCACTTCTTCCATTGAATATAGGGTTGGGGGTAGAGTACTCCGTTAACCTCTTGTATAACTATCGAATAGAACTAAAAAAGGGACGAACGCCAGCGGAGGCGATTCGGCTCTCCATAAAAGAAGTCGGTATTGCCATTTTTTTAGCTTGGTTCACCACGTTTGTTGCGTTTCTTTCGTTTCTCAGCGCGACTCTCCCACCGGTGAGAGACTTTGGGATCTTCCTTGCTTTGGGTATCACCTACACCTTCATTATCACCATGACACTGCTGGTTGCACTTCGTTACATTATTGATCGGAGAAAGAAGACTATCTCCGTAAAACCGAGCACGCATGCGTTCTCTATGACGAACACCATGGGGCGACTCGCACAATTACTCCTTCGTCATAGAGAACGCATGCGTGCTCGGTTTTACGGA
>Ga0315274_10015841_pt1 | contig 10668 bp, 10 predicted proteins | sample YL17G02_20_MG_FD_203700 | JGI IMG/M metagenome (GOLD analysis project Ga0315274, IMG submission 203700) | Sediment microbial communities from Yellowstone Lake, YNP, Wyoming, USA - YL17G02_20 | ecosystem: Environmental > Aquatic > Freshwater > Lake > Sediment | place: USA: Wyoming | collected...
GCATGGCCACGTCCTCGCTGGTACCCCGTGCCGCGAGCACGGTGTGCGGGAGGCCGAGCGATTGCAGGCGCTTGCTGCCGGGTGCGCTCCCGTCGGGATAGGCATGGACGACGAGCTCGGCGCCGCCGCGGAGCGTCTCGTCCGAGACGCTGTCCATGTCGCCGATGATGATGTCGGGGCGGCGTCCCTGCTGCACCAGCAGATCGGCTCCGCCATCCACGCCAATGAGCAGTGGCCGCATGGTGAGGAGGTAGGACTGGATGGCGCGCAGGTCGGCCTCCGCGCCAGGGCCGCGCACCACGATCAGGCAATGGCGGCCGGCGAGGCGGGTGCGCAGGGCCGGCATGGCGGCGGTCTCGAAGAGGAGGGCTTGCTCGTTGACCACGTAGGTCATGGTGTTCTCGACGAACTTGGCGAACTCGGCCCCGACGTTGCGCTTCGCCTCCTCGAGCTGACGGCTGAGCAGCGCGTCGGTCATCACCTGGCCGGTAGCAAGGAGCGAGCCGTTGGACACCACGGAGCCGTCCACGATCTCTAGCGCGCTGCCGTCGCGCACCTGCTCGATCACGTAGTCGCCCACGTTATCTATCAGGGGGATGCGCGCCCGCAGCAGCAGCCCCGGCCCCGGATGTGGGAAACGGCCGGAGAGAGAGCGCTGGGCGTTGACGACGGCGGCGACGCGGCGGTCCACCAGGGCGGTGGCGCACGGCGCGTCGAGATCGGTGTGCGAGATCACGGCGATCTCGCCCGGCCCGATGCGGTGGATCAGGCGTTTGGTGCGGCGGTCAACTCGGGCGGTGCCTTTGATGCGCATGGCGGCGGAAGCGATCAGCGCTGTCCTCCCCATCCGAGCTTGTCGCGGAGCTTGGCGTAGAATGTCTCGCCGGGCAGCATGATGAGGCGCGCGGAGTACGGGGCCTCGGTGATCTCGACACTGTCCACGCGGCGCAGCGACATGCCCTCCTGCCCGTCCGCGGTGAGGTGCACCTCCTCCGCCTCCGACTCGGGAAGGTCAACTGCGACGGCGCGATCCGCGGGGAGGACGAGGGTGCGGGCGGAGAGGGTGTGCGCGCAGATCGGGGTGACGATCAGCGCCCGCAGCTCCGGGTCCACCACCGGCCCGCCGGCGGAGAGCGCGTAGCCCGTGGAGCCGGTGGGCGTGGCGACGATCAGGCCGTCGGCCGGGAAATCCGAGACCGGCTCGCCGGAGATGCGGGTTTTCAGGCGGAAGAGGCGGGAGAACGCGCCCCGCGCCACTACCACGTCGTTGAGCGCCGAGAAGGCGGCGACCACCGCGTCGCCCTTCCGCACCTTCGCCTGGAGCATCATCCGCGACTGAAGGATCAGATTGCCCTCCATCACCTCCGCGAGGTGATCGAGCATACCTTCCTGGGGAATCGCGGCGAGGAAGCCGAAGCCGCCCAGGTTGACGCCCAGCACCGGCTTGCCCAGGGGCGCGGCGAGCCGGGCGGTGTTGAGGAGCGTGCCGTCGCCGCCAAGGGAGAGCAGCAGGTCGGCCTCCGCGCCGAGCACGGCGCGCTCCACCCCCCGCTCCGGCAGGCCCATTTCCGCGGCCTGGTCGCGGGGCAGCATCACGGCGACTCCCCGCGCGGCGAACCACGCCGTGACCTGGTGCAGGGCCTCCTGCACGCGATCTCGCTGCGGCACGGCCAAGATGCCGACGCGGCGCACGGCGCGGGGGTCGAACGAATCGTGTTTCACCACTGTTCCCGACACGGGCTACTCCGAGGGCACGAGGCGCTCCAAGTTGCTGCGCGCGTCCTTCAGTTTCGGGTCGGCCTGGAGGGCCGCCCGGTACTCGGCGACGGCCGCCTCCTTCTTCCCCTGCCGCTCATACACCACGCCGAGGTTGTTATGCGCCGGCGCGTAGGCCGGCTTGATCGCCAGCGCTTTCTGATAGGCGGCGACCGCTTGAGCTAGCTGGCCGAACTCCTCATAGATGAGGCCGAGGTTATTGTGCGCGATCACGTCGTTCGGCCGGAGCCCGACCAGCGCTTCGTATTCGCTCCTCGCCTGGTCGTAGCGATGAAGACGGAAGTAAGTGGAGGCGAGCGCCTCGTGCAGCGCCGCGTCCTCCAGGTGGGTCTTCAGCAGCGTCTGCCAGATGCGCAACGCCTCGTCGTTCTTGCCGAGCCGCGCAGTGGCCAGGCCCAGGTTGAAGGCGGCCGGGTAGCTGTCCGGCGCGGCCGCCAGCGCGGCGGCGAAATGGGTGACCGCCTCCTCCGCGTTCCCGGCGTCCAACTCCATCGCCCCGAGGTTGATGTGCGCGTTCGCCGCCTTAGGGTTAAGGAGGGCGGCCTTCTCGAAGGCCGCCTTCGCCTCCGCAGGTTTTCCCAACTGCCGCGCGCAGAGGCCGAGGTTGTACTGCGCCGCCCAGTTCCTGGGGTCAAGCACGATCGCCTGTCGGAAGCTCGCCACCCCGCCGAGGTAGTCCTTCTGCTCGTACTGGATCAGGCCCCGGTTCACGTAGACCGCGGGGAGCTTCGCCCCTGCGGCGGCGAGGCGGGTCAACTGCTTCGCCGCCTCGCTGGTCCGCCCCGCGGCGCGCAGCGCGAGGGCGAGATTCAGACCGAACGACTGATCGTCCGGCTTGACCGCGACCGCCTTCTCATAGGCCGAGACGGCGTCGGGAAGTTTGCCCTTGCGCTCGTAGGCGACGCCTAGGTTGTTGAGGGCGTCGGCGTTCTTCGGATCGAGCTCGGCCGCGGCGGTGAATTCGCCCACCGCGTTGTCGTAGTCCTTGGTCGCGAGATAGGCGGTGCCCAGGTTGTAGTGGGGCGCCGGGTAGTGCGGCTGCAGGAACACGGCCTGCTGGTAGTGGGCGATGGCCTCGGGGGCCTTCTTCAGCGCCCAGTAGGCGCTGCCAAGGTTGTTCTCGGCCTCCGGCATCTTAGGGTCGAGCGCAACGGCCTTGCCGAGGCTTTCGACGGCGGCTTGATACTGGCCGGCGCGAAGCTGGGCCGAGCCGAGCCAGGCCTGCAGGGCGGCGTCGTTGGGCTTCTCCTTCACGGCCGCGGAGAGCTGCTTGATGGCGGTGGGGAAGTCGCCTTTGTTGAAGGCCTTGATCCCGTCCGACGCCACATCGGCGAGCGCGGGCCAGGGCGTGACGAGAACCGCGATGAGCGCGGGAACGAGCCGGTGGAGACGTATGGCCATTGGCATCCCCGTGATTGCTCCCACGCGCCGGAGCGACGCGCGTCAGGTTCGAGCGTTGCAGTCCATCTGAGGTCAATCGAGTATAGCACACGACAAGGGGTGTTTCAACGCGATACTGGAACTGGCGTGGAACTGGCGAAGAGGAGAGGAGGCGAGGAGGCGAAGAGGCGGGCGACCGGAGGGCGAAGAAAAGGAGCGGCGGGGGACCGCCGGTAGAGATTCGTGACAGGAGCGAGACGATGAAGCTGGCCTTCAGCACTTTGGGATGCCCGAACTGGGACCTCGAGCAGATACTCAGCGCGGCGCGCACCCATGGGTACGGCGGTGTGGAACTGCGGTTCTACGACGGATCGTTCGATCTGCCCGCGAAGCTGGCGGAGTTCCCCGGCGGGCCGGAGGGATTCGCGCGGCGGTTCTCCGAGGCGGGCGTGGAGATCTGCGTCCACGGCAGTTCAGTGGTTCTGAGCAAGCCTGAGACTGATTTAGGCGAAGCAGAGCGGATGATTGACCTGACCGCGCAGTTGAATGCGCCTTACATGCGCGTCTTCGGGGGCCAGGTGCCGGAGGGCGAGTCGCGGGAGGCGTGCCGCACGCGGGCGGCGGAGAAGCTGGCGCGTCTTGGGCGGTACGCCGTGGAGCGCGACGTGCGCGTGCTGCTGGAGACGCACGATGCGTTCTCGACCGGCGAGGCGGTGGCGCAGTTGATGGCGGAGGCTGGCGATATGGGCACGGGCGTGATCTGGGACCTGCGTCATCCCTACGCCAGCGGGGAGGCACCCGCGCGCACCGCGGAGCTGATCGGGGGCCGGACCTACCATGCGCACATCAAGGACGAGCGCGCGGACGGGACGATGACACTGCTCGGCGAGGGCGACGTGCCACTGCGGGAACTCCTCGGGAAGCTGCGCGACCTGGGCTTCGGCGGCTACGTCTCGTTCGAGTGGGAGAAGGCCTGGCACCCGGAGATCGCCGATCCGGAGATCGCCATCCCGCATGCGGCGCGGTATCTGAAGGGGGTGTTTGCGGAGTTGGGGATCGCGTAGGGGGGCGTGGCTATGCGCCCCTACTCAGCAAGCAACTTCCTTGCCTTCTCGATCTGCTCCTTCACCCGCTCCGGCGCGGTCCCGCCCGGAGAGCGCTTGGCTTCGATGGCGCCGAGGGGGGAGATGATCTCGAGGATTTCCTCGCCGAACTCCTTGCTGAAGGAGCGCCACTCGGTGAGCGCGAGGTCGCCAAACGCAACTCCCTGCTTCTCGCAGTAGCGGACGATCTGGCCCACGATGCCGTGGGCCTCGCGGAAGGCGAGGCCCTTCCGCACCAGGTAGTCGGCGACCTCGGTGGCGGTGGAGAAGCCGCGGCCCGCGGCCGCGGCCATGCGCTCGGTGTCGAAGGTGGCGGTGGCGAGCATCTCCCGCATTACGTTGAGGCACGGGCGCAGCGTGTCGAGGGTGTCGAACAACGCCTCCTTGTCCTCCTGCAGGTCGCGGTTGTAAGTAAGCGGCAGCCCCTTGAGCACGGTGAGGACGGCGAGCAGGTTTCCGTAGGCGCGGCCGGATTTGCCGCGCACCAGTTCGGCCGGGTCGGGATTGCGCTTCTGGGGCATGATGCTGGAGCCGGTGCACCATGCGTCGTCGAGGCGGAGGAAACCCAACTCGACAGTGGACATGAGCACGATCTCATTCGCGAGTCGGGAGAGATGCGCCATGGTGAGAGCGGCGTCGGCGAGGAACTCGACCAGGAAATCGCGATCCGCTACCGCGTCCATGCTGTTGGGGCAGAGGCCGTCGAAGCCGAGTTGCTTGGCCACGAACGCGGGGTCAATGGGGAAGCTCGTGCCGGCGAGCGCGGCGGCCCCGAGCGGGCAGAGGTTGACGCGCGCGCGGCCCTCCGCGAGCCGGTCGCGGTCGCGCTGGAGCATCCAGAAGTAGGCCAGCAGGTGGTGCGACAGCAGCACGGGCTGCGCGAGCTGGGTGTGCGTGTAGCCGGGCATGGGCGCGCCGAGGTGGCGCTCGGCCAGGTCCACCAGCACCTGCTGTAGGTCGCGAATCTCCTGCTGGATCTGGTCTATCTCCTCCCGAAGATAGAGTCGCATATCCAGCGCGACTTGATCGTTGCGGCTGCGCGCGGTGTGCAACTTGCCCGCGAGTGGTCCGACTTGCTCGAAGAGCAGTCGCTCGATTTCGGTGTGGATGTCCTCGGAATGAGGATCGAGGGTGATCTCGCCCGAGGCCAGGCCGGCGCGGATGCGCTCCAGCCCGGCTTCCAGCTTCAGGGCTTCGCCGCGGGTGATGATGCGGCACTTGCCCAACATGCGGGCGTGGGCGATGCTGCCCTCGATGTCGCACTCCGCCAGCCGCTGATCGAACGGCAGCGACTGGGTGAACTGGAGCGCCAGCTCGTTCGGATCCTTCGAGAACCGTCCTCCCCAGAGACGCATGGGCTATTCCCCCTTCGCTTCGCGGCGCACCTGCGCGGCAATTTGCGCCGACATGCCCCAGAGCTGGATGAAACCCTTGGACTGGCGCTGATCGAAGCGGTCGCCGGTGTCATAGGTGGCGAGATCGAGACGATAGAGCGAGTAAGGGGACTGGCGCCCCACCGGAAGGCAGTTGCCCTTGTGCAGCTTCATGCGCACCGTTCCCGTGACCGTCTCCTGAGTGCTGTCCACGAAGGCGTCGAGCGCGCCGCGCAGCGGGCTGTACCAGAGGCCGTAGTACACCAACTCGGCGTACTTCAGCTCCAACATGCGCTTATAGTGCATCACCTCGCGCTCCAGGCAGAGGCCTTCCAGGTCGCGGTGCGCGGCCAACAAGACGGTGGCCGCGGGACACTCATAGGTCTCGCGCGACTTGATGCCCACCAGGCGGCTCTCGATCATGTCAATGCGACCCACGCCGTGCTCGCCCGCGAGGGCGTTGAGCTTCGCGATCAGCTCGGCTGGAGGCATGACCACGCCGTCGAGGGAGAGCGGCGCGCCTTTCTCGAATCCGATCTCGACGTAGGCCGGCGCCTCCGGCGCCTCCTCCGGGTCGTTGGTCCACTGATGCACGTCCTTGGTCGGCTCGAACCAGGGGTCCTCAAGGGGCCCGGCCTCGGCGCTCTTTCCCCAGAGGTTGGTGTCATAGCTATAGGGCGATTTCTTATCCACCGGGATGGGGATGCCGTGCTGCCTCGCGTACTCGATTTCCTGATCGCGGGTCAGGCCCCACTCGCGGAGGGGGGCCATCTGCTGGAGCTGCGGGAAAAGGACCGCCCACGTGACCTCGAAGCGCACCTGGTCGTTGCCCTTGCCGGTGGCGCCGTGCGCGACGGCGTCCGCCTGCTCCCGAATCGCCACCTCCCCTACCAGCTTGGCGATAAGCGGTCGTCCCAGGGAGGTGGAGAGCGGATAGCGGTCCTCGTACACCGCGTTCGCCTTCAGCGCGGGGAGAAGGAAGTCGCGGGCGAACTCGTCCTTGGCGTCTATCACCTCCGAGCCCACCGCGCCGATCTTCAGGGCCTTCTCGCGAATCGCCGCGTAATCGCGCTCCTCGCCGAGGTCAATGGCCACGGCATAGACCTCCGCGCCGTGTTCCTCTTTGAGCCAGCGGATGATGACGGAGGTATCGAGACCTCCGGAATAGGCGAGGACTACCTTTGCCATGTTCATTCCCTCTGCGCGCTTCGCGTTCTCTGCGCCCTCTGCGTTGAGGCCGTTCCTACCCAAGCATCAGACTCAACAACGCCCGCTGCGTATGCATCCGATTCTCCGCCTGATCGAGCACTACGGAGTGCGGGCCGTCCAGCACCTCGTCGGTGATCTCCTCGCCGCGGTGCGCGGGCAGGCAATGCATTACGATCGCCTCCTCGGCCGCCTCCGCCAGCAGTTCGTCGTTCACCTGAAATCCGACGAAATCCCGCCTCCGCCGCGTCGCCTGTTCCTCCTGACCGGCGCTGATCCAGACGTCGGTGTAGATGACATCCGCGCCCTTGACCGCGGCGCGCGGATCGTTGCCCAGAGCGAGCCCCCCTCCGGTCGCCTGTGTGATCTCCCGCGCTCTTGCGACGAGTCCGGCCTCGGGTTCATACACCGTCGGCGTGGCCACGCGCAGGTTCGCTCCCAGGAGGGCGCAGATGAGCATGAGGGAGTGGCAGACGTTATAGCCGTCTCCCACCCAGGCGATCTCCACGCCGTCAATCCGCCGTTTGCGCTCGATCACGGTGAGCATGTCGGCGAGGGCCTGGCAGGGGTGCTCGCGGTGGGACATGGCGTTGATCACCGGAATGCCGGAGTGCTCCGCGAGTTCCGCGATGGCTGCGTCGGAGGAGATTCGCGCGGAGATCGCGTTCACGGTGCGGCCGAAGACCCGCGCCGCGTCGGCGACGCTCTCGCGCACGCCGAGGTTGATGTCACTCGGGCCGACATAGATGGCGTGCCCGCCGAGTTGGCTCATCGCCACCTCGAATCCGACGCGGGTGCGCAGCGACGGCTTGTCGAACAGCATCGCCAGCGTCTTGCCGCGGGCGATCTGCAACTGCTCCTCCCGGGAAATCTGGCCGGACTTCTGGGCTGCGGCCACGCGCAGCACCTCGTAGATGTCCTCCCGCGTGAGATCCGCGATAGACACCAAGCTCTTTCCCGCCAATGAGAGAGGCATCGTTCCTCCCCTTCCGCGTCAGTCGCCGCCCGCGTTCCGCATCGCGCGGGGCAGCGCCCACATGAGATGGATGAAGACCGCTATCCCTAGAAGCAAGCCAAGTACCAGCAAAGCGCGCTCCGCCCCGCCCAACGCGGCAACGTGACGCAGGAGCGTCTTCGCCTCCGGCGGCCCGCCCGCGCCGGGCTCGACCCCCAGCTTCGTCGCAGCCGCCCAGAGTAGGCCGAGCCAGATGGCGAACACCACCCACAACTCGGCGAGGAGCAGCGCCGCGCGCCGGTTCGGCGCTCCCGCCGACTTCATCCGCGCCACGACGAGCAGGCTCACGAAGGCGAGGGTGATCGCGACCAAGACTAGGAATCCCGCGTCCACCTCGCCTCGCTAATCTCCGCTCACTTCGGCGGTCACCTCCCCGAGAATCTGCAGACCTCGGTCGGCCTCCGCGTCAGAGAGCACCAGCGGAGGCAGCAACCGCAACATGCTATCACCCACGGTGGTGATGAGCAAGCCGCGCGCCACGCACCGACGCTTGATCTCCGCCGACTTCGGCTCGGCCAGGTCCAGGCCGATCATCAACCCGCAGGCGCGGATCTCGGTGACCAGAGGGAACTTCGCTCGCAGCGCCTGCAGTCCCTGCGCCAGGCGCGCGCCAAGCAGGGCCGCCCGCTTCACCAGTCCCTCCTCCTCGATCACGTCGAGCACCGCGAGCGCGGCCGCCGCGGGGAGCGCGCTACCCCCGAAGGTGGAGGCGTGATCGCCGGGCTGGAACGAGCTCGCGATGGGCTCGCGGGCGAGCATCGCGCCGATGGGCACGCCCCCCGCGAGTCCCTTGGCGAGGGTGATGAGGTCTGGCTGAAGCCCATAGCCCTGATAGGCGAACATCGTGCCGGTCCGCCCCATCCCGGTCTGCACCTCATCGAGGATCAGCGCCGCGCCATGGGCGTCGCATAGCTCCCGCGCCGCCCCGAGGAACTCCGGCGTGGCCGGGTAGACGCCGCTCTCCCCCAGGATCGGCTCGAGCATCACGGCGCAGGTGCGCGGTCCGACTGCGTTCCGCAAGGCCTCCACGTCATTGTACGGAATGTGCAAGAACCCGCCAGGCAGGGGTGCGAACCCCTCCTGATACTTCGGCTGGCCGGTGGCAGTGAGGGTGGCGAGGGTGCGCCCGTGGAAGGACTTGAGCGCGCACACGATCTCGTGCTTCGCCGGCCCTGCGGTCTTGTAGGCGTGTTTGCGGGCCAGCTTGAGGGCGGCCTCGTTCGCCTCCGCCCCGCTGTTGCACAGGAAGCATCGCCCGCCGAAGAGCTTGGACAGGCGCTCCGCCAGCCGAAGCTGCGGCTCGGTGTAGAAATCGTTGGAGACGTGGATCAGCGTCCGCGCCTGCGCGCCGAGGGCGGCCACGACCTTGGGGTGGCAGTGGCCCACGCCCGTAACCGCGCGGCCGCCGGAGATGAAGTCGAGGTACTCCTTGCCTTCGGTGTCCCAGAGCCGCGCACCCTCGCCCCGGGCGATCACCATCGGCAGGCGGATCGTGGTGTAGAGGGTCAGCAGGTGCTGTCGTTCGAGCGCGACCGCTTGTTCCAGGTTCATCTCGCTACTCCTCGTCGAACTCATCGTCACCGAAGTCATCGCCCATGTCGCCGCTGAAGTCACCCTCCTCCGGGCCGAGATCGGAATCAGAGTCTTCGCTCTTCACGATCCGCGCCGGGCGCGAGATCAGCTTCGTGAGCTTCCGCCCGCCGCAGTGGGGGCATTCCTGCTTCGCCTTCTCCGCGGTCATGCCGACGAGCAGGGCGAAGGTGCGACTACACTTGCCACAGCGATACTCAAAGAGTGGCATGATGCGTCCTCACTTCACCACCATGGTGCCGATCCCGTAGTCAGTAAACAGCTCCATCAGCAGCGCGTGCGGGAGGCGGCCGTCAATGATGTGGCAGCGCGCCACTCCGCCCGCGAGGGCTTCGAGGCAGGCCTCCACCTTCGGGATCATCCCCCGGTCTATCTCGCCCCGCGTGATCATCTCGTTCGCCAGCTTCGCCGGTAACTCGGAGATCAGTGTACTGGCCTCCGCGCGGTCCTTCAGCACTCCGCTCACGTCGGTGAGCAGGACTAGCTTGCTGGCGTGCAGCGCGGCCGCGATCTTTCCGGCCATGTGATCGGCGTTGATGTTATAGGTCTCCCCCTCCGGCCCGACCGCGATGGGAGCGATCACTGGGATAAAGCCCTGACCGAGCAGCGTGAGCAACAGGTCCGGCCGTACCTCGGCGACATCGCCGACGAAGCCGAGGTCGTGCGCGCTCGCGAGCTTGCGGGCCGTGACTATCCCGCCATCCTTGCCGCTCAGCCCGATGGCGCGGCCGCCCTGGGACTGCAAGGCCGCCACCAAATCGGGGTTGGTCTTGCCGGTGAGGACCATCTGCGCGATCTCGATGGTCTCCCCGTCGGTGACGCGCAGACCGTTGACGAAGACCGGCTCTTTGCCGAGGCGGCGCATCATCTCGCTGATCTCCGGGCCGCCGCCGTGGACGATCACCGGGCGCAGGCCGACGTGCTCGAGGAGCACGATGTCCTTGAGCACCTCGGTGCGCAGCCCCTCCTCCACCATCGCCGCGCCGCCGTACTTGATCACCACGGTCTGCCCGCGGAACTGGCGCAGGTAGGGCAAGGCCTCGATCAGCACGCCCGCGCGCTGTCGCAGGGCGTCGAGGTCGGGTTGTCTCTTTGTCGGCTCCGTCATGGTTTCGCCCTCGGTTTGGGCACGGCGTGCCGCGCTCCTTTGATTTGGGCACGGCGTGCCGTGCCCCTATGTATGGTAATCCGCGTTGATCCGCACGTACTCCGCGGTGAGATCGCA
>Ga0315274_10015844_pt1 | contig 10666 bp, 5 predicted proteins | sample YL17G02_20_MG_FD_203700 | JGI IMG/M metagenome (GOLD analysis project Ga0315274, IMG submission 203700) | Sediment microbial communities from Yellowstone Lake, YNP, Wyoming, USA - YL17G02_20 | ecosystem: Environmental > Aquatic > Freshwater > Lake > Sediment | place: USA: Wyoming | collected...
ATGGATGAGGAACTCATCACCCCAGAGATAGATTGCCGCAGCTGGGAGACAGTCCGTCTCCACTTCAACAAGAACTACCGTGTCTTCGACGACCCGGAGAACCTGCAGATCGCAGAAGTGGACATCCGAGTCTTCGAGCAAGCCGCCGGCACCTGGCGCCCCTGGATCAATCTCCTCCACCTCGACAGGGTCACCGGGCCCCAGGTTGGCGACCTCATAGATAGCAACCCGGAGCAGGCGGACCTCTCGGCCTATGCGGACGGGAGTGTGATCCAGCTTCGATGGCACTTCTATGAAGCGGTATGGGATTACTGGTTCGCTGTTGACGACATCCTGGTTTCGGGTGAGCCTGCTGGAGCAAACACGCTGATGGGTGACAGCCATCTCCGCACCACTGGGAAGAACATAACGCTCAGAAGCAGAGACCCTTCCGACCCGGCTGTTGTGGCCAAGACGATCATTGACGGGGGCGGAAGCGGCTCCGTCGTCACGTTCGTGGGTACCGAGACCGAAGCCTGCCTTCTTGCCGGTTTCACTATTCGTAACGGCAAGGCCGACTTCGGCGCCGGAATCGCGGGGAATGGGACCCACGCCATCATCCGCAACAACGTGATCACCGGCAACTCAGCGACCGGCGACGGCGGCGGGCTGTTTCTTTGCAGCGGCATCATCCAGGACAACGTCATCAAGGGGAATTCAGCGGCTCGGAACGGCGGTGGCCTGTACAACTGCGGCGGGACAATGCAGAACAACATTGTCTGGGGTAACTCGGCCCAGGATCTCGGCGGCGGGCTTGCTTGGTGCGAGGGGACAATCGAAAACAACGTCATCACTGGAAATTCGGCTCAACGCGGCGGCGGGCTTGCGTGGTGCGAGGCGACAATCCGAAACTGCATCATCTGGGGAAATGAGGCTGGAGAAGGGCCGGAGCTCCTCAGCACGAGCCAACCCACCTATTCCTGCATTCAGGGCTGGGTTGAGGGTGGAGAAGCGAACATCGCTCAGGACCCCCTGTTTGTTAACCCTGACGGCGGTGACTACCGCCTGTCCAGCGGTTCTCCTTGCATTGATGCCGGCAAGAACGAGGAGTGGATGAAGGAGTCCGTTGACCTGGACGGCATTCCCCGCATCATTCACGGCATCTCCTCTTTCACGGTGGACATGGGCGCCTACGAGTTCGGTTACCCCTTCAGGACTTTGCAGGTCAGAAGGGGCGCTAGCCCTGGCGTGCTGCTCATCTGGAACAGTCGGCCCGCAGACGCCTACTACGTCGTCTGGTCATGCCTTGATTTGTTGAACGCGGAGTGGACGCAAGGGAATGCAATTCCGTCCCATGGCGAAACAACCACTTGGAACGACCCGGATACGACATGCAGACAGAAGTTTTACCGAATCGAAATAATCGGAGACATGTGAAAAGACCCGATACGATGGTGTAATGCAGTGCAAACAGAAACAAAGGTAACCCGAAGCCTTCCTCCGGGATCCTCAGTCTACGGGTTGCCCCCATGCGGGGTGAGAACGATGAAACGAGGCATTGGCATACGTAACACGTCGCGCGGGCGGGATTGCTGGGGGATTGCCCTGCTATTGACGCTGGGGATTTTGCTGCTTTTGACGCTGCTGGCATTGAGCTTTTCCTCGAGCCAGCTCACGGAAAACCAGGCGGCGCGGAATTTCTACTACGCGGCGAAAGCCGAGGAAATCGCTCTCGGCGGCCTGAGCACGGCGACCGCGGTTTTGAAGGCTGACTCGCAGGCGAACTCGTACGATCACCTCCTTGAACGCTGGGCCATCTACTACCCGAAAGAGGATGGATTTGCAGGCGGAGACTCGGAGGACGCGGACCTGTCCGATTTTGACGAACTCGAGTGCGGTTTGGAGAAGAAGGGACACAATTTCCTCGATTTCTCCGCAAGGCAAGACCCCTGGAAACAGCCGACAGCGGATTCACGATGGATAATCGTGACGATCGTGGACCCGGCGACCGGTGAAAAACGGCTCGCAGGCAGATACGCCGTCTGCATCGAGGACGAGAACGCTAAGGTCAATATCAACACCGCAGGCAACCCCGACCCTCAGACCCTCTCCTGGAAGCACCGCCAGAACATGGGGTTCACCACCGCTGAAGTCAATCTCGGAGCCGTCTTTGAGGGCCTCGGCAACCTTTTCGGCAAAGTATTCTCCGATCCTTCCCGATACCCTCACACCCTCGACAGTCGCAGCGCCCACGACATCGTCGCTTACAGGTACGGCTGGAGAAGGTCTGTCTCCGGCGACGACGGCATGGTCCCCGGCCTTCGAGGCGACGATAACTCGACGGAGCGGATGCCGCCATTCCTCCGTCAGAATCAAAACGGGATAGACGACGATGGCGACGGTCAGATTGATGATCCGGGCGAGGAAGCCGACGAACCCGGTGAGTTCGATCCGTATGAGCCGACGGAGAGCAGCGGCCCCGGACAGCTTTTGGGGGGCGAAATCTCTCCCCCCGGAACCACGGGAGTCCTCGGAGATGACACGCCATTCCTGACCGTCTCTCACATCAAGATGGCGGAGAGCCGGTGGCTCGCCAAGGAGTACTCGATCCCGGAAAAAGACCACGACCCACCATATCCGAAAGACAGGCTGTACCGTAGTCTGTTGCCCTATGTGACGGTTTACTCCCACGACCTGAATCGCTACACAGCCGAGGACATCGGCTACGGCGACCCGTCGGCCGCCCCGCTATGGGCCAGCCGAGAGAACATTGCCCGCTGGTTCTCCGGCCCCTCGCAGGTGCGCAGATTCCTCAACGACGTTGGCCTTTCCTATCATGGCGGACAAACCCGGGACCGGGCCATCAGACAAATCGCCGTGAACCTTTACGACTTCCTTGACCCCGATTGGTATCCCACGCAATATGGCGACATCGTGGGGATCGAACCGACGGCTTACCTCAACGAAATCGAGCCAAACCCGCCCATTGTTCCTGGCCCCCAGCTCGGGTTTCCCCCGGAGGTCACCGTCGAAGATTACGGCGAGTTTATCGAACTGTGGAATCCTTATGACATACCGATAGACGTCGCGAACTACTACGTCACGATTGACGAGTCGGCAGGCCCCCAGCGAATCGGACCCATGGCCGTTGCCTCCACGGTTGTCTCGCGGCGCAGTTTTTTTGTCATCGGCGACACCCTCGGCGAGGTGAGAAGGCAAGGCGGCGTGGACGAGATGACCTTGCCGCCTTTTCCGCTGGTCTGCCACGGATACGCGCCGATCAACCTCGACGAGCCATTCGCGGATATCTATCTGGAAATGGAAGGGCCCGACGGGAGACGAATCCGCGCGGAGACGCACTACCCCGTCCCCTTTTCTCCTCCCTATGATGTTTCACTGCAAAAGGACGATCCTCGCGTGGGCTGGGATTGGAAAGTGGGTCCGCCAACACCTGGCCGCGTCAACGCCACCGTCTCCGCCGGGGAGGACGTGTATTCTTCCTTCTACGCCCCAGGCATCCGCACGCGCGTTCGCGATCCCTCATTCAACCCATCCAATCCGGACTGCCTGAAGCTCGCGGGGGGTCTTTCCTCCATCGGAGAACTCGGAATGGTCCACCGCGCAGAGAGATGGCAAACACTCAATTTCACCGGGCAGCCAATGTACGCCAATCCCGCCGACGCCTGGCTTCTCGACCTCTTGACGCTGCCCTACCAGTACCGCCTGAAAGCGCCGAGCGCGGTTGGCGACCCCGTCCCCGCGAGGGAGAATATCCCCGGCCGGATTAACATCAACACAGCCCCTCCGGAAGTCCTGCTGGGCTTGAACTGGGACGGCATGATCGAGGAACTCGACCACTATTATGGGCTCCGCGTGAATCCCGCGCTCCGTTACCCCATCATTCAGAGGATCCTCGAACGGAGAACCGCGGGCGGGTACAGAAGCCTCGCCGAGGTTGCCGCGGACATTGCCAATTTCTTCGACAGATTCCCGTCTCTGGGCAGTGCCCCCGAGGCCGCGAGAGAAGCTTTCATGAGATACAACGCCAACCTGATAACCACCAGGTCGAATGTTTTCAAAATCACCGTCCTCGCACAGGCCTTCGACCGAAAGAAAAACGTCGCCGCCACCCGCAGGCTTGAAGCGATTGTTGACCGGGGCTACACACCGGGCAGCTTCCCGCCACTGAAACCCGACTCACCGAAACCTACTGAAAAGGCGAGGGCGGAAGCCGTCAAAACCCTCTATTTCCGTTGGATCACCGACGACTGAGCGAACCCGGACTGCCAGCAAAGGGACGCATTCCTTGTGCTACTTGCCGACCTGCGATGAATCGGTCGTAGTAGTGCCGCATTCCGGAATCTGCGCAGCGGGGCCCCAGGCAGCCTGGGCCCCTGCCGCGCCCCCGCCAAAACATTTTGGTCAAGGTCTCAATCGCGCGACTGGTCAAGCGCATCGCACCCCGAGGTCGTCCGATTGGCAAGTTAACCTTTTCACTCCTTCGGACTCGACAATTACGCCATTAAACTCGACCCACCTGGCGTTTTCGGTTGAGGGCGTCGCACTTCAAGCATGTCGAGGGGACGGGCTCATTCAAACAGCCAGTGACACGCGAAACAGCATTCGGAAACACTCGTCGAGAATAATGGCGGAACCCCTGGGTCGTTGATTGTTCGAAGGATATTTCGCAAATCCCAGAGGGCAGCGTGCCGTATTCAACCGCAATGAGGATCGAAGGTTGCCTGATGAAGTTACACCGCAGGGACTGAAACGCTTCTCTTTTTGAATTGAACGTCTTCCCGATGAGAATCGTTAAAGGTACCACGAACTGAGTCCGGAGAGTCTAAAAAGGAAGAGACTCCAACAACGAATGATGAAAGGAAGCGCAGAATGAGGAAACTGATTGGTCTTTGCATCGCTGTAGCCTTCGCGGCCCTTTTGTGCCCGGCGGCTATCTGCGAGGAAGGGACACCGCCGGCGAGACCCGGAACAGGCGAGCGGCCGGCGCTGACGGAAGAGCAGAGAACGCAACTGAGGGAGGCGATGCAGACTCTGCAGGAACTCAGAGAGAAGCTGCGTGATGCCGAGCAGAAAGCCAGGCAGGACCCTGAGGTCGTCAAGGCCTTCGAAGCCATCAGGAAGGCCCAAGAGGCTGCCAACAAAGCTCTCGATGAGGCCATCATCAAGGCGAATCCGGATCTTAAGGACGCCGTGAACCAAAGAAGAGCCCTCATGAACAAACTGCAGGAGTTGGGCGGCGGACGATTCATGCCCGGAGGCACGCGCGGTGGCCGGGGTCGTTCTGGCGGCGCAGGCGGTCAGGGTGCGTCCTGAGGCAGCGCAGCGGGTATCCTCACCGACATCAGTGATCCGTGGTACCCTGAGGGCTCTGAGCGGCCCCTGATACGGAGGGGACGTGGATTTCGGAGCACTGAGGTTAGCCTCGAACCGGTCAGTCAACTGGAGCAGGTCGGCGTTTTCAATGAGCGCAGGCCTGCTCTTGTGTGGCCGAGGAAATGAAAACGGTGGAACTTATTCCAGCCATACAGGCTCTTAATGCGTCCTTTGGGGTGAAAGCGTTAACGGACGATATGAATTCTTGCCAGGTAGATGGACGTCTTTCCTTCGTGGAAGGAGTAGTAGCTCATCCAGAGAAGTCCGTTGTGCCATACCATCCCGGGGTAGCCGCAGTCCCCGCCGCTCGGCAGGCTTAACGCTGGCTCATGAGTTTCCGGCCCAAACTTGGCCAGGACTGTCTTGGCTCCTCCCGGATAACTGCGGCTCGCCGCCCAGAAGCTTCCATCCGGGAGTTGCACAAAGTTGGGTCCTCCCAACCGGTGTTGCGTTTCGTGCCACTTCCACTCTTTGTACGGCGGTCTGCTCGCGCCTATCCACCCCAGCATGTTCCCACCCTCCCGGCGAACCAGTGCCGTCATCTCCCCGCTGTTCAGAAAACGGAGTGTCGTCTCGTACTGGAGTACCGCTTTGTGATAGCATCTCGATGGCATGAGCGCGTCGGGTTCGCTGATTCCGAATTTCCCTCAACCCGGATGGCCTGCTCTGTATGGTCGTGACAGGTGTCTGTTCCTGAGGAGGTGACCGCGTGGATTCTAAAAATCGTCAAGGTAGGTTCGGTGATGTGCTGTCTCAAATCATCTGGCCGATGCTTGTTCTTATTGGACTGTCCGTCGGCGGCAGCGCGGCGATTGCAGTCTCCCCCTGCACTTTTAACGTCCGGCAATATGGTGCAATGGGTGATGGGAAAACGCCCGACACCGCAGCGATCAACAAGGCCATCGAGGCATGCGCGGCGGCTGGGGGTGGGCAGGTCCAGTTCCCGGCCGGAAACTACCTTTCAGGAACAGTGCATCTGAAGAGCAACGTGACCCTTTTTCTCGAAGCCGGTGCCACGCTGATCGGCAGCGGGAATTTGGAACACTATCAGAACTTCAGTCCGCCTGCTGGCACGCCCGAAGCGAAATGGACTCGCTGGCACCGGGCGCTGATCCTCGGCGACGGAGCGGAAAACGTCGCTATCGCCGGTCAGGGCGTGATAGACGGGAACAAGGTCTTCGACCCACGGGGCGAGGAGAGGATGCGCGGGCCCCATACTATTCTGCTCGGTATATGCCGCAACATCACCATCCGCGACATTTCAATCAAGGACTCAGCCAACTACGCGATTATGCTCGAGTTTTGCCAGCAGGTGGATGTGCGCGACGTCAAAATCACCGGGGGCTGGGATGGCGTGCACTTCCGTGGGTGGCCCGGTCGTCCATGCCGCGACGTGACCATTGTTGGTTGCCAGTTCTTCACTGGAGACGACTCGATTGCGGGTCGCTACTGGGAGAACGTGCTGATCGCCGACTGCATAGTCAATTCGTCGTGCAACGGCGTGCGGCTCATCGGTCCGGCGACACACCTGACCATTCACAACTGCCTTTTCTACGGTCCGGGCGTTCATCCACACCGCACCTCAAACCGCCAGAACATGCTCTCTGCGATCGTCCTTCAGCCGGGTAGCTGGGACGCCACAGAGGGCAGCTTAGATGACGTGCTGATCTCCAACGTCACGATGAAAAACGTGGCGTCACCGACGACTATTTGGCTCAAGCCTGGTAATACAAGTGGGCGGATCACCATGAGCCGGGTGACCGCCACCGGGGTGTATCGGGCACCCTGCTCGGTGGAAAGCTGGGCCGAGACGCCCTTCACGACCGTCGTGTTCCGGGACGTGAACGTTGAATTTGAAGGAGGCGGCACTTCGGAGCAAGCGCGCGAGTCTGTCAAAGCACCAGGGGTTGATGCCAGGCCGTTGCCAGCGTGGGGATTCTATGCTCGGAACGTCAAGAACCTTTGCTTCGAGGACTTCCGGGTGAGCTGCGCTAAAGAGGATCTCCGGCCGGTGCTGATGTGCGACGGGGTAGAGCAACTGAAGCTCGACGGATTCAAGTTCTCGCGTGCAACCGGTGCACCTGATGCACTGGTGTTAAACGACGTGGCGCGTGTCGAGCTTCGCGACACAGACATCGCGACCGTGGCGCCGCGTATAACAGAATTGAAGCTCGCCACGGCGGATCCCGGGGGGCGGTTCATTGCTGGCAAACCGTATTCAATCAGCGTGACGGTGGAGAACCGGGAGACGGAAGGGCTGGCGCAAATCGAACTGGTCGTGGCGGGGCAAGAGGTGACACGCTGGGTCTGGCTCAGGGCGAACGAGAAGCAGGAAATTGTCTTGAAAGGGCTGACCGCACCGGGCGCCGGAACACACGAGGTGCGAGTCGGGAAGCTGAGCAGTGAGTTAATTGTCGAAGAGCCATAATACCGGAAACAGGGAGGGCTTCCGCTCGTCGCACAACGCTTGACAATATCTTCCTGCTGGGCTGTGTGAGAGTCAGTAAGGGAAAACGAGGAGCTTGCGGAGCGCGGTCTGCGAAGCAGATGGGTGCTTCTTGAAGCCATGCACTTCCTTTTGTTGACGAGGAGAAGGCGCGGAACCACTTGGTCAGAAAGAGCATTTCATAAGGTGCGACTTGGCGTTCAGTGCAGCATTGGAGGTTGTGCATAATGGCTACAATGGAGTCGAGAAAGCGACGAGGTCTGAACCTACTCTGGGTTGGTCTGACAGGGCTGGTCCTGGCAGTGGCGTTTGTGAGGGCGGAGAAACCATCTATGCAGTACAAGTACAACAAGCTTACGCCTGAAGAGGAGCGTGTCATCGTTGGGAAGGGCACAGAGCGGCCCTTCACGGGCAAGTTCGACACCCACTTTGAAAAAGGCCTTTACATATGCCGCCGGTGCAGCGCGGCGCTTTACGAGTCAGACAGCAAGTTCAAGTCTGGCTGCGGCTGGCCAAGCTTTGATGACGAGATTCCCGGGGCAGTGAAAAGGCAGCGAGACGCCGATGGTTCTCGCACCGAAATCCTCTGTGCGCGCTGTGGAGGACACCTGGGGCATGTTTTCGAGGGCGAGAATCTGACGCCGAAGGACATACGGCACTGCGTGAATTCGCTCTCGTTGGACTTTGTTCCTGCAGAGAATCTCGGCCGGGCGGTCTTTGCTGCAGGCTGTTTTTGGGGCGTCGAGTACCATTTCCAGCGAGAGCCCGGGGTCATCCAGACCACAGTCGGCTACACGGGGGGACGCACTGAGAAGCCTACGTACGAGGCAGTTTGCTCCAAGACAACAGGGCATGCCGAAGCCGTGGAGGTTGTCTTTGACAGCCGAAAGATTAGCTTCGAGAGTCTGACCCGCCTATTCTTTGAAATCCACGATCCGACGCAGGTGAACCGCCAGGGTCCTGACGTGGGAGATCAGTACCGCTCGGCAATTTTCTACGTCAACGATGAGCAGAAGAAGGTTGCAGAGGACTTGATTTCGGCTCTCAAGAAAGGAGGGCTGAAGGTTGCCACCCAGCTTGTCCGGTTCGAGGAGTTTTGGCCAGCAGAAGAGTATCACCAGGACTACTACGACAAGACAGGCAAGCAGCCGTACTGTCACATTAGGACGAAGCGGTTCTGATTGAAGGCCCGGAGAACACAAGAACTTCCCCAGGCATAGGGAAGCACAAGGCTCATCGCCTGGTTACGAACAAGAGCAGCAGTCGTTCGGTAAACGTAGAGATGTCTGCACGCTTTCTGGGGTGTGAGGGACCAGCCGGGGAGGTTGGGGGTTCGGTTTGAGCGGCTTTCCAGTTATCGCTGAGAAGTTCATCGAGCCGGCTAACGGCATGGGTGCTGATGCGGTCAAACACGTCCCGGATGTAGGCGAAGGGACCCATCTGGAGTCGTTTGCGTGCAGTGGCGAAACTGCTGACGACCGCTCTGGTTTACCCCCTCCCTCGCTGATGAAGAACAGAGCCGGGCCGAGGCCGAACGGGGAGGTGGGGATGCGCCCGGCACGCCACTTTGGTCAACTTGGGCTTGACACCCCTCCCCGGTCTGGCATAGTGAACGCCGGATAAAGGGACGCGGCGCCTTCGGAAGAAGCAGTCACGCGTTTTCTGGGGACATAGCGATGACAGGGCCGAGAGGGTTGTTGCCAGCTCCTTTCAGATGTGGCGGCGGGGTGCTATCAGCACGGACGGCGCGCCCGTCTCACGGAGGTGGACCTCGCAGCACAAGAACGTCAAGAGGTCTCCTCGTTGTTGGATTTCCGGCCGTGGGAGATCAAGACGATACGCATCGAACCATTGAAGTGAGGGGTCGCATACGTGAAAAGCGAGGCTCGGCAAACATGAGAAAGTCTTTGCTTCAAAGGATGCTTTTCGTGTCGGCACTGTGCGCCTGGGCAGGGCTGTCCTCCTCCATTCTGGAGGCAGAGCGACAGTTCTTCCTGTTAAACCCGGGCGAGTTCCAGCGGGAGATGGGCGAAAATTCGGACTGGATTCCTCAGAACGTTCCGCTGTTTGAGTGCCCCGACAGCCATATTCAGGAAATATACTACTTTCGCTGGGGCGTTTTCAGAAAACACATCGAGGAGACGCCGGACGGGTTCATCGTTACCGAGTTCTCTCCCAAGGTCGGCTGGTCGGGAAAACACAATTCGATTTCTTGCGCGGCGGGCCATCACATCTACGAAGGACGCTGGATTCACAACCCGCGATATGTTGACGACTACTGCGTCTTCTGGTTTCGGAAAGGAGGCGAACCTCGCCGATATAGCTGCTGGCTCGGGGATGCCATCTGGGCGCGCTTTCTGGTTGATGACAATCCGGAACTGCCTAAGGACCTCCTTCCCGACTTAGTGAAGAACTATGAGGCCTGGGAGAAAGAGCGACTCGACCCAAGTGGCTTGTTCTGGCAGATTGACGACCGGGACGGGATGGAGGTTTCCATCGGCGGAAGCGGCTGCCGCCCGACAATTAACTCTTACGTGTACGGTGACGCAGTGGCGATTGCCAACATTGCCGAGCTCGCAGACCAGAGGGGCCTTGCCCGCACCTACCGAGACAAAGCTGCAAAAATCAAGGACCTCGTCCAAACTAAGCTGTGGGACACGGAAGCGCAATTCTTCAAGACTCTGCCGAGGGGCGAGAATGCTCGCCTTGTTGACGTCCGAGAGGAAATCGGTTTTGTCCCATGGTACTTCAATCTCCCTGACGGGGGCTACGAGGTTGCCTGGAGAGAAATCATGGACCCCGCCGGCTTCTACGCGCCTTTCGGGCCGACAACTGCGGAGCGGCGCC
>Ga0315274_10015845_pt1 | contig 10665 bp, 16 predicted proteins | sample YL17G02_20_MG_FD_203700 | JGI IMG/M metagenome (GOLD analysis project Ga0315274, IMG submission 203700) | Sediment microbial communities from Yellowstone Lake, YNP, Wyoming, USA - YL17G02_20 | ecosystem: Environmental > Aquatic > Freshwater > Lake > Sediment | place: USA: Wyoming | collected...
ATGGCAAAAAGCAAACCTTTTCCCACAATATATAAGCCATCAGACTTTCGTACAATACGATATTCACCGCTTGTATCAAATGTCATTCCATCAAAAAATTTCATTTTGTTTCTTTCTCACGCAATTGCAAAATTCGGTGAACGTGCTGGAATCGAACCAACCTCTTTATTACATATCCTGCCGATAGACGAACGTTCATGCCCTCCGTGATTAGTCAATTGATTAGTTTTTGACAATTCAACGGTGATCGAGCAGTGGTACCAATCAACTAATCAGGTTGGTTGCCTTCCACTTGATCAGTGTACCATATTGTCTATCGCTTTTACACAGACATGAAAATAATTATTCGGCCCACGTGGCTGCTCAGGATACGACCCAAAAACACACATAGGGTAATCCCCATTGATTTGATATACTGGACACGAAGGGTCTTGAGTGGGTTCGAATTAGGCACATTTCCGTCCTTCCATGCAAACATTTGTATGTCTATACCCACAATGTCTTGTACACGATGGGCAGCGTAACATATTCACTTGGTCATGAATAGATTTCAAAAAAGAAGACCACCAAGGCTGAGGTTTTGGTGCAAGCCTAATCTTGTCCCACACATCATTCAACTTAAGTTGCGCCAGGCGATCAGCAATAGCGTTATCACAACTAGCGAGGTAAGTAAGTTCGTCAAATTCATTTTGGATGTCAGTGTTGACATCCCCGCACCTAGGGCTTGTTTCCATCGAGATTATATTATACCATATTCACGTGCAATTTGCACCATGTCAAGTAAATATATTGTCAATTACAAAATTGACCATGCACAAAGAAAACAAAAAATTACAACTTGAATCCATACGGGCATGACATGTATGTTGGTATTGTACCAATAGGCTATCCAAATAGAGCTTGCGTTTATTCCAACAATGAAACAAATGGACATCACTAGTTTTTCGGATAGAGTAGGTTTTGAAAACATTAGGTTTCCCTTATGTATTAATAATACAATATTTTCTCACACCTTTGCACCGATTAAATATTAATCGATCCAGACGCCGGCGTTATATGCTCGCATCTGGATCGATCAAAGCTTGTTGGGATTTCAGCCCTGCGTGCCGGTCGCCTGTGTGGCCACGGCATTCACCGAGACGTCAGAAGAGAAGAGGTAAACCGGCTTCTTGAAACCAGCAATTTCGACATAACATCGAATTCGCTGTGCCTTGGTGATTACACCTTCCATGCCGACATACCTCGAATCACCACCAATGACGGTGACAGACGTACCTGCCTCGAGCTTGACACCGAGAGCACCCGTAGTTGCCATAACGCGATTGAAGTGAACAAGGTGTTCAGCCATTGCTGCCACCTGAGCTCGAGTGAAACTCGAAGTAATCTCATTGAAGATTGTCGCTGCGTTTTCATCGAGCACCGGAAGTTTGCTTGCGGCGCGGAGGACCTTTGCCATGTGGGCGGGCGCCTTGTCTGCACGCTTGGCCTCACGTTTCGCTTCTCGAGCCGCTCGCTTTGCCACCTTTGCAATTGCCTTTTCGTCGGAAATAGCTGCGGCCTTCGCCTCACGTTCCTCCGGAGAAAGCTTCACACGGGCCACCTTCACCTTTGCCTCCACGACTTCACCAGCATCCTCGGAGACGCTCGGCTTTGCCTTCTTGGCACTCTTGCGGGACTTTGCGGCGTTCACGGCCTCGTCAATTGCGCTGAGCGTGTTATCCAACTTCGTATCGTTTTCATTGTTTTCCATATTATGTATTCCTATTTCCTAAGTTTGGTATCACCGATGATTTGTCAGCACATCGGTATGCTGTTGATTTGTTCTTGAATCACCTTATAACTTCTCACACCCCTTTTACACAAAAAAGTGCGATTATTTTCATTCGTGATTATTCACTTCTTCGAAGCATTAAGTTCAATTTGTTCGAGAAGTTGCGAAGTGTAACGGAGAGCAATCGCTCTGGCTTTGTTGAGATGATTTCCTGAAAGCTTCCGACCCGAGATCACCCAGCGAGCATAATAGCTCCCTCGGATGCAATGGGCACCGGAAAAACCTCGACCGTTGGTATGTTTGGTGTTGCTTGACAGTTGTTCGTCTCGCGTTTGGCGATCGTACAGTACGACCATTGCTTTTTCTACCGCGTTTTGATTGCTCTCAAGAAGGGCAATCACCTTATCTTTGTTCCAGTTGATTTCCATGTATCTAATAATATCACAAATCAGGGTTGATTTGCACCCACCTCGAATTTTGTTTCGGGCCTCTCTCGAGTGTCTAGGAAGACAAAGGAGGTATACCATGGTCTCAATGCCCGAGGGTTCCCGGGGGCTTTGAGTGGGCACGCCAAGGTCATCTCAGCCAGGCTCAGGATTTCTAATTCTTTTCAGCGTGTTCGGCATCCCAGATGGCAGCCTGGAGGAGATCGGGGTCGGGCCTTTCCAGGGAGCTGGCACAGAGTTCATCTTGATCATTCCAAAGTGAGAGATAATCATCCATGAACTCATCGCGACAATAACCAGGCCCATAACATGCCACGAAATCTTTTGCCGTCGAGGCATAATCTTCCGGAGACCACTTCTTACTCTTTTTCTTATTAGCCATGCTCTAACCCTACCAGGATTAAAGGTGATTATTCACTCATCAAATGGAATTTTTAATTTGTTCCTGAATCGCTTCGCGAACTTCGATATTGAAAATATCGCGACGATCACAGTAACCGATGTGCCAAGAATATGTCTTCCTGGCGCGAAACTTTTTCACCGATTGCATTCCACCTGAATACAGGTTTGTTTCTTTATAATCATACAAAGAAAATTTGAGGTTGGCTTTGGTGTCCATGAGACACCATTCGGTTGATATCTTATATCCATCGCCTTGGGAATTTGGGGGTCCAAATGCTTTCACCAAGGAGTCATATGATGCCACGATTTCGCCTTGAAGAGAACCTCCAATAAAATCGTTAAACTGGATGATACGCTTTGTTTTGGTTTCCATATGTCTTAATTATACCACTTAATCCCGGGGATTTGCACTTAGTATCGCATCGGGATGAGCTTTTTGGTCATGTCTGCAAACATTCCCATAAACATGTCGATTTCAAAATAGTGGCCGTTTTTGCACTTGCGGGTTTGCAAGCCACCCATTTCAGAGTAAAGCTTTTTGCTTTTTGCCTTGCAGGCGGGACAAGTAATAAAAATTTTACCACCATTTTGTTTGATGGTTTTCTTGGCCTTTTCCGCGCCGGCCTTGCGTCGGGCAGTTTGCTGTTCCTTGCACCAGTTGATCAAAGAAGTCAACTGCCGCGGTCCGCAGATGCGGTAATCACCGGGGTTGTTTCCGAAACACTTTTTGTGGAGTGCATCAACAATTGCTTTGGCTCCGGCTTTTGTTTGATGATATCCCCGGAGCTTGAGTGTAACCTTGCGGTTCCAAGACTTGGAGACAAGAACAACCGTGTAACCCTTTTTGACTGGCTTCAACATGATATCATCATACCATAATCGCGAGTGTTTTTTCACTTCCGCAAAAAAAGAATTTCACGGTTCACATCGCCACCGCACCACCCAGCAGTCAACCACGACGGACGCTTGTGCCAGCTATTCCAATTAGGTTTAAGATTGGTTACGGTGACAATACACTCAGTGACAGTATAATCTTCCCAGGTGGAGTATGCACCGTACAAAAATGGTTCACCACCATCATCGTGCCAGCGTCCAATATCATTGTCACGTTTTCGCATCGCATCAAGTTCTGCCTTGGTGCGTGGGATCCAAACGTTCCTGGTGGAGATAGTGATGGTGTCACCGACCTTGATTTTTGCTTGCTTGTTCATAATCTAATCATTGATCTGAGGTAATTTCTCAATTGGTGTAAGCTGGGAGGAGTCGAGCCTCTAGTCTTTGGACATCCACGTTTACAGCGTGGATAGATTTCCCTATCTTGTTTCCGCTTACATAATGTCCCGTTTTTCGTCCGGGACCACGACGTTTTAAGATTTGGAGTGTGAAGGTGTAAACTTCAGACCTTGACGCGACCCCAGGTTTCGGTGACGCGCTTGCCGTGACCCTTGCGCTGGGACACCGAGGCCGAACCATCGTCGTTCTCGGTGACGTTGGTGGGAGTATCTGTGCGGATTGCACTTTCCTCGCGGGTGCCGTACATCGTACCGGCGAAAAGGAGGTGGGTGCAACCCTTGCGGGTGTAAACGCGGCGGGGGTCAGAGTTCGATCTACGCATTTTGATATCCTGTAACTTGAGTGGTTTTGACTTTGGCACCTTGCCTCAGTCTTCATTACCTATACAGTATATCATGGTATGCCGTTAGATTGCACATACTTCATCACTTTTATTTTGAGGTCCTAGAAAGCCTTCAAATACCATCCTAATGGTTACCATATCCAACCAAAGTCATGACTGTCGGTGGGCCTCGATGGGCCGGAATACTGGATCGCGCCCGGGGTGTACCCGCGGGAAATCATATTAATAAACTCGGGTGCAAATCCATAATGAAATATGTTATTATTAAAGCATGAACGAGCAATTCCAAACCTGGCGATGTCCCGATTGCGGTGGTGCCTCGCATCCCTCGAGTGGTGCACAAATGAGCCCGTCTGTGGTTGTTTGTGGCCCTTGCACCCGGCACTTTTGGGTATGGGTTCGTCGGCGAACTTCTACGCCACCCCGACCAGGAAATGTCAACTTTTTTGATCATGTCAACGTAATCAGTGTATAAATAGACACGAATAGGATACTTTTATATCATGTCCTCCAAAAAGAAACACGTATTCAAGAACTTCAATAGTGACAAAGTCGAGTCGCGCAATGCATATCATGAAGCTGCACTTCAGTGCAAAGCCGGGATGATGCGTGATAGGCGTGACCGTCGACGTAAGGAACGCGATCGTCGCGAGTTCAATGATGAGTGTGAAGACAATTGTCGTGATTAATTCACTGTAATTACATTCTTTTTAGTGTATAGGTACACATATGGCCAAAAGCCAAAAAATAGTTACATGGAAAGTCGCACCTGCGCCAGGCGTAAGTACGATGAGAAAAAACAAAAGTCGCCTCAAGGCCCGGCGCAGGCGGATAAACCGCAACGGTGCGACAACAACCTTCACCAAAACCCGGGAGCCTTTAAGACATAGGGCCTATAGTCCGTCCTCCGTGCCATCAAGTTCATTGAATGAACGACTAAAAGATGGATCCGGTGGCATGTTTTTTACATTGTGTAACTTTATTGAAGAGCAAAAATACATAGGTGATGCTCGAATCGAGCCTAAGTTTCCATATTTGCTTGGATGTGATTACAGTTTTCAAATGGGTTGGTCTAAAGACCTTAGGCGAAGCAACCACAAACAATGGGGTTCTGATCCTTTTGATTATTCTCGAGGAACCATGGCAATATACATGGGAACTGTTCGTGTTGATGAAGAAAAATATTCATCAAAGCTTAAGACAATTAACGTTGTGTCTCTTAAAAGACATTCATTTTTAATTGACGGCAAAATGTATCTTATTCAAGATATAAATTTGTTCAAACATATTGATGACTATTCCCCAGAAGAAGATGACATAGAAAATGAAAAATCACCTTCATTTGGTTCAGAATAAATTTTTCGAACATCCGGCTTGTTATTAATAAAGTTACTAAAGTTCTTATCATCGAATAATCGTATAATAAATTTTGTTTGTCCCATTCCTTCCTTGGGTTCATATGATGAACCAGACAAGGATGGTGGCGTTGTCAGAATGACATAAGCATCATAACCAGAGTCAAAAGACAAGCTTGACGGATCAATCCCAAGATCTTCTTGTTTCAATGTGTAAAAATAATTAAGATTCGAATTACATGAACCTACGATTAATCCCAATCCAAAACCACTTCCCCATGTGACAAGTGAACCAATAGGAATACGTTCAGATTTTAACGTCTGATGGGGTGCGTGGAGTGCGTGGAGTGCGGGATCATATTTTGTCATATCTATTAAATTATAATCTATTTGTCCTGACAAAATTTATCGTAAAGTTTAAACAATCCATCAATTCCATCGTTTGAAATAAGCACAATGACACGGGTTCCTAACAAGATCCCAAGAGCATATAACGCCCATTGATCAGAGACAATGAATTTCATTTTCCATGAAACAAATAGAATGATCAGCGCTGCTAAATAACCGATCTTAGAAAAGATACCAAGGTCGGGAAACAAAGCTTTATCTTTTTTCATCGTTGCCCCCCGAAACATCCGGTTGTTGCTGCCGTTATAGCCATCACAACATTTCCACCGATGATAAAAAATCCAAGCATTCGCCAATGCATAAAATATTCTTGATTAATAAAATTTGATGTGCACCAAGAAAAAGCGCCGAGGCCTGTTCCCAAGATTGGAACAACGATTCCATAAATAAGTAGCCCTGGACAAAACCAGACTAAGGCAGCGCAGAACAACATCCAGATAAACATCTTAAGATTCCTTTATTTTTCAAAAACAAAACATACAATCATTAAAGCGCAGATTAGTAAAAGACCGACCGTCGACATGACCTTACCTCCAAGCACCCGTCATTTGTTTCGTCTCGTCAACGTAAACCTTGAGTTCACTTGTTTCGAACAACAATTCATGACCCTTACTCAAAACCCATCCGCGCTTGACTCGAGAAGAATCGGGTGCACCGCATTCGCCATCGGTGAGAATAAGAAATCCATCCCACTTGCCCCTATTCTTTACGTCATTGACAATTGCGGTGGGAGCATTGAAATCAGTTCCACCACCTCGGACCCGCTCGAGTTTAGGATGCGTTCCCTTTTTCCACTCAAACATATCCTTGATGTCAGCGCTACAATCAAAGGGAAGAATGTCGACCGTGGTGCGTTTCGTCAAACTTCCAAGTTCGGAAAAGAATGAACCAAGTTGCTCATCATCAACCGATCCAGATTGATCAATGGCGATCAAGAGTCGTGCAGTATGTGCCCGCTTAATTCCAGGATGAATGTAGGGGTACCTGCGATTGATACGCTTAATCGAAGTGGAGCGTTCGCCCCGGCTCATCGATCCAATAAACTGTTTCAAAACCGAGCGCCAGTTCACAACATTCGAAACCGACCGGCGAATTTCACCTTGGAGTTCGGCGGGAATATTTCCCCAACCGTTTGACTTCCCGTCAGCATGACGCTGGGCCTTTTCGACAAGTGACCGAACTTTTCCTTCGATGTACTCGCGCTTTTCATCATCGATGTCATCCCATCCAGAATGATCGTCAATTGAATCGGCGCCAGGAATGCCCTCGCCTTCGCCTTCGCCATCACCGGGCTGTGGATACTTATCAGGATTGTTTTTCTTATCTTCAATCAATTTGTTGAAGTAAAATTCCGACGCCTGCATCGTCGGGAAACTTTCAATCAAGTTCGAAAAATGCTCAAACGCTGCCGTTTCAGATTCGGTAAGTTCACGGCCTCCCTCTGGGAGCTGCAACTTTTCACCGGGAATAAGACACCCCTTGGGAAGTGCTCTCGATCCTGGCTCATCGCTTTCGTTTCTGCTCTTCCCGGCCGATTGTAGAATAATCGAATTGATTGCACAATCGGTGGCGATATTCCACGTGCGGGGAGGAGTCTTGCGACGTACACTGATGTGTCCAAAAACAAGATGATAAAATTCGTGAGTCAATACACCACAAATTTCAGAATTTGAAAGTTTTGAGAAAAATTCAGGATTCCAAAAAAGGGTGAATTCATCATCTTTGGGATTGTATGCCACGGCCGCAGTGGGGATTGCTCTCGTGGGAACCTTCGCAATGTGTCGAGACAATTCGGCAAAGAATGGCGTCGATTGAAGGAAGACGAGCAAGTGACGGTCGAGGTTGAAATCTGTATTTGCTTTGGGGAACATGATTGCCTTATAGATATAAGATACCATATTTAGGGGTGGATTTGCACACCATTCACGCTTTATTTATTTTAGACGAACCCTAAGGGGCTACGATGCCTCTGGAAGTAAGGATTTGGACCCATCGAGGCCCCCACGTGCTAAAGCAATAATCCGCCAAGGGGAAACATCCATTATGTTTCAATTGGTTTTCAAGGGTCTTTAAACAAGAAAAGTCGGTGTATTCACCGATCAATCATTATTTTCACCTTTAATTAATGGTTACTAATAAGAGTTTCGTGGATCTTATATTCACCTTTATATATAAAGTCCATGTGAACTTTTTTTGTTCACCCACGGGGACCAAATCAATTAATATTATATTACGTCATTAAATTACACCATACCCTTTTTATTTAAAGATTCATTTACAGTAACAATGATTGGGACAACTTTATTAAAATATACTGTTTTAAATATAAGTTCCTTTCGTTGGACTTTCATCGCCTTGCTTGGAACTTCACCGGGCCTATTACAATGATAAATTAGTTTCTTTGAAGTTTCCTTCGCCCGCAATTGTTTCACAAATTTTCGCCAAATTTTACGAAACTTTCGTTTCATTTTTCTTTGTTCGTCAATCGGGTATGATTTCATAATCATATTTATGTCACAAGATGTTCCATCAAGGGGAATAATTCCAAGCTTGAACATTTCCGCCTGCATGAGCGTTTTTTCAAGCATAGTCATACTTGAATATATGTTAGATGAGAACAACATAAATTAATTTACTACTCAGTTGACGTCTTTGTTGATATAGTCCATCTTACATAAGTTTTAACCATTTTTGCACGGACTCGATCAAATTGTTTTTTGTCAATTGATATACACAATCGTCCCGCAAGTTTTCGCCCTCGATGCCAGGCCTCAAGTTCCTCATCTAAAACGTCAATTCGGTGTATAAGAGATCTTTTTATTGAGGCGTCTTCAACAGTGTAACCCATCCCATATCTTTCATGGCGCTCTTTGTATCCTATGAGGTGATGACCACACTCATGCAACAAAACATACAATTGGGTTTCAGGTTTAAGTCTTTGGTTGATGTGAATCTTTTGTGTCTCAGAGTAATATGAACCTTCTTTTGAAAAGATAACTTCAATATTTTTAGACTCACACCATGCAACGACGTGTTTTATCTTTTCTATATAAGAAAGTTCACGTTTTAAAACTTTGTCTGGCGACTGGGATGAAGATCCTTTGTCGCCTGAAACGCGTTTTTTGAATAAAATTTTGTTACGTTTTTTTGCCTGATCACGCCAAACTTTTAGAATGAATGATGATGACATACGTCTTAAGATAATTATCTATCAAGACGCACATAAGTACAAAAGATTAAATACCTCAGAGAGCTTAGATAATCTAAGACCTCTGAGGCACTGTTTTCGCAAACATTAGTTTAAGCCGCCGTCTACGTCCCAGCGGTAAGTTATTACTTCTTCTCTGAAGTCCCAGCGAAGGCACCAGGAATATTCGGGACCACCCCAACACCCGCAGCGCCCGGTGGGACACCGAAGATATCAAGAATACCCTTCACACAAAATTTGTGAATGCTTTTTGCGAGAGGAAGCGTATCCATTCCCGTTTGTGTCAACTTCATCCAACAAGACACCCTTTGTTCCGGAGGAAGATTTTGCATAAAGGCGTCAAGGTTTTTTCCTTGGCACTCAGAAAGACCTTTGGTTCCATACTCCTTGACGGTGTGGTCTGTAACCTTATCGATTGCGACGTTCAGGCGTTCGACGCCATGGCGTTCAATCTTTTTCTTGGTCTTCCCATCCGACGGGACGATTTCCAATTTCTTCGTTTTCTTATTCATCACATCGGCGAATTCATATGTGTTCAAAATCTCTTCACCGGAGACTTGTTTATCAATCGACTTCGCGAAATCAAGAAACGCAATTGAAGCCTCAGTTCCAATGAACCCAAGAGACATCGAGTAAAACAAATCCGATGCCGGATTGTCAGCGATATCTGCCGAAACCAATGCCTGGCTCAGGCGTTCCCAAGATCGACGTGAAGGTGAAACAGTGCCGGGATCAAATTGTTTCGGGGGATCAAGCCACTTATCTTGGCTTGCGATGAAATCCATAATCACTGGCGAAATATTTCCTTCGCCTTTTGCCCATGTCAACCAATCCTCAGTGTCCGGATTGAGATCAACACACCAGAATCGATCCAGAAGTGCCGGGTCAATTTCATTGACCGTATATGCTGCCGAAGAATTCACCGCCGAGAACACCCGGGTTTGTGGGTGAAGTTTCCAACCATTGAGTTCGCGATCGAGGACGATTTGGAATGCTGCCTGCATGACCTCATGTGTTGCGCGGTTGAGTTCGTCAAGGAACAAGCAACATGGTTTTTGGCAAGCCCGACGATACCAATCTGGGGGATTAAAGCGGGTCACTTCACCATCCGTGGAAGGAAGACCAATCATATCGCCTTCACTCATTTGTGAAAGACGACGATCGATGATTTCATAATCATTAATCCCTTCGGCTTCGGCAATGAGTTTTGCCGCCTGTCGGACTACTTGGCTTTTGCCAATGCCGTGGTTACCTCGGAGCAAAATGCTCGTCGTGGCGGGAAGTCGGGGTGCGACATGAAGGAAAGTTCTAACGTGTTGTGTAGTCATTGTTGTTTCTCACCGTCTTAGTATTTTGCGGTATGTATCATTATACCTTAGTATTAGTGACTAATTCACCGTTTAAACCAAAATTTTCGTAATTTTTTTCCAAGGCAAGTT
>Ga0315274_10015851_pt1 | contig 10663 bp, 8 predicted proteins | sample YL17G02_20_MG_FD_203700 | JGI IMG/M metagenome (GOLD analysis project Ga0315274, IMG submission 203700) | Sediment microbial communities from Yellowstone Lake, YNP, Wyoming, USA - YL17G02_20 | ecosystem: Environmental > Aquatic > Freshwater > Lake > Sediment | place: USA: Wyoming | collected...
AGATGAGCAGAAATGATGATAATACAAAAGAAATACGGATTGGCAATTTTATTTCTTTTTTTCCTATTCTATGATTTGCATTTTCAACGGAGTGCCATTTTAGTATAGTCTGATCAGATTTGTAAAACTAAATAGCCCTACCTTGAATACGCCTGATGAATATACACAAATCGTTTACAGTAGACTTTGACTATTATGACGAATATCTACATAAAAAGATTACTCGAAACACAACAGGTTGTTATACTAAAAGGCTTACGAAATCACGTTAACACCAATCTTAGTATTGACCTGACAATGAGAAATCAGTAAAATTCTATATACACCTATAAAAACCATTTTTCAAAGGTTATTATTCCAAAAGAAAATAAGGAGGAAGCACATAATGGAACGTAAAGTACTGGCATTTTATTATACATGGTATGGCGTACCACAAGTCAGCGGGAACTGGTATCACTGGGATGAAGGCGGACACTCACCCAATGATGTAAATGAAGATGGTTATCCAGATCTCGGCGCAACAAATCACCCTAGCTATGGTCCTTATGATTCCAATGATCCGCATGTGATTCGCCGTCATTTGAAATGGTGCGAGGAAGCAGGTATTGATGGTCTGATCGCAACGTGGTGGGGACAGGGGCAGTATCACGATAATGCGTTGAAGGTTGTGTTGAAAGAGGCGTCTGAAAGCTCCATAAAGATAACACTCTATTACGAGGCTGTTCCACAAAGCGGAGTTAGCGGGACAGTGGATGACTTCCGATATATACTCAAGAATTATGGGAAACATCCGGGGTTCTTCAATGTAGATGGTAAACCTGTCATATTTGTGTATGGGCGCGCTATGGGGCAATTGAACCATGATCAGTGGGCAGAAGTACTTCACCAGATTGGGTCAGAATACGAAGTACTGTTTATTGCAGACACAGGCTCCGCAGAACTTATCAGCCTTTTTGACGGAGGACATACTTATAACCCCGTAGGTTTAGTTGTCCAGCAAGCAGATATGGATGCTCACTATCGTGGACTTGTGCAAACGTGCCGTTCAGCGAATAAGATAGCCTGCGCCACAGTTATTCCCGGTTACGATGACTCTAATATAGGTCGAAAAAATATTCACGTAGCTAATCGTCGTGGGGGTGAGTTATACAAATCTCTGTGGGCTAAAGCAGAGCAAAGCGAACCTGATTGGATACTAATTACGTCTTTCAATGAGTGGCACGAGGGTTCAGAGATCGAACCGAGTATCGAGGGCGGGAAACTATATCTGCAATTAACCAAAAAATTAGCACGCCACTTTAAGCATTAGAAAATATACCAAAGAAGGAGAGATTAATGGCTGTAATGACTTCAAGAGAGAGATATTTACGTGCGCTCAACCATCAGGAAGCAGATCGGATACCTATGACTGATAGTCCCTGGGGTGAAACCATAGCACGCTGGAAAAGAGAAGGTATGCCAGAAAATCTTGATATTACCGAATATTTCGGTTGGGATAGGATGGCTTCTTACGGCGGTGACTGGACACTGCGCCTGCCGGGGGAAACTATCGAAGAGACCGCAGAATATGTAATCACCCGTAGCGGCAACGGCGCAATTACCAAAAACTTCAAAGGTGGAGCGATTGCTCACCATTCCACCACCCAATGGATTGGTTTTACAATCACGAATCCAGAAATCTGGGATGAGCATAAGCATCTCCTTACGCCAACCAGAGACCGCATCAACTGGGATGGTGTAAAAAATACTAAGGAAATGCAGGATAACGGTATTCTAACCGTTGTGATGCAACCGATAGGATTTGACCCCATGAGTCAGGTTGTCGGTCAGCCAGACCTTTTAATGGCGATTGTAGAGCAACCAGAATGGGTGCATGATATATTTGACGTAACGACAAACCTCGCTATCGGACTGATGAAGATGATGATCGAGGAAGGTGCAAAATTCGATGTAGGAATGACAACAGATGATCTGGGTTACGTTGCTGGTCCCTTCTTCTCACCAAAACATTTTAGAGATATACTCAAGCCTTATCACAAGCGATATTGCGACTTCTGCCACGAGAACGGCATGAAAACTATCCTTCATAGCTGTGGTAATATTAAGCAACTTATACCCGATCTGATAGATGCTGGCTGGGATTGCCTTAACCCCGTTGAAGTGAAAGCCGGTATGGATTTGAGGGAATTAAAGCCGCTTTATGGTGATAGACTTACGTTTTTTGGTGGTATAGACGTTCGGTTAATGTCCGTCGAAGATGACAGCGTGATAGAAGAAGAAGTCCGTACAAAGATCGAATGCGCAAAACAGGACGGAGGCTATATCTATCACTCTGATCACTCAGTGCCTGAAGACGTCAGTTGGTCTAATTACCAACGGCTGATGAAACTGGTTCATAAATATGGGTCATACTCTAATGGGTTATAATCAGGAAGAGAGCAAGGTCGGTTTCAGGGTAATCCTGAAATGATTTGCGAATGTAGAGGAAGGCTTTAGACTTCCATCTTTTTTACATTCAGCTTTTCGAGGTTCATTTCACCGATCTGTAATGCGTGTGCGGCGGAAATGTGCCTGACGTCACCGGGACTATACGCTCTCCCATTCCACGTTGATAAACCAAGCGTGTAGGAATCAACTGCAACCTGATCGGTTCCTGCGATTATGGTCTCTGTTTTCACCGTCATGCCTGGTCCTTCGGGGCCTTTTGTGGTTAAAGCCTTTGTTCCATCCATGATGATTAGCGACGGTTTTATGAAGGTACAGAGATCAGCTATACCCTGATGGAGATCGATCTTTTGATGAAGGTACGCCCTGTCCCAGATCAATCCCATGAGGTTTTTCATGCCGAAACTCACGGTTGTGGCGGAATGTGATTTTGCTACTGGTATATTAATGAAAGCATTTGCACGCATAATAAGCTTGTGAACTTCAGTTTTTTCCAGAGCTTTGGCTTTCTCAAGCTTGACTTCAACGTAATCCCTTTGCTCCATCGCTATGGATGCTTTAACTTTGTCTGAGCCAAGTTTTTCTATTGCGGAGGCGATACCGGTTCGCTGCAGGCACTGATCTGCTCTACCCATTGGATGATCTATGACGAGAACGGACTTCGCCCCGGCATCAAGGCACAGCCTTACGACAGCAACGACAATCTCTGGACTGGTAGTGCTTCCCCACTCAGGCGGGTTGGGAAAAGCCATGTTCGGTTTGATAACTACTACATCACCAGATTTGACGAAATTACCTATACCTCCCAATGCCTCAATAGCGGAATTAACCCCGGTTTCGGGAGAAGCTGTCTTGACTACTACAAGGTCTGGTTTTTCTTCTTGTGCTTGCAGACGTGATGCCAGTGTGGAAAGTGAACTGCTTGCAATGGCAACCCCGGCGGTTGATTTCAGGAACTGCCGTCTCGATATTTTATCGTTCATACTAACTACCTCATCCGATTTTTTTAGAAATGTGAGAAGCGAAAATTTTTGCTATATTCAGTGCTGCATCTGTTTTTTGTTGTATAATCACCTGCACAAAGAAATTCTTTTGCCAGAATTCTATGGTATAACTGGCAAGTGCGCTTTCGTCAATCCTTGCATCTGTACCGGCGCCGTTCCATGGAATACCTATGCCAGTAGCAATTTTGTCGTAGACAGTTTTTGCGTTTTTTTCGTTTCCCTGATCATATATGCGGATGGTGACTTCAGAACCAAAGCTTGCGGAACCTGTGTATATTTGAAATACACCAGTTATAAAGCCGTTATCAATGAATACCTGCGCTCCACCATCAATAATGTAGTAAAGGCTTTCGTAGTCTTCAGCTTCATCATATACTCCTAGAGCATACCAACCGCTGATTTCTTCGTCTGCGGGAAGCAGTGCAATCGGAGATAATATTCCCTCATTTTCGCTGTCTGTTTTTTTGCTTGAACAACTATAGATTGCTAAGATTACAACAATATATAATAACCAGTGATATTTGAAGAATGTGTTTTTTATCAAACTAAAATTACTCCTTTTATAGTAATCAACTAGATTAATTATTGGGCTTATTAAATTAATTGTTAGGCTGGGTCGAAGCAATGAGACCCAACGATACTAATATTATGTTGGGTTTCGTTCCTCAACCCAACCTACATTAGTTTATTTTTAAGAATAGAACGCGGATGGCGCGGATTAAACGGATTTTTGTAGTTTTATATTTTAGCCTCAACTACTTCGATGCGCATATTAGCCGGGTCATTCGTGCCGAGTTCCATCTTTGCTGCTGTTTTTATGTGCGCTGGATAGGACATACCGATACCTTTCTGTTGGCGTTCTGACTTGATCATCTCCCACCCACGATGATCCACTGCTACGGGGTCTTTGCCGACTAACACAGAATTGGTAACAAACTGTGGACGGCCATTAGGACCACCTTTATATGTCCCTATCAGGCTGTCAACTAATATAAACCTTGTCTTGTCTTTGATGTCTGGAACGTTATTTAGTTCAGCGATATACGGGTCACATGACATAATACGCAGTATTGAGCCATGCAGACTACTGGGGTTATCAACTGAGCCGTAATGATTCTTCATGCTGAGTGTCACTCCCGCAGTAGAATGGTCTTTGAGTACAGGCACATTGATTAAATGACCGCAGGATGTCAATATCTTACTCAATCGAACGTCTTTACCAGCGAGGTTGACCTGCTTATCGTACCCCCAGCCATTTTCGTCAGTACCGAAGCATCTTACACCGGTTTTGCTGGTATTAATCTTGTATCTGCATCTGGCAAGTTCATTATTTTTTCTATCCCAGATAATGATATTGTTTGGTTTCACCCCGGCTAATATTAGACCAGCGACGATGGCATCCACAACCTCTGGATGTGTCGGCAGAGACGCATTAATGCAGTTGACCTTTATCGCAACAACGTCATTCGGCGAAAATGGATTTAGAACACTTGCCCATGCGTCTGACACATTATCCTGACCTGCGAATTGAGTTACAGCCTTATCCACAATTTTGTTGACAGCCTCAGAGTTGAGTTTCATGTCTTTTACAGCATCTTCGTGGTTTGAAATGACAAGCTTACTGATGCTCTGTTCGGCTGTTGAGTTGTTTGCGCTCATATTAATTAAGGTTGGGCCCAAAGCAAGACCAAGCCCTAAAAGAGAAGCATCCTTTATGAATTCCCGTCTATCAATCTTTTTATCCATTGTATTGTATCTTTTATTTATAACTTCCTTGAACCCCAAGTATTATAAAATTTTCCTTTTGAATCCACTGCGGATCCTTCTTTAACGTCAATTAAATCAATGATCGTATTAGTCGGGTTGTCAGTTCCAAGATCCATTTTCCTCGCTGTATCTATGTGTTTCGGTAACGGCAGGTTCATTCCATGTTTTTCACGCTCAGATTTTAGGATTTCCCATCCCTGATAATCCACAGCAACGGTGTCCTGACCTATAATAACACTGTTATATACAAACTGTGGCGAACCCATAGGCCCACCTTTGTATATTCCCAAAATCCCATCAAGCACGATCAGGCGGGTCTTATCCTTAATTTCTGGAACGTTGTTTAGTTCAGCAACGTAAGGGTCGCATTGATTACCGTGAAGGCTTCCGGGGTTATCCACAGAACCGTAGTGATTTTTCATGCTTACCGTCACCCCAGCAGTTCCGTGATCTTTAAGCAAAGGAACGTTTATCAGGTGATCCGTATTGAGTAATATTTTGCTCAGCCTGACGTTTCGATTACTAATCTTAACCTGCTTGTCGTATCCCCATCCTTTCTCGTCAGTACCAAAACAGCGGACACCCGTATTTCCTGTATTATACTTAAATCCACTGCGCAGGAGTTCGTTATTTGTCCTGTCCCAGATTATTATATTGTTATCTTTAACACCTGCGGCTATCAATCCCATGGTAATAGCATCAGTAACCTCCGGATGAGACGACAAAGAACTATTAATGCAGTTGACTTTTATCGTAACCACGTCATTTGGTGATAATTCAGGCAAAACGCTTGCCCACGCATCTGCGACTGTCGTTTGCCCGGTGTATTGCATTATGCCTGCGTCAACTATCTTTTTCACGATCTCAGAATTGATCCTTACACCAGTTACTGTATCCGCATGGCTTGCTATGACCAGCTTACTTGCATTTTGTGCTGACGCTCTTTGGATACCCGTTCCGACTAATGATGCTCCAAGAGTAAGTCCAATGCCAGCAAGTGATACGTCTTTTATGAACTCTCGTCGGTTTATTTTTTTACTAATGTCTATATTAATCCCTTATCCTTTTTGAGCGATTTGGAAGCTTTCTATTTTCTGCTTAGAACCTTGCAGTCATTCTGATATAAATATCTGCTAATGCCTCATCGGGTTCTGCGTGATTATCGCTGTACGAAATACTTACCCTAAGCCTTGATGATAAATTTTTTGTGAACCTCCATTCAAGGCTTGATGAAGCAGTATATGTCTCTGATGCAAACTCTTTCATATCATGTTCGGCTCGATCAACTGATATTGAAAATGTATTAGTTACGTAAATTCTGCCGTTATGCGGAAGCTCGTTGTTCATATATCTAAAAGATAAACTTGGTGTTATTGTTGATCCTTTCTCCACTGTTTCGTCATTATTTTTCACTGAGTAATTATAATATAAGCTTCTGAGCTTTACAGTCCAGTTGCCTGTAAATTTTGTCTCGTATAATAGTGATGGCGAATACGATCTCTTTTTAGTAATACCTTCATTTTCGTTTTCCTGATCATATTCCAGCAGGATTCTGGAACTTGTGCTGGGTTTGAACTCAACTTCATTTCTGTATTTATGATTATATTTAGCGGGGTTTGGCTGTGAATATTCTATCCAGCTTTTTACTCCGTCGTACGTTCCTGTATATATAACCCAGTTGTATGGTATCAGGTTAGCCTGAAACCTCAGCGATCTTGAATTGCTGTCTGCTGTTTCATTATCTTTTGGAACTGTTTGCTCAAGCAGGGAGTATCTGGTTGAGAATGTAAGTATTTGCAGTTTGCGTGCCCATACTCCGGGAATGAGATTCATTCCAGTTGTTAGATATGTATTGCTGGTGCTTTTCAGATCACCCTCTGCTGACTTGTTACGAGAGCGAAGTCCGTCATAATGGAAATCAAGGATCGCTCCCTTGAGTGATGCGAAATTTGACCTGATTAGAATTCGGTGCAAGTCATTTTGCAATTGGTAGAATTTTGTATCTGGATTTTTATCTAACGTTTCATTCAGTTTATATGATGCGCTGAGATCAAACCGTTCAATAGGGTTAATGTTTAACTTAAAGTACTCCGTTCGATTTTTGCTTTGATTTTTATTGAGTTCGAGTTCTGTCCTTTGATTTGATTCACGATAATAACTATTAATCTCTAGTTTTCTAATTCTCATGTAGGATAGCAGTGAATCTGGTAGACTATATTGAAAATCGGTTCTTATACTGGTTTGAAGTTGCTCGTTTAACCCTGATGTTCCAGACCTGTTTCCCTTTCCTGTCAAAGCGATTGTGGGATATTTTTGTTTTGATACAACGAGGTTGACTTTTGCATCCTGCTCTGTAATATCTGATGAACTCTTTTCTTGTTGAAACCGCATCGTCAAAGGCATCCACTGAGCAATATTAAATCGTGAATATGCGCCAAAATGCTGTTGAAGATCGCCAAACTTCGTCTCACGCCCTATTGGTGTTTGAAAATTTTCACTGTATCCTGTATAATCGAGTTTTAATTGAGTTCTAGGTGCTGTCGCCGTAACTTCAGCTTTTGACCCTATTCCATCTTTGTTTTCGTTATTTCTGGAATAAGCGATCTCTGGCTTTATTTTCATAGACAAAGCGCCAAGCCCAACATTTTTGCTTTCTCCGTTAAGGCTTAATATATCCAATCCCCCTTCGTGCAGAGCATCAATTCCAGCATAATTATTATCTCCAAAGTCAACTCCTGTGGTTACCAGTGCGACTTGGTTTTTATCCGTTGCATCTTTTCTATACTGGTAATGTACTTCTATGTTTTCGCCTTCCTCAAGTAATTCTTCTTGAGGGAACATCAGCCAACCACTGGGATAGATTACAATGTAATCAATGCCTCTTTGTAAAATCTCCATATCCGCTATGACTGTCTCTGTTTCCGGGACAATATCAGTATGCTTTAGTTGATATATGCTAGTTTTAATTTTATATTGAAAAAAGTCCGATCCGTAATATCCGATCCGCTCACCATATCTTGGTTGCAGATTCAACCTTGTGTCGTCAAAGCTTTTTCGCAGGTGCGCATCTGCGCCGAGCATATTCACGTCATTTATCAAGTCTGAATTGCGAATATTTGCTTCGAACTCTCCAGCATTGGCTTCCATCAGAATATCCTTACTGTTTCCATGATAGGTCAGACCGTATTCCACATCCTCTCTGAGATCATCGTAAAATCCTGTAACTGACCTTTCTTTTGGCATAGTTCCTCTAAGGCTGATGTCGTTCTTAGAATCCCAAAGATATTTATCCTGCCTTTCGGGCTTCAGTTTACTGGAATCATCAAACTCCAGCGAGCTAGTACCCGAAAGACGCCACTGTGTTTCTTTTGAGATGTCGTAGCCTATGCCCTTATTATCTATACGAAAGCCTTTTCCTGCACGAAATTCTTCGGCTTTAGAACCCAACGGGAATTTATAGTTATCCCAATCCTGTGTTTTCTTGTCGTATATATTCACACCTTTTTCTGTGACAGCAAATACAGACCCGCTTACGATAATGCCCTGACTATTATCATCTAGTAATCCATTCTGAGACGTGAAATGCCTCCAACTGCCAGTATTTCTGTCGTAACTGCTTACTCCTTTGTCCGTTGAGAACCAGATAACGTCACCATCTATGGCTAAATTTAAGATGTTCTTACCCGGCAGCATCGCATTATAGAGCGTTCCTTCTGACCACGAATCCGAAACCGAATCATAAGTACTGATGCCATCCTGAGTTGCTAACCAGATATTGTTACCGTCCAGAATAACGTCGTTGATGAGAAAACTCACAATGCCATCTGCCTTGCTGTATGATTTCCACAACGTGAGCTTTTTATCATACCGTAACATACCTGAATCCGTTACAAACCAGACGTATTCCCCAACATTGAGAGCTTTCGTGACGTTTACATTATCAAAGTTAGTCCATTTGTCGTAATTAATATCCAGTTTTGATATACCATTTGAAGTAGCGAACCATGCTGTATCACCAACGATAACAATATCGTTTACAGCGTTGCTGATAAGCCCATCAGTTACGGTATAGATTTTCCATTCTTCTAAAAGCTTGTCAAACCTTGCGGCACCTGCATTTGTTCCAATCCAGACGTAATCTTTGCTAAAAGCAATACAGGTAACATTTTTATCGGGAAAAATATCAGTTGAATATGATCGCCAATCGTTAAATCGAATATCAGAGTTGCTGGCTCCTCCGTCAGTTGCAACCCAAATTATGCCCTCTTCGATACCAAAATCTCGTATATCATTGCCTGCCAAACCTTTTGCTGACGAGAAGTCATCCCATTCATTCTGCGTTTTATTATATCGGTACAGACCATGTTTTGTCGCAAACCAGACGGAATCTTCCGATACTAATATCGGTGGAGTCATACCATACAAATGCACACTTATAAAAAGCAACAATACGCAGAATAAAGGTATTCCCGCTTGCTTCATATTATCTTGCACCACTGATGTGAAACTAAGCAAGTTTAAAATAAGATTTTCCAATTTTTTATTAAGAATAGAACGCGGATGACGCAGATTAAACGGATTTGCGCGGATTTTCCTTTATTTTCAATCTGCGAAAATCCGCCCGATCCGCGTTCTATTTCTTAAACCTGCTTAATTTAACGACTTGTGCTAATTCTCATAAATTAAGGAATAAAGCCAGTTTGTAGTGGCTCAATTCATTGAGCGTTTTTATAAAAGTTCGATAAATCGAACTACTACAAACCAAACTAGCACAAGTCGTTAATTTAGCGTGTTTGATATGAATTACCATAAGAATCTACCATTATCAGGTCTTCCAGTGGCTTGCGTGATCTTGCGTCAGGAGATTCGTCAGGATAGCCAATAGGAACCAATATAGCCACTTCCTTAGATTCGGGAATGCCTAAAATCTGGCGTACTGGCTCTCTCTCGAACCAGCCAACCCAGCACGTTCCGAGACCTTCATCAGTCGCCGCTAGAATCATGTGGTCTACGGCAATGGCAACGTTGAAAGCCTCTCCCGGCTCGCACACAGCGATCATCAAAACAGGCGCCTCAGCTAAGAATCCTTGATGCCCAGCCTCAGTTGCTATTTTTAGGCGTGTTTCTGCATCCTTCACGAAGATGAAGTTATAATTCTGGCGGTTTGCTCCAGATGGTGCCTTACGCAATGCCTCATAGAGTTTATGTAACTTAGCATCGGGGATCGGGTTTGATTTATACTTTCGGATAGACCTGCGTTTTGCGATAACTTCTGTAAATTCCATTGTTTCCTCCCTATTCCTGATTCAAAAATTGTTACTTTACGACTTGTGCTAATTCTCGTAAATTAAGGAATAAAGCCAGTTTGTAGTAGCTCAATTCATTGAGCGTTTTTATAAAAGTTCGATAAATCGAACTACTACAAACCAAACTAGCACAAGTCGTTA
>Ga0315274_10015852_pt1 | contig 10663 bp, 6 predicted proteins | sample YL17G02_20_MG_FD_203700 | JGI IMG/M metagenome (GOLD analysis project Ga0315274, IMG submission 203700) | Sediment microbial communities from Yellowstone Lake, YNP, Wyoming, USA - YL17G02_20 | ecosystem: Environmental > Aquatic > Freshwater > Lake > Sediment | place: USA: Wyoming | collected...
AATGTGTCACTCCTGGAAGCTGCAGAATGGCCAATCCTGTGTCTGGACCGATATTCAATAGTGATCTTGCGGGGAAGATTTCATCTGCACCTCCAGCAATAATCAATAGTTTTTGGGAAAGCTCCGAGAGCTTCTTCTTGTAAATAAGTGGTTCGTTTGCAAGAAATACCCACTTGAAAATCTTTATTTCATTGCCCGTAAGATAATGAGCGTTGTTGATATCATCATAGAGAGAAGTAACTATATCCCGCCAGATCTCCTGACCTTCCCCTACAGTCCGATCGAAGACTCTCTCCGGATGATCTTTTTCACCACATTTTTGGATGTCGTCGCTCTCATATGCAGCATTGAACGCCGCTTCTTTGTTTTGCTCCCGAAGTGAGAACAATCTTTCGAGGTTTGGATCATAGGGGTTGACCTTGTTGTGCTTCTTAGCTTCCTCGAAATACTTCTTCCAAAGTATCTCTTGGGTCTTTTGAGGGCGATAGTACATTATGCCTGCATTTATTTGATCGATGGCTACACCGGATTCAAGTAGAAAGACTGATTGATATAGCTTGGGATCGTGAAGAAGCATGGAGAGGGCGGCGAAACCTCCGATACTATAGCCAAAGAGAGAAATAGAAGGGTTCTTTTCGAAAAGCGATGACCAATAAGGATCGTCACCATCTTTTATGATTTCAATCAATCGTTTCGTGTCCCGCATTACCTGTCCAAAACCTGCCAGGATGCGAGCGGGGCGGCAAAATATTTCTTGAAGAATCTGTTGAGTTATCAATCGCATTTCGTTATCCGTTGAGACCTTATACGGATCGTCTAGGTTTTCAGGGCTTTGGACACGTCGGGTGAAATGAACCGGAAGAGGCATTAGAATCGCTGGGATTCCTTTCGAGTCAGCAAGTTCCCAGCCGATGTCATCAAAAATGTAAGGGTCGGCTTCACCCAACCCATTGAATAGAAGATAAAGTCGATTGTAGGGTGGTGAGACACGCCGGATCGAAGGCAGGTACAATCGAATCGTGAATTCCTGGTTTGCTTTGTGGATCTCTGGTGACAATCGCAAAAGGTCGAGCCGGTCTGCAATCGAACGGAAAGGAACGAGATGAACAGTGGCATCCATGGAGTCCTCTTTCCATTGCAGTCTTTTTGTGAATGGACCAAGATTCTCTCGAACCAAGACTTGGACTTCCCTTTCACTGATTATCTTTGATAGCTTAAAAACTGCATCTGAGTCGGGCTGCTCAATCGAAGGAAAGAGAACGATTGATTTATGAATGTCACAATTATAGTAAGGAGTTTGTTTCTTGTTTTTTTCTTGCCCCCACTTCTCGACTCTCTTGTTTGTCTCTTTGAAGAGATCTTCAACGGTAATCCCCGTGCATGAACCCATTTTATCGATCACCCCGAGAAAACTCTGTGTCCACACACCTCCCTGCAGCTCATCCGTTTCATGGGCCACTTCCGATTTGCCACAGGCACTTATGAGTTCCCATCCTGGAAGATTTGAATGTGAGTTTATTTCTCTTACCAATGACATTGTGAAGTGTCGCGTTTTGCTTTCTAGATCCTGGGGCGAACGTGCTTCCGTTTCACTAGTTATCGGTTTCCTACAAGCATCAAGAAGCATTACCTTGTTCTTGGCGCGCGATGTTTTCATGATTCCAAGGATCCGATCAACGCTCAGCGTAACATCTCTTAATGTAATTGTTACGGATTCAATTGGCGGCGTATCACAAGCTATTAGATAGCTGCTCTCCTCATCACCGAAACCGTGGCCGGCAAAGTAGAACAAGATAAGATCATTTTCGCCGGCAGCCACGCACATTCCATTCAGTGCCACGAAAATGTTTGCCCTCGTGGGCATTCGGGCGTCGTCTGCGTCATTCGTAAGGAGGTAAATCGTGTTTGCCGAGAATATGCCTCCCGATCTCATTATGAGTTTATCTCTAAGCGATTTTGCATCTCTCTGTGCATATCTAAGACTATGATAGGAATCTGGGTAGATATATGTGTTTATGCCTACTATGACAGCGTGATAACGAATAGAATTCATCTATAGGTCCTTTTCTTCCCTGACTAAAATAGATATAATATCATACGAAAGTCTCGATGGGACTCAATTCAATTTTATGGTATTTCGCATAACTTGGTTACAAGCGTAATAAGTTCGTTTACCCCCTCAAAATTGGGGTTATAGACGAACCTTTTGCGTTTATTCCGATTATACCTCCCAATGGATTCAAATTCAGACTTTTATGGTTAATATTATACTAAATCCAAAAAATCTTGTCAAGAAGAATGTTCGATTTTTGATACCAGTAGGTCGGGCTGTCAAAGACTGCCCGACAAAATATAAAAAAAAGCGTCCGACACGGGTTCGGACGCTACGAACTGTTCACGACGGTCAGACAGGAATTTCGTTATATCCTTTGCACGGTTCGCCTAAGGCAGATAAAATCGGACTAAATGATGGTGTATAACGGCTTCTGGGTTGCCGATGTCGCAAAAGACGATTTTGACGAAGTCGGCAACCCATGATGATGACTGTTTTGCTTGGCGTTTTCAAAGTATTCCTTCTGGAAGTATCCCTTCAGGTGCTGAGTCCAGAAGCAATCTTTCAAAATTTCTGTTTTTGTCCATACGAGATTCATGTCCCTTAACTGTCTTCATCGTGACTACACTACCGTAAGCAAACCACTCTATATCAGATTTGCATATGATAAAGCATCCTCTGTAGCCAAGTGGTGGGGCAGATGTCAACTCACCTCCCCACTCCGACAGTCCATTCCATATTTTCTCTACTTTCTTCACAAAGACTTCCCCAACTTCCCATGTTGGATCAGGACGTCCTGAAAAAATAAAAGCGCCAGCAACACATTTTCTTGGTCCTCTATTTGATTTTAATATGTCCATGCATTACAACCATGAATGTACAAAAGTCCGTATACATTCCTCGGTTTGCTGTCCGCGGATCTGGAATACTAACTCCACTGTTGTCGAGGTTAGTTACAGGTGTGCCACCAGGCTTATGAGACCAGTAACCGTTTCTTCCTTTCCGGTACCAATGGAAATCCCAGCCGGGTGCTATGACCAGCGCTACCAAATGCCCTTCATTTGGACATTTATTATCTGCCGCAGGACTGTCAATCAGTTCATCTTTTACAGCAGCAGGCTTGACAGAAGCACAGGTCAGCGCTGCATACATTGCACCTGCCGCTTTGCCTGGTTGGGCAAAAGTATCGCTTCGATAATTTGTGGAATAATTGTAACAATTATTATTGAACTGTTTCTGTCCTCCATCGTTCCACCAAACAGGTTCGTAAAGGGGGGCACATTTACATGGATTCGTCGGTGGCCAAATTATTTTTCCCTCCCAGGGCCATTTTGCTCGCACCTCTCGAAAACGTTCTATTTCTTTCTTAATAATTGCTGGGAATTTTTCCCCTAAGTCGAGCTTTCTGATGGGTCCTGTGCTTCCACAGATAAAGTCCTCGAAAGCTTCGTCTGTTGCGCGGTGCGCAAGACGAGGACCAAACATATCACCATGCGCCAACAGAAAGACTTTTGGAATGCCTCTTACTGGTTCGGTAGTCTGTTCAATGATCAATCCGCGATATCCCAGTGTTGGCACTGGGGGTAATCCCATCTCACCTTTTTTGATTTTTCTTGCTGGCTGCAAGCGATTTATTGCTTCCTGAGCTTCTCTTCCTGTAAGTTCAATTACAGGATTTTCCCTGCCACTAAAAATATCAATTGTAATTCGTAGTGTCATAATTCATTTCCTCCTTTATTTTGTTTACGGACAATTAGCGTACGGCGGCGGCCCAAATTGCAGAGAGCGGTTCTTGAGCTGTAAGCGGTAGGTCGCAAGCACTTGGGCGGTTTTGGAATAGGTGGGATCGGTTTCGTTGTAGCCGCCGTATGAATGGTAATATATGGAACCGTCTGTACCTACCAGTTGGGCATTCGGGTCGTCCTGCTTTTTTTTCCATGTGGATTTTGATACCGGCCCAGTGAAAAGGGAGGGATCAATCACTTTTTCTTTCCTGAACAGCCACCCCAGCCAGCAGGAACCCTTTACGCAGACCGTTGGTGCCACATGCCATCCCCAGAAGACCTGGCAGTTTGGATTATTTTTCGTATTTACGTGGAGACTTCCGTATATCCAGACCTTTCTTGATGTTACACCAGCAGCGAGCATTAACCGGTACATCTCGTGGGCACGCGCCCAGCATCCATCGTCAGGATAGAGAAACGGAATGCAAGGGGGCGGCACAGCAAGAGGGTCGCATGTCGTAGCGCTGACCATATTGAACATAGCCAGGGCTTGCTGCTCCGTTATAGCATTGGCACAGCCAAATGGCCACCAAAATTTAAATATCTTCTTCGGCGGAGTTGGAAGCGGCTGCGGGGGAGTGGGAGGTGTGGGGGGCTTGAACTCCGCAGGGAATGGCCTTACGTCAATAATCTCGTGTTTGTCCGTTTCAGTGACGATCATTAGCGTTTTGTTTTCCTTGGCAGTGCGCAGGGTTTTCAGTATCTCGTTAAAGTCGGGGATTGACCGGTTGAGGATGTGGCGGGCGGAGGATATTTCCATCTCAACATGTATCTCGTCCCCCTTGGCTTCCGAGATACGGGCCACCTTAGCCACCAAAGGAATCAACAACCTGATGATGGCTTTGGTCTCAGGATGGACATCCACATAAACGGGAGCGCCCATTTTCCTTAACTCTTCAAGTATCTCCAGAACCCCTGCTGCCCGTTCATCCGGAAGCAGCCGGGCGGTCTGCTTACCTTCAAAATCAATAGAAAAACCGTCGGGGGGGACCTCCCGAAGCATATCCACCCCTCTTTTTGTGACCGAGGGACTGATACGAACCACTGGAGCGACGATTGCATTGCGTTTCGGCATTTACGGACCTCCTTACTGTGTATTTTTAAACATCAGTATTTTTGTTCTTCAAAGAGTTGATTGATATCTTAACAAAATAATATCCTTAATCAACCATAAAGAACCTTACTTTTTTCATATATCTTAAATCACCTCATAATCTCATCACCTCCTTTTTTCGCCATGCAAAATGTCGCCTAACTTGGTTACAAGCAGAATAAGCTCGTTTATCCCCTCAAAATTGGGGTTATAGACGAACCTGTTGCGTTTATTCCGATTATACCTCCCAATGGATTCAAATTCAAACTTTTATGTTTAATATTATACTAAATCCAAAAAATCTTTGCAACAAAATTTTTGATTTTTTTACAAATTTCGTAGGTTGGGCTGTCCGAATCTGGATCCTGCGGATTGGAGACTGCCCGACAAAATATGAAAAAATAACGTCCGACACGGGTTCGGACGTTACAAGCTTCTAAAGAACAATAATCTTTATTGTCAGGTAGCTGTTGCAACCCGACCTACTTCTGCTAATCAATTCCGTCCCCTTCCATGACTAATTTAGCAGGACAGTATCCTTTTGTTATGACTCGGAGTTCAGCCACATTTTTTCCCTTTGCAGTAGGAGAATACTTAATTGAAACCTTACAATATTCACCAGGATTTAATTGTTTCCCTTTACAATTTTCATTTAAGATGTCAAATGACTTGTAATTAGCTCCCGAAATAACCAAATCATCAACGGTTATCTTTTCATTACTAGGGTTTGTCACGACAGCAGTTTTGACATTTGGCTGGCTTCTCTTAAAGTATAATGCCGCTGGTTCAAAGCTGATTGGTGACCGGCGAATAAATTTTGCGTCTACATAAGTACACAGGTCAAAATTGTAAGGGGGATTTCCCCTTTTTTCCCACCATACATTTACCCATCCGTAGAAAGGAAATGGTTGAGTATTATCAACTGTAATTTGATTCAAGGAGAGATCCAAATTATCGCCAGGCTTTGGTCTTAAATCCTCGTATGAATCTAGGAGTGGATCTTTGTTAATAGAAGGCCAACCGGCTAAATATAGGTGTGCTTCATCACGACATTTTTGTTTGAAAAATTCTCTCAAATCGATGGTGGAGGTGGAGAGATTTGGATCATTAAAAAACAATTCGGAATGGATTTCATTCCATGGCCAAGGCACATGCGACGGTGTGATTGGAAATGGATTGTAAGATGGACCTATGACAGCCATTATCATTACCGTTCCCAGGTCTTTCAATGGCACAACCTGCAAACCTACGCCCTCGCGAACAGTAAAATGATATTTAGATCTCAAGTCTAGCTTGTCGTTGCCATTTGTCCATACTGGTGGAGGGCTAACGAACCAAGTGATCACAGTGGGATAATCTCGATAATCCAATGCTTCAATAAGTGGATGAGCCTCTAATTGCCCTGCTCCCCAATTGTAACATGCTTTCTGCACTTCTCCGCCATTCTCAATATGCCAAATGTCTTTATCCGCCAAGTGATGCGGAAATGATCTTGATTGTGGGCTATTAAATCTCTCATAATCTTCGAATTTTGATGCCAGACCTGGGTCAGGATTGTATAGCTGGGTAACGCGATAGGGTATAGCGTAAGAGAAAGAGACAGTAGTATCGTTAACGTTTCTTGCAAATGATAAAAATGCAGGAGGATGAATTTCTGAATGGTAAGGCGTATGTCCGCTATCCAATATCCATGAGCCAATCGAGAGAATTCTATCTCCTTTTTGTGGATAAAACCTGAAGTCAGTGAATGGAAATAGTCCTCTCTCAATTTCAAGTCCTAATTCATCTTGTAGATTCAGTACACACGGAGCAACACAAGGATTATAAATGAGTTCTCTATACGATGAGTCAACATTAATCTTAAAATCGTAATCATAAAATCCGAAAGGATGTGCAGGTCTAAAATCAACATTAGATAAACTAAAATCTTCAATTGATCCAGCCATGTAAAATAATGGTTGATCAATTGTTGGAGTGGGATCAGGACCTCCTATTACTGGAATCCACTCATAAGGGACTTTGATATCACCGTGATCCATTAACTCTAATAAGAAACCTCGTCCATCCTGATTCCTGACACAGAAGTCTACTGCTGTACCATTTCTTTGTGAAGAATTCAACTGCGTTGAGGTCGGGATATCAAAACTTAGGATGTCATTAATGACTGGGTTGAGAACAAGCTGTCCCTTCACAAGTGAGGTTTGTAATAAGAAAAATAATATCAAGAAAGCAGATCCAATTTTGTATCGATGATCATTAATGGAACGGGATGATTGTAAACTTACTTGACCCTGATATTTTGCCACGACTTACTCCTTTCTGTAAAGTTGTTTTACAAATTTTGCCCAACTCGTTCATATCTGCAATTATTGCATATGTACCTCCAATTCTGGAGTGATAGACGCATATGCAACTATGTCTAGAATACCTCTCAATGTATTCAAATCGGACTTTAACGACCGAGATAATACTAAATCCAAAAAATCTTGTCAAGAAAAATTTTGATTTTTTACCAGTCCAGTAGGTCGGGCTGGCGGAGACTGCCAGACAAAATATAAAAAAAGCGTCCGACGCAGGTTCGGACGCTACGGACTTCAAAAAAGACAAAAATCTTTATTGTCGGGTGGCTGGCGCAACCCGATCTACAAAAAGCATTAATTTCATTTGTAAAAAAGCCTTTATCTTCTTATATTTTCTACAAAGAGTCATACCATAACAAGCCAAAGGAGAAAATAATGAAAAGGTTCGGGATTATAATCTTAGTGATAATCTTAGCCCTGGTTTTGTATTTTTTGCTGAGCTCAAAAGGGGAAAAGAACAAGGGTGAGATATCCGCCTCGGGCACAATTGAAATCACCGAAGTGGAGGTAAGCTCAAAGCTCTCCGGGAGGATAGAGAAGCTTTTGGTGGATGAGGGAGACAGTGTTTTAAAAGATCAGGTCTTGATTGAACTGGAATCTAAAGAGCTTCAGGCTCAACTAAAACAGGTTGAGGCGGCTTATCAGGTATCTTTAGCCCAGCTTGCCCAGTCTAAATCTAATTTGGAGAATCTCAAAACCAATTTGGAAAGGACGAGGCAGCTTTTCAAAGCCGGGAGCGCTACCCAGCAGCAGTTGGATGATCAGGAGACAAAATATCAGATGGCAAAGGACCAGCTTACCTCAGCCACTCATTTAACTGAACAAAACAAAGCCATGATCGATCTGATCAAGGTGAATCTCGATAATATGGTAATTAAATCGCCTATCAATGGTCTGGTCCTGAGCAAGAATACCGAGATTGGTGAAGTGGTCTTGCCAGGCTCTTCGTTTTTGACCTTAGGAGACCTGCTTCATCCCTGGGTTAAAATCTATATCAAGGAAACAGATTTAGGAAAGGTTAAGTTAGGGCAGAAAGCACAGGTTAAGATAGATACCTATCCGGATAAAATCTTTGAGGGAAAAGTCACTTACATTTCCAGCCAGGCAGAATTTACCCCCAAGAATATCCAGACCAAAGAGGAAAGGGTGAAATTGGTTTTCGGGATAAAGGTGAGCTTAGATAACCCGTTACAGATTCTAAAGCCGGGTATGCCGGCGGACGTGACTTTGTCAAAAGAATGAATTTGATTGGAGTGCAAAAGCTTGCTTTTGCGATCTTATTATTTTTAGTTCCATTTAAATTTCAACTACTTGGATTGAAAAGACAGCACCAGCAAGCTGGTGCACTCCTTTTCAAACCTTTAGGTTTGCCCAAATGTTTTTTCTTGATGGGCTTGGGTAAAGCTTTACACTCCATCTATTAGGATATTATGCTGGAAACATTCGATCTGCTCAAGAAGTTCGATGCGCTAACTGCCATTGAAAATCTCTCTTTCAAAATAGAAAAAGGGGAGATGGTTGGCTTAGTCGGTCCGGATGGGGCTGGAAAAACCACCTTGATGAGAATACTATCTGCGATCCTGCAGCCTACTTCTGGGACTGCTACCGTGGCCGGATTTGATATAGTCAAAGAAGCGGAGAAGCTCAAAGCGAAAATCGGATATATGCCCCAGCGCTTTGGACTTTATGAGGATTTGACTGTTCAGGAGAATCTGGATTTTTTTTCTGAGGTTTATCAACTTAGCAAAGAGAAAAAAAAGGAAAAATACGTGGAGGTATTCAGGTTCAGTCAGCTCGAACCTTTTAAAAATTTTTTAGCCGGCAACCTCTCCGGCGGGATGAAGCAGAAGTTAGCTTTATCCTGCGTCCTTTTACATACTCCGGAAGTTCTGATATTAGATGAACCCACCCGTGGAGTTGACCCGATTTCCCGCAGAGACTTCTGGTCAATCCTTTTCGAGCAGCAGAAAAAGGGGATGACCATTTTCATCTCCACCTCTTATATGGACGAGGCTGAAAGATGCCAGAGAGTTGCTTTTTTAGACGGCGGGAGATTAATCGCATACGAACCTCCTTTGCAGCTTAAACAGAAGATGAAAGGGGTTCTTTTCGAGCTGGTCAGCGAAAAAAGCAGGGAAGCGAAATCTTTCTTAGAAAAAGAAGAAGTAATGAATGTTTCCCTTTTTGGAGAAAAAGTGCATTTCACCCTCGAAGATGAAAAAATCCTGGAAGATCTGAAAGTCAAATTACAAAATGCGGGTATCGAGATTTTAAGCTTGAATAAAATCGAGCCTTCTTTAGAAGATGTCTTCATCTCACTCAAGCAAGCGGAGGAAAAGGATTAGATGTACAGGGATGACATCTCTATGGTAGCCGCAACCTTTAGGTTGCGTGATTTTGAAAGGCGAAATCCACGATCTGGTTGAATTCCGCAGGCTAAAGTCCGGGAAACGGATCCGTAGGACCTGCGGCTACCTTGTAAGAGGAATAGATGAATGAAAATGAAATTGCAGTTGAAGTTGCGTGGCATTCGCAAACCAAAGTCTGCGGCCTCCGGTCTGGGGACACAGTCACAGGATAAAGTAAAGGGTGCTGAATGAGCACGAATCAGATTGCAGTTGAAGTGGAAAACCTGGTCAAGAGGTTCGGTGATTTCACCGCAGTAGATAATATAAGTTTTCAGATCAAGAAGGGGGAGGTTTTTGGGTTCTTAGGTCCTAACGGAGCTGGAAAAACTACCACCATAAAGATACTGTGCGGGCTTCTGACGCCTACTTCAGGAAAAGGTCGAGTCGGAGAATATGATGTTTTCACCCAGTCGGAGAAAATCAAGGAGAATATCGGCTATATGTCGCAGAAATTCTCCCTTTACGATGACCTGACAGTGGAGCAGAACATAGATTTCTACAGCGGAATCTACAAAGTCAAAAAGGAAAAGAAAAAAGAAAGAAAAGAATGGGTCCTCAAAATGGCGGACCTGGAAGAAAAGAGAAATAGAAAGACGGCGGATTTAGCTTTGGGCTGGAAACAGAGGCTGGCTTTAGGGTGTGCCTTTCTGCATGAGCCTCCGGTCCTCTTCCTGGATGAGCCGACCTCCGGAGTAGACCCGATATCAAGGCGCAATTTCTGGGATTTAATCTATTCCATCTCAGATAAAGGCACCACGGTTTTCGTCACCACCCATTATATGGATGAAGCTGAGTACTGTCACAGGTTAGCCCTCATTTTCAGGGGAAAATTAGTTCGCCTGGGAACCCCGGAGGAACTAAAGGGCAAATCGATATCCGGCTCGGTCTGGGAAGTGGAATGCAAAAATCCAATTGAGGCTTTAGATTCTCTGCAAAAAGACAAAAGGGTCATCGAAGCCTCCCTT
>Ga0315274_10015853_pt1 | contig 10662 bp, 5 predicted proteins | sample YL17G02_20_MG_FD_203700 | JGI IMG/M metagenome (GOLD analysis project Ga0315274, IMG submission 203700) | Sediment microbial communities from Yellowstone Lake, YNP, Wyoming, USA - YL17G02_20 | ecosystem: Environmental > Aquatic > Freshwater > Lake > Sediment | place: USA: Wyoming | collected...
CCAATCAGGTTGGCTTGTAAATGAATCAATTCTTTCTGAATGCCATGGAAACAACACCTTTGGTATTCTTTCGAAATTAAATTTAAAAGATATCCTATGGGGTAACCCTTACCCATTGCTTTATAACAAGCCAAACAGCTATCTTTGCCTCCGCTCCAGGAGACAATAACTTCTTTCATATTTTGCGGGTTATTGAACTTGACCAAGACAATCTCCTCTTCTATTTAGAAGCCTTCCTTTAGGACATCTATCTACAGTAATGCCTAAAGTTTCAGTCATTTAGTTAAGAATTCCTCAGATCCTATAGGTTTTCCCCTAAAAGTTACCGGATTATTGACCTGGTACACCTACCCTAATTAATTCAAACCCCTCGGTTCTTCTTTTAAATCTTGATCGTCTCGCTGAGCTCTTGGTGGTAAAACTAAAAATTCTCCCGACTTAACCCTTTCAACATCTTCCTCTCTTAATGAATATGAATATTTTGGTTTTTCGGTTTCAGCAATAATTAAACTGCTTGTAATTAGTTTTTCATCAATATATAAATTTATCCAATATAAGCCTGCTTTGGGAATTTGGATTATAAAATTCCCATGAATTGGAATTGGAAAACAATCGTATGTGATATTACTTTTGTGTTTGAAATTTCGTTTTCTTTTCCCGTAAAAATATCAACTAAAGTTAATCTTGCTAAATAGTCTCCTTTTAACATTCTAATTTGGGAAGCGACAAATAAATTCATTTTTATTGGAAATTGATTTCGGTATAAAACTCCTATTTCTTCCGAAAATTCTAAATAGTCTTCCTTGGATATGCAATTTTGGCATAATATAAAATAGTCTAGAAACGCTTTTTCCTTTATTAGTAATGGATCAGCATTTAAAGAATGTTCTCTGTTTAGCTCTTTAGATATAAAATCATAATATTCTTTATAATTATTAATATCGTTAACTTTTACATTTTTATTAAAATATAATGATTTTCTTACAATAACCTTATTTTCAATAGTACACTCAAGGAATTGAACACCTAGTGAACTAATTTCCAAATTAAAATTGAAATCTTCCTCATATCTTTCGGGTAAATATTTATTGTAAATTTTTTTACATATAATTTCTTTTTTCACATTATTAAATATTTGATACAATTTTAAATCTTTATATCCTTCAGTCCCCCAAAAAGCTAAAGCTAATTTTATTGGAATCGAAAATGGAAATTCTGGAACACTTATCTCAGAAAATACACCTTTAAAAATCGTACTATCAATATTTTTTTCAATTATTAAACATGGGACAAAATAACAAAGGTTAAAATTATAATTTTTTGCGTATGCTTCGTATATATAATCTTGAAATTTATTATCAAAAGGAAGTTTATTGGAAAATTTATTTAAAAATAAAGAAGGTTCAATTATTTCCATATTTTTATTTTTTGTTTGGTCGATCTGGGTCCATTTTCCATTTGTGAATTCTATTCTTTTTGCGTCTCTTCTATCATATGGATTAATGTTACAATAACCATAATTTAAAGGTCTTAAACCACTCGAATCTAATAAAATTACCTGAAAAAGGCCTCCAACAGTATTTATAGAATACTGAGATAGTAAACTTTCAAAGCGAGTAATTAACACATTTGCTTTTTCTATTAAACTGTTGTAATTATTATCCATATCAATATAGATTTTTTCAATATCCTTTTTTATTATGGACCCTGAACCAGCAATGTAAAAATTATTTGAGATCAGAATAGGATTAAATTTTGGGGGTTCAAATGACCATAAAAAAACATTTCCTGATTTACTTACTGCAGCGAATATGAAATAAACCAATTTATTAGTATTTGTACCATAATTTTCATATTTAAATCTGGCAATTCGCTGAATATTTTGAGCAAGTTTTTGTGGAATTTTTAATTTTTCTTTTTTTAGAATATTACGTTTGATTTCATGTATAATATTATCCGCAAGCTCAACCTTCCCAGCATATGCCAAGGCGTAATTCTTATAGAGAGGAATAATCTTTTGAATGGAATCATTAAAATGATCTTTGTTCCTTATATCGTTTAAAGTTGCCCTTGAATCAGAAATTACAACGGAGCCTTCTTTGAAACAAAATCCAGCAATAATAGTCATATTTATAACTTCACAACCTTTATTTTTTAAAATATTTTTTTTATAAATAGGTAATTTTTTTCTATGTATTAATTTTCCCTTTTACAAGTTCTACCTTTAGGACGTCATCTATAATAAAACCTAAGGTTTCAAGCATCCGGTTAAGAAATTCCTCAGGCACTACAGGATTTCTGCTAAAAGTTACCAAATTATTGACTTGATACACTTTCCCTGTTTATCCCAATTATCTGTGAAATGGTATGTATTCTTAATTTATTAAAACTGTAATAAAATATTATTTAGTCATTTAAAAATTGATCAAAAAGTTTATTCTTTATCGAATCAGTAAATCCACTAACAACATGTATTGAATTAAGATTTACTTGCAGAATTTTAGACAATTTTATCTTTTCTGCCTCAATATTTTCATTATTTCCTTTGCAATATAACACTTTTTGTTCCTTCATACTTTTGTTTCTTCTGATCATGTTAGCAATTTGAAATATTCGATGTACATGAAAATCTGTTAAAGGAAAAGAATAACCAATAATAATAACTTTATCAGCTTCGACTAATAAATTAGTTGCATTCCTCCATTGATTTAATAATAATCTAGTCAATGGTTCTTTTTTTAATTTTTCACTATTTATTTCCTCTTTAAAAATAGTTGGTGGCACTATCCCAGGTTCAGTAAATTCATTGACATTAAATGAATTACTAGCATATTTAGGTTCTATAGGTATTTTATTAAATTCAATATCAGTGCAATTGAAAGTATTTTTCCAACCCAAAGAACCATGTAATTTTAAAATTAATTGATCAGAACTAATTTTTTGTTCAAAATATTCAGTCCAAACACTATCATTCACAGCTAAAAACCTATAAGGGATATTATCTTTTTCTAAAGAGTTTTCTAATGTTAGATCATAATTAAAAGTTATATGACCCAATAACAATGAATTTGATTTTATAATATTATTATATAAAATTGCATAATTACTTTTACTATTATTCGATAGCGAAATTTTAGAAAAGCATTTATATATCAGCATTTTTAAATCGCGGGTACAATCATTTAAAAATTTATCTGGGTTATACATTAACATTTGTGAAGACACTAAACTCCCTGATTCAATGGAAATGTAATCTGTTGAAATTAGATCATTAAATGGGTAATTAGAGTTTTTTTTTAATATACAATTCGAATAATATTGTTTAAATTCTTCCTCCCAAAAATATGTATTTAGTTTATATTGTTCTATATTAACAGCGACAGATGTCCAGAGTTCCTCTAAGCTTTGCGGTTGAGATATAGGGAAAAGTAATCTTATAAATTCTTTTAAAGCATAAAAATTATCTTGTTGTAATAACAATTGGACAGGTTCTGAACTAAAAAAATTATTATCCATGGGAGGGTGAAATTTCATTTCTTCATTGTTATTAGAAATAAAGATTTCATACTTTGAATCATACGATGCTCCACTACCGTAGATTACAACTAATTTTTGCATTTTTGTTTCCTTATATTTCAAATTTATTTATTTAAATGAATTTGTGAAGTCTGAACTTCCCATCTCTATTTTAGAAATAATCGTATTCTTTTAAACGAATTGATCTGTGATGATAGATTTTTGGGTTGCATTTCATATTTTTTTTCAATGTTGGGTTCGTAGATTTTGGTCACAATTTAATTATAATATTGTTTAAATAAAGCTACTTCATTTGCATCTATGACTGGCTCAAGTTTTTCTATTTTATTATTATCAATAATTTCTGTTAAATCTACGATAATTTTTAAGCTATCGCTTAACCAATCCGAATTCCATAATTGTACTTTATTATTTTTCACCTTTTGACAAAGCTTTTCTTCGTACTCTATTGTAATATCTATTTTTATGGTCAATCTTTGAATCCATATTTGAAGATGGCCTGTGTTTGGTAATTTTTCAAATTTCTTCTTTATCCTTTCTATTGCATCCTTCCTTTCTGTATTATTTTTAAGAAAACTAAAAAACTTACTAAGTATAGCTGAAACAATTGGATATGTTCGAGGGTTTTTGAAGGCGATATCTACTACAATACTTGTTAAGACCTTAATGTTTTTATCCATCTTTTTACTATTGTTAATTCTTTGATAAAGCTCTTGAAGTTGTTTGCTCAAACTCCCAGAATTTGAGAATCTTTCTGCTAGGTCGTGAATAATGTATAACTCTGATTGAATATTTTTACTTAACTTAATCTTGTTGTTAATTTCCCAATATAATTTATCTGGTTTAATTGAATCGCGAATTATGTTATCTGATTTTATTGTTTTTTTATCGTTAAGTTTCAGGCCTAAATCAATCAAAACTTCTGTTAAATTTTTTATAATTTCCTCAGCATCTTGAGGATTATTTACAAATATCCTGTAATCATCACGATATCTAATAATCTTATATTCTTCTATGTTTTCTATCTTGGCACCTAGTAATTTATCTGCATATCCTAAAACCATCTCAGCAGTAAAGTCCATTAAAACACTGCCTTGAGGAATTCCATTTGTTTGACCATATGACATTGATTGTAAATGTTTATCAATAATGTTTCCGATTAGGTTCATATCATATCTCTTGGTTTTGGCTACTTTCTTACCATGCAATGCCCAAACCACCGTGTGTGTATAAATCGAACTATAACATTCTGTAATATCTGTGTGGTACATATATGCATAGTCTAAAGAAAGTTCGATAGATTTTTGCTCTACTTCTTGCCACCATTGATCAACTTGTTCTGCTTTATCGGACGCCCTAGTTTTGGATTGAATTGGTAAACTCACACATTCAATTTGAGTTTTTTGCTTAAACTTTTTAAACTTCTTGATTATTGTATTCCAATGATTTTTTTCAGTAATTTTATCAACTAGCGAAACATATAGTACTGGGTGAATTAATTGAAATGGTCGCCAAGCATATTGCCCATTTTTATTGCTAAGCAATTTATAATTTACTTCCTCAAAATTTTCTGGTTTCAATGGCTTATTATTAGAATCTGTTGAATAAAAGTCAGAAAGGTTTTTACCTTTTAACTGCTTTGACACTTTTTTTATAAGCTTTGAAAAAGTAAAATATGCTGGTAAATCAAAATTAAAATAACTTTCTTCTTTTAAAAGAAAGTTTCTTGCTTGTTGGCTTGATAAATCTAATATATTTCTCATTTTATTCATTTTAAAACCTCTACCTTCACTTATCCATTCATTAGTTTGAGTAACAACTTAAACATAAAAGGAATTGTGGGCTATATCCAAATGAATATCATCAGGTAACGCTAACAGTTTTTCGTGAATGTCAATTAAGGAATCATAATTTTTTTTATTTTTTCTTTATTCATAAATTCCTCCATTTTTTTAACGGTATCTCTCCACATCATTTATCCCTTTCGACTTCGTTCAAGGCAGGCAGCCCCTCGATAATCCTAATCTCCGGCACCAGCTTCTGCTTTTCCATGGCAATAGAAACCGGATGCTTCGGGTCGGAAAGCTCTTTGTATACTTTATCTATGACCTCAAGCTTCTTTTCATCGCTCCATTCGTCTATCAACTCCGGAAGATTAGACAAATACTTCAACACCTCTGCATCGGCAGCTTTGATTTCTTCAGGGAAGTAGAGTTCGTAAACCATGGTGTCGATGAGGCGTTCGAAGAAAAAAGAATCTTTTTTCTTTTTTTTGGTGGCAAGAACAAAATCTACAATATTGAAAAATTTCTGTTGGATCTTTATATTAATTTCAGGTATTGGTAAACATTCGATATTACCTGACTTCATAATTGGAAATGTATCTCTATAATCAGTAAAAACATTTGAAAAATAGAAATTTAAGATATTAGAATTTAGTAATGCTAGAAGGTATTTAATATTAAGAGATTTATTAATTATTTCAGTAACACATCCAGAATTAAGAACATAATACTTGTTGGAATCATAAGTAAATGTTAAGTCGGTTCCTACAAATTTAGAAACTAGTTTTTCTTTTAATAGAAAAATTCTTTCATCTCTTGCTCTATCAAGTTCTTCAGGTATATACTCTACAAACTTTTTATTAAGAAGCGAACCATATTTTTCAATATCACTACCAATAATGAGAGGTTTATGCCTTTTAGTTTTTTGTATATCAGTTATATATTTACTATCATTACCAGTTGTTAGCCCTCGCCATACTTTTGCAAATTTCTTTACCTTTGGATATTGATTCATTTTTTGAATTAAAGATAAAGTAGTTGGATTAAGCTTAATTAAAAACTTTTTATCTTCAGTAAGTGATAAAATTTCATTTGTTTTGAGAAATGAATAACTATCAGCATTATATCTTACTTTAATGTAATCAGAATGATGAATGCCAAAACCAATAACAACAGTTTCGACACTTGCTGCTTCAAATACTAGACCTGTATTAAATAACTCATATACATTACATTCGATATTTAGAAAATCTCTTAACTTAAATGAATACTCATTTGCTAAAAATGTATTTGGAACAATAAAATATGATATACCAGATTTTGTTAAAAGTGATTTTGTTAACTCAATAAAAATTGTATAGGTGTTAAATTGTTGTTCTGCTGTTTTGAATTTTTGTTTGAAATACTTAATTAATTCTTTACTAAATTCAGTTCCTGTATATCTTCCGCCTTTTGAAACTACATACGGCGGATTCCCAATCACCACATCAAATCCGTCCGTTATTCCAAACATCCACTCAGTGTCAAAGAACGGACTACTGGAGTTCTAGTTATAAGGATCCCAGGCGGCAAGTTGACGGGCGGTCTCATGATTTTTCGATTGGAACTTATTTTTAAATTTATTAAGCTCCTCTTCTCTTTTGATAATTTCATTCAAGTATTCTGGTTTTTCTCCATTTTTCTGAATTAGCTCTGTGTAGTATTCTATTTCTTTTTTTTCTCGGCTATTGTCAATCTGTTCTTGCATTTCCTGATTCATAAGTTTTTCAAGTAAGCTACCCATTTCTTCCCGCATTTTTTGGTCTTCTTCCCGAAGCTTTCGTTTAATTGCCGGTGTTTTGGCGCTGAATAAGCGATGTCGTACATCTTTAAGCTTTTCTTCGAGTTCTTTTACTTTTTGATTATTAAACAAACTTCCCTGAGCTTTAGGTTTATCAATCCCGATAAGCGTATTGGCAGCGACAAAGTTGGTTTCAAGGTTGGGCAAAGGACGAATACTGAAGTTATCCTTATTTTTATTTGCCTTCTGTTCTACAATCAATGAGATAAAAAAGCGGAGCTTGCTGATCTGGGTAGCTATGGGCTGAATGTCCACTCCGTAAATGCCATTTTCTATCAGATAGAGCTTGCGTCCGTAATCGAGTTCATTGTTATTAAAAGATTCTTCGATATCTTTTTTATTAGCTTCTAAATCCTCAATAATTTTATCGCTGATTGCAGAATCATTAATATTGCCAGCGTCTTTTATCAATGTATCAACTTTTTCAAGTTGCCGTTCTTCCCAGAGTTTATTCTGCGGGTCAAGCTTATGGAGGATATACACCAGTTTATGCAGGATTCCCATGGGAAAAGCACCGGAACCGCAAGCGGGGTCAAGAATTTTGCAGTTATCAATTGCGTTGATGAGGACAGAAGTCTGTTCTTCGTCAAAAAGGTGTTCTTTTTCGTTGTAACCTACAAGAAATTCCAGCCCGACCTCTGCGTCTTCCGGCTTCATACCTGCTTCAGTTTCCAACTTCTGCTTCAGGTATGCCTTGAGTGATTCATCAACCATATAGTTGACGATTTCGCGGGGGGTGTAAAAACTGCCGGTTTGTTTGCGGGCAGTGGTTTTAGTTTCCGGGTTATAGCTGGCCAGGAGGTTTTCAAAAACCTGGCCTAAGAGCTCGGGGTCAAGGGCAACTTCCTCTTCAATCGGGGTGTTTTCGGTTATGGTAAACTTGTAATGGTTAAAAATCTCAAATAATCCTTTTACTTTTTCATTCTTTTTCTTTTTGTCATCATAAACAACGCTTAAATCAATAATCTTTTCTTGAGAAAAAAATAGTTCATCAGGTACTTGAGCTTGTTTCTTTGGGTTGCGGGAAAACCCATCCAGATACATTACCTTGCCGTTTTTATCCTCACTATCCAGACAATCAAATAGCCCGCCATTAAGAAATGGAACCTTTTCAAACAGCTGGATCACTTCATCTTTTGAGATTACAAAGTCAGAAGAATAGCGATACAGATTTTTTATGCCGTAATTTTTCTTGTTCTGTTCAAATGTTCCGTCTGTTGCAAATGCGCGTTCTTCAATTTTCTGATTTAATGTCGCAAAAAAAAGATTTTGCAGTATTGCTCGATAATATACTGTTGAGCCTTTTGTGTTAAATTCTTTGATCAGTTTTGATACTTCTTTTCCATCAAAAATCTTATCGGGAATCAGATTTTTCTCTTTAATAAACCAGATGAAAATAAGCCTGGTGAGTAGTCTGATAATACTTTCGGAATTGAAAACAGTGTCATCTTTATCATTATCAATATCATTGGGAAATGAAACATTATTTAACGCCCAGAAATACCAGTTGGACAGTTCACGGTAAAAACGCTTATTCAGTTCTTTGCTATCCAGCGTCTTCTGCCAGGCGTTGTGTAGTTCGACAAAATTGGTAAACTTATGGAGCCGTATGAGCTCACCAAAGGAAAGGTCAAAAAGAATCTCAATATGCGCCCGGTGCGGGTTTTGGATGTAAATATCTTTAACGAGCGTAACTTTTTCCAGCACATCCTTCTGCTCATCTTTTTTATGCAGCCTTCGATTGATGACCGACAAAGTCAGATAATCACCGTACTTGAATAGGAGCATCACCGGCATGGGGAATATTTTATTGATTTCACGGGTTATCTGCGCCAGTGCGCTTCTGGAATAATCTGTTTTGATAAGCTCGATGGCAAAGAAGAGATAGGTTTCGATGATGGTATTATCCACCCTCTTAGTATCAAAAAGGATCTGTTGGTCAGATAATTCCTCCTGAGTCAACTGAAATAAGAGGTCAATATTTTTCCAGTCATCAACTCTAGCCTTCGCTTCATTAAAGGATGTTTCAGGTTCTAAAAAGGATTCTTTAAAGAAGCGATAGGTCTTTTCAATAAAAGAACTCTGTCGATCTGTCTTGTAGCCGAGTTTAGCAAAGAGATTCAGAGCATTTTGGGAAATACTGCCACTTAGGAATGCCTTAATTGATGATTCAATTGAATGTTTCAATTCTATTTCATTCATTATATTACCTCACTATCAGCCAGGTTATCAATTCAAAATCTTCCATTTCGTTTATTTGCTTAGTTATAGGTATCAACATTGCTCCTCGGTCAGTAGTCAGCTTGAGGTTGCCCTTTTTCTTGAATACCTGAACAATTTCACTAACTGACTTTTTTAAAAGACCTGAATACTTGTCCATATTTTCACCGTTAGATGTCTCATCATTAAACAGCGTGCAAAGTTCATCATAAGGCGCTCTTTGCCCTTGGCAAAGCAAACGGTATATTTCAAGAATCTGCTTGGCGTTGGTATAATTATAGCGAACAGTTCCGTCATCCCGAATATAAACCAGAAAATAAGGATTCAATGGATTTACTTCCTCGTTGCCTTCACTTTCCCCTTTCTGTGCTAAACAATAAATCACTCCGGGCTTGATAATATCTTTTTCTGATGATGAAATTTCTCTACCGGTTATAAGTCCGGTGTAGTTACCGCCTGGTGCGGGGACAACAGCATAAAGTCCCATTGGTGAGTCTTTTAATCTGCGGCGATTGTTTTCTACAAAGTTCAATAGTTCTATCCTGAAATCATCGAGGGTAAAATCAGTTAGGGAAATGGTCTCATCCATTTCTTCCAGATCAAGCACCTCGTTTTGAAGTCTTTTTAATTGCTGATTACGGTATTTCAAATCGTCAGTTATTAGTTCTTCCAGCTGCTCCGTATTCAGTATATTATCCTCTCCGGTTGCGGTGACATCCACCAGTGCCATACGTGCCTCAACCCGTTCTTTCAGGTTAATATAGTTATCCAGGTCTTTGGTTGGCCAAAAATTCACCAGCTGAATGGTCTTATTGATGCTTCCCAGACGGTCAATACGGCCAAAGCGCTGAATGATACGTACCGGGTTCCAGTGAATATCGTAATTAATGAGATAATCACAATCCTGAAGGTTTTGCCCTTCGCTGATACAGTCGGTAGCAATGAGAAGGTCAATTTCTTCCGTCTGAGAAAGAGAAGCCATCTGGGAGCGGTTTTTCGATAAAGGAGAAAAGTGGACCAAAATATTGTCATAGTCATTTTTACCTAAAGTTGTCTGGGTGTAGTTTCCACAGACCAAGGCACAATGAAGCTTTAATTCCTTTCTGTACCAATCCTTTATATGGTCATAGAGATATTGTGCGGTATCGGAAAATGCAGTAAATACGATGACTTTTTTATTTGCTCTATTTATCGGATACGCGACTTTCTTGATGATTAAATTTTTCAGCTCTTTTAATTTTGCGTCTCTCTCCGGGGTTACCGCTCTGGCATTATTTAACA
>Ga0315274_10015855_pt1 | contig 10662 bp, 11 predicted proteins | sample YL17G02_20_MG_FD_203700 | JGI IMG/M metagenome (GOLD analysis project Ga0315274, IMG submission 203700) | Sediment microbial communities from Yellowstone Lake, YNP, Wyoming, USA - YL17G02_20 | ecosystem: Environmental > Aquatic > Freshwater > Lake > Sediment | place: USA: Wyoming | collected...
TGATATCTATGAACCAATTTATGATATCTTTGGTAAAAATGTTTATCTGCCTATTTTTGCAAATGCCGAATTCCCTTCTGCTGCAACCAATTTTGTTGTATCTAAGATCAAGGACGGTTCTCTAAACAAGGAAAATGTAATTCTTGCAAACCAAACAAGATATATAAATAAACCAGATCATAGGCTTTTAGACTTATTGTTTTCAATTGATGCCTCTTTTTCTGGCAGAAGAAAAAGAGAGCTTAGGATAGATGATTATAACTTTAAGTCTAACAAAGAAATAGTGGGAAGTTCTACAATTGAATTTGCTCAAGACCTGATGGATAATTCAGTAAATCTTGCAGCTAAATGTAATTTAGAAATCCCACTGAAATTTAGATTTCCTTCTTATGAAAACAAAACAGAAGAAGAAGCCCATGCCCTTATAAAACAACTCGCCGAATTTAATCTTTTAATGAACGAAGACATAAAGAACCAATCAGTTTATCTAGATCGACTTAAGATGGAATTAGAAGTCGTGAAGAAACTCGGGTTTTCAAATTACTTCATGGTGGTTTCTGACATTGTTCGTGGAGCAAAAGCTTTAGAGGTTGAGTCTGGCCCCGGACGTGGCAGTGTGGCGGGTTCTGTACTGGCCTGGTGCCTCGGAATACATGATGTAGATCCAGTTAAGAATGGTCTCTACTTCGAGCGGTTTTTAAATCCAGACCGTGTGTCTATGCCAGATATTGATATGGATTTCGATGATGCAAATCGTGGTAAAGTTATCGATTATGTAGTCTCGAAATATAGCACGAACAATGTAGCACAGATTTGTACGTTTTCTACTTTAGCAATACGTGGTGCATTTAAGGACGTTGGGAAAGGACTCGGGATAGATTTTAATATAGTTAACGAACTTAGTCAACTTTTTCCGCAGAAGCCACATGAATTAGAGATATTTTTGAAATCTGTAGAAATTGAAGCCCTGCTTCAAAAGAACAAGGTATTTAAATCTATCTACGGTGATGCGAAAAGACTGTCAGGACAGTTCCGACAACCATCTGTTCATGCTGCCGCAGTAGTTATTTCTCCTGAAACAATCACTAAATTTACTCCACTTCAAATAATTAAGGGTCGAGTTTGTACGCAATATGATATGCACGCCCTTGAATACGTTGGCTTATTAAAAATGGACCTTCTTGGATTACGAACACTCTCCGTTATTAAAAACGCTATTTCAGCCATCTCTGTAGAAAGCTGGGCTAAAGAATCGGAACTACGCAAAGAGATTTCTAAGATGGACAATAAAGATACCTTTGAGTTGATACGCGAGGGGGATACCATCGGAGTCTTCCAGATTGAAGATGGCGGCATGAAAAACTTAGCCAAAAGAATTAACGTATCAAAGTTTTCTGATGTCGCTGACTTGGTTGCATTATTTAGACCCGCTCTATTACAAAGCGGTCTTCAAGAAAAATATATTAGCAATAAAAACGGTATAACAAATTATGTTATTCATGAACGACTTAGAGAGACATTGAAAGAGACTTACGGTATTCCGCTTTACCAAGAAAATCTAATGAAAGCGGCACAAGAACTAGCCGGGTTTACAATGACCGAAGCAGATACATTAAGAAAAGCCGTAGGCAAAAAGGACCCAAAGCTTTTTAAAAAAGTTTTTGATAAATTTATAAAAGGGTGCCAACAGAAAGGAATGTCAAAAAAAGAAGCAGAAGATGTTTGGAAAGTTGGATTTGAAGGATCACTTTCCTATGGATTTAATAAGGCCCATGCTGTATCATATGGGTATATTTCTTATATAACGGCTTATTTAAAAAAGCACCATCAAGGGCAATTTTTTGCCGCTCTTTTAACATCTGTCCAAGTGGAGAGCAAGAAAGAAGATTTTGTTAAGTATATCCGGGATACCATGAATCATGGTATTAGCGTTAGACTCCCTAATATTAATGAATCAGGTATGAAATGTGTCTATAATAAGAGTTCTGTGCTACTTTCATTCCCGTCTATCAAAAATATAGGCGAAGGCTTTGCTGAAAAGATAATTGAGGAAAGAACTAATAATGGTCTTTACATTGATGTAATTGATTTTTGTAAGAGGACACAACCAGATAAAACCCAGTTATACTATCTTCTTTTTGCGCGGGCATTTCCTGATTATAATCTGTATATAAGAGATGTTGAGAATATAATCAAGTTTTCTAAAGCCTTGGTCAGTGATAACAAAATCGGGTTTGATATTCTTGTTGAAGATCCAAAATATAGCCCGAAACTGACAGAACCATTTTCGCCGACAGAACTAAATGGATTTTTGTTTGATGCAATTGGATATATTGTTGATAAACAATTTGAGTTCGGGGAAATTTACCATGCAATAGACAACATTAAACAAATCAAAACCCACATGACTAAAAAGGGTGAAATGATGCTGTTTGTTGAATTGGAAATGTACCCTGGATATAAATTTTTAATGTTCCCCAAATACTATAAGATGTATTATAAAATGGTAGAAACTGGGAAAAAACTTCGTGTTTCTTTCAAGAAATTGGACGATAGTAGTCTTAGCGTTGTCCACGTTAAGGAGGCATTTTGAATTATAGTTTTAGTAGTCTTAGTACATTCAATCAATGCTCGCTTAAATTTTATTTTCAGTATGTTTTAAAAATTGAATTTATTGAACAAAATATTGCGGCTTTTTTAGGATCTGTTTGCCATGAAGTTTTTGAGACTTATTACAAAGAAAACGGAAGCCTCACTAGATCAGATCTTAAACAGAAATTTTATGATCTTTTTGACCTTGGAATGATAACTGAAAATATAATTGTCAAAAAAGATAGTGATATTGGATTTAACAGATTTCAGGGTAGCACGATTGTTGAAGAATTTTATAACAATGTTGATATTTCAAAAGCAACCCCGGCGGAATATATTGACAGCGATGGAGTCATACAGCCATTTGTAGAAGTTAAAACTAAAATCCCGGTTATCAATCTTAAAACTAAACTCCCTATAGGCGAAGACTTGACTATCACAGCAATCTTAGATATAGTAGAAAATCATCATGGTAAGCTTAAAGTCAAGGACCACAAAACGGCCAGTAGAGAATATGAAGATTTCTTTGTAGACACGTCCTTGCAGCTTACAATGTATGCTTATGTATTAAGGTATCTCATTGTGCTAGGTAAGGTTGCCCCGATTCCTTCTTCTAAAAAAGAAATTGCTGTTGGGTTCAATATGTTTCTTAAGAATCGCGGCAAAGCTAGTTCAAAAGTGATTGAAAAGAAAATCACAGAAGATGATTTAACCACTTTCTACAATACTATTACAAATATAGACAAGTGCGTGAAACAAGAAATATTTATTCCCGCGTTTAACGATGCCTGCAACGCCTTCGGTGGTTGCCAATACCGCGATATCTGTCTGTTGTATAATAAAAACAAAGAACCATTCAAAGACGGGAAACTAATTGACAAAAATATGCTTTTAAAAAAATTTCCTGGGAAAGTTGCGATCAGGGAACCAATAATTCTTGCAACTTAATGCTGGTTAAGAAGATACAGTTGGATACAAAGAAGCCTAAGCTACCGATAATCCCATTAGAAGGAGAATACTTTGCCATTAAAACACCCTATCCAGAAGGGCAAGAAACATGAATTAAAAGTAGTCCATAAGATATGCGATGCCTTGGGGTTAAAGTATGGGGAAGACCTTAAGAGGAAGCCTCGCGGTGAACCTGGAGGCGATGTGACCCACATGACAGAACGAGCCAAGCAATTATTCCCGTTTTGTTTTGACGCGAAGGATAGGAGAAAACTGGATCTTTCAACTTGGTGGACAAAAATTCTTAAAGATACACCAGCGGGCCAAACTCCCGCTTTAGTTATTCACCTTTATGGTGAAAACAAGGATTGGGTTTTATTAGACTTAGACGATTTTCTTAAAATAATAAAGCCCAAAGAATAGGGGGTGTATTTTGGATGAGAAAAGAACAAAACGCTCTATGGTTGCCCAAGAACTCTATAAGGGCCATTACGTTGCTTATATTGGTGTTTGGATTTATGTTTCTTCACATTATAATGATCAAGTATGCGGTCGCTGGGGCTTTAGATATGGGAATTGTTGCAACTGTGCTTTCTTCATATAATGGTATCTTCGGCGTAGCGTTAGCATTCTATTTTAAATCAAGAGATCAAGAAAACTCCAGCAACATAAAAGGTAGTAAAGATGAAAATAGCCCTACTTTGTCTGGCTAAACCTAAAACAGTTCTTGAAAATATTGATGATATTATCGCTAAATTAAACTTCTTTAATTGTAGTGAATTATTGTGTATTACCGGAATTGGTTTTAATAAAATTAATTCTGCAATTAGTGAATTTTTTATTTGCCGAACTGTTTCCCCGAACTGGCGTAAAGATGGGAAAAAAGCACGAAGGAATTGTTTTGTAAAAATCGCAAAAGAAGCCGAAATGAGATTGTTGGTCTGTGATGGTAGAAGCGCATTAGAGGCAAGGGATTATATAAGAATCCTCAGCAAATCAGAAAAAAAACTTGATATGATGTTTTTAAGGGCAAAGCCTGGAAGGAGGAAAATTAATGTCGATCAAAAATAAATTCTATGAGATCATAGGAAGAATTGTAATGTTTTTTGTTAGAAAAAAGATCCAGAAAGCAATTGAACCTGTAACTAAAGTGGTTACGCCTAAAAAGGTTGTTAAAACTGAAAATACCGAAAAAATTAAGAAAACTCCTTATTCTAAAGATAAAAGAAGAAAGCCACGGGCAAGCAATGTCACCGGCAAGTAAGACAATTGAAGAAGGCAGCTTTGGTACAAGCCCCGCGATGGTTCTTATCACAAACGGAATGGTGGGGTCGATTCCAGGAAAAGAAAGACCTTGTAGACATTGTTCAGAATTAAAAACCGAAGGAAATATTTCGCACCATACTTGTCCAAATCTTGTTGTTATCCCATCTGAGGAAGAAAATGTGTGGGCATTCGCTTGTTTGGATTGTTTATATGAAGCAAATCCGTTTGTGGTAAAGAATGAAGGACAATAGATAAATGGGCAATAATGTTAGAGTTCTATTTATTTTGAAAAAAAGAATTAAACCAATATTTGGTACCACCGACTGTCATAATGACTATAGCTACACTAGCTCTCCAGGATTAAAATATTCCGCTAAGCTTGTATCGGACATGCTTAATAAATATGGTATTGTATCTAAAATAGTTGATGTTCAAGATAATAATTGTATTGATAAAGAAGTTTTTGATTTTAAGCCAACCCATGTAATAATTGAGGCTCTTTGGGTTGTACCGGAGAAGTTTGTTGTTCTAGGTACATTATATCCAGATGTAACTTGGATAGTTAGAGTCCATAGTAAATTACCGTTTATTGCAAATGAGGGAATTGCAATAGAGTGGATTTATAGGTATGGTAACTATGGTGTTTTCGTTGCCTTTAATACCCCGGAAATGTTGGATATTTTTGAAGATATACTCGGTCATGAATGGTGTGCATATTTACCAAACTATTATCCAACAGAATCACGAAAATCAGTTTGGGTTTATCCCAAGAAAACTATTAATATTGGATGCTTTGGAGCCATTAGGCCACTTAAGAATCAATTGACGCAGGCCATAGCTTCTATCAAGTATGCAGAAAAGACCAATAAACAATTATTTTTCCACATTAATAGCACAAGGATAGAAAATAATGGCGAAGCTGTTCTTAAAAACATAATAAATCTATTCTATAATATGGACCCCGATCAGTTCCATTTAATAGAACATCCGTGGTATGATAGGAATCAATTCTTAGAAGTTCTGTCTGATATGGATATTCTACTTCAGGTTTCGTTTTCTGAGACATTTAATATGGTTGCCGCTGATGCCGTTTCCCAGGGTGTACCGATAGTCGTTTCAAAAGAAATTAAATGGGCTCATCCATTATTTTACGCAGAGCCAACCAATATTAACTCAATAACCGCTAAAATTGAATTTGCATTGTTTATGAGAAGATTTGGTAGTTTTTTGGATTTGAATTGGGCAGGTCTTAAATCATATTCAAAAGATTCTGTTAAGCAATGGATGCATGTTTTATGCCAAGGGTAAGAAGATAAAATGTTTAGATTATTTCCGATTCTCTTATTGTTTAGTCTTTTAGGTTGCGCCGGAACCTATACTTATACTCCGTCAAATGATCGAGTTATTGTGCTTGTTAATAGTCAGCCATACTTTTATTCTGGTTACTATTACAGGTATTATAACAACGGATGGCAGTACCGTCATCACCGTTATGAACAATGGAATCATTGCAGAGAAGATAGAGTTCCACGGAACCTTAGAAGAAAGTACAAACACTAAATGAAACGAGAGTTTAAATATGCTTTATAAATGCTTTGAATATAAGATGATAGAGTGCGATACCAAAGAAGAAATGTTAAAACAACTCAATACTTTTGGTGTAAGCGGTTGGAGGCTTGTAGAAAAAGAAGTTATACAGCCTATCGCAAATCCACTTGCGACAAAATTTACTATAAGACTTTTATTGGAAAAGGAAAGAATATAAAATGAAAAAAATAATTATATTAGGTTTGATGGTTACAACCTTTGTGGGAATTGGGCTTATTGCGATATCTTCTCCGATTGTTGATACCCCACCAACATTTTTATATAGCTTCGGAACCCGAGGGATGGGAGACGGCCAGTTCTACTCACCATGGGCAATCCGTGGAGATAAAGCAGGCAATATGTATGTTACGGATAGAATCAATGAAAATGTGCAAAAATTTACTGCTGCTGGTACTTTTATTAACAAATTTGGAAGTGGCGGTTGGGGAGCGGGCCAATTCAATTCTGCTGTAGGTATTACTGTTAATGGAATAAATGAAATCTTTGTGATGGACTTGAACAACTGTAGAGTTCAAAAATTTAATCCTGGGTTTGGTTATATGCTGGAATGGGGGGATCTTGAACATTGTAATACGACACTGCCAGGGCAATTTAACCAAGGGTACGATGTGGCGGTTGGAGATGATGGATCAGTGTATGTAGCCGATTCCAACAATTCCCGTATTCAAAAATTTACAACTAATGGGGTATTTATTTCTCAATGGGTTTCATCTGGGGGGCCAAGAGGGATCTTTGTAAATGGCGATGACGTGTGGGTTTCCGAAGCTGTAGCTGATAGAATTCAGAAATTTACTACGGACGGAACCCCGGTTTTACAGTTTGGGTCGCTTGGGTTTGGTGATGGGCAATTTGATCAACCGCGAGGGCTAGCTACTGATAAATTTGGCAATTTATACGTGGTAGACTCAGACAACCACAGAATACAAAAATTTACATCTAATGGGGTATTTCTAACAAAATGGGGCGCCTACGGAACAGCGCATGGGCAGTTTAATATGCCAACTCAAATTGCCATTCACCCCATTTCTGGCAATGTGTATGTTGTTGATTCAAAGAATAATCGAGTGGAAGTATTTTCTCCTCCAACCTCCTCAGTACCAGTTCAGACAACAACTTGGGGCAGAATAAAGGATTTAATTAAATGAAATTCAGAAAAAGAAAGAAAAAACAAATATAATTGGTTCGAGTCCCAATTGGGGAGCCATTTTAGGAAAGGATAAAACAATGAAAGAGCCAAGGGAACCTAAGCAGGAATATAGAATTGTAGCAACACTAAGAATTGATGATATAACAATGGGGGATCTAAAAAAATTCTTTATGAAATTTATGGAATCTGTTCCAGATGATGCATTAGTTTTGATTGCCCGTGATGACGATGATGAATCCTATGGGCTACATATTAGGATGAAGGAATCAGAAAAAGATTTTGCTAAACGATATAATGAGTATAAACGTCAATTAGTAATATACAAGGAATGGAAAGCAAATGAGTATCCCAAGATTGCTGCCGCAAAGAAAATAGCCACAGCAGAAAAGAAAATAGAAGAACTAAAAAAAGCAAAAGAAAAGATTGAAAAAGAATTGAGTAAATCAAGTAGTAAAGTTTAATTATTGAAATAGGAGTGTTTAATAGTGTCGCTTAGATCACTTTCTGATTATATATTTGTTACTAAATATGCACGTTATTTACCAGAATTAAAACGCAGAGAAACTTGGGATGAGGCAATTAATCGTGTAAAACAAATGCATCTTGATGTTTATAAGGACAAGGGAGTAGAAGAAGAAATTGAATGGGCTTTTCAATTAGTCAAACACAAACGAGTTCTTGGAAGTCAAAGAACGTTGCAGAATGCTGGATCTCCCGTATTGCGCCAAAATCCAAGATCTTTCAACTGCTCATTTTCCCAGTGTGATCGACTCAAGTTTTTCCAGGATGCATTTTATCTTTTATTATGCGGAGTTGGTGTTGGACTGGGAGTACAAAAACATTACATAGAAAAATTGCCAAAGTTTTCTAGAAAGATGGATGACCCAAAGCTTATTGGCCATTCTAATAATAATCCGGTATATGACGTTGGGTTTCTTGAAGTCAAAAAATTTGTAGTCCCTGATACAATAGAAGGATGGGCAGATTCTCTTGGTGTTTTATTAAGCTCTTATTTTGAAAACCCTATATTCCCTGAATACGCAAACTGTTATGTTGAATTCGACTTCTCGTTAATTCGTACCAAAGGTTCTTCAATCTCTAGTGGGATTGGGAAAGCACCAGGGCCAGATGGGCTTAGTGCCTCCTTGAAAAAGATTCGATCTCTTTTAGATGAGTGTTTAGACAATGGCAGAGAAAAACTTAGGCCAATAGATACCTATGACATAATTTGCTTTGCAAGTGACGCTGTTTTATCGGGTGGTATAAGAAGATCAGCCCTGATTACACTTATTGACCTAGATGACAAGGAAATGATGAACGCAAAAACTGGGAATTGGATGCAAGAAAACCCACAAAGGGCAAGAAGTAACAACTCGGTTATGTTGCTTAGAGACAATACAACGAAAGAACAATTCCTTGAGGTAATTAAATACACGAAGGAGTTTGGAGAACCCGGATTTTTTTGGTGTGATAATATTTTACAAGGATTGAATCCTTGCCAACCAGGATGGGCTAAAGTGTTGACAATATGGGGGGTTAGAGAGATAAAAGACATCCATATTGGCGACAAGATCTGGAGTGAAGATGGCTTTGTTACTGTCAAAAACAAGTGGTCTACAGGAATTCAAGAAGTATTTAAATTTAGGACTACAGCAGGAATATTTTATGGGACTGAAAATCATATGGTAGTTTCTTATGGCGGCAAAATTGAAGCCAAAGATGCCGATGGGATAGATATTCTAGTTGGCCCAGTACCAACATATTATAAAATTAACCCACAAGATGTAATGGACGGGCTGGTTATTGGGGATGGGTCTGTTCATAAAGCTAGTAATGACTTTGTTTACCTCTTGATTGGCGAAAATGACCAAGATTATTTTGAAAGCGAAGTTAAAGATTTAATTATTTCTAAAAGAGGAATTTGTTCAACTTCTTACGAAATCAGAACATCAATTAGCTCCGATGAGCTTGAAAAAACATTTAATAGAACTATTCCAAAAAGGCTCAGAACCAATGGTGCTAGTACAACAATTGGCTTCTTACGTGGTCTATTTTCGGCAAATGGTTCAATTTGTGGCGACCGAGTTACTTTGAAACAAGCCTCTTTAGAACTGATAGAGCAAGCACAAGAAATGTTATCATCTATAGGTATTAGATCTTATATAACTACTAATAAGGCTGTTCAAATTCAGCATCATAATGGTATATACGAAAGCAAGGAATCTTATACACTGAATATTACCAAAGGGAGGTGGCTATTTAGAGATTTAATTGGATTTCTACAAAATTATAAAAATGAAAAGCTCGGTCAAATTTGTCTCAAGGGGCAAGGCAGAACTAAAGACACGTATGATATCATTGAGAAAATCTTGATTTCAAAAGAAGAAGTTTTTGATATTGAGGTTAATGGTACATCACACACATATTGGTCGTCTGGATTAAACGTTTCCAATTGTGCTGAGATCGGTCTAATTGGGTATGATAAGGATGGTAATCCTGGTTTCCATTTTTGCAATCTGGTAGATATCAATGGAAAGAAAATAAAAACAGAAGAAGACTTTCTTGAATGTTGTAAAGCTGCCGCAATTATCGGTACTCTCCAAGCAGGATATACCAATTTTCCTTATCTGGGTGAAGTTAGTGAAAACATCGCTAAGTATGAAGCCCTATTGGGATGTGGAATTACAGGAATCATGGATTCCCCTGATATTCTCCTTGACCCAGAAACCTTACAAAAGGGCGCTGCACTGATTATAAAAACAAATGAAGAAATTGCTGCAAAGATTGGAATCAAACCTGCTGCCCGCCTCACTACAGTCAAGCCCTCTGGCACCACAAGTCTTATTCTCGGTTCTTCTTCTGGTATCCATCCACACCATGCTAGACGCTACTTTAGACGGGTGCAAGCAAACAAGATGGAGATTCCACTACAACTTTTCAAAAAGTACAACCCAATGGCTGTAGAGGAAAGCGTATGGTCTGCAAATAAAACAGATGAAATTGTAACTTTTTGCGTTGAGGTTCCAGAAGGTACTAGAACTAAAAATCAAATGTCTGCGATTGAGCTTTTAAAGTCTGTTAAACTGGTAAAAGAAAATTGG
>Ga0315274_10015856_pt1 | contig 10662 bp, 6 predicted proteins | sample YL17G02_20_MG_FD_203700 | JGI IMG/M metagenome (GOLD analysis project Ga0315274, IMG submission 203700) | Sediment microbial communities from Yellowstone Lake, YNP, Wyoming, USA - YL17G02_20 | ecosystem: Environmental > Aquatic > Freshwater > Lake > Sediment | place: USA: Wyoming | collected...
AAAATTGCTATGGATAACTGTCGGCATATGATAGATAATCCTAATTCACATATTCTTTTGGCAAGACTGGGCAAAGACATCGTAGGACTTGTCAACTTCACCACACGCAACACAATTCTACACACCGCACCTTCAGGACTAATAGATGAGCTGGTGGTTGCCAACGCTCATCGTGGAAAAGGAATAGGGAAACTATTGATCAAGAACGTTATCGATAAATGTCGTACGTTGGGCTGTTCTGAGATTGAGGTAAGCACTGAGAGAATGAACGAGAAGGCAAGAACTTTCTACAAGAAGTGCGGATTTGATGAAGATGCAGTATTGCTTGAATATGATCTTGATTAAGAAGCGGATAGCAATGCGCTACAGCCGACGGCGTTCCACCGCGGCTGAGCGTGCGCGTTGGATGAACAGACGAACGGAGAACCGAAACGGCGAAATGCCCGTACTGTGAGAAGCCTGTCGTGAGGATACCAGTATCTAATGCCGACAAGAGCTTTCCTGATGAAGTTCAGGAGACGAAGGCGGCAGAACAAACGGGTGCAGGCGACGCGGTGACCCGCGCGCCTGACCCGATGCCTTGGAACAAGGCCGAGAGAAAATATGGCAGACAGCCTAGACAGCGGTTTGAGCAGCACGCAGACAAAGAAGGGCTTGGCTATTCTCGGAGTCGCATCTTGATGGTGAGGCCATGGAAAGACAACACCCAATTGCCATAAGGGGATCGCGAGTGTTCGGGCTGCTGCTTTCCGTTCTGATTCTGGCCTCGCAACTTGCCTCCGCGCACGAGGACTCGGCGAAGGGACCTCCTGCACAGGTTTTTCCCACCGGGAACGAGCAAGTCGTCATAGAGGGTTTCATCAGTAAACCGGAAGAGGCGCCGGCGGAAGGGTTCGCAAACGCTCTAGACCAAGCCCTTGCGGTTCTGACTGCTAGAGCCTATCCGAAGCCTCAGTTGTCCCGGCTGATAAATGCAACCATGTTGTCACTCTGCGACGAACTTGAACGCCAAACGCAGCACATGGTCGGCGATGCGCAACGGGAGGCCTGGTTGAAGGAGGTCACCCGGAGCAGGAGTATGGAGAGTGTGCTCAGAGTCATTGATTCTTACGATCTGGAACAGGACGTTCGAAGTCGGATTATCGAGGCAGGGCTGAAGGGGATGCTCAAAGCCTTGGAACCGACCGCTGGACGCCTGCTTACGCCGGATGAGGCCGGCTCGATGAAGGAGATCGTGCGGATCCGAGAAGATTCAGCAAGAGAGCCTGGTTTTCTGGGTGTGGCGTTGGACCGTTGGCCTATTTTGGATGTTGCGCCGGACACGCCGGCTAGCGAAGCTGGACTTCGCAACGGTGATGTTGTCGTTATGGTTAATGGCGAAGAAGTCGGTCACGTCAAGACTCCGGCTGACGCGAAACAGCTTCTTGCGGGTCCTGTGGGCGATAGCATTCAGCTAAAAGTGAACCGGGATGGGGAGAGCATGACTTTCGACGTTCGGCGGGCTTCAGGCGCGGCCATGAAGGTCCAAGCAAGGTGGTTAACCGAAGGCGTTGCATACGTTAAGATCTCGTCTTTCGAAGGATCGGGCATTGCGGATCGGGCAGCGAAGGTATTACGCGAGTACGCGGCTAAGGGGGCATTATTTGTCGTGTTGGACCTGAGAGACAACCCGGGCGGCCGCCCCGAAGAGGCAAATGCCGTAGCGGATCTCTTCCTGGACAACAAGCTTCTGGAGGTGTTGGAGTTCAAGACAGGGGTGCGCATAGCCTTTAAGTCCAACCCTGGAGCCATCAATGCTGAGGTAGTCATCCTCACAAACAAGTCCACCGGGAGCGCGGCGGAAATGTTGACCATGGCTCTTCACGATAATGGCCGCGCCACGGTTGTAGGGGAGGCCACGGCCCATTACCTCTTTGGCAAGGATACCGCGGATTTGACCGGTGGGCACGCGATACTATTCCGCAACGAGCCGACTGTGCTGTCGCCGACGGGCAACGACTATTCGGCGGCGGGAATTCCTCCCGACATACCCGTCGTCGATTCAAGAGTTGGTGAAGAAGATGCCATTCTTGCGCAGGCGATCGAGTTTTGCTCACGGAGTGCAGAGAAACGCCGCGCTGACTCGACAGGAGACCCAACAGCAGCAACTGGGGCATCACAATGATGTCAGAGCTGGAACGTGAACAACCACCGCATCCGGTGCGCCGAGGCCGCTGATGCTTTGCGTTCGCCTCAGGAGATGGACGGATGAAGAGCGAGCAGAAATGGCAATGGGCGCTACTGAATGACCTGAGCGAGAGACTGTGGAACGGGGAGGATGTCAGGGCACTGATCCTGACGGGGTCACTGGCTGATGACTCGGTTGCCGAAGATGAATGGAGTGATCTCGATCTCACCATCGTGGTATCGGACAATGCAGTTGCTCGTTTCTTCTCATCAAGAGACTGGCTGGAATCCTTTGGGCAAATTGTCGGCCTGGAGCAGCACGACGGCGCGGACGTGAAGACCGTACGGGTCTGCTTTGCGCCCTGCAAGCGAGTCGACGTCAGTTTGATACCCAGGTCTGTTCTATCGAGAAGCGTGAAGCAGAAGGGCGCTGCTGTCTGCAGGGCTCATGCCGTCATCTGGTCGAAGATCCCCGAGTTGGACTCGTGGATATCAAGTTTCTTTCTTGACCGGGCCTTTGCCAAGGTTCCGGACTACGACATTGCCCAAATGGCGGATAACTTCTGGTTCAAGGCATCCGTCGCCGTCGGCAAGACAATGCGCAATGACTTACTCGTCGCATTGCATCTGGCACTCGACCTTGCGAGAGATTGCCTCGTTCTGCAGATGATGCGCCGGGATCGGGAGAAGGGAACTACCATCCACCGATTCGGGGGATTCGGAAATGACATGGTCAGCCGGCTCTGCACGGGAAATCGAACATACTCGCCGGTCGAGATCCTGGACCTTGTGATAAGAAGCGGCGAGCTGTTTGACGAGCTTGCCTGTGACCTGTCGCCGGTATATACGCCACGTTCTTCACTCCTGCTTCCTGCAATTGAGCGCGCCAAGGCCATCTGCGGAACGGGCGACAGCGCGGGGCATGGGTTGGTACGCGTTGACGATCAGGTTGGCGAGCACTTGGGCCATTTGGCGGGCGTCGACGAACACGCGGGACAGTCTGATGCAGGTTCGACCCTTTCAGGGTCGTAAATCGCTGAAACCTGGCCCGTGGGTTCCACCCACGGCTATTCACATCAATCCCCTTCGGGGAAAAATACACAAGAGATGCGATCCCTATTGAATAGTTAAGGGAACTTCTGCAACTTGACCACTAGTGGCAGACAACGCACCGGGCGGTGCTGTTGAGCGGGTGCGGGGCGCGATAGGGATTGTTGAAGGGGTGACAGGGCGCGCAACGTGCCGGGAAAAGCCCGAGGTCGTGCGGGGACGGCTCGGCGGACTTGTGGTCGATGTCCTCGTGGCAAACGGTGCAATTGGTGTCCTGCGGAGGATAATGGCACTGCAAGCAGTGGCGGTTGGAGGGCGGGCCCCATCCGCCGCGGTGACTCAGAGGCTGGTTGTTCTGGTGGCAGCGCAGGCAGGTATCCTCTTCATGGCATGCTGCGCACTTCTCGCGGTCCCATGTTGCACGCAGCCCGTGACTCTTCCGGCGCCAGGTGATCGTGTGGCTCTTGGGCGGGTTCTTGCGATGGCAATCCTCGCATGAGGTCTGCTCGTCGTGACACAGGGCGCAGAATGCGGGATCGTTTTTCGATTGCTGTCCGTGGATCTTCTCCCAGATCTGGGGGGAATCATGCGGAATGCGAACGGGACCGCGGTACTTCGGCCTGACGTTCTTGCTGATCTCTTTGTGACACACGGAGCATTCCGTCAAGGCCTGGCGCGTCTTCGCGTGGCAATCCATGCAGAAAGTCATCAGGTTTCCGGGCGGGAGTACCGACTTGTCAGGGTCCGGATGGCACGTCCTGCACTCAATCTTCTGCGCGAGATGCTTGGCGTGAGTGAAATTGCTTTCGGGAGAGAGGATTTTCGCGATGGGCTTGATGGCCTGATCCGGAAGGGTGTGGCAATAATCGCACTCCTTTGACTTCGAGACGTCGGCCTGGTCGTGGCATACGCTGCACGTTTCATGCGCGGGCATGACGGGTTCGCCGGTATCGGCTGCGTGACAGTCCGTGCAGTCCATGTCCTTGTGTTTTCCGTGGCTGAATTTACCGAGACCTCGGTCAGGGCGCGCAACCTGGTACGTCACGCAGGCCGCGACCATGAGGCTCAGCGCGACTATGACCAAGCAATACCATTTCGTATGCTGCAACATTACCGGGTTCTCCTGACCCTTTCCGACGTATTAGAACCGGAGTGAGTATTGGGCCTTGACGCGCCAATACGGGGACTCGGGACTGTCGTCCTCCTCGTAGGTGACGCCAGCGGTCACGTCCTGATCCTGGGCAAACAACCACTTTGTTTTTAAGTAAAAGGAATGGATGTCCTCGTGCAACTCGAGGGCATACGTGTCAAAGAGCTGTACAAGGGGATTGTAGGCCTGGTATTGGCCCGGCACCAGAAGCACGCGCAACTGGTCGAGGACGTAGGGCGTTGAAGTGTACTGGACGATGCGGTCTTCATAGCGCTGGTAATCCGCGCCAAGGGTGAGGTTGACCTTCTTCCAGTGCTTGGTGACCTCGCCCGTGACGGCCCATGTACCTTCGCCTCCGTCGGCGCTCCACCTCTCGAAGCCAGCCTGGACGTCCATGTTCCTCCAGATTTTCTCCGCCGCGAAGATCAGCGCGACCCGCTCGTAATCCTGATTGCCGGTCATCCAGTCGCTTCCGTTGGCGCGGTGGATCTCGCCTTCAAAAGAGACGGTCAGATGATCCGTCAGAGTCTTGTGAACCGCCGCGAAGTAGTTGTCATGGGTCTTGTAGTCGCCGAGGATGCGATAGAGGCCGGTCAAGTCGTTTACGCGGTCACTGAGCGTGTTAAGCTGACGACGATACGAGACCTCATACGTCAAGTCCCAGGCAGGGATGAAACCTGTGGCGTTCAGGTAAATCTCATCGCCATTGGCGTTATGCCAGTCGTAGCGTCCGAACAGCGTGAGGTTAGCGTTCACGATTTGCCATACGCTCAGGGCCACCGAGGTATCATCGACGTTGGCGTCAACGAACCGCGGGAACGTACGGCCCAGCAGTTGATCGGCCAGGCTGGGTTCGACGCGATCGCCGCGGTCTCGGTGTTCCTGACCGTAGTATACGTCCAACGCGACCCGCGTCCTCTCGAAGAGGCGCACCGACGCGCCGCCGCCCGTTACGAAATCCTGGAACGGGTCGTCGTAGATGGTTGCGCGCGCGCCCGCGAAGACGTACCAGTCCCACTGGCCGAGGCGTTGCTTGAAGTAGACACCATCGATCCGATTGAAGGCCGCGCCCTCGAGAATTCGCTGCCGGCCTACGCGCAACGTTGAATCGCCCCATACGTCGTCGAGTTCGGCATAGAGGTACAGAGGCCGCACGCGCAGGTGTGAGTCAAACCCGTCATTGATGTCCCGGAGAGCGGAATAGCGAGGGACGTCCAAGCCGAGGTCTTCATTGAGCCAGATCGCGCCGCGGATATGGAGCTTATCGCATTGAGGGGGATCAACCTTGAACCGCAAATACTGGTTGAAGTCGACATCCGAAGCGATATCGCTCCATGCGGCATCGATTCCGGCGCTGAAATCGCCCCGAAACCACTTGCGCTTTGCACCTTCGGCGGGCGCCGGCGGTTCTTGCGAAGGTTGTTTGGCATTTGCGTCCGTCGAAGGAGACGATGCCTCGGTCCCGGCGGGTTTCTGGTCGGCTTGGGCCCACGCGGCCGCGCTGCCGACGAGCAGCACCATCACCACGGCGACCATTGCGAACAGAGCTTTTTCCGACAGACACAACCGTCTCACACGTGCACCTCCCTATACCCTACGGCATCCCACCTGATGCCCTTTCAACTACTCGATCTCCTCATCGGGGTCGGCCGCCGGGGAACCGTAGCGGCCCTCAAACAGAATCTGAACGAGCTCGTTGTCGGCGCGATTGTCCACGTCGAACACAGGCGCCGTGATCACGGACCCGTCGTGGCAGCCCACGATGCCCGCGCAAGAGTTCGCCGGGACGGGAAACACGCCTGCGTCTATGGCCTCGATCGAACGCAAGGGCGGCACCGTCACCAGCGAGTGCTCATGGTGGATGACCCCGCCGGCAGGCACGGATCGCTCGAGCGGAACCAGATGGCATGCGGTGCAGCGGCTGGCACCCGTTCCCGCCGGGTCCACAGGGTGAAAGGTATGCGCCTCGATGGCTTTGTCGCTGTCGAAACCCATGTGCCGATGACACTGCAAGCACATATCGTTGTCCAAAGCGCTCGGCGCGCCCATCGCGCCGGCGTGGACATCATGACACGCGACGCAGGACAGCACGTGTTCCTCGGCGTGTTCGCTCTTCTCGAATCCGCTGACCTCCGTTTCATGGCAGCGTTTGCACAAGAGTCTCGAGGCAACCGTGTTCAACTCATTGAGATCGTCGATGAAAAGCCCGCCTCGTCCACCATTGCGGACATGAAGATATCCCGAACCATGGCAGTATTCGCAGCGGAAGCTTTTGTGCGGCCCGGTGAGGAAACCTGTCACATCTTGGGCGTTCTGACCGTTATGGCAAACGAGACAAACGTCGTTCGTGACACCCGCGCTCGGGCCAATGTGCTGACACCCAGACGTCCCCATCGAACTTGCCGCCACAAAGACCACGAGGCCTGTCAGAATGAAAGTCAAACGCAAGTGTCGGGCAGAGTACCAGCGGGCACGATGAAGGAATTGGCGAATGAGTGAATATGCGGAACTCACGGTCAGTCCTTCCACGGACGCATCCTCTCGCTAGTGCCGCGCGTTTCTTCCCTCTTTGAGAATATTCTAACACAAGACTTTCCACATCCGGTACAAAAATGATATTTCTCGGGCGCATCCGTAGAAAATACGCAGTCCATTGGCTTGGGGTAAGGCGCTCGATAGTCGGAGACTACGAAATGGACGGAGTGGACGGAGTGGACTGGGTGGACAGGATCGTCTATTCAAGATCTTGACGGCGGCCTTGCGGCGGCTGAGGCTTTTCGAAATATCCGAATACAGCCCTGATTAGACACTGGACAAGTGAGGGTTTTCCACGGATGTGCCCGTGTATCCGCTCCTTTATACTTTTTGTTCTGATGTAGGCGCGTGTCTCGAAGAAGCGAGCCCCACTGAACGGAATGACCCCAACTGGAGGCAGATAGGACCAAATGCGTCAAGTCGCATGTGCGTCGCCGGCAGTAGAAGCGCATTCGTCGTCCAGTGAGCCCGAGCCAAGACCATGGGTCACCTAACTGACTGAATGCATCGCAGGATTTTAACAGCCTTTGCCGCAGTGGCGCTCGCCATATCGAGTTCGCCGTGCTTCGCATTGGAAGACGAGGAATGCTACTTCTGCCACGGCGATAAGGGTTTTTCAGTAACAAGAGCCGATGGGACCGTCGTTCCCCTATATGTAGACCGCGCCGTGGTGGAGAAATCGCTGCACGGTCCGCTCGGGTGCACCTTCTGCCACAGCGACATCAAGGAACTCCCCCACCCTGAAGGCCTCAAGCCGGTCAACTGCGCCGGATGCCACACTGAGCAGGCCAAGGTCTACGCCGAGAGCCTCCACGGCAAGAAGCTCGCGGCGGGCGACCCGCTTGCTCCCACCTGCCCGGATTGCCACGGCAAGCATGACATCAACAAGTCCAGCGACCCTGCTTCATCCACTAATCCCATAAACGTGCCCAAGACTTGCGGGCAATGTCATGCAGAAAACGCCCCCGTCGCACGAACCCGAAACATCGAACAGCACGACATCATCACACATTACAAGGAGAGTATTCACGGGGAAGGATTACTTAAGAAGGGGTTGACGGTGACGGCGGTATGTACGAGCTGTCACACGGCGCACCAAGTCCTTCCCCACACGGACCCGCAATCCACGATCAACCGTAACAACATCGTTGCCACGTGCCGGAAGTGTCACGCTCTCATCGAGGAAGTGCACCGGAAGGTCATCAACGGGGAACTCTGGGAGAAGGAACCGGAGAAGATCCCCGTCTGCATCGACTGTCACCAGCCGCACGAGGCCCGGAAGGTGTATTACGACGAAGGCGTGAGCGATAAGGACTGCCTGATGTGCCATGGCCAGCCCGTGAAAGGGGCCACGCGGGAGCTGCCGGCAGTGGACGCTTCAGAATTGCAGCACTCGAGGCATGCCGCGCAGCGTTGCTCGCAATGTCACACGGGCGCGAACGCTTCGCTGAAACGGCCTTGCGAGACCGTGATACCCGAGGTGGACTGCTCGATTTGCCATGAGAAAGAAGTGGCCCAGTATAGACACGGCATTCATGGCCAACTGCTGGCCCAGAACGATCCGGACGCCCCAAAGTGCCTGGACTGCCACAGCGGTCACGGCACGCAATCAAAGAACGACCCCGCTTCCCCGACGTTTCCCAAGAACGTGCCCGACCTCTGCGGGCAGTGCCATCGTGAAGGCGAGAAAGCGGCTAAGCGCCTTCACAGCACCGAAACCACGATCATCCGCAACTATTCGATGAGTATCCACGGCAAGGGTCTCCTCGAGAGCGGTCTCGTGGTAACGGCGATGTGCACGAGTTGTCATACGGCGCACGAGGCGCTGCCGGCCCGCGACCCGGAGTCCAGCGTGAACCCGGCGAACATTGCCGCGACTTGCGGACGGTGCCACGAGGGGATTCAGAAGCAGTTCTCGGCAAGCATTCACTCGCCTCTGGTCAGCAACACGGACAAGCCACTGCCGGTTTGCAGTTCGTGCCATACGGCCCACACGATTAGCCGAACCGACGAGGAAGGCTTCAAACAAAGAATCCTCCAGACCTGCGGGCAATGCCATCGCGACGTGGCCGACACGTATTTCGACACCTATCACGGCAAGGTCTCGAAATTGGGCGTGGCGGCGGCGGCGAAATGCTATAACTGCCACGGCTCACACGACGTGCTGCCCGTGACGGACCCGCGCTCGCACATCAGCCGCGACAACATCGTGGCGACGTGTGGGAAATGTCACGAGGGATCGCACCGCCGGTTCGCAGGCTACCTGACCCATGCCACGCATCATGACCCGGCGAAGTACCCGGCGTTGTTTCTTGCGTTCTGGGGCATGACCGCGTTGCTGGTGGGCACCTTCGGCTTCTTCGGACTTCACACGCTCGCATGGCTGCCGCGCTCTTTCAGGGAACTCCGGCACAAGCACGCCGCCACGGCCGTCGAAGGCGATCAGCGGATGTTCCAGAGGTTCGACCCGATCGTCCGGCAGTTGCACTTCGTGCTGATCCTGAGTTTCTTCGGTCTGGCGCTCACGGGCATGACGCTCAAGTTCTCGTATTCGTCCTGGGCACTATGGCTTTCGCGGGCGTTGGGCGGCTTTCGCGCAATGGGCGTCGTCCACCGGACGTGCGCCGTGATCATGCTTCTCGTATTCGCCGTTCATCTGGCGCTCATCGTGCAGCGCAAGCGCAAAGCGGGCGTCCCCTGGCTGAAGATGATCTTCAGCGCCAACTCGCTGGTGCCGAATTGGAACGACGTCCGCGAGTTCATCCAGACACTCAAATGGTTCGCGCGTCTGGGGCCGCGCCCGAAATACGGACAGTGGACGTACTGGGAGAAATTCGACTACTTCGCGGTGTTCTGGGGCATTGCGATAATCGGGTCGACGGGCATCATGCTGTGGTTCCCGGAATTGTGCACGTATATCCTGCCCGGCTGGTTCATCAACCTCGCGACCATCGTTCACAGCGACGAGGCCCTGTTGGCCGTCGGTTTCATCTTCACTATCCACTTCTTCAACACGCATTTCCGCCCCGAGAAGTTTCCGATGGACATGGCGATGTTCACGGGGCGCGTGCCCGTGGAAGACCTCGCCCGGGAACGACCGAGGCAGTATGATGAGCTGGTCGCCGGCGGCGAACTCGAGAAACATATTGTGCCACAGGCGCCCAAGGAGTTTCGTTTCTGGGCGGCGGTGTTCGGAACGCTTGCGCTATTGACGGGCTTCACCCTTGTGCTGTTTATCCTTTGGTCGATGGTTTTCGGATACCGATGAAACGGCATGGCCAGACGCGTCGATCATGCAGTCAACCGCGAGGCTGACATAGAACGGAGAATGCGACGGATGAAAGGCAACGCCAGGAAAGCATGGCCTCTGATAGGCATCCTGCTATGCGCAGCGTCAAGCGGTGTCTTTGCGCAAGAAAACCAGGACTGCCTGAAGTGTCACAAAGATCCGGCGTTGAGCAAAACGGGACCTGACGGGGCCCCGCTGTCACTGTACGTCGACGAATTGATCTTCAAGGGATCCGTTCACGGGTCTGACCAATGCGTTTCATGTCATTCCGACGTCGAATCCCTGCCCCACCCAAAGGGCCTTAAGCCGGTCAATTGCGGCAACTGCCATGACGAAGCCGAGGCGTACAAGAAGAGCGCCCACGGCCTTTCCTTGGAGAAGGGCGACACCGGCGCGGCCTCGTGCGACAACTGTCACGGCAAGCACGACATCAGGCACACAGCCGACCCGCTCTCGTCGGTATATCCGAAGA
>Ga0315274_10015857_pt1 | contig 10662 bp, 13 predicted proteins | sample YL17G02_20_MG_FD_203700 | JGI IMG/M metagenome (GOLD analysis project Ga0315274, IMG submission 203700) | Sediment microbial communities from Yellowstone Lake, YNP, Wyoming, USA - YL17G02_20 | ecosystem: Environmental > Aquatic > Freshwater > Lake > Sediment | place: USA: Wyoming | collected...
GAAAGGCGACCAGCACATACTTGATTCTCTGTTTCCAGTCCCGCTGAACCAACCACACGAATGGAATGTAGATGAACGGAAACACCTTCGTAGCAATAGCAAGACCCAAACACACAGCAGATAAGGTCCAGTTTTTCCTTAGAGCAAAGTACAAGGCTGCAACGATGAACAGAACGCCGATAACATCTATGTTGTAATACGCGAAGAATAGGAAACTTGGAGAGAGAGAGAACAGGAGCACCCGCCAGCGTTGAAGCCCAAACATCGTGAGCAACTTCAACAACACGAAAGTGCTCGCAATTAGAGCGGCAAGAAGAATCGCACCAGTCACAAGCACGTACCCCTCAGGACTCTTAGCAATCCAAAACGCAGGATATGTCACAAAACGAGCCATCACCGCATTCATTGATACTACTGCCGGATCATAGTACCAAGAAACGAGATCGGAGTAGAAATTCAATCCAACAATATTCGGAAACTTCAGGAGGACGCTTAGAGCAAACATCGCAGCCACTAAACCGATAACCATCCTATCGTCACAGCGATGCAAGAGGGCGTCTGTCCGATCCGTAGTATCCGCGACAGGCTGCTTCATGGATTCTCCGCAACGAAGTTTGTGTTCAACCCTAGTAGTGACAAGAAAACGCGCTTAACTCTGAAACCCGATCCTCGAAGCAGAGCCCCTACTTGTGACCGCGTATACTTGTGGTGGAAGGGTTCACCGCCCGGGTGCGTACTACTGAGAAAGCGCAGTCTCCAGCCGGGGTGTGGGTGGGGCACAGAACCTATGAGCTTACCATTATGTTTCAACGCGCAACGTATCTCATTGAGTGCACGCAAAGGATTGGGCAAATGCTCCAATGTCTCAGTACAAACCACTAGGTCCAACACGGAAGGACGCACGGGGAGAAGCTCAGCATCGCCTCGTATGATCTGTCTTCCTGTATGCTCCTTTGCTTTTTTGACGTTCCAAGGATTAATATCGAGGCCGATCGCGTCTTCCTTCATGTGCCTGAGCAGCAGGCCCGTACCACAACCGACATCAAGCACGATGGTTCTCTCGGCGTACCGTCGTATGAGACGGGTGAACACTCTCTCCCTGTTACGGTGGAAGATCGACTCAACACCGGACAGATGATCAGTAGCCACTATCCAATCGTACCGCTCGACCTTGATGTAGTGTTGTTTGACTTCTCGACTCTCAGAGCCGAGCCGTTGGGGCTCACGGTGATTCATGGCTTACTTGCTGGTTTGATTGCGGCGACGATAAGGCAGCCGAATGCGAGCAGGGACAGTATTGAGGGCAAGGCATAGATTCGTAGCGATAGGAGGAGGGTGCATGGGATCGGGTGCCACCACCATGAACACACGACCGACGGCCACATGTACTCGACGGCAAACCTGGCAACGAATAGGATGAGACTTGCAACGACGAGGCCACGATGAGAAACACTTCGGTTCGCTTGCAGGAACCTCATTGACTCTCTTTGACTGCCCATCGTGACTTCTTCACTTCTCCTTGTGCATGGACGCGGCTCCGAAGTTGCCGCTTCCAATACTCAATATCAGCCGCCATTTCCTCTCGACCTCGTAATTCTTTCGGACGTTTCTTCTGGAAGTTCTCCAAATATGCTATGATGTGTTTGATTTTGTCATGGAAACAAAAGGTGAAGTGGATCCACGCTGATGAGCAGCAAAGTCAGAGCCGCCCTTACGAGGGCCACTGCCACAGTGCAGATGACCTCTCTCGCTTTCACCTGAAAGTGAACATTCCGCAAGTTCAGTGGTAGCTGGTTGCTCTTCGATCTCTCCACCACCATCTCCGTTCGTCCGCTTGCGAATTTCTGTCTTCCATTCTTCATGGCCTGTGTGGATAGCGGTCATTGGACACTGATTGCTGATATGGCGATTGGCATTATTCTGATAGGCGGAATCGTCTTAGACCAGCGCGGCCTGACCAACAGCAAATAACCAAACAGACGCGAACGTAATGATCGAGGCTCCTTCATGCGTCCCGTAATTCCTTCTTGATGAGGTAATTCGTGAGCCTGTGTGTTTGGAACCATTGAATGATCTCCGAGCGAATCCTCGGATAGTCGAGGTCATGCTTCACGTAGTTGTCTTTGCCGAAGACCCAGTAGTCCACGTCCTCTTTCGATTTCTCGACGAGCGCAAGCGGTTTATCATCCAGCATAGGTTCAACGCTTACCCAAGTCTTGACACCATTCGCATGGAAGAACCGGAGTGCCTTGATACGGTCATGTATGAGACTAGCGTTCGGCTCCCACTTCCGCCCAAGATCGTCGCTTAGCGTCGTGATCGTGAAGCCGACCTGAATCAGATCCTTATGGCGAATAATTGTGTCCTCATCGTCACACACGCTCTCACTCTTCGTGAGGATCCTTGTCGGAATCTTCTTTTCCACCAGAAAGCGAAGAATCTCGTAGGTGAGATGACGTTCCTGCTCTATTGGCTGATAGGCATCAGTCGCGGGACACAGCCAAACCCAATCTCCCGGCCCAAACGTGCGCCCACTGAAATCCGACCACAAGAGCGGAATCGCATTCCGAACCACTTTCGCTCTCATCCAGTCCTGCCGATCCTTACAGTGACGGAAACGAATTTCTCGAAACATCGAACTACAGTAGAGACAGCCGTGAGCGCATCCCGCATAATGATTGATGCCGAAACTCGCGTACTCCACACGCGAACGGTACAGCAAACGACGCCTATCGACGAACCTCAAAGTTGCGCCCACGTCCACACTTGAAGGTTAGGGCGATTATGGCAAATTGACCGCCTAGAGCGAACTGTTTCACCTGTGACTCTGATAATTCCCTTCGTGCCAAGCGAGGCTAAGATCGCGCCTAAGACACGCGGATCACGATTCTTCTGCTTTACGTATGCCATGATTTCAGGTGTATGCAAATCGTCGGCACAGATTCTTTCATCCGGCGACCCAGCTAGGATTTCTAATACCATGTTTTCGAGAACAGGGTCACTGCGGAGACGATATTTCGTCACATTGACTACGGTCCAGTACTTTACGAAGTACCAGGCTTGGCCTTCGGTGCAGATTGTGTCTATGATTTCTCCGATGGGCGGAATGGCGAGGCGACCGCCGAATGCGAGCATCTTGTCGACTTCGCCTAACTCAACGATTTTGAAGCCACGCATGGGAATCGTTTCAGTGAACATGACTTCTCCACGTAAACGCACAATGCCCTTACGACGCAACTCCGGGAGCTTCGTAGGGAGCTCGCGCTCGATGAAACTATCCAGCGAAACGAGCGTAGAGGACTCTTCAATCATGTTTCAGCGCGAACTAGCAGCCTTCCATCTTCGGATTCGTTTGAGCAGATTTCGACAATCACGCTGATACTGCCTATGGGTTTGCTGTTGCTTTGCTGTATAGCCGGGATCTTTCAAGAAACTCACGCAGTATCTTCGCCTCATTGCGGCTCAGCCCGAATGGGATTCTCTTAGACTTCATCTCAAGCACGCCTCCGTGTTGGATGTTCGAAAGCTGCCCTGCGCTCCTTCTCTAGACGCTCCCCTTCCTTGCGAGTGAAATCTTCCCGCTCATGACGTGTAGGAAAGCCTATGGCGTGGCTGATGATGTCGGTTCTGATCTTGCGTTTCAACTTCCGTAGGTGAACACCGATTGCCTTGTAGTATCCGTGCATGATCCACTTCTGACGCTTCCAGTTGATCTCGGCCTTCTCTTCGACCTCTGCAATGTACCTGTCAAAAATCGACTCAACATCGCGTAGATTCACATTGAAAGCCTCCTCGGTCTCCCTAGCCATCTTAAGCAGCCTTGACTTTGACTTCGGGTGCAGCTTTCTTGGTAAGTTCCTGATGCCGAGCTCCCTTGCAGGAGCAGACGCATTTCTCATTCTTCGCCATGCCGCAGCGCTTAGTGTGCAATCTTACACCTGTAGTTTAACGCGCTCAGTGAACTCCGGCGATGGAAAGTACATCCATTGGCCAGCTTCTTGTTTGCGGTCCAGAATGCCCTTGCTGACAAGCATGGCTAGGCGATCATTGACGGTCGTTCGGTTTCCACCGCTGTCACCAGCGTTATATCGCCGCACTAATTCGAGCATGATCTTGCCGATGCCTTTAGGCTCTTGGAAGAACCCATCTATGCCTCTGGCCAGGATCTTTCCTTCCCAGGAAGATTCATCAACAGTGAGAACCTCCTTGTTAGTGATGACATCGAATTTTGTGAGAGTTCGATGAAGAGTTGCTTCGACTTCGATCATCTGAGGCGATGCCGCCCGAGAATCCGCTTCTGATTCGGGCTTGATGCCTGTTGCCTCTAACGTGGCTGCGTGTGAAGCGTTCAATGCCTTTAGTTGCGTCTCTAGCCCGGATACTTTCTTGGCTAGTTCATCATATTCTTTCTCGACTTTGAGGCGTTTGTTCTGTTCTTCTTCGACTCTGAGTGACCACGCTCTTATTGCCACGTTCTTCGCATCAATGAGCCGGGTTGAATCCAGCATCTGCCCACGAAGATCGGCCAGTTCCTTAGCTTCCGCTTGGGCTTCTTCGGTGACCGGAAAGAGTTTTGCTAACCGACTTGTGTAGCGACCTTGCTGATTCTCTATGAGCTTCGGTATCTTACGATTGAGTTCATGCACGAAGACAGGTACACTTTTTGGTTTAATCTCAAGAAATAGACTGCTGTGCTCTGCGTCCTGTGGTCCCTTACTTTCAAGCAGTTCAACAAATCCGCGTTGCTTATCATTAAATTTGGAGAGATTTTTCTGGACCAGAGGATGTGATAGCAAGTCACTCACGCCGCCACTCTTCGTAGTGGCATGTCGAACTGCATCATCCAGCTTACGATTGAGATCAGCGATCTCCGTCTCGTACTTCGCTTCTAAACGGTTTTTGATCGATGCAAGCTCTTTGTCTTTTCGAGCAAGTCTCGCTTGCCACTGGGCTTCAAATTTCTCCGCAATGCGTTTCTCAATCTCAGCCACTTTGGGAACCGCTGGCGCCAGCTTCTCCTGGATGATAGCGGGCAGTCTCTCGCTCAATTGTGCGAGCACGGCTTTCAATTCCTCAGGAGCGGGGGGCACTATCTCTGGGGTTGATCCAAGGTGTTTTGTTACTACGGGGCCGACTTTGACGAGCTCATCTTTCTTAACGAAATCTCCCGCCACATAGAATTGCCCCTTCTCCAAGTTCTTGATGGCGTGAGGATTAGTAGATTCGGGATCAGCAAGGTTCCGGGGAATCCTTCCGAACTTGCGCAGAATCGCAAGATCATCGGGCCACTCTGTTCGACCTATCAACTTGTTTGAGCATTGTGCCACGATAAATTTGGATACGAAGGCAGGTCTCTGTGTGAGAACGACGGTGCCCATGCCTCTTTTGCCGCCCTTCTTCACCAGTTTTCGTACTTGGTTTAGGCAGATGGAACGGGCTATGCCCGTCTCAGGCGCAAGCTCGTCGGCTTCTTCAAGGATCCAGAGATATGGCTTACGTGCTTTTGTCTCGACTGCGATGAACCTCTCAATGAATCGTGCTAGGAACTCTTGGAAGGCTGCGATGTCAAGTTGCGGATCACTTCCATCTATGATAACGCTTAGCTCATGGTCTAGAGTTTGGTCAGCTAGAAACTCGGCGCTCTCTGGAACAACAGGCACATCCTTTCCAATGATCAGTAATGGAAACTTGTCTCGAAGAGTGGCGTACTCGCCTTCAACATCAACAATGATGATGCCTGTCTTGCCAAAAACTTGCTCAATGATTCTCCGAGCGGACCATGATTTCCCGAAACGGGATATGCTGCAAAGAAGAGTACGACCAGTGATCAACTCTTGCAGATCCAACAGCACCTTTGCACCTTTCATTGTCTCGCCAAGAAGTACCTCATTCATCAGCTTGGCCTCCGTTGCAGGTCTGAGCAGCGCAATTCTACAGTCATCGCTTGTCTTCCTTCCGTTTCGATTTCTTTTGCAGTCGCTCTGCCAGACGGACTGCTTTTCTTGAGTCCTTGATGTCTCGTAGAATCTCTTCAGTTTCCTTCTTGAGCCGAGCAACTGCCTTCTTGTCTCTTGCAGGCAAGCGCATTCTTTGAAGCAAACGGAGCTCCTGCATTACCTTCCGAGCGCGATTCTCAAGATCGCTCATTTTGCTTCTTCGCCTGAAATGACGCGGAATAGAATTATCTTGTCCTGCCAATCTTTGATTCTCATGTTATGTTCGTTGACTGCTCTTCTTTGCGTCCGGAGGATGTCTATCAGGTAACTCATAAGCTCTGCTTGACTTGCATCCCGGTCTCGTAGCCTTCGCGGAGCGAACACAATCGTATAGTCAGATGACACTATTCGGTCGGTGAGTATGTCGTAAGCTTCTGCAAGTGCGCCACGCAAGAGAAAGACGATGAAGACCAACAACAACAGCGTAGCCACAATGAGACCTAGTCGAACAAAACTGCGGAGCGCTAGGAAGAACGCCGCCATTGTTATGAGCGACACGACTTGGAGAGCAACCGCCACATCATGTTTTGATATGCAGACGGCATCTGGTATGAGCCAGCTCCGAGTTATCCTAATGGTTACGCCTTGAAGGTCTCGCAGAAACGGCCTCAGTCTAACTAGGAATCCATCCAATTCTGTTATGGTCACTTCAATCGGCTCCTATTTCATGTAGTAGTGGAATCGCTTCGAGCCTCTGCACGCATGTTCCAGATGATGTTCGCGGCACTGTTGAGCCTTGCAGTAGAGGCAGGCGAACTCTGGTGATTTCTTGCAGCGCCCGCAATGCTTGTCCCATTTAATTCTGAGCAGATCAGCAGATGTGCTTGACATCTAATCCAGTCTCCCCAAGTAGAGCAAGATTGCAAGTCTTGGTTTCGGATACGCTGCTTCGGTTCTGTCAAATCTTCGGGACATGGCTATGGCCCCTCCGTTTTGACTCACCTGCATCGACTTTCAGGATTGCCGCACATGCGGGTTCCTGTACCATCGCTTCAAGTGCAGGCGCGAATGCCCCGAACCTCAGGGCTCCCTTCGCCAGAATGTTTCTAGCGGCGTTTACATCACGGTCTACCGTGTATCCGCAACTGGGGCATCGTAGCGTTCGGTTCTCTTCGGGCTTCATCTTCTGCCCACATATCGAACACCTGCTACTTGTCCCATGCGGATGCACGTAGATGACTGGCAAACCTTCCCACCTAGCTTTGTACTCGATCTGCCGCTGCAACTCGGCAAACGACCATGAGTTCATCCGTGCACGATACCATCTCCCTTGACCGTTTCCTTTGCGGTAGAGTTTGCGTATGCCTGTGAGCTTCTCCATCACGATACCATGTTGACGCTCTTTTGCGTCCTTGACGATGAGCTTGGAGGCATGGTGAATGATCTGCTGAACCCTGTCACGTTGCTTGCGTCCGTACTTGCCGCTGACTTGCCTTTGTATTCGATGATCGTTCCGAGTCATGTGTCTACGGACTTCACGATATACGGACTTGATTCGTGTCGTTTGAGATAGATCATGTCGAATAACTGCACCATTGCTTGCCGCTACCGTCACATTGTCCAGGTTCCGATCCAACGCAAGTAGGCCGCGTGGCTGAATCGCCTCAACTTCACGCATGTATGCGACGCTCAGAAACTCATCTGTCAGTGTGACCGAGCGAACCGTGATGTTCGGCTCCGACAAAACCTGCGATGTATGGGGATTCAACGGAATGCTCACACGCTGTTCTGTCTTCAAAGGAAGAGAGAGAACACCGTTTTCAACCTTGAGACCGTAACATGCCACAAGCTGTGACCGATTCGCATACGGCTCCCTCACATGTTTGCCTTGGCGTTTCGCTTTGCGATAGTTGCGGAGGATTCCTGTAGCAGCACTAATTGCCGTCAACCTATACCGTGAGGACGCATCATACTTTGCTAGTGAATGATACGCTTTCAACGAGAGCGACTTCATGCTCGTCACATTCGTCTCAAGACCAATACGGATGCAGTCGTTGAGCATCTGACGGAACTGTTCAAGTAACCAGAGAACTTGCTCATTCGGAGCGCAATGTTGGCAAACCGATTTCAGAGCTTTGTCTAACATGTCCACATCATTTTTGCGAGCGTGGGAAGCCGCCCGTTCTTCAAGTTGCGGTAGATTCCTAATGCTTCACCTGAGAGTCCTGCGTCTCCGAGAGCATAGTTGCCTGGAACCCACCCTATTTTCTGGATGATTCCTGCGAGGGATCCGGCGGCTTTCCAACGGTACTTCCGCGTATTTTGAGCTAGGATGCGCAGCTTCTTTGCACATGTAATCCATGCCCCGAGTCGCCTTACGATTAGTCTAAGTTGCCGCACCAATTTGGCATTCTGGAACTTTACGATACCCCTGTTCTCACTTGTGCAGATGAGAAGCCCACGCTCCATCACCGATAATCGTGAGAGAAGATTCAACTTCTCCCCCCACATTCGTAAACGCACTAGGTCTAAACGTCTAACAAAAACTTGGGATTTCAACAAGAGCCACTCTCTCCTAGAGCAGCACGATCGAAATATTCACGATACAGTCGTCTCAACACACCAGGATGTTTACGCGCCTCTTCCCAAGATGAGAGCAACGTTCCACGGAGGAGGATGTTCACGGTCATTACGATCGCCCCGAGACCAGTTGCTCTGTCCGACCCAAGGAGCAATCCCCGCGCAGATGGGCTGGCAGCTCGTAACCGCATCCTAGCACCGCGCAGCGCCAGGATCCGTCGTAATCATGCACATGCCAACTCGTGTTTTTGCCTCCTTCGGGCAGCGAACTATCGGCGCCTGACATCGCGGGCATTCCCCCAGTTCTCGGCCGATCCCGACTCGCCTTGTCAGGTTGGCTTGCCAGTGATGTCACCCCTTACGATTCCCATGATCTTCGGGAGAGGACGAAGTACGTGTAGGCGGATTGTGTCCGAGCCACAGTTGGAACACTTGTCTTGGCTCTCGTCCCAGAAGCCCCCGCAGTTTGCACACTGATTCATGCGGATTGCGCCTCCCTTTTCGGGCAGGACTGTCTGTGCTTGCGTCGGGCAGCAAGAAACGAATCAACATCTGTACCTTCGTAGATGGTTTCGCCGCAGCCACGGTGAACGATCTCGGCCAACCTAGTTACTCCTCCGTTTGACAGGTTTCTTGAGGGAGAGAGCGCCGGCGATGAACGCTCGCATGAGCGTCCGGATGGCTTCGCTTCGGTTCGAGTAGCCTTCATTCTTGAGTTTTTGATCGAAGTCTTTGAGGAGTTGGCGTGTCGCTTGAATTAGGAAAGGTCGAGTATTGCTGCCCGGTTGGTCCACTGTCATTAGTCCATTCATCCAGAAAGCATCTATGACCTCTTAGACGTATATGGACATCATATAACACTTTCTACGTTAATCCAAACGGCTCAGGAGGCGCGGAAATGCATCGCCGGGCATATGCTCCGTGCGTCTACACAATATCTATATTAATCTGAACATGTCCACCCTCAATCGTGGTGGATCTAATGCCAAAGGCAGCGTACATTCCGCCTCAACTCTTCGCCAAAGTAACCGCAAAAGTGAAAGAATTAGGACTCTGGGCCAACGAGGCAGAGTTCATCCGCGAAGCCGTTCGCCTACGACTAATACAACTAGAAGCGGGACAAGCAGCGTCAACAGGCACGACGACAAGCGAGTCGTAGCTGTCGCCTCATAGATGCTCGTATGGCTTCTGTTCGATCCCTATAGTCTCCGATCGTGCAGTCGAACCTCCTCAGAAGCTCCTTAGGCACGAACACGGTAATTCTTGTCAGGGGAACTAGGTGGTTCTCATCCGACATTCTTGTACCACCACACACAGTCGCTCTTGCGCGGCTTCTGCTATGAACTCGTTCACCGTTAAGGTCCGGTGTGTCCGCCGGATCCAAGCAAGTACATCCCGATACAGCCCGTAAGGGACTAGAATCTGCATGTGCCCCTCATCCGCTACATCATGTGCCATAATAAGGCGGCAACTCAACCAGAACATAAGCTCTGAGATGAGACACTGAGCAAGGAGACCCAGTCGAAAGTATCCACACCAGTCGGGAACCCTACGGAAAGGGGTTCTACGCGAATAGAGAAAGCGACAGCGTTTCTCGACGAGACGACCCGTGGTTGCCACGGATAATTCGCACAACTCTTGAAGGATGCCGCGATTAATGCTATTAACTTCGTTTGGCGTTTTGGTCACATTGCGTGTAACGCGGCTGTTGCCTAGTTGGGCAGGGGTGAGCAAGTGTCGGGCGGGTTTAGGCGGGCTAGCGGGACTGCTGTTGCGGTTGTGTCGGCGCGTCATGTGGCCCCGGATCCTGTAGGCTTCTGGCTGAGTCGTCTGCGTCCGTATACGGCATCGGTGATGCGTGGCGACTTGAATCGGTTCATGCGTTGGCTCCACCAGAAGCCGGAGTGGCGGGGCGTCGAAGCGCGAGGGCTCATACAGCGGCAACTCGAAGCCGACGATCCGTATGAGATCTTGAATCTGATACAGGAGTACATTCGCGGCTGCCACTACTGCAAGAGCACCAACAAGCGCAACTACTCCGCGATCCGCAGCTTCTTCCTCCACAACCGCGCACCCCTTCCGCCTGACTTGGGATTCCGCGTGCCAGGATACAAGCCCCCGAACATTGGTCGACTCAGCGTTGAGC